>WNFQ01011136.1_pt1 | contig 21047 bp, 16 predicted proteins | sample 5400171 | NCBI WGS metagenome assembly WNFQ01 (sample SAMN13153356, study PRJNA577476) | soil metagenome | isolation source: 20 cm soil under Madrone tree | place: USA:California | collected 2016-06-14 | reverse complement strand
GACATGTCGTGGCCGGTTTGGCGCATGGTGGCGATGACTTGGTCGAGCGATACCTTGTGTGAGCCGTCGCCGCGCATCGCCAGGCGGGCGGCGTTGATCGCTTTCACCGAGCCCATGGCGTTGCGTTCGATGCAGGGGATTTGCACCAGGCCGGCGACCGGATCGCAGGTCAATCCGAGGTTGTGCTCCATGCCGATTTCGGCGGCATTCTCGATCTGTTCGTTGCTGCCGTTGAGTGCGGACACCAATCCGGCGGCGGCCATGGAGCATGCGACGCCGACTTCGCCCTGGCATCCCATCTCGGCGCCGGATATGGAGGCATTTTGCTTGTAGAGCATGCCGATCGCGCCGGCGGTGAGCAGGAAGCGAATGACGCCGTCGTCGTCCGCTCCCGGCTCGAAGCGCCGGTAATAATGCAGCACCGCCGGCACGATCCCGGCCGCGCCATTGGTCGGCGCCGTCACAACCTGGCCGCCGGCCGCATTTTCTTCGTTGACGGCCAACGCAAAGACATTGACCCAATCGAGAGCGTGCATGGGGCCCAAGGGGTCGCCGCTCATGAGCTGCCGATAGAGTTTCGGCGCGCGCCGGCGCACCCCCAACACCCCGGGCAGCAGGCCCTGGGCCTCGAAACCGCGGCGCACGCAATCCTGCATGACCTGCCATATGCGCATGAGGCCTGCGCGAATCTCGGCGTCGGTGCGCCAGGTGCGTTCGCGGGCGAGCAGAAGCTCATGAATCTCCAATCCTTGTGTGCGCCCGTGCTCGAGCAGGCGCGCGCCGGAATTGAACTCGTACGGAGGCTCGGGGCGCGCGGCGCCGACATTCGCTTCGGCGCCGGCTTGCACCACGAAACCGCCGCCGATGCTGTAGTACTCCTCGCGCGCCAAAACTTGCAGCGCCGCATCATGCGCGGTGAAGCGCATGCCGTTGGAGTGGCCGGGCAGCACCTGATCCGTGTGGAAGAGAAGATTGAGCGGCTCGTCAAACGCTATCTCATGCCGGCCCAATAAGCGGATGCGTCGCTCGTCGCGTATCCTCCGCAAGGTAGGTTCGACCGCGGCTGAATCGATGGTATCGGGGCTCATGCCTTCCAAGCCCAAGAGAATGGCGCGGTCCGTGCAATGACCGCGGCCGGTCAAGGCCAGTGAACCGTAGAGCTGCGCGGACACCTGACTCGTGCGATCGAGCAAATCGCGCGCCGCCAACGACAGGACGAAGCTGCGCGCCGCATTCATCGGTCCCATGGTGTGCGAGCTCGATGGGCCGATGCCGATCTTGAAGATATCGAAGACACTCAAGCTCATGCGTTTAAACCTGCGGCGACCGGGGGAGCCGATGATACGCCGTCGCTGCGGCCGTGGCAGTCAAAACCCCGACGCCCAAGTGGTAGAATGCGACGTCGATAAATCATTTGCAGGCATTAGGCCCAAAAAAGGGAGTATTCCATGACTCGCTTCCCACGCGTTCTCGCGGCAGCCTTGGCGGTCACCCTGATGCTGACGGCAACCTGTGCGAGCGCCGCACCCATTCCCGGCAACATCGCGGCAGCCGTGGCCGACGGCAGCCGGCCCGAAGCCGACAAGATACGCGACGTGAACCGCAAACCGGCGGAAACCCTGGCGTTCACGGGCGTGAAGCCCGGGATGCAAATAGCCGAGCTGTTGCCGGGCGGCGGCTATTTCACGCGCATATTCAGCAAGGCCGTGGGCAGCTCGGGACATGTGTATGCGCTGGTGCCGGCGCCCTTGGCCGATGCGCCGGCGGACGTGCCGGATTTTGCTGCGCGCGTGAAGGCGATCGCCGCCGACCCGAACTACTCCAATGTGAGTGTGGTGGTGGAGCCCTTCAGTCAGCTCGCCGTGCCTGCGCCCGTCGATCTGGTCTGGACCTCTCAGAACTACCATGACCTGCACAATTTCCCCGGTTTGGATGTGGGGATATTCAATAAAATGGTGTTCGACGACCTGAAGCCCGGCGGCATCTATCTGGTCCTCGACCACGCGGCCGAAGCGGGATCGGGCGGACGCGATACCAAGACCTTGCACCGGATCGACCCGGAGACTGTGAAAAAGGAGGTTCTGGCGGCGGGTTTCGTGTTCCTGGGAAAGAGCGATCTATTGCACCAACCCGACGATAGTCACTCCGTGAAAGTGTTCGACCCGGCGGTGCGCGGCAAGACCGATCAGTTCATATTGAAGTTTCGTAAACCCTGAACGGGAACGCAGGCCGCGAACTCCCGGGGTGCTTTGCTGTCAACTAAAGCAGTTCTTTTGCGTTCATCAATAGGATCAGGCCTAAAGGATTGGTTACATGAAGTTGATGCATTTTTCGGCTGTCCCGGTTGCGGTGGCCGTTCTGCTGGCCGCCTGCGTGGCGCCGCCGCCCCGCGTCGTCAGGGTGCCGGGGCCCCCGCCGCCCCCGCCGCAACGAGTATTCGTCTATCCCGCAAACGGTCAGAGTCCGGAACAAACCGAGCGCGACCGCTACGAATGCCATGTCTGGGCGGTCCAGCAAACCGGGGTTGATCCGAGCCGGGCGGGCGCCAACGCCTATGAACGAGTGGTCGTTCAGCCTGCGAATCCTCCGGGGTCGGGCACCGTGGCCGGACTGATCGGCGGCGCCATCGTGGGTTCGATCATCGGGGGTCCGCGCAATGCGGGTGCCGGGGCGATCATTGGCGGAGCTACGGGCGCAGTCATCGGATCTGCCGCCGATGCCAACGCGCAGGCGCAGGCGCAACAGACCCAGCAACAGTTCAATCAGAGCGCAGCCGCGGGGCGGGCGCGAGCCGACTCCTATCGGCGTGCGATTGGCGCATGCCTGCAGGGCCGCGGCTATACCGTCACCTGACACGCATGTCGGTCACCTGACACGCATGCCGCGGGAGCATTTGCGGTCCGAGAATTGAGAGCCTGGGAAATGACTCACACACTGAAGATCGCATTGCTGTCGGCGTCCATGCTCTTGTGGGGGATTCAGGCGAGCACGCTCGCGGCCGCCGATGAGCGCGACCGAGGCCGTGCCGAGCCGCGGCCGGAGGCACGAGTTCCCGGAGGTCGGCCCGGAGCTCGGCCGGAGGGACGGCCGGCATTCGACGGCCGCGGACAGAGACTGGACAGCCGTTACGATCACGGCCGCTACTACCCGCCCCGGGGTACCGTTTATCGCTCATTGCCGGACGGCTATCGCCCCTACTATCGCGGCGGGAGCCGCTACTATTTCAACGGCGGCATTTGGTATGCGCCGCGCGGACCCGAATTCATCGTAGTGAGCCCGCCGCCGGGCCTGGTGATCTCGACATTACCCCCTTACTACTCCACGGTATGGATCGGCGGTGTTCCCTACTACTATGCAGACGACGTGTACTACTCGTGGCAGCCGGATCAAAACGCTTATGCCGTGGTCGACCCGCCCGACAATGCCGATGCTCCCTCACCGCCGCCGCCCCCTCCCGACAGCGCGCAGGCCGATCTGATCATCTACCCCAAGAATGGTCAGACCAAGGAGCAGCAGGCTGCCGACCAATTCGAGTGTTACAACTGGGCGAAGGGGCAAACCGGTTTCGATCCGACTCAGCCGGGAGGCGGAGTCTCGGGCAACGCCGACGCAGCGCGCAGCAATTATAACCGCGCGATGTCTGCGTGTTTGCAGGGCCGAGGCTACCAGGTCAACTAGCGAGCGCGGCGCGCCGCGCCGACACAACGCGCCGATGAGGGCGCGTGTCACTGATCGGCGATGTGAGCGGAGTCCTACGCAGCGCGCCGTTTGCCGCCGACTGTGAACGAACTCTCGATCAGGCACTCTCATAGTCACAGTGCCGTTCAATCATGACGAGGAGATTCCGCGATGTTGACCACCCACCCAAACTCGGTCTTCCAGAAAAGAGATCTGCATGTGGGCGGTCTCGGTTTGAGCGCATCGGGTGCCCTGGCCGCGGTCACCGAACCTGCGCGTGATGCAGCGGATTTGTGGCTCGTGAGGGCCCGTGATGTGGCCCAAGAAGCGGATGACTTCGTGCGCGGCAACCCATGGGCAGCGCTTGCCGTGGCGGCCCTGGTGGGTTTGGCCGCCGGCTATTTACTCTCGCAACGCACCTGAGCCGTGCGCTCGACTGGAAGAAACTTATGGCAAATTTCGACGATGTGAGGCGCAAGTTTTCCAATCACCGGCAGTGGCGCGAATTTATCGCAGCAGTCCACGAGTCGGTGACATACCCGTGCACGGTGACCTATCCGATGGTTCTCGGCGCGCTGCGGTCGGGCCGAGCCTGGTTCAACGACGGCGCGGTACGAGCATCGACTTGGCTGGACGGCGCGGCCCGGGCATCGAATTGGCTGTCACCGCGCAGCGGAATCCAGCGTCAATCGCTCGGGGTATGAATACACATTGCAGTGAGCTTCGCGTAAGAACCCCACCAGCGTCAGTCCGGACGTCACGGCCAGGTTGACGGCGAGGCTGGACGGCGCACCGATGGCGGCGAGCACGCTGACCCCGGCACGGATGGCCTTTTGCACGAGTTCAAAGCTGGCGCGGCCGCTCAACACCACGATGCGATTGGTCAACGGAATCGCGTTCGACATGAGACTCATTCCCACGAGCTTGTCGAAGGCGTTGTGACGTCCCACGTCCTCCGCCAGATTCAACAGGTTCCCCGAGAAATCGAAGAGTGCGGAGGCGTGAACGCCGCCGGTATCGCCGAATTTCGACTGCGCCGCGCGCATTCGAGCCGGCAGCCGCAGGAGCAGCGACAGAGCGACGTGTCCGGTATCGGGGATGTGCGTGGCGGCGGCGCGGGCGATGGCGGCGTCGAGCCCGGTGGTACCGCACACACCGCAGCTGGAACCGGCTGAAAAGAGGCGCGCCGGCGTGTTCGGCACGATCTCAACCCTGGGGTGCAGGCGTACGTTGACCACGTTCGGCCGCCGCGTGCTCGACTCGATGGCCTCGATGTCTGCGGCTTGATTCACGATGCCCTCGCCGTAGAGCAGCCCGGCGGCCAGGGACTCATCGTCGCCCGGGGTGCGCATGGTGGTGCCGAATGACATGGGTTCCATCCCGAGCGCCGGATGATGCAGCAGGAATTCCAGCGGCGCTTCGACCGCCACGCGATCGTCCCTTGCGGCTTGGGCTTCGGCGCTGGAACGCAGTATGCGCACATTGAGCGTTCCGCTCGCCGCCCGAGGCTCGGAGTCCGGTAATGCAGTATCGGCCATGCTCATGGGACCGCCCACCTTTTGCTCAAATGACCCCCCAATGATACCGTTCCCCAGAGTCTGGCAATGCCATCAAAGGGGTACATATGTCCAAATCAGCCGATTTGAAGGCTCGCAAGGCGGCGGCCGTGCCCGCCGGGGTCGGTAGCCGGGGTCTTTACGTGGCCAAGGCGGAGAACGCCGAGCTATGGGACGTCGACGGCCGGCGCTACATCGATTTCGCGGCGGGCATTGCCGTGCTCAACACCGGCCACCGCCATCCCCGGGTCATGGAGGCCGTGGCGCAGCAAGCACTGGCGTTTACGCACACCTGTTTCCATGTCGCGCCCTACGAGTCCTACGTGCGGCTGGCGGAACGGCTGAATGCACTGGCACCCGGCGACTTCGCGAAAAAGACCATGTTCCTGAGTTCCGGCGCGGAGGCGGTCGAGAACGCCGTCAAGATTGCCCGCTATTCCACCAAGCGCTCCGCAGTGATCGCGTTCTCCGGCGGCTTTCACGGCCGCACCCTCATGACCATGGCGCTCACGGGCAAGGTCATGCCGTACAAGCGCGGCTTCGGCCCGTTTCCCGCCGAGGTCTATCACGCGGAATTTCCGCAGCCCTACCGGGGTATCACCACGGAACAGGCGCTCGCCGATTTGGATCGGCTGTTTCACGGCGACGTCGATCCGAAGTCGATCGCGGCCATCATCATCGAACCGGTGCAAGGCGAGGGCGGCTTCAATGTGGCGCCCTTCGATTTTCTGCGCGCGCTGCGGCGTCTATGCGATGAGCACGGCATCGTGATGATCGCCGACGAGGTGCAAGGCGGCATCGCACGAACCGGCAAGATGTTTTCCATCGAACACTCCGGCGTCGTGCCCGATGTCATCACCACGGCCAAGGGCTTGGGCGGAGGCTTCCCGCTCTCGGGAGTGACCGGCCGCGCGACCATCATGGATGCGGCGCATGCCGGGGGCCTCGGCGGCACCTACGGCGGCAATCCGATCAGCATCGCGGCGGCGCATGCGGTACTGGATGTGATCGAGGCAGAGGGACTGTGCGGCCGGGCGGAGGCTGTCGGAGACAAAATGCGCACCCGGCTCCTGGCGCTCGCCAAGGAGTTTCCGTGCATCGGCGACGTCCCAAGACCAAGGAACCCGACGCGGAGCTGACGGCGGCCGTGCTGACTCACGCCGAACAGCGCGGCTTGATTCTTTTGTCATGCGGCACGTCGGCGAACGTCGTGCGCCTGCTGGCGCCGCTCACGATTCCCGACGCCGTGCTCAGCGAGGGCTTGGATCTCCTGGCGGCGTCGCTGCGCGACGCCTATGGCAGCGAATCCAAGCGAGCAGTGGCTTAAACCCGGGGAGCATTCGGCGAAAGCGGAAAACTACCCGTTCGAGAGAGGCGCGGGGAACCTCTCGAGGAACGGAATCTCGGTTCCACTGAAAGCCCAATGTATCAAGCAGCGCCATAAGACATTGTATCGCGTGGACTGCAGCATCGCGTCTGCGAAGCTAGACCCCGGAGGCCACCGCTTCTCACGTCGGGTGCAGTCTAAGGGAATCAGTGACGATAGGTTAGTGTCACACCGACCGTTCGCGGCCTGAAAGTCCACGCATTCTGCTGCGGCGAGGGCGGCCCGGCGGGATTATAGGGGTCCGTTTGGGCGAACGCGTAGTTAATCGTGGTGTGACTGTCAAACAGATTGTCGCAGAAGGCAGAGACCTGGAAGTCGCCGAGATTCATCCCAGCGCGAACCGACGTAAAGCTGGTCGCCGGTAGAGTGTAGGAAAAGCCATAGTTGTATTGAGCCGCGGCGGCGGGATCTTGAACGGGCGCGAGCCAAGGATTGTGGGAGGTGTATTCCCAATCGACTCGGGCAAAAGCCTTGTAGCCGGCGAGCATAAAGTCGTACTGGGGCCCGATGGCAATGTTCCACGGCGGATTGGTGCCGGGCGCGTAATTGATGGCGGCCTCGCCGGGAATGGCATCGCCCTTGACAGCCAGTGCGTCCGCACCCGGCGCTTTTATCGAGGTGGTCGTGAACCGGGCGTCGGTATAGGCCACGGACGCTTCCACGGAGAATCCACCCCCCAGCGCGAGTTCTGCCTGCAAGTCGAACCCTTTCGAGACGGCCGTACCCAAGTTGTCGGTGAACTGCAGGGCGCAGCCTCCGGCGATGTACACGTTCTGCTGAATATCTTGCCATTTGATGTAGTACACACTGCCCGCGATGCGCAACACGTTGCCGATACGGTTCTTCGACCCGACTTCGAAGCTCTGCGTATGGTCCGATCCGTAATTCAACGGTGACTGGCCGGTCGGATAGCCCTCGGCAATGAGCCCGTCCGAGCAGTACGACGGCAGCGGCGGGTTGAATCCGCCCGGCCGAAAGCCTTTGGCGTAAGTGAAATAGAACAGGTTCTGCTCATCTAGTTGGTATGCGATCGATGCCTTGGGCGTAGTTGCATGTTCTGTGTACGTCCCGGTAGCGACTGCCGGGAAACCAGGATAGTCCGGGGTGCCAGTCCCATACGGACCGTAGTCCTCGAGCCCATTGGCATAGTGCGTCAGGTCTCCCGTGAGGCTCGCATAGCGAACACCGGCTGTCACAGCCAGCTGATCGGTGATGCGGTAGGTGACTTCGCCGAATCCCGCGAGCTGACGATCGTGGGTTCTATTGTAGGCGTAATAGATGTCGCAATTCGGGAAGGGCGGGTTCTGCGGCGTGCTGGTCGGGTCGTTGGGACAGTTGAAGAAGGGGCCGTACAAGTCCTGTGCGTTGATACCGTAGAGAGACTGGAAAAGGCTGTTGATGCCCGGATCTTTCAGCTCTTCGATACTGAGCTCCGTGGCCAATGACCAGAATCCGCCCACGGTCCATTTGAAGCGGCTATTGCCATCGTCATTCGACTGCAGGCGAATCTCTTCGGACCAGTTCCGCTGTCGATTGGTCATGGTATTGGGGGTGATATAGCCCGTGACGCCCGCCGGGATGTGAATGCCCTTGCCGTCCAGGAGCGGGTACCACGAGCACGGAGGCGTTCCAGTGGCGCAGCCGAGATCCGCGTTCGAGGGCCATTGCAGCGATTGGAAGTAGGCGAGATCGAAGGCGGTGCCTTGATAGGCGGTGAGTTCATCGCGATGGTAATACGAGGTGTTGGAGAACAGCGTTGCAAAACCGAGATTCGCTTCGACCTTGATCGCGCCCAAGTAGTATTCGTCCGGGTCGGGCATTCGCTCCGGCGTGGCATTGATGAAGCGGCCGTCGCCCAAGTCCGAATAGGCGGGCCAGAAGCTGCTGATATCATGCTTGCGCGAGTTCTGATACGTAAAACTCGGCGTGATCTTGAGAGCCTCGACGGGCTGCACCAGCAATGCCAGGCGTGCGGCAATGGTATTGGCGTGGTTGGCGTTGCGGTCGACAACACTGGTCGTCGTCGGGTCGATCCGGTCGATCCAACCGCCGTCGTAGCGGTACCAGACGCTGGCGCGAAACCCGAGCACATCGTCGATGATGGGTCCGCCGTGGGCCACCCCGATTTCGCCGCTCGGCTGGCCGTACTGCGTATAGGAGGCCTCGGCGCGCGCATAGGTCGATTCCTTCGTGACGCTCGGCTGGTTCATGATGTAGCGCACGGTGCCGCCTTCGGAACCGGAACCAAATAGCGTTCCTTGAGGGCCGCGCAACACTTCCACCCGATCAAGGTCGAAGGTTTTCGGCAGGGTGTCGTCCGGATTGAATCCGACGGCTCGCATCTGGATGGGCGTGTCGTCGATATAGATGCCGGTCGTGCCGGCGCCGCCGGACGAGGAAATTCCTCTGATGGAGATTGCGTTGGTACCTGAGGTGTCGATGGACACGCCCGGGGTGAACCGCACCACGTCATTGAAATCCTTGATGCCCCTCTGATCGATCATCTCCTGGCTGAATGCCGAGACGCTGATCGGCACCTTGCTGATGCTTTCCTCGCGGCGGGTCGCCGTCACGACGATTTCCTCGAGGCCGCCAGCGGCTGCCGGCTCGGCGGCGGTAAAAACAACAATCGCCAGGATACCCGCTGAATCAACGGCTTCGAAGGAGTGGCTGGCATCGTATCCCCGCAATTTAGTTATATGGTCAGATAACACCCTCTCTCGACAGTAGCACCGAGCAAAAACCGGCGCAACCGCCGAATTGGGGCTGGTGCAGTACGCGCCCGGCGATCACGGCATCGTCGCTGCTGCGCGGTTCGACAGGGTGTACCGCGTGCAACGCAAGCGGGCATGAGGAGCGCCCGGGAACACCCGTACCACGCATTTGCTGCATGGCACGGGGTCTACCGCGCGCAAGGCTAGCCCTTGCGCGCGGTAGACGGGTCAATGCCGGTAAGTGAACGACAGTCCGACGGTGCGTGGACGGAAGGTGAACTGGCGCTGCAGCCGAGAGGCCGGGCCGCCGCCGTAATCGATGGTCCAATTGTAGTTCGTGACCGTGTGCGTGTCGGCCAGATTGTCGACGAAGGCCGCGACCTGAAATCCACCGAAGTTCATGCCGGCGCGCGCCGAGGCGAAGTTGGTCGACGACAGCACATAGTTCGCCGAGTCGTACTGTTGAGTATTCGCGTCCTGCCCCGGCGAGGGCCACTTGGCCCTGCCTTCATATTCATCGTCGACGCGAATGAACGACTCGTGATCGAGGACCGAGAATTTGTACTCCAGGCCAATGGTGGCGGTCCACGGCGCGCCGGGCTGCGCGCTCTGGCCGGTAATCGCATCGCCGCTCCTCACCACCGGAGGCTCCTCGGACGGCACCAAGCGCGAGTCCTTGGTGTAGCGGGCGTCGGTGTAGCCGGTCGCGAGTTCAACCGTAAAAGCGTCGGTAAGGGCGATTTCGGCCTGAATGTCGAAGCCCTTGGCAATCGCGGTTCCGAGGTTCGAAATGAACGAAATTTGGCAGACCGGCGGCACGACGGTCTGCTGGATGTTGTTCCAACGGATGTAGTACACGCTGCTGGCGATCTTGACGCGATTGTCGATATTGTTCTTCGCTCCCACCTCGAAGCTGTTGACCGTATCGGAATTGAACGTCAACGGCGCGCCGGGAATGCCGAAACTTTGGAAGTCCGAGGCGCAGGCGGCATAGGGCACGGGATTGTTGCCGCCGCCCGGACGGAATCCCTTCGCGTACGTGAAGTAGTAGAGATTCCGCGGATCCATTTGATAGGAGAAGCTCACCTTGGGCGTGAACGAATTCTCGGTCTTGTTCGCGCCCACCGACGTGGTCGCATTGAATAGCTGCGGGCCTCCGGTCAGCGAAGTGAACGAATACTTGGATTGCGAGTAGCGCGCGCCCACCGTCAACTTATATTGGTCCGTGAAGCTGTAGGTCCCTTCGCCGAAGACAGCCGCTTGCTGATCCTTGGCATTGGTCAGCAAAAAGTACGAATCTTGAGGGTACGTCGGATCGTAGGGCACGGGATTGCCGTTCACATCGGTGAAAATATCCGTGTAGTGCGAACCCGTCGTCGCGAGCGTCAGTTCATCCAGCAGCGGATCGTGAATCTGCTCCAGATAGCGTTGCCGATTGACGCTGAAGAACACCCCCGTGGTCCAGATGAGCTTGGCTGCCGGATCGTTCGACTGCAGGCGGATTTCCTCGGTGATGTTCTGCTGGTAGTTGTCGACCGAGGCCGGCGACCGGTAATTCGTCGCGCCCGCCGGCAGGTGCACGCCGTTGTTGTCGAGCAGCAAAGGGTTCAGCACCGTGTAGCCCGGACCGAAAAATGTCTGGTAGAAGCCTAAATTGTACAAGGTGCCGTCGTAACCGGTTTCCTCTTGGCGGTGATAGTAAGAGGTGTTGGAAATCAATTTCGTGGCGCCCAAGTCTGCCTCGACTTTGAGCGCGGTCAAGTAGAAGCGATCCGGGTCCGAGCGCTGCGTCGGGTTGGCGTTGACGAACCGGTCCTTGCTGGGATTCGAATACAGCGGCCAATAACTCTCGACTTCATTGCGATACCGGTCTTGGTAATAAATGCTCGGAGTCACGGTCAAATGCTCCGTGGGCGCCCACACCGCCGCCAGCCGCAGCAGCGTGGTCTGATCGTAGTTGGCGTTCTTTTGGTCGGTGGCGAGCGTCACCGGATCGATGCGATCGATATAGCCCCCGTCGCGCCGGTACCAAACGCTGGCGCGCACGCCGAGCGTGCCGTCGATGACCGGCGTGCCGGCGGCAACGCCCGCTTCGTAGCTGGGGTCCCCGCCCTGGGTGTAGGACGTTTCTGCCCGGGCGTAGATGCTGCTCTTCGTCAGGCTGGGCTGAGTGGTGATGTAGCGGACGGTGCCGCCCTCGGAACCCGAGCCGAACAGAGTACCCTGCGGGCCGCGCAGCACCTCGATGCGGTCGATATCGAAGGATTTCGGCAGTGCCTCGTCCGGGTTGAACGCGAGCGCGCGTATTTGAATCGGCGTGTCATCGAGATAAATGCCGGTGGTACCGGCGCCGCCGGTGGAGGCGATGCCGCGAATCGAGATGTTGTTCGTACCCGAATTGTCGATGTTGACTCCGGGAGTGAAGCGGGCGACGTCCTGGAAGTCCTTGACACCGCGGATATCCAGGGCTTCCTGAGTCATGGCCGTCACGCTGATGGGTACCTTGCTCAAGCTTTCCTCGTGGCGGGTTGCTGTCACGACTATTTCCTGCAACGGCCCGGTTGTTTCGTCGGCGGCGGGCGCATTGGCGCGCGCCAGGCCCGGCGACAGGGCGGCGAGCGCAACGCAGAGCGCGCCCACCCGCGTCATCCAATCGTGGCCCTTCTGCAACTCATGATTTTTCCGGCATCCCCGCATGATGTATCCCCATTATTATCTGAACGAAATACGCTTCGCCCAATGCGCCAAATCCCCTTGACGCAGCCACCATAGCGGCCCGTGGCCGGAAAGGCAATTATCGTGACCGGAAAGACAATCACCCCGGAACCCAAGCCGGGACCGGCGTTGCCCGCGCGCAACGACGCATCGGGCGAACTCGCGCTCTGCGCGCCGGCGAATGCGCCATCCCGATCGAGTTGTGGGATCATGGGAGCATGAGTACCAACGCCGATCGTCCCCGCGCCAAGTCGCTCAATCCCTTGCGCTCGCTGCTGCCATTCCTTACGCCCTACCGAGCCATGATGGCGGCCGCCTTGGGCGCCTTGCTGGTGGCGACGGTCGCCATGCTGGCCTTACCCGTGGCGCTGCGCCAGCTCATCGACCATGGCCTCGCCGCCAAGGATGCCGGCACCATCAATCAGTACTTCATCGGTTTCCTGGCTGCGGCGGTCATATTCGGCGCGTTTGCCGCGCTGCGCTTCTATCTGGTGACTTGGCTGGGCGAACGCGTGGTCGCGGACTTGCGTTCGGCTGTCTACCGGCGCGTCGTGCGCATGGATCCCCTGTTCTTCGAGACCACCCGGGTCGGTGAAGTGTTGTCGCGTTTGACGACCGATACCACCCTGGTGCAAGCCATCTCCGGCGTCAATCTATCGATCATTCTGCGGTCATCCTTGAGCTTGATCGGTGGACTGATCATGCTCGGGCTCACCAGCGCGAAACTGATGGGCGTCATTCTGGTGTTGATTCCGGTCGTGGTCGTCCCTCTCATCGTGATCGGCAGACGCGTTCGCGGATTGTCACGCGCGTCACAGGACCGCATTGCCGACACCAGCGGGCTGGCGGGCGAGACATTGAACGCCATCCAGACGGTGCAGGCATTCACATTGGAAGAACTGCAAAGCGAACGGTATCGCAAGGCGGTCGAAGACAGCTTTGCCACCGCAGTACGCCGCACACGCGTGCGCGCGGCGCTCACGGCGATCGGCATCATGCTGGTGTTTGCGGGCATCACCTTCGTCTTGTGGCTGGGTGCGCACCAGGTCCTCGCCGGCACGATGACGGGAGGGCAGCTGCTGCAGTTTCTGCTCTACGCTTCCTTCGTCGGCAGTTCAGCCGCCGCACTCACTGAAATGTGGGGCGAGGTGCAGCGCGCTGCCGGCGCCATGGAGCGCTTGAGTGAGCTGCTTCAGGCGCGGCCGACCATCGGCGCGCCGCCGCACCCCGCCCTGCTTCCGGCGCGGGTCACCGGAGCGATGCGCTTCGACAATGTCACGTTTCATTATCCATCGCGGCCCGACAGCGCCGCGCTCGCCAATTTCAGCCTCGACGTGGCGGCGGGCGAGACCATTGCCTTCGTGGGTCCGTCAGGCGCGGGCAAGAGCACGACGTTTCAGCTGCTGCTGCGGTTCTACGACCCCGATTCGGGCCGGGTGTTGATCGATGATCGGCGGCTCGCGGATTTACGGCCGGAAGACGTCCGCGCGCAGATCGGGCTGGTGCCGCAGGAGACGGTGCTGTTCGGTGCCAGCGCGCGCGAGAACATTCGCTATGGGCGCCCCACGGCCACCGACGCCGAGATCGAGGCGGCCGCGCTCGCCGCGGCCGCCGACGAATTCCTGCGCAAGTTGCCGCAAGGCTACGACACCTTCCTCGGCGAGCGCGGCACGCGGCTATCGGGCGGTCAGCGGCAACGGATTGCGTTGGCGCGGGCGATTCTCAAGGATCCGCCGATCTTGCTGCTGGACGAGGCGACCAGTTCGCTGGATGCGGAATCCGAACGGCTGGTGCAGGAGGCGCTCGAAAAGCTCATGCAGGGCCGCACCACCATCATCATCGCTCATCGCCTGGCCACCGTGCTCAAAGCCGACCGCATCGTGGTGATGGACCACGGCCATAAGATTGCCGTCGGTACCCACGCGGAACTGCTGCTGCACAGCCCCTTGTATGCGCGGCTGGCGTCCCTGCAATTTGCGGCGGTGGGAAGCGAGGCGGTGGACGTCGCATCGCGCTAGGGCTCCCCGATGACGACTGGACGCTACTTCAGCAAGCCCGATTCCTTCAGTGCTCGTTGAACCGTGGGGCGCGGCGCAATGCGCTGCTGATAGGCGTTGAGCACCGGCCATCGCCCAAGATCGATTTTCAAGGGCCGGGTCCAGCTCAAGACGGTGAACAAATACGCATCGGCCACCGTAAACGCGTTTCCCATGAGGAAGGTCTTGTCCTTCAGAAAGCCGGACAACCAATCGAATTTCTTCTCGAGGTTGGCCTGCGCGGAAGCCCTCCAGTCGGCCGATATCTTCGGATTGAACAGCGGGCTGAATCCCTTGTGCACTTCCGAGGTGATGTAATTCAGTATTTCCATCAGCTGATAGCGTTCGAAAGTTCCGGCACGCGGCGCCAATCCGGAATCGGGTTTCTGGTCGGCAAGGTACTGAACGATGGCCGGCCCTTCGGTCAGCAGGCGGCCGTCGTCGAGCTGCAGCGCCGGCACCGTGCCCTTGGAATTGATGGTGAAATAATCGATTCCCGCCGGGGTTTTCTTGGTTGCGAAGTCGATTCTTTCGAGCGTATAGGGCAATCCCGCTTCGAGCAGGACAATATGAGGGGAAAGCGAACAAGCACCGGTAGCGTAGTAGAGCTTCATGTCATATCCTCGATGAACTGGCCGAAAGGGACGCAATGGCGCGAGCCAACCATAGCCGACTCACTGCGCGATGATGATGCGCCGCGCACTCATGAAGCCGCTCGAGTAGGGCGGTGCCGCGAGCGAATCGATGCGCACGCGGCCGCCCGTGGACGGCGCATGAATGAAGCGTTCGTCGTCGATGGCGATGCCGACGTGCAGTTCCTTGTGCGCGAGATGCATGAAGACAAGATCGCCTTCATGCACCTGGCTGCGCGCGATCGGCATACCGGCGTGCAGCTGTTCGTGCGCGGTACGCGGCATCGGAACACCCGCGTGCTCCGCCGCATACGCGACCAGGCCGCTGCAGTCGAACCCACCGGGCGCAGCGCCGCCCCAACGATACGGTTGGCCGATCATGGCCTTGGCGTGATCCACCATGATTACCCGAGGATCCGGGGGCGGGCGCGTGACGCCGGGGGACTGCGCACCAGAGTCGGTCGGCGCGCCCGGCGAATTGCCGTGTTTCAGCGAAGTGCTCGCGCACGCCGCCAGCGCGATCGCGAGAGCGGCCGCGAGTGCAGCTCGGATCAGACCACGGCAGTTGCCCATGCGGCGCCGACGATGCCGGCCTCCGAGCGCAAGGTTCCCACGCACAACCGCGCCTCGCAGTGCAGTTTGTCCAAGAATTTCTCCGGCTCCTCGGTGATGCCGCCGCAGAGCACGATGAGATCCGGCCACAACAATGCATGCAGTTCGTGCAATACCTGATTCAATTGCTCCGCCCACGCGTCCCAGCTCAAGTGCTGATCCACCTTGGCGCGGCCCGACGCCCGCAGTTCCGCTTCGCGCCCTGCGACCTGAAGATGGCCGAACTCGGTATTCGGCACCAGCTTGCCGTCGATGAACAATGCACTGCCGATGCCCGTGCCCAGAGTCAGCAAGAGCACGGTGCCCGCTACGTCGCGCGCGGCGCCATAGCGCAATTCCGCGAGGCCCGCGGCGTCGGCGTCGTTGATGGCGACCACGGGCCGTCCCAAACGCTCGCTCGCCAGCGCCGCCAGGGATTTTCCGATCCATGCCTTGTTGAGGTTCGCCGCCGTGCGCACGGTGCCGCCGCGTATCACGCTGGGAAATGCCAGACCCACGGGATGATGCTGAAGCGCTCGCCGGCGAAGGCACCCGTGCGGAGGTCGACCAGTGCGCACTTGATGGATGATCCGCCCACATCGATGCCGATGGCCAAGGGGGAAGTAGTCAATTTAGGTCACGCATTGTGAGTTTCGCCCGCCGTCCCGCAGATTACGACCCTATAATAACCCGTAACATGAGCTCGATTGATACCCACTTTACGACCCGCCGGAACGTCGCTTTGCAGCCCGGCACCTTACAAGCCGCTTTGCTGGACCGCCTCACCCGAACGCTCGGCAAGAACCCGGACTCGGCGACGGCGCGGGACATTTACGATGCGTTGTCGCTCGCCGTACGCGAAGAGCTGACTTTACGCTGGCTGGCCACGCAGCGCCGCGTGGCGAACGCCCACGTGAAGCGTGTGTGCTATTTCTCGGTTGAATATCTGCCGGGCCGGTCCTTGTTGAACGCACTGTCCAGCCTGGAAGGCGGCCTGCTGCAGGAGGCACGGGTCGCTTTGCGCGATATGGGCCATGATTTGGACGACATCGCCGCGGAGGAGGTCGATCCTGGCCTCGGCAACGGCGGCTTGGGCCGTCTGGCGGCTTGCTTCCTCGATTCCCTGGCCACGCTGCACTACCCGGCCGTCGGCTACGGCATTCGCTATGACTACGGCATTTTCACGCAGGTCATCGGCACGGACGGCGGACAGCGCGAGGTCGCAAGCAGCTGGCTGCGCCTGCGCAATGTCTGGGAAATGCCCAGCGGCAGCGCACGCTTCATCGTGCGATTCGGCGGCCGAATCAAGGCCCCGGAGAACGCGGGTCCGGGCGATTTGCACCGCTGGGTCGACACGACGGATATCTACGCCATCGGATTCGACCAGCTGACTCCGGGCAATCGCGGTCCCACCGTCAATCATCTGCGCCTCTGGTCCGGCCGGGCCATTACCCCGTTTCAGATCGATGCTTTCAACGCCGGCGACTATGCCGCCGCCGTGCAAGAGCAGGTGGAAGCAAAGAACCTGTCGCGCGTGCTGTACCCGGACGATTCGACGCCGCAGGGCAAGGAGCTGCGGCTCAAGCAGCAGTATTTTTTCGTCAGCGCCAGCCTGCAGGACATCCTGGCGACGCATTTGAGCGAGGGACGCACGCTCGCGTCAATGCCCGACTCGATCGCGATTCAGCTCAACGACACGCACCCGGCGGTGGCGATCCCGGAGCTCATGCGCCTGCTGGTCGATGAACACGGCTTGCCGTGGGCCGAGAGCTGGCAAATCACGACCGCAGTATTTTCGTACACCAACCATACGCTGTTGCCGGAGTCGCTCGAGACCTGGCCCGTGGCGATGTTCGAGCGCCTGCTGCCGCGGCATCTGCAGATCATCTATTTGATCAATCGCGATTTTCTGCAGTCGGTCGAGACCCGGTACCCCGGGGATGATGAGCGCCTCCGGCGTTTGTCGATCATCGACGATGGCGGCGATCGCCGGGTGCGCATGGCGCATCTGGCGGTCATCGGCAGTCATCGGGTCAACGGGGTCGCTCAGCTGCACTCCGATCTCATGCGCATGCATGTGTTCTCCGGTTTTGCCGACATGTATCCCGATCGATTCATCAATGTGACCAACGGAATCGCCGTGCGCCGCTGGCTGAAACAATCGAATCCCGGCCTGTCGGCACTACTGACCGAGCATTTGGGGTCATGCTGGGAGAACGATCTCGAGGAGCTCGGGCGGTTGACCGGCGCCGCCGATGACCCGGAATTTCGCCGTCAGTTTCGCGGCATCAAGCGCACCAACAAGCAGCGGCTTGCCGACGAGATCATGCGGCGCACCGGCGTCGAGATCAGCGTCAACTCTCTGTTCGACGTCCAGGTGAAGAGAATCCACGAGTACAAGCGCCAGCTCTTGAACTTGCTCTACGTCGTGACCCGCTACCAGCGCATTCGCGAGAATCCGAACGCCGACTTCGTGCCGCGCACCGTGATCTTTGCCGGCAAGGCGGCTCCGGGTTATGCCATGGCCAAGGCCATCATCAAACTCATCAACAACGTGGCGCGCACCATCGATGCGGACCCCGCCATGCATGACAAGCTGCGTGTCGTGTTCCTGCCGGATTACGATGTCTCTCTTGCGCAAAGAATCATGCCGGCGGCGGATCTGTCCCAGCAGATTTCCACGGCCGGCATGGAGGCGTCGGGAACCGGCAATATGAAACTGGCCCTGAACGGAGCGCTGACCATCGGCACGCTGGACGGGGCCAATATCGAGATTCGCGACCACGTGGGAGCGGAAAACGTGTTCATATTCGGTCTCACCGCGGAAGAGGTTGCGGCACGGCGCCCGGGCTACCGGCCGCAGCGCGAGCTCGAAGCCAATCCGGAACTCAAGAGGACTTTGGATCTCATCGAATCGGGATTCTTCTCGCCGGGGCGTCCGGACGACGCCAAAGCGGTGGTCAACCGCTTGCTGAGCGACGGTGAGCCCTTCCTGGTGCTCGCGGACTTTGCGGCGTACGCCCTGGCACAGGACCAGGTGGATGCCTTGTACGCCTCGGAAGACGAATGGAGCCACAAGGCGATCGTCAATTGTCTGAACATGGGCTACTTTTCGAGCGACCGCAGTATTCGCGAGTACGCGGACCGCATATGGGCAGTGAAGCCCGTCATGTGAAGGTGCGAGCATTTGACCGACTCAGGACTTACCGACTTCGATCTCTATTTGTTCGGCGAGGGCAAGCACGAACGCATTTACGACAAGCTCGGCGCGCACGCGCACGGCCACGGTGCGGCGGCGGGCACCCGCTTCGCGGTATGGGCGCCCAACGCCGAGCGGGTCAGCGTGGTGGGCCCGTTCAACCAGTGGCATGGGGACGTCCATGTGATGCACCCCCGCGCGACGAGCGGCATTTGGGAATTGGAGATTCCCACCCTCGGCGCCGGCACCGCCTATAAGTACGAAATCCGCGACCGTGCGGGGCACCTCCACACCAAGGCCGACCCCTACGGCTTCGCGATGCAGCTGCGGCCGGAGAACTGTTCCGTGGTGGCGTCTCTCGACGGCTATGCCTGGGAGGACTCGCAATGGCAGGCTATGCGCGAACGCAGCGATCCATTGCGCCGTCCCTTCAATGCCTACGAGGTGCACTTGGGCTCTTGGCGGCGTCCGTGGGATCGGCGGGTACCGCCCTTCATGAGCTGGGTCGAGGCGGTGGATCAGCTGATTCCCTACGTCGTGGAGATGGGTTATACGCACCTCGAATTGATGGGGGTCGCGGAGCATCCGCTCGACGCATCCTGGGGCTACCAAGTGGCCGGCTACTATGCGGCGACCGCGCGCTACGGATCTCCTCATGACTTCATGTTCTTCGTCGACCGTTGCCACCAGGCCGGCATCGGCGTGATTCTGGACTGGGTGCCCGCGCACTTTCCGCGCGACGATCACGGATTGGCGCACTTCGACGGCAGCGCGCTGTACGAGCACGCGGATTCCCGGCTCGGCGAGCACATGGAATGGGGCACCAAGATTTTCAATTACGGACGCCATGAAGTGCGTAATTTCCTCATCGCCAATGCGCTCTTCTGGCCGGATCGCTATCACGTGGACGGGCTGCGCGTCGACGCCGTGGCGTCCATGCTATATCTGGATTACAGCCGAAAACCCGGGGAATGGCTGCCGAACCGCGACGGGGGACGCGAGAATCTGGAAGCCATCGATTTCCTGCGCCAGATGAACGATGCAGTGCACCGGGCATTTCCCGGCTTGTTGACGATCGCCGAAGAATCCACCTCGTTCGCCGGGGTGACGCGGCCGCCCGAGCACGGCGGTCTTGGATTCAATTTCAAATGGAATATGGGCTGGATGAACGACACCTTGCGGTACGCGGCGCTCAATCCCGTTTATCGGCGTTACAACCACCAGTTGATCACGTTCTCCTTCGTGTATGCCTGGTCGGAGAATTTCATCTTGCCGATTTCGCACGACGAAGTGGTGCACGGCAAGCGCTCGCTGCTCGCCAAGATGCCCGGCGACGATTGGCAGAGGCGCGCGAATTTCCGGCTCTTCCTCGCGTACATGTGCGCCCACCCCGGAAAGAAGCTCTTGTTCATGGGTTCGGAATTCGGTCAATGGCAGGAATGGCGGGATGAGAGCCAACTGGAGTGGTCGCAGCTGGCGGCCGTGGAACACCAGCGCTTGCGCGACTGCGTGCGCGATCTGAATCATCTGTACCGCGCGACCCCGCAGCTCTACGGCAGCGACTGCGATCACAATGGCTTCCGCTGGGTGGACCTGCACAATGCCGATGAAAGCATCTGGGCGTTCGCCCGGCGCGCCGTCGGCGAGGATGCCGGCGCTCCCATCACCTGCGTGTTCAATGCGACGCCCGTGCCGCGGGACGGCTACGGCCTCGGGGTCGCCGAACGAGGGACTTACCGAAAGATTTTCGATTCTGACGACGTGAAATTCGGCGGGTCCGGTTACAACCAACAATCGCAGTTGAGCGCGTCGACGGAAGGCGCTCAAGGGTATCCGTACTCGTTGCGGCTGAATCTGCCGCCGCTCGGGGCGATGTTTCTCATCGGGCCGGCGTAGTGAAGCTCATTCAGCCGGGAATGCCGCGTCCCTTGGGCGCCACGTGCACGAGCCGGGGAGTCAACTTCGCCGTGTTCTCGAGCAATGCCAGCCGCGTGGAGGTTGCTCTGTTCGATGCCGACAGCGGCGCCGAGGTCGCACGCTGCGATTTACCGGCACGCACCGGAGATGTTTGGCATGGCCTCATCTCGCCGCGGCGCGCGGGCCCGGGAACCTGCTATGCGTTCTACGTTCACGGACCGAATGAGCCTGAGAAGGGTCATCGCTTCGATGCCACGGCGGCCTTGATCGACCCCTATGCGCGCGCGCTCCGGCTCGAGCAGCCGCTGCGCTCGCGCGTGATCGACAGCGGCTTCGATTGGGGCGGCGACCGGCCGCCCGCCATTCCCTGGCGTGATACGCTCATCTATGAGCTGCACGTGAAGGGATTCACGCGGCTGCACCCCGCTGTGCGGGCGGACTGGCGCGGTAAATATCTGGGAATGACGGTGGCTCCGGTGATCCAACACTTGAAGTCCGTCGGCGTGACGGCGGTCGAGCTGTTGCCGGTTCAGTCCTTCGTCAGCGAGCAGTTTCTGGTCGACCGCGGACTCCGCAATTACTGGGGCTACAACTCGGTTGCGTGGTTTTCGCCGGCGAACGA
>WNFQ01002099.1_pt1 | contig 21049 bp, 15 predicted proteins | sample 5400171 | NCBI WGS metagenome assembly WNFQ01 (sample SAMN13153356, study PRJNA577476) | soil metagenome | isolation source: 20 cm soil under Madrone tree | place: USA:California | collected 2016-06-14 | reverse complement strand
CCGCAGACGCGGGAGTTGCAAGCCACATCCCTGCTGCGCATCCGGGGGGGCCGCGTTTCGACGTCGCCCGGACGCCAGCAGAGCGCTCATCCATCGACAATGCGATTTGGCTCTGTCAGCGCTGCGCGAAGCGTGTTGCCGACGATCGGGCGGTACGAGGCCAGGGTTCTTCAACACTGGACGGTAACCGCAGAACCGCAGAATCGGAAGCACTCCGAATCATAGCGCGTTGAGCACTGATTTCCGGAGCCCGTGTCTGCGCACCATAGGCCGATTTGCTCTTAATCCGCTATGCGAGGAGTGGACGCAAGACGGTCATTACCGGGGCTGAAGTTATCGCGCTCCAGGCAGTTGAACAGTTCACTCTCTACACCGGCGTTCGCAGCGCGCAGATTGAACGGGCCTTTGCAATTGCCTCTGTGGCGTTACAGCCAAAATAGCCGGTCTGGTCACTGAGGTTAGGTCGTCAGTCGGTCGTTCGAAATGGACCGAATTCCGGATATGGTCATCTGCTTCAAGGAAGTGCAGGGTCCATTCCACACGATGGAAATCTCACCGATGTCATAGGGGGCATCGTAGTACCTCGTAGTGATTGCCTGCCTCTTATCGATGAATGTCTCGATTATCGATCCATCTATCCAAATATGTAGTGTCGAGAATCCATCCCGATCGGGGCTAAGAGGCAGCAATTTGTCGCCAATGGCAACAAAGGGTGCATCATTCGCGCGCGAATAGGTGGCAGTGAATATGGTGGTGGTGCCCGCATTTGCATGTAGTTGCATCTCGAGGGAACACACGCTTTCGCCGGCTTTGAAAATGCAAATGACCTCACCTGCGCGGTTGTGAATAGCTGCGCGCGCCAGCGACTGATTAAGTTCCGACGAAGCGCGCGGATCTTCTATGTAAATCGTATTTTCTCGCAATGCGGCGAATTCGGGAGCAACCTCCACCATCAAGGCGCTATCCGGCCCCAAAGCAAGAACGCGTGGAAGGGATATGCTCCCGGACCATCCCGCTGCGCGGATGGCAGCCGAATCACGTGTCTCCTGCACCCATCCCCACATAATCCGCCGGTTGCTATCTTCCGACATGGTTCTCGGTGCGTAATAGGATCCGTGATCCAGAATCCCCTTCCTCTCGGAGCGAAAGCGGAGGTCCGACTTGTCAAAGGTACCAACCTCCCAGCGGGTCGTGTGTTCCGTCGAGTAGAGGAGCACATGTTTGTTCCCCAAGGGGAAGAAGTCAGGGCATTCCCACATTTCCCCGCTCGGCACTGGATTGGAAAATGAACGACCGTTCCAGGTCCCTTGGGCTAATGGATGCAGGTATTCCCAGGTCACAGTGTCCTTCGAGCGATAAAGGAGGACGGCGCCACCGATCTGCGGAAAACCCGAACCAATACCCAAGTACCAAGTGTTCCCGTCTTTCCATGCGAATGGATCGCGAAACCCGGTAACTTTTAGTCCGGCGGGCGGGAATTCGATAACCGGCTCGTCGCGCTTCATCCATCCACGGAGGTCGTTGTCCTCGGAGGTTGCTATGCATTGCACTTCACGGATTCCCTCGGCACGAATTGTTTCCTGATCCCTGGAAACCTTCGTTACGCCGGTATAGATCACATTCGCACCGTCCCCACCCGGCAACACCCCTCCCGTGAACGTGCCATGCGCATCATAGCCGCCATCCGTGGGTGACAGTGCGATCGGCATGTGCCTCCAATGAAGTAGGTCGGCACTGACGGCATGTTGCCAGCCTCTTCCGCCGAAGCTCCCGTGAAAGAAGACGTGGTACTCTCCGCGAAAATGACGGGGCGCGCACGGATCACCAACAAAGCCCGCCGGGGGCAAGAGATGATATTGCGGCCGCAGGGGATCGTGCATGAGCCTGGCTCTAAGGCTCATATCAGGCGAATCGGCACTGCCCTGCAAGAGCTCGGACGCCGGAGAGCCGCTATTGCGCAAGCCGGCAATTGTCGAGAATAAAAGAAAATTACGTCGGTTCAAGGCAAGTCCTGACAAACACGGATTAAAGAAACCCAGGCAATGCCTTGCCGTAGGGGAATTCCGGGCCCCGATGGCGGCACGTGGCCGCAGCGGCGCTCGCTGCGAACTGACCCAGCTTTTCGATTTCGCTGAGCGAGAGAGCGGCCAATTCTGCCGGCGATGCGCGTCGATTTTTCTCGAGCCAAGCAAGCATCGCGGCTTGAAAACTATCGCCGGCGCCGATGGTGTCGGCGACTACCACCGGGACCGATTGAATCTCAATCCTACCTGCCGTGCGCGAATAGCAGGTCGCGCCGCGCTCTCCGCGCGTCACCGTAACGAGTGAGCACCGATATGAGAGCCAGCTTCTCGCAATCCCGTCTAGATCAGCCTTTGACCCATACAGGTTGATGAGATCCTCTTCGCTCACTTTGATGAGGTGGGCGTGCTGTCTAAAACGTTCGACGGATTCTCGCCACCGGTCGGCGTCGGGCTCAATTGCCAGGCGGACATTAGGATCAAAACTGACGAGAACCCTCTTTGGAGCAGCGGCAATGAGTTCGAGCAAATGCTCCGATGACTGCGCCGATACAATCGGAATCGAACCCACGTGAATGCCAATCATGACATTCCACTGCTTTTGAACTGCCGCCAACTCTGGGTGAAATAAAATGCCATCGAGGCCGTAGAAGGTGTAGCGTGGTGCGCCCGCGGCATCAACGTCGACCATTGCCAGAGGAGTGCTTTTTGCCGTGCGCCGGATGAATCGGCGATCTACGCCTTCCAACTGCAAGCGGATCTCCAAATGGCGGCCAAGAGTATCTTTAGCAATTTCCGTGGCCAGAGAAGCGGCACAACCGAGTCTGGCAAGGGCAACTGCGACATTGTAGGGCGATCCGCCTGCCTTTGCCGTGAGGCCGACTTTTCGCCGAACATCGGCGTCCATCGGATCGACGAACACATCGTATAGCGCTTCGCCGCAGATCAGAAACATATTAGCGATCCAAATGAGTCGGCCAGATGGATCAGTGCAGAGCCGTCGGCGAGGAATGCGCCGGCGGAGCGGTGCCCACTGTAATGGCAAGCCGTTCCGCGATCTGTTCCAGCGGCACGCCCTTCGTTTCAACGACTTGCGTCTTCACCCAGATGAGCTGCAAAACCATCATGCCGGCGAAGAACGAGAATACGTATCCGGGTGGAAATGCTGCAACGACCTTCGGAAAGAACGTGGTCAAAATGGCCGCGAATATCCAGTGAGTGAAACTTCCCAGCGCCTGACCCTTCGCGCGCTGCTGATTTGGAAAGATTTCGGCGATATAGACCCAAATCGTCACTCCCTGACCAATGGCATGGGCCGCGATGAACGCGAAGATGCAGATCGGAACGATGGAATAGTGTTCGGTAAAAAATGCGTACGCGACAAGGCTAAGCGAAGCGATGTAGCCGAATGAGCCAATGAACAGCAAGGTTCGTCGCCCCAAGTGGTCAATGAGCCGGAGCCCCACGAATGTGAAAACGAGATTGGTGACGCCGACGCCGACAGACTGAAGCAGCGCGGCCTTCGCGCCAAGCCCCGTCAATTCGAATATACGAGGCGAAAAATATAGAATCGCATTGATGCCCGACATCTGATTAAAAAACGCAATCAGGATCGCGAGCATAATGGGCACGCGGAGTCCGCGATTCCAAAACGGCGCCGCGACGCCGGCGGTGGAAGAGACCTTCCCCATCGCGTCCACTTCGGCTTTGATCTCCGTTTCTGAAGCATTGGGCCTAATGAGCTTTAGCACCCGCATGGCGGCGATGGCGTCGTGCTTTCTGCTCAACAGCCAGCGAGGACTTTCCGGAAGGCCCAGACACAGCCCTGTGTAGACAAGCGACGGTACTGCTGCGACACCAATCATCCAGCGCCATGCATTCGGTCCCATTCCAGACAGTAGTGTGTTGGACATATAGGCGATCACAATCCCGAAGACGATATTGAATTGAAACATCCCCGCCAGGCGACCGCGATACTTGGGAGGTGCAATCTCGGCGATATAGAGCGGTGACGCGACCGTAGACATGCCGATTCCCAGACCGCCGATACCGCGAGCGATGATGAAAGAATAGACGTCCGACGCAAGAGCGGACCACATGGCTCCGACGAGATAAAGTGCACCGATAAAAAGCAGTGTCGCCCGGCGCCCGAACCTGTCGGCAGGCCAACCCCCGAGCAAGGACCCAAGCACGGTCCCGTACAAGGCCGACGCAATTACGACGCCGTGGATCCCGGCGCTCAAGTTCCACAAAGTCTGAATTTGCCTTTCAGCTCCGGATATGACGACCGTGTCAAAGCCGAATAGAAACCCGGCTAGCGCAGAGGTGATCGACCACAAGAGGATGCGTGTGCCCACGAGTTACTTCGCCCTGAAACAGGCGACTTTCGCGCCTATCAGTGTCATTGGTTGTTCCAACTGGAGTTGAGCGCATAAACGGCGCCGGAGTCTAACTCGATTGGCCGGTCCGCTTTCAAGGTAACTCTATTGTAGGGCGTGGAGGGGAATTCAATTACAGTCATCACGGTCTCGCCTTGATTGATGAAGATCTCGAGTGATGACCGGTCTAAGAATAGTGTCAAAGAGATCACCGCGGCGGTATTCAGCATCGGCGCAAACTGTTCGCCGGTAAAGCGTGGATCGAAGTCGACTGCGCCGGATTCAGATCTCTCTAGCTCATAGCGGCGCAGTGACTTGTTTATTCTGAATGCCGTTTTCTGATTCTCTGAATTCGCGAATTCCAGCGTAATCAAGTCGGCCGATGCGGTGTTGATCTTAAGATCCAACTCCAGTAATCCGGAAGAAGCGTGGACCGACCGCGTCAAATCAAGCTCCCTTTGAACCGCTTGTCGATCAATGCGCTTGCTCGAAGCGCGCAAGCCCGCAAGCTCTGCGATCGGCGTTGAATGGAGTTCGAGGCCGCGGGAAGTTCGAACGAGCCTCAACTCCCTCGGCAGTGTCATCGCACTGCGCCAGTGCTCGCTGGGGACCTTTTGTGCGTAGGTCCAGTTACTCATCCAGCCGAGGAACAGGTGACGTCCATCCGTGTTGGGTGTGCCGGACCATGTCACGCCCGCATAATCGTCGGTGCCATAGTCGACCCATAAGGCAGACCCGGCAGCGCCCGGTGCCGGTGTCCCTTGCAGGCGGGGCCGTAAGGCGGGATCGAGCGCAAACTGGTGCCCATCGAAATCGCCAATGAAATACTGAGTCGCACTACCGCCGTTCGGTCCGCCTGGGTTGCCACTGACGAGAAGCACGTACTTGCGTGCCGCCTCTCCGTCGACCGTCATCGCAATCAAATCGGGGCACTCCCAGACACCCTGATGTGCCCCCAATTCGCGACCGAAATCACTTTCATGGACCCAGTGCGTGAGATCCTTCGAAGAGTAGAAGCCCACGTGATCGGCGACGGCCAGCGTCATGATCCAACTCTTCGTCGGCTCGAACCATGACACCTTTGGATCCCGAAAGTCTCTGCTGCCGGGATTCTTGAGCACCGGATTGTCCGGATACTTGGTCCAGGTGCGGCCCTTATCGAGGCTGTATGCAATGCTCTCGTTCTGGAAGTCGATGCCGCCGGCCTTCTCGATCGCGGCATCGTGATTGGTATAAATCGCCACGAGCGGTGGGTGATCCGGAGTGCCAAACCCGGACGTGTTATTCTGATCGATGACCGCGCTGCCGGAGAAGATTGTACCGTGCGCATCCGGATACAGCGCAATCGGGAGATTCTGCCAATGCACCATATCCTTGCTGATTGCATGCCCCCAATGCATTGGGCCCCACTGATTGCTATTGGGATTGTATTGGTAGAATAGGTGGTATTCACCGTCCAGAAAGACCAATCCGTTGGGGTCGTTCATCCAATGCCGGGGCGGTGAAAAATGGTATTGGGGCCGATACTGTTCGTTGTACTCCCGATTCCCTCCCCGCGCCGGCAACATCGCGAGACACGCACATCCAAGCGTGACCAGCGTCATCCCTAGTCTCTTCATGATGGGTCTAGCGGTCATTGCCGGCTCCTGGTGCCGGCAATGATTGCAAGTTCAGTAACCCGGATTCTGTACATACACACCGCCGCTCAAATTGATCTGCACCTGGGGTATGGGCAAATACTCGTCCCGGCCCGCCGTGAAAGAAGCAGCGGTCAGGTAAGGTCGACGAAGGCTCTCGTCGGCGAAATACTGTTCCAATGTTTGCTTGGCGATGCCCCAGCGCACGAGGTCGAAGAACCGGAACCCCTCCAAACCCATTTCGAGGCGGCGTTCGTTGCGCAGCGCCTTGCGCGCCGTCGCCTGGTCCGCGAAGGCCGGATAGGGTCTCACATCGTAGAGAAATACGGCAGAGGCGTTCGGATTGGTATTGAGGTTAGCCGTGCTCGCGGCCGCCCGTGCTCGGAGGGCGTTGATGATGGATAACCCGAGATCACTCTGGTTCAGCTCAACCAGCGCCTCGGCCTTGAATAACTCGAGATCGGCATAGCGAATCAGGACGGTGTTCATCGCGGAGATGAAGAACGGTCCATTCAACACGAGCGCCGAGCTATCGCGCGAGACAAGATCCTTCATACCGATATTGCTGCCATAAAAGCCCGGATCGCGCGCCCAGCTGTCGCCGTCGTGTATGCAGGTAGGTCCCGCGATCGTACAATACTTGAAAGGCTTCCCGTGAAGATTGACGGAGTGGTCGAGTCGCGGATCGATGGGCTGCGTCGCGTAGTTGTTGTTTGCGAATGAGTAATCGGCCGCCGGTCCCACGCCATTGTAACCGTCGAAAGGTAGACCATTCAGCGTCTTGAAAGAATTGACGAAATCCGCAGACGGAATATGAAATCCGCAGCACCCGAAGCCGCTGTCACCGACTGGGTAGTTCAACGCGGAACTGAACGTGCCGCGGCCGCCGTTCCCTTGCGCTGAGCCGTCATTGACCGAGCGCTGTATCGCGAAGATCGATTCCGGGTTGTTATCGTACTGCGGCAAGAAATTCTGTGAATAGTCGGGCAATAGTGCGTATTTTCCGGAGCTCTCGACATCGGTCACGAGGCTGACCACCTGCGCGAGTTTTGCCTGATCGATCGATACCACCGCGTGGCTGGTTGGGTCTTGCACGTACGCCTGATAAAGCCGCGTCTTGGCTAGATACGCCTCGGCGGCATAATAATTAGCACGTCCCACCTGCGACTGGGCTTTCGGCAGGTTAACCATCGCGGTCGTGAAGTCCGCGGCGATGGCATCCCACAGTTGCTGAGAGGTCATCGCCGCATTCGATATGACGGCCGTCGGCAACACCGTCTCGTCGTAGTACGGAACCCGATCGAAGTGGGTTTTCAACCAGAAATAGAATACGCCGCGAAGGAAATGCAACTCACCGATGCGGCTCGTCTTGTCTGGATAATCGGCGGCGGAGACGGGATTGATCGCGGACAATGCGGTATTCACGCGCGAGATCCCATCGAACCATCGGATCCAATATCGATTGGCGGCATCGATATCCTGTGGCGCGGCCGTGACCAAGTTGAACAAGGTCAATAGATGGTAGTAGTAGACGTCTCCCGGACCGTTTCCGCCCTTGTGGGCATCGCCGCCTCGAATGTTGCCCGTCGGCCAGAAAAAGTTCGGATCGGTGTAATGGTCGTTCCCGAGCCATGAGTACGCCGCGGTTACGAGGCCGTCCAGATTGGCCGGCGTCGATATCTGTGCCTGCGAGAGCGATCCGTCGGGTGTTTTGTTCAAGGATCCGCTGCCGCAAGCGACCATGATGCAGGCCATAGTCGCCGTGATCAGCGCTTTTGCGGGCAATCCAAGTCGTTCCAGTCTGTTCATCAGCATTCCCCCTTAATATCCTGTCAATTTGTATGCGCGATATAGTGCGGACTTCGGGCCGATTAGAAGCTGCCCTCAAAGCCAACCGTGAAGCGCTTCGGAATCGGGAAGGGCGGGATCGGATCGCCGACATTCGGCTGTTCTGGATCCTGCAGCACCGTGCCTTTCGGTTTGATGATGAGCAGGTTCTCGCCTTGCAAGTAAACCCTCAGCCTTTTCACGTGCACGGGAGCGCGAAGCGATTCCGGAAAGGTGTATGCAAGCGCAAGATTGCGCAGTTTGATGTAGGACGCAGACTCATAAAAATAGCTGTCCGGGACCTGTCCATAGCTCAGCGCAGCCGCGGGAATGCTCGAGCCGGTATTGGCCGGTGTCCAGGCGCTCAACACGCGTCCACCGTAATTCGCACCCGGATTTGCGGTGAAATCAGTGAGACCCTTGAAGTAGTTGAAGATCAAGCCTCCTTTCACACCCTGCCACGCCATATTGAACGACCAGTCCTGGTAGTTGGCATCGAAATTGACCCCAAAGATGTACTTGGGATCCGTCGTGCCCAAGAAGCGCTGATCATTGGCGTCAATTTTTCCATCATGATTGACATCGACGATGCGTAGCCCGCCGACGTAGGCGCCCGGCTGGCCGGAGGCGGCGACTTGCGCGGCGTTCTGAAAGATGCCGCCCGCGGAGTAGCCGAAGATACTGTTGATCGACCTTCCAAGAATTGTTTGTGTGCTGCCGTTCCCGGGATACGCGTTCACCACGCTAATCGGCAAGCTGATGACCTTATTGGTCGCATGTGAAAGGTTGCCCGAGAAATGGAGGTTGAGGGGCGATGACAAGTGCGGGATGTTGAGCTCGATCCGGTGCCCGAGTTCCAATTCCCAGCCTCGGTTATCGACGGTGCCACCGTTCACGATGCTCTGCGCGCCTTCGCCTGCCGTTGCCAAGGGTACCGTGGTCGTCAGGATATTCGACGTGCGCTTGCGGTATATATCGAACGCGCCGTCGAGTCGATTATTGAACATCAGGAAGTCGACGCCCAAGTTGATCTGCTTCGAGGTCTCCCACTTCAAATTGGGATTTCCCGTCGCAGTCTTCGCAAAACCGGACGGTAATGTTCCGGTATTCACCCCGTTGAGGTCGTACGCGGTTCCGATCTCTTGTTGACAATTAGGCCCCGGGCAGGTGCTCGTACCCACGGGGTTCGCGAACAGCGACGTTGTCGAGTAGCGCGGCGAATAAATGGTCGTACCGGCGGCGGTGCTGATCTCCTGGTTGCCGTTCGTGCCGTCGCTTAAGCGAAATTTTAGATCGTTGATCCAATTGATCTTGAAAAATTCTTCTTGAGAAAGGCGCCAGCCCACCGCCACCGAGGGAAATATACCCCATCGATTGTTGGCACCGAATCGAGATGAGCCGTCACGACGTACGGTAGCAGAGGCCAAGTACTTGCCATCGTAGTCGTAATTCAATTTGCCGAAGTAGGATCTCAGCGTCCATGAGTCGCCGCCGCCGCCGGCGGTGACATTCTGAGTGGCCTGACTCAAAAAGGTGTAGGTGTCCGCCGGCGAGGCGAAGCCGGAGCCGGCACCATAGAAATTCTCGGTGTGGTAGTCGATATTTTCGTAACCGCCGAGAACATCGAAGTGATTCTTCGCCCACAACGTAAATTGGTAGTCCGCCGTATCGGTGACAGTGATCGAACGGTTCCAAATGTACGATGTATTCAAATTGTCGATCAGAAGCACGTTGCCGGTGTAACCTCCCGGCGTGTAGTTGCGGTAGTATTTTTGACTGTAGTCCGAACCCAAACTGGTCCGCAGCGTCAGGCCGTCAACGGGCCGCAGCTCTGCATATACATTGCCGAGGAGTTTGTGCAGGTCGCTGGTAGCGCCCTTGGTATCGTTCAGGACCTCGACGGGTTGCCGGTGGTCGGTGGTGCCGGCGGCGGGACCACCGTATCCGCCGGTGGTCGTGTAGATTGGAATGATGGATTGAGTTTCCAGCGCCTGCGCGAGAATGAATGCGGCGTTGTAATTGACGGCATTCTCCTTCTGGTCCGTCAGCAGCAAGTTATCGCCCACTGTCAGTTTACTGTCGAAGAACGTGTGATCAGCGTTGATCCGAAATGTCAAGCGCCTAAACTGAGAATCCTTAACGACGCCATGCGCATCGTAGTAGCCTACGGACGAGTAAAACCGGGAATCCTCGGTGGAATTGGAGAGCGAAACGGTGCTCTCCGTAATTTTCGAGTCTTCGGTTACCGCCTTGAACCAATTGGTATTCGACACGCGCTGCGTAAGGGCGGGATCGATATACCGATTGCCTGCAGCGTCGGTGTAAGCCCCGATCGTGACGCTGTTAAAGCCTGAGGCGCCGCAGGGCGTGGTCTTGCACGCATATTTATACAAATTGCTGACGGTGTTCGGGTCGGTGCCCGAGTTGATGGCCGCCTGGTACAGCACAGCCGCGCGCTGGTCGGTCGTCAACGGATTGATGTTGTAAGAAAAGTATTGCCGAGTCTCGGAGGCGGTAATGTTCAGATCCATGTGACCGGTGCCGCGCTTCGTCGTGATGACGATCACGCCGTTGGCGGCTCGCGCACCGTATATGGCGGCGCTTGCGGCGTCGCGCAGCACTTGAACCGACTCGATATCTTTCGGATTCAACTCCTGCAGACCGGTGGTCGTGTTAAGCGGAACGCCGTCAACAATGTAGAGCGGCGCATTGAATCCCAACGGCCCGAGCCCCTGGCCGCGGATCAACACCGAGGTGTTGCCGCTGGGATTGCCGTCGGTGTTGATTTGAACACCAGGAATCTGCCCCTGAAGGTTTTGGATGATGCTCCCGGACGGGCGGTCCGCGATTTCCCCCAAATCGGCCACGGACACCGCCCCGACGATGTCTTTCTTCTTTTGCGTCGAATAGCCGGTGACGACTATAACGTCGAGCGTCGACTCCGGTGCCTCCACGACCCCTTGTGCAGATGTCTCTTGCGCTGCAACGACGCCGGCAGATCCCACCCCGAGTAGGGCGGCTAGGACTGTCGGCACTTTCACGAACCATACTTTGTGATTCAAGTTCTTATCTCCCCTTCAAAGGTTGCGGTCGGCTTAGAATCTGGTCATCAGATGCATTGCGGATGGTCGTGCAGTTGGCGCCAATCGCGCCGAACGGAATTCGACGGCAGCGAACGTCGAGCAAAAACGGGAAGGGAAGAAGTCGCACAGGACAGTTGGCCGGCTCTCGGCTTCTGCACTTGCGGACGGCCAGCGCGCGCCAGTAGCGATGAATTAGGCACAGCCCCCCCAAAATTTCTAAATTCTGTGAATGAGCCCCGAAGCCATTCTTTATCGTCAAATCGAAACGTTTCGAAATATCTCACCGCTTGCGGCGAAATGCAACTGCAATTTGAAAATCAACAACCGACACGCTGATGCGCCGAATCTGGAAGACAGCAGGTTTACGCGGTGCGATCTTTGGTAACCTATTGAGACGAAACGTTTCGGCGGATGAGCCGAATGGGGATTTTCTCAAATGGCTACGATCAAAGATGTTGCACGGGTAGCCGGCGTGTCGATCGCAACAGTATCGGCGACGCTCAACGGCACCGCACGGGTGTCAGAAAAGCGCTCTCGCCGCATCTGGGATGCAATCCAGGAGGTTGGCTATACGCCTCACGGTATCGCGCGCAGTCTTCGGCTGGGCCACACGCGGTCGATCGGCTTGGTCGTTGGGGACATATCAAATCCGTTCTTCACTTCCCTCGCGAAAGCAGTGGAGGCGCGGGCGAGCGCGGCCGGGTATATGGTGATCCTTGCAAATAGCGACGAGAACCCGGAAAAAGAGATAAGCCTGCTCAAACTGCTGTTGGAGCAGCGTGTTGCGGGCATTCTACTCGCGCCTGCCGGCTACGCCCCTCCTTACTTGTCGGCACTGTCGGCAATTGCCCGGGTACCTATGGTCTTAGTGGACCGGCAGCTGCCAGGGGGGCCGTATGACGCCGTTATCGTCGACAATCTCGCGGCTGCGCGCATGGTCACTGATTACTTGGTACGATTGAATCATGAGCGTATTGCCATTGTGATCGGGCGTGAGCACCTGTCGACCACGGACCAACGCGTGCAAGGCTATCGAGATGCCTTGCAGGCCGCGAGACTCGAGCTGCATCCCGATCTCGAAGTGGTTGCGGATTCCCGCATTGAAACAGCTTATGCGGCCACTCAACGCCTATTGAGCATGCCCGATCCCCCGAGCGCAATCTTCGCTGCAAACAATCTAATGATGCTTGGCGCCATCGAGGCGATATTGGACATGGGTTTTCGGTGTCCCGAGCAGGTTTCTCTCGCGGGCATTGATGATTTTCCGTGGAGTTCCGCGATTCGGCCGCAACTGACAACCGTTTCGCAGCCGATCGAAGAAATGGGAACACATGCCGTCGAGAAACTATTGGATCGAATCGCCAAGAAGACGGTTGCAAAACGAACGACCGCCAACACGACTGTATTGCAACCATCCTTTCTCATTCGAGACTCTTGTGCCAATCGTGTCGCTCCGGCACGATCCAAGCAGCAAACGACGCGTAAACGTCATGCCCGATGACAGCCCTTGTATCACCGTATACGGCGCATCCTGTCGGAGCGGATGCGCTCGACGGAGTGTCGAAACCAGGGCATAGCGCCGAAACGTTTCGTTCTGACATTTCGGCAATGTTAGCGCTGCATCGCGGCCACCCGGCCACGCCATCGGCTCAATCGTGGCACCACGGGCTCCGTTCTTGGCTAGGCACGCCCAGGCCAACTACAGAGAAGGCGCCCGTCCCACCTCCGCTTGGGACGGGCCTCATGTACGAACTACGACTTGATGAACGCCAAGAGATCAGCGTTGAGCGTGTCGGATTCAGTGGTGGGCATACCATGCGGAAAGCCCTTGTAGGTCTTCAGAATCCCGCCCTTCACCAACTTGGCGCTTAAGGTCCAGAATCGGCATAGGGCACGATCTGGTCATCATCACCAGCGTCGGCACAGTGATCTTCTTCAAATCCGGGACAAAGTCGGTCTGAGAGAAGGCCCCGCAATGCCGTCATAGTGCGCCTTGATGCCACCCATCATCCCCTGACGCCACCAGTTCTGAATGATGCCTTGGGATCCTTTCGCGCCCGTCCGATTGAGACCTTAGAAGGGTCCCGTCGGCAGGAACTCTAATGGGTAATGGGCTTGATCGCTCGCGGCGCGGCGTTCGGCGCGGCGGGAAGCGCTTGCCGATAGCGGCGAGCAGGGGCGCGCCGCTCACGACGCCTACCGCATAGCGGAAATCAAATGTCCGGCTCGCGGGATGGTGATATGAAGTGAGTTGCCCACGTTGGGTAGGACTCCCATCGGCACAAACTCGGCGATCCCGATGGCGAGCCCACCGAGGGAAATGGCTAGCAATCCAACACGCAACGTCGTTCTCTGTGAACTCTCCTGATCACTGGCAGCGTTGCAATCAAGGTTGTACAGCACCGAGTCACACCTCGTCCCATGTTTGAGGATCACCGCCCTGGCGATGGGGGCAATTGCCCGTGCGCGAACTATGAGCCCCATGATGGGAGCCGTCCTTCGTGTCCTTGCTTTACCTCTGGGAATCTTGCGGGCGGTCTGCGTCTCACGCAGTCGCGCGTACGGAAAAGGTGGTCTATGCGGCGAGCGTCGCTCGCGCACCGCACGACTCGCGGACGATCAGTTCACAGGCTAGTCGAGTCTCTCGAGGCGGCAGATCCGGGCGCGCAATTCTCTGTAGCATGATGGCGAGCGACGTTTCCCCGATTTGCCGGGTCGGTTGGCGCAGTGTGGTGAGCGGAACCGGCAGAAGACTTGCATACTCCACATCGTCGATGCCTATGAGGCGCACATCGTGAGGTATGCGGGATCCGAGGCGACGCAACGAATGCATCAGCGAACCCGCAGTGCGGTCATTGGCGCAGACGATGCCATCGGGGCGTTGGGATTTCATCAGTTGTGCGATGGCCTGGATGTCATCCGCGTCTCCTCGATGGATGAGAGATCTCTCTCCGGGCACATCGCCGATGTAGAGTGCCTCGCGGTAGCCGGCCTCCCTGGCGTCGATGGTGGAGGCACCGTTCCTCATCCCCACAAATCCGATACGTCGGCAGCCAAGAGCCAGTAAGTGGTTGGTGACGAAGTAACCGGCGGCGCGGTTGTCGATGCCCACGAGATCGTGGCGCCCCTGCTGCGGATAGGGGAGCAAGGTGCGGTCAAGCAACACAACTGGAATGCCGGCGTCATCGAAGGCACCAACGATTCGGAGATTGGCTTCGTCCTTCGAAGGCCCCGATTCGAGGGGTGCGAGGAAGACTCCGGACACCCGCCGCTCGATGTACTGCCGGCAAAGTTGCCAAGCACGGTCTTCCTTGGAGGAATCCAAACCGCTGGTGTTGCCCCACACCAGTGCATGCTCTCGCGCCAAGGGCGAAGCCATGATTCCCTGACAGATCGGTTCAAATATTTCGGTCTCACCCAGGTCGGGGATCAGCAGTCCGAATGAGAGTGCCGCGGATTTCTGGACCCGTCTGATAAATGTTCCGGCGCCGGCGTAATTCGCGAAACCCCAAATTGCCGCACGAGTTCAGCCTCACTTGGCAGTTTCTCCCCCACACCCCAGCGACCCGCCGTAATGGCTTGGTGGAGGGCTGAATAGACCCGCAAATGCTTATGGATTTTTGATTGTGAACTTTTCTTCATCTCTAAATGATATAACAGCTTTTTACTGACATGACTACTTTTTACTGACATGACTAATTTTGTTGAATAGACACTATTTCTTCACTCACCCGTGGTAGAGATCATTACTCACATCTGCTAAGGTATATGCCGGTAATTGATATATCAAATTCATAGTTGAGAGCCGAGCCAATGACGTCACGTAATTGATATATCAAATTCATAGTTGAGAGCCGAGCCAATGACGTCACCGCTTTTAAAGCACTACTTGCTGGCTTCCGATTTCGATCAGACGCTCAGCTTCAACGACTCGGGTTTCGTCCTGAGCGAACTGCTTGGAATCAGAAGCTTTCAACAGAAAGTCGACGGGCTTGCGCGCAGCAATCTCGTTCAACAAGGCGGAGAACTGGCCTACCTCATTCGTCACGACCCTGAGTTTCGCGGCGTGCGGCGTAACCACTTGATCGAGACGGGGCGGCGTGTGCGACTCAAGGGAGCGATCAGGCCTCTGGTCAAGTTCTTGGAGCGAGGTTTGCCGGGCTACCGCTTTTCCTTCTTTGTGATTTCCGCGGCGCCGAAAGAAGTTGTTGTTTCAGCGCTCGATGGGGTTGTGCCGGCGGACCACATCTTCGGAACGGAGCTTGACTTCGATCCACGGTCCGGGGAAGTGCGAGCGATCAATCGTGTGCCTGCCGGTTACGGCAAGGTAGCAGTCCTTGATGACCTGGGGCAGCGCATCGGTGTCGCTCCGGACCGGGTTATATACGTGGGTGATGGGAGTTCCGACGTGCACGTCATGCTGCACGTCAACAACCGCGACGGGTTCACCATCGCAGTGTCTGAGAATCAACAACTCGCTCGCATTGCGAAAAATACCGTGTTGAGCGACAACGCATTCAGCGTTCTCGTGCCCATTCTCGATCAGCTTTTGGGTTGGCGTATTGGGCAGATCCGCGCACTGTTCGAATCCAACGGTCTGACTCTGCAGGGGTGGGAGCGGGCGAGAACCGATCGTGTGCTGATTGGGAATGCGCCGCCAATGCCGGCACCCGCGGTCGCGTGACCACGAGTCGCCCCCGCGTGCCTCAAAACCAAATCGATTCCGCGCTCGATCAATTCTTGCACAGCGGCAAATTGGTGCAGAATTCGGTGCGGAACCTCATTGCGGAGTCGTGGATGCGTTGCCGCCGCGACGGAGTTGAGCCCAATCAGATGCGGGCGCCGAGCGTCTCGCGACGGAATGAGCCTGCTCACTGTCAATTGCGCGATGCTGAGTTCGTGCGAGCGGGACTACCAATACTGGAAGAAGCGAGAGACGCGCTGTCGCACTCGGAAACGATTGCCGTGCTGGCCGATTCGCAGGGCATCGTGCTCAAGACCGAAGGCGATGAAGTCGCCTTGGATGCGGCTGAGGATCTCGGTCTCACGCCGAATGAAGACCGGCGTGGCCGGCTCACGCGGCGTGGTTGGCACAGTTCCTGGTCGTGCTGGGAACCCGCATTGCGGCTTGATCCTCGCGTCCGGCGCCTGCACAGAAGCACTCCGCCGCGGAAAATGCGTGCATGTTGAGCTTTCTGCGCCGTTGGTTCAAAAGAGCGGTCGGTACCGGACTGCCTAATCCGCGATTGCACAAAATAGGTCGCAGTCGATTTCTCACGGCGAGATTCAAGGATCCGCGCGTCTCGAAGGCGTTAGGACTTCCTCTGCGCCGCGGGCTTGGCTACCGGCTGTATCTACCAAGTGGCTCCTCGCGTCGCGACACCCTGCCGCTGATCGTCATGTTGCATGGTTGCAGACAGGATGCGCTCAGTTTTGCCAAGGGCACGCGCATGAACGCGCTGGCCGAAGAATACCGCTGTGCGGTGCTGTATCCGGAGCAGAGCAAGCATTCGAACCCGCTGCGTTGCTGGAATTGGTTCGAATCGACCTCAATTGCGGGCCAGGGCGAGGCCGGCTTGATTGCGCGTCTGATCGATCAAGTCACAGAGCGCCGCCCAATTGATCCTCGACGCGTTTATTTGGTGGGAATGTCGGCGGGCGGTGCGATGTCCTGCATTCTGGCCGTGCGCCACAGTCGTTTATTTGCCGCGTGTGCCGTTCACTCCGGCGTGATGTATGGCGCTGCAGGTTCGGCCATGCAAGCGCTCGCCGCGATGCGGTCCGGGCCGTCGGACGCGTCCATCGCGGAGGCGCGACGAGTCGCATGCGTGGCGGGCGAATCGGAGTTCATGGTTCCGACACTCGTGATCCACGGGGACCGCGACACGACGGTCAATCCCGTGAATGCGGATCGAATCATCGAGCAGCTGAAGGCACGCGCTGAATTCATCGATCCCAGCGGCGGCGCGTTGTTAGCGTCAGGCGAGCATCGCATTGAGAGCGGGGGGCGAACCTATCGACAGCAGGACTACACGCAGCGCGGGCGGATCATGCTGCGCAAGGTGCTGGTTGAAGGATTGGGTCATGCATGGAGCGGTGGCGATTCCCACTATGACTTCAACGAGGCCGACGGGCCTGACGCCAGTCGGCTCATTCTGGATTTTGTGATGCAATATCGGCGGGCGCACGGTGTTGGAAGTCGGGAGTCGACAGCCGAGTCCGCTACATTTCCGGCCCAGATTGGCGCATTGGCACGCTCTGCCCGCGGATAGGCAATGTGGCGGAGAAGGTTGGTCTCGCGCAGTCACTAAGGCGGCACGAGCAATGGGGATGCGGAGGAGGAGGCCATATCGTCACCGCGTATCTGTCCTTATCTCCCCGTAGTTCAGCCGCCTCGTCCTGCGTTCCCGCCACGAGGATCCCTCTACCGCGCGTAGGCGTCGGCCGGGCTAAGGTGCCCCCACTGCTTGCGTGAGTTTTGCGGAACTCGGTGGTGCTCTGTTGTGCTTCGTCGTGCTCTGGGGGTCGATTTGCAACGGACATCCCGCGAGCGAGGTTGTTAAATATCAACTACTTGCGATCGTCAAAAAACGCCGGTATTAAATAGCGAGCGCCAAACGAGCACCTGGAAAATAGCCAGGTGCTCGCCGGAGTCGATAAATGCGGGCAAAAATCGCAAAGTCGGCGCCAACTATGAATACCCGCCTCTAGCATGGACCGAGTATGCGCCGAAAGCCTGTGCGGTTGCGTGAGCTTTGCGGGACCTCGTGGCGGGAGTGAATCGTCTTCCAAACACGCTGGCTAGAATCTGGCGCGGACGGTGAGTCCGTAGGTGCGCGGATCGTTGGGGGTGCCGACGATGAGACCCGAATTACCGGCCTGAACCGTTAGATTCTGCATGTAGTTTCTGTCGAAAAGATTCCGCACGAAAACGGCGAGTTCCCAATGTCCCCGCTGCCGAAACCCCAGGCTCGCGTTGACCACGCTGTAGCCGTCGATCACGGCAAATCGGGAATCTGAAGGCTCGCCGAACATTTTGCTGCGCGTCTGGAATTCGCCTTGCAGATAAGCGTGTCCCTCGATGCCGGCGATGCTCATGGGATGCGCATATTCACCTCCCAGCGATCCGACCCAACGGGGCAGAGCGGACAGCGCCTTGCCGCTCAAATCGCACACCGCCGTCGTGCTGCCGATGAGTTCCAAGGGACACGGACCGTTCTTGTAGGATATGTACGTGCCATCGGAATACGCCGCGGAGAGATGGCCGGTGAGATTTTCCGTCGCGGCGAAGCTCGCATCGAGTTCCGCTCCTTCCACCCGCACCTTGTCGATGTTGGCGAGGTACCCGCGCAGCGCGCCGGGGCCCGAGTCGACCACGTTGGTTTGAAAATCCCGTACCGTGGTGTCGTAGACGTCGACGTTCAGCAGCAAGCGTTGATCCAGCAGGCGAGTTTTGATTCCCACCTCCGCCGTCGTATTTTGTTCCGGCTTGATCACCGCCGTCGCCAGCGCCGGCTGATTGGCGGCGTTAAGGGGGAGGCCCGACATATTGATGCCGCCGGACTTGCTGCCGCGGGCCAGCGACGCATAGGTCATGACGGTTTCGGTCCAGGAGTAGGCGACATTGAGTCGTCCAGAGGGGCTGCCGTCGGATACCTTTGCCGTATAGGACTGAGGGCGGAGGATGGACAGCTTGCTCTTCAGTTGCGCGGGCGTCAGCGTCGTCAGACCCCCGGAAACCGTGGAATCGAATCGTCCGTCCTTTTGCTCGTCGGTATAGCGAACGCCGGCCGTGACATTGAGCTTATCAGTGGCATGCCACGTCGCTTCACCAAAGGCCGCATAACTATCGGAGTGGAATCGCGTATGTCCGTCGGTAAGGTAGCCGTCCAGCAGATCGGCGGGTATGGCAGGAGGCTTCCCCAGCAACCAGTACGCGGCCAGCGGCCCATACTCGGTGATCGGTTCGCCGGTAATGGTCTGGGCAAACCAATATAGACCCGCGACGTAGTCCACCCGGTTGGTCCCGTTCGAGGCAATCCGGAATTCTTGGCTGTATTGATCCTGACGCGAGGGGATGTGCTGGACGGTCTGGATGGAAAGACTCGTATAGTCCCGATCGTTGGCGGCGTCCCAGTTCCAAAAGCGCCAGGCGCTCACCGAGGTCAGGGTGGCCGGGCCGAGATTCCAGTCGGCGATGGCCGATAACCCCCCTTCGTTGGTGGCGACCTTCAACGCCGCATCGATGTCGGTGAGACGGTCGTACGGATTGAGGCTGGGCGGTGCGTAGCCCACTCCTGCGGCAAGCGCCGGATACTGGCGCGCCGGCGATTTGAGCGACGTGCCGACCGTGAAATACACCTGCGTGCAGCAGTCCGTGTAAACCGAACTATAGTCGCTGGTCAAGCGAATCTTCAACGCGCTGCTCGGGCTATACAGCAGTTGCGCGCGAAACGCGGAGTTGTTGACGTCGTTGACATCCTTGCCCGTCTTGACGTCCCGGATCACCCCGTCGCGGCCGGTGGTGATGGCGGAAAGCCGCCCGGCAACCAGATTGTCGATGAGCGCGCCGGATAGAGCTGCCTTGGCCTGGTAATAGCCCAGGTTGCCCGCCGAAACCTCGGCATCGGCTTCCCGCTCGAAGGTCGGAGCTTTGGTGACGATGTTGATGGCGCCGGCGGTTGTATTCTTCCCGAACAGCGTGCCCTGCGGACCGCGCAGCACCTCGACCCGCTCGAGGTCGACGAAGTCGAATGCCGCCGTGGCCGGGCGGCCGTGATACACCTGGTCCACGTAGAAACCGACGCCGGGCTCGAGGCCGTCGTTCGACTGAGATACCGCAACGACGCTGCTTCCCAGGCCGCGGATGGTGAACGCCGTGTTGCGCGGATTCGGCGACACGTAGTTGAGACTGGGGACCAGCGAACTCAGTTGGGAGATGTTGTTGGTATAGGTCGTTTGCAGCGTTTCGGCATTGACGACCGACAGCGAGATCGGAACCGACTGGGCGTCTTCCGGACGAAGCCGGGCAGTGACGATGATGGCTTCCAAAGTCGTAGATCGCTGTTCCGACTGAACGGACGCGACTTGGGTGGACTGGGTGCTGCCCGGTGAGACCGTTTGCGCTTGAGCCGCTGATACAACTCCCAATAATGCAACCCCTACCCAGATAGCGACGGTCCGATGACCTCTCAATTCATGGTTTTGCATACATCCCGGCTTAATGTTGTTGGCTACTGCCTTTGATTTGAGACTCAAGCGAGCAGTTGGCGCACTATATACGAACGAATATAACGTTGTAAGAGCGCTGCGATGGCCAGGCCCAGTTCAGAGCATTGCCAACCAGGTCAGTAATTGCTTTCTTTCTGCGCAATTCAGATAAATCCGCGAATTTTTGCCGCGCCAATTCGGCTTCTCCAGCGTGCCAAAGTACGGCCTCTTCAATGGATCGGGCTCGCCCATCGTGCAGAAACGTAGGTTGGCGCTTCGCCTTAAGTCGGTAACCTAGCCCCCACAATGGCGCGGTGCGCCATCGGCTCACGACGCGTTCGCCGGCGACCGTGTGGTCTGCCAGCCCGGGGCCGAGGTCATGAAGACGTAGGTCGGTATAGGGTTCAATTTCCACCGACTTTGTCAACCCGGCGGAGTCGGTCAGCCTATTGAGGCAGCGGCGCTTACGACATTCGAAGTTTCGCCAGACGGGACGCGTTTCAGAATGAACGTGCGGGGCCAAGACGGGAAGCCTGCTTCCGTTTCCCTTCCGACACAGTGTATCAACGAACTGATGATGACTTTTCCGGCAATCCTCCGCCAAGCGCTCTGGAGTCAATTTCGCGATTACTCGCTTCGACTTGTTTATCCGGTCGGACAAACCCGAATTGAGAAAATGGCGGGAAAAAAGGCCATTATTCTAACATCGACGACACCTGACGGTTTCGAGGTCTCATTCGAATACAACCGCAGCCAGATCGCGGAACTGTCGGAGGCCTTCGCCGGCGCCGACCTTACGCTCAATGATCACGCTGACTATGCGCGTCGATTGGGATAGGGATCGTGCAGAATTAGATCAGTAGATTTCCAAGCAGGCGGCGGTTGTGTTCCGT
>WNFQ01002506.1_pt1 | contig 21060 bp, 18 predicted proteins | sample 5400171 | NCBI WGS metagenome assembly WNFQ01 (sample SAMN13153356, study PRJNA577476) | soil metagenome | isolation source: 20 cm soil under Madrone tree | place: USA:California | collected 2016-06-14 | reverse complement strand
TGCCAGTTTCAACGGGGAGTTTTTCAGCAATCGCTCTCAGCTACGAATCATTTGCGCTGCCACTGGCCGATCCAGGTGCCCCACCCATAATATCCGAAGGGAATACCTGGAACCCTGGACTTGTCGTGCACGGAAATTCAACCTGTGTAACGTTCCACAAGCATCCCCACAAGAGAGAAAGCGAGATCTTAGACCATAGCGATTGATGACCTTCCAAGAGATAGCCGCAAACCTGTCCGCGAGCCTCGAATACCCGGCCTGCCCGTTGTGCGGCACCGATCAGCGTCAATTCCCATTTCGTTTACATGGACCGTACCGCGTCGTGCGCTGCATGGGATGCGGTTTGCATTACCTTTACCCGCGGCTCATCGAAAGCGCGATGCGGGAAGTGTATCGCCAGTCTTCATATTACGAAGGGGGCGCCTGCGGTTACTCGGATGCGAGCTATCTCGCGCAAGAATCGGCATTGCGAGCAACGTTCAAACGGCTGCTCCGCAATCTGGCCAAACGCGGTTCAACCGGTGGCCAACTCCTGGAGATCGGCTGCGGATACGGCTACTTGCTTGACGAAGCACGCTGGTTCTTCGATCGGCGCGTCGGGACAGAGTTTTCACCGGCGGCCGTGGAGATCGCACGCGCGACGGGCGCTGAGGTGATCGCGGGAGGCGTCGAGCAGGTTCCACCGGAGGCCAAACTTGATTGTGTGGTCGCGACGCAGGTGATCGAGCACGTTTACGAACCAGTGTCATTCGTCAAACGATTGGCCAGCCATGCGTTGCCCGGGGGACACATTGTTCTGGCTACTCCCGATGCTGGAGGTGTATTGAGGAAGTTTATGGGGCGACATTGGTCATCTTTCAAAGCTCCCGAGCACGTAGCCTATTTCGACATTCGTACATTGTGTTCGTTAATGCACCGAGCGGGTATCCACGATGTACGCAGACTTCCTTACCCGCACGCCTTTCCTCTTGGTTTGCTGGCCGTAAAATTCGGATTCACTTTGGCGCCTCTGCTTGCGCAACTCAATGTATGGGTGCCTGCCACGACGGTTGCTGCTTATGGAAGGCTCCCAAACGCGTAGCGCTCAAAACAAGCAGCCTTTTCTGTCCGTGGTTATGCCCGTATTCCGCGAAGGCGCTCATTTGTCTGCCATTTTAGCAGCAGTCCGCAGCTCGATGACGCAGTGCAATGTTCCGTACGAACTCGTGCTTGTTGATGATGGTTCGCCTGACGACACCTGGCGCGTCATAGCGGCCGAGGCGAAAACCTTTCGGACTGTGCGTGCTCTGCGCCTGAGTCGGAATTTCGGCAAGGAATCCGCGTTGTGCGCAGGGTTGGAACACGCAAAGGGCGATGCCGTCATTCTGATGGACGCCGACGGACAGCACCCGCCATCGCTTCTTCCGGGCCTGGTTCAAACGTGGCAGAGCTCTGGAGCGGATATTGTAGAAGCAGTTAAACGCCAGCGGGGCCGCGAGTCATTATCGAGCAAGATCGGAGCTCTGTTTTTCTACTTCATCCTGAACAAGCTGTCTGGATTCCATTTCAAAGGCGCATCGGATTTTAAGCTGCTGAATCGCAAAGCCGTTAATGCCTGGCTGGAGATGCATGAGCGTAACGTGTTCTTTCGAGGAATGACTGTTTGGATGGGTTTCATCACCGTGCAGATCCCATTCGAAGTCGTTCCACGCTGGGCAGGTCAATCGACCTGGTCTGGATTGAGACGGCTGAAATTGGCGCTCGTCGGAATAACGGCTTTCTCGTCTTTTCCGTTGCATTTGGTCACCTTTGCGGGCGTGATTTTCTTAGGTTTATCGGTTGTTCTAGGAATTGAGACCTTGTATCTGAAGCTGGCTGGCCGCGCAGTCAGCGGTTTCGCTACAGTCATTTTACTGGAGCTGATCATCGGAAGTTTCCTGATGATCAGCCTGGGGATCGTCGGCGAATATCTTGCCCGTATTTACGAAGAAGTTAAACATCGGCCCCGGTACATGGTAACCGAATCGCTCGAACTAGGAGAATGATGCGGACCTGCGAGCTGCCGCTATTTGATCGCTAATTCACAGAAAAAGAGATCGCTCCAGAAAAGGGGCTGCGCTGCCGCTCGCGAAAACCCGCGCCGTCAGGTAGCTAAACCATGAGCTGAGCAGCAAGCCCACCAGCACGGCAGCCGCACAGCGGTGTTAAACAGATGTGAACCGACAAAAACGCCGACAAAAACCAGTCTCCCAGACAAATCGCTAACGCGAGGTGAATCAGAGCTAACATGAAACGACCTGACCAATTTGCCTCGGCTGCGGCTACCAGCTCACTGCTCCGCTTCAAACAATAAGAAGCTTTACGATGAACTCCACAGAGAATGCATTTTCGCCGAATCGAGGTAAACGGTCTTGAATGCAACGTCTCAGGCGGTTTCGGTATGCGCTATCTTCCAAAATCTAGCGCGCCTTTTTTGACTGCGTAAACGTGGCCGATCATTGAGATCGAGATGAAGCGAAGATGAACGCGCTCTGCTTGACCGCGTCTCTGTAAACGACTGCCAATGGGTACATGAATACCATCTCTAGATCGAAGAGCTATTTGAACTCGAAAGAAGAACGCCGAGCGAGGACAAGCGACCAGCTCCTCAGTTACCAAATCCGGGACTTGGCGGGAGAATGCATTTTTCTTTCGATCCGGACGATATGTCTGGTGCTATCTGCTGGCTTTTCAGCCGCGCTCGACAGCAACAAATTATTTCCGCTGCCACTGGCCGACCCAAGTGCCCCAGCCGTCATTGGGCGACCCACAAGTGCGCTCCCGCAATATCCTTTCCATGGGGACGCTATTAGGAAGTGATGTTTTTGCGAGCTCGCATTTCAAGGGCGAATTCGAGGATAAACCACAGAGTGAGAAATTGCGCCAATATGGAAGAGAACATGTGCACGGTGACTTTGCGATCGACTTCCAATGAAGCGATTACTGCCACCTCGAGGCAGCTCGCCATAGTATACGCGTACGCGAACAAAACCAAAGCCGCCAGCCAGCCCAGGCGTCTCCGCTGGTGTTCCTGCAATAGGACCGCCGCGCCTAACCCGAAGGCGATCAAAAGCATTATCAGATACGTTGGTGCCAAAATAAACAGCAGTTTACGGATGTAAACCGGCTGGTGGATGACCGGCGCGGTCCGCGCCAGCACTTCCGTTCGCGCCATAAATTCCACAGCAGGTGGGTAAACCATCCAAATTTTGCGATAGGGCTCTTCGCCGAGAGATTTCACACCTCGGTCGTATTCATTAGCGAGTGGCAGAAATTGTGATTGTTTATAAACTGGACACTTCGGCGCGTAAAAAATCGCCATTTGCCGCGCGATTTTCTTGACGACGAAGAGTGGGCGTTGCAACCAGATCCGCCGATAGTAGAACCAATAAAATGCGCTAAGAGCAGAGACGTTATTGCCAAATTCCTTCCGTAACTGTGCTGCAATTGAGTTCGGGTTGTGCATCAGATAATCATAATCGAAGCCGAACTTCGAGTGATGCCGGGATGGGACAGAAGAATTGGCGATCTCGGCACTGAGTGTCCGCTGAACGCGCACGAGCCAGTCCCGGGGATACGGAACTTTCGCGTTACGTTCGAGATCGGCAGCCATTTGATCACGAATCAGATCGGCGTGCATCGCGAAGAGCATTAACGGCAAATAGATCTGACTTCCCTCGTTCTTGCGACTAAGAAAGTAATCCGGCAATAATAACAATGCCGCGCTCGCCGCCACACCGCCAGCGAGCGTAATTTTTTGCCAGGACCACCCACGTCGGAAGAAAAATGTCCCAACGGGCAGAAGCCCGACAATAGCAGCCAGCGAGAAGTTTGGTTTCAGCGAGGTTAGCAACGCCGCTGTGAGCACGGCTATTACGCCGTAAACTGCCGTGGCCGCTCGCCTGTGCTCTATGAAATAGCAGGCTGCAAACTGGGTGACAAAGAAAAGATTCACGCTGAACAAAAACGCACACAACCCTTCTGGCCGAAGTCGCATCTCGAATCGCATGGGTTCGCTGGCGAGAAGAAAAATTGCCGCTGCGAAAAGTCCTAGTGCATCATGGAGAGTGGGACCGACTCGCGAATCTGGTACGAAAACACGGGCGCGCCGCCAGATAAGCAGTAACATACCGCCCGCCAGGAGCCCCAGGATATGTTGAGCGACCGTGATTGCGCGAAAATCTCCAAAAGCGCGCAACATCAGATATACAAATCCCGGATAAAAAAAATTGTGCCCGTACGGCATAGGGTTAAACGCGTCACCGACGATTTTTTCTAGCGCCGGGACCAAATACCAGCTTAGATCCGGGTCAGCGATTGGATCGAGCGGAAGTCGGAACCTCTGCCATGTTGCCCAGATGAAAATGAACACAAGCGCGCTCCAGTAGACAATGCGCGCAATCTGGAATCTCCTCTGCGAATTCATTTCATCAGCAGGCATCAGCGTGACCTTAAAACGCGTTCGCGCCCCCAACAAGCGCTGACAAGGTGCCAATAGATTCAGATTACCGCTTGCGACCACCCAGCCGTTTTCCAATGTGAACAAATTTTTGAGCTTCTGGCGTAAGATCAACAAACAACACGAACTTCTTGTTATGGCTGTCTCTAAGGTTCATTCGGAGCGACATTGACTGCTACCAACACATCTAATCGGGTGATGCGACTTCGAAGCCTTAGGCGTTGACGGGTACACTTGCTAAGCCAGACTAGGGTCGACACGTTGAAAGTTCCGTTTTCACTATTTCTTGGCGCTGCTTGCCACGCACCACGCGGTCATCGCATAAGCGTTATGCGTTTGCTTTCTTCGCTTTCCGACGATGTGGCAACTGCTGTCGCGGAAGTTTGTGAATTCAGATGCCTAACCGACTATGGCAAAAATTATGCGCATCTCAGTGCGTTACTGGGATGCGCTGGAAAAATCCCGCCCGCTGGTGAAATCGAATTTCTCCATTCTATGTTACATCGGCCAGTGCAACATCCCGGTGCGATCGGTTTGGGTGATTATTGTTTTCTGACGGCGTTGATCAGCGTTCTGGCGCCGCGGCGCGTAATCGAAGTCGGAACATTGACCGGGTTTTCGGCGGCGGTCATGGCAGCTGCGCTGAGCCGGCAGCACGGGAACAACAGCGGCGCCTGGGTCGACACCATCGATGTTCGCTTGAAGTGTCTGATCGACGAAACGCGTCCGACCGGTTTCGAAATTCCTGAGTTGATTCCTGATCTGACCGCGATGCTTCGCCTGCACATTCCGCACGACGCTACTTTTGTTGAGCGAGTTGGCCAAGCGTGAGGAATTGGAGATAGTCTTTATTGATGCGAATCATTGCCATCCGCGGCCGCTACTCGACCTCCTCCGACTCGCGCCGTACGTGAGAAGTGGCGGTTGGATCGTGCTACACGATATTCAATTGGGCACGCTCGGTCGTAAGGCGATCGAAGCAGGTCCGACATCAGGCAACCAAGTCTTTTTTGATGCTGTGGTAAAGCGGGGTGCGCCGTATGGAGCGGAATGGCTCTTTGATAACTGGCCGTTCCGAAAAATCAGCGGCGGAAATATCGGCGCAGTGCAGTTGCCTGACGACAAGAGCGCGCTCATTCCTTTCGCCTGGCGGTTAATGTCGGTTCCGTTCGAAGTCACAGGCAAGGCCGCGACTCGAGCACGCCGCGCACTTTATCGCAGTTTCGGCGAACTAATCTAGTTCCATAGCCGTGCACGAGGCGTTCTACTTCCGCACAGAGTTCCTGAATTCGCTTTACGTTCCCACGTGTTTGAGCAGTCGCGACGAATTGTCCGGTCGGTCCGGGAAATCGGTTTGATCAATCAGTACTCGCGCGCTGCCCGTTTCGACGTGAGCTTTGTAGTGGTGCGCGGCTTCGACGATCCTGCAGTGTCCGGGGATGTCGAGCTCGCGCGGCAGCGTCAAGCGGGAGAGACCGGTTCGAGCGGTCACTTGCTCCGCCGCGACGTAGATTTGGCGCTCTCTGCCGGTCAATTTGAGCGTTTCAGGATCCGATGCGCAGAGAAATTGCGACGCATCTCCACGCTGTTACTCTCGATCACGAGTCCTCGCGATGCTCACTCGTGGGGTTGTAATAGAGCGTGTCAGCGGGCATCAAGCTAGCCCGCTTCGCTAATCCCAATTCCACAAGCCACCGGATCGCCCAAAGATGCGCGAAAAGAGCGGTGATAAAAAGAACAGCGACATAGCGGTCAACTTCCATTGTATGGACGATGGAGACACCGAAAACGTTTCCGAAATTGGCGGTATAGAACAGCAAGACAAAAAACGCCGGCAATTTCCGCTGCTCTGAGTTGTTTCGTTTGAACACAAACCAAACCGCAAGCGGAACGCTCACCAACAAAATGGCCAGATAACTTCGGGCACAAAAGATATTGCACATCCAGATTGATCTCTTTTGGCGAATGACGGTGTCACTGGAGCAAAGCGCTTTGGTCCGCTCCACGAAGGCTGATCCGCCGGGCACGACAGTGAGCAGAGCCCATGTTTGCGGATGCGACAGCGCCGAGAGGCTGTAATCATAAGACCAGGGAGTTAAGCGAAATTTCTTGTGCACGCTGAATGCGGGACAGTCCGTTGAGTAAAAGACCCCAAGTTGGCGAGTGATTTTTCCGGCAAACGCAAGTGGACGGTGAGCCACACTGCGCCAGTACCAATATTTCAAGAATCTCAAGAACTGGTCATCGCCAAGTTGACTTCGCCAGCGCTTAAGGAGCGGATCGGCACCGGTACTCATCAAAGAATCCGGATCAAACCCAAGAACGGGCAAAGCACCGTGTGTGCGTTGAATTTGCGTTCCGAGATCGTCGCAAACAATCTGCAGCCATTCGCGCGGGTAAATGTTCGTGTCGCCTTTATTCAGATCATCATCCATCTGCGCGTGAATAATTTTCGCATGGATCGCAAACAATGTTTCCGGAAGAAAATACTTAACGCTTTGATCGTCTCGCCTGAGAAAATGCTCCGTGAGGGTCAACGCCAGGATGATGGGTACGCTGACAGAAAAAAACGTCAACTTGCCGGTGAAATTTTTTTTGGCACTAAGTGTCAGCGACATTACGGGCGCCATCACAAAAAGAGCTACGAGCGTGAAACTGGGCTTCAATGAAGCAAGCACGAAAGAGCTGATGGCAACTCCAGTCCCATAAAGGGTCGCCATTCGCAGATTCACGAAGACTACGCGGCGATAAAAAAACTCAACCACAAACCAAAGCACCAACATTTGAAAAAACATGCACACAGCATCGCTTCGGATTCGCATTTCGAAGAAGACCGAACCGTATGAAAGCAGATAGATGCTGGCGCCCACGAGTCCGATCGCTTCGTGCCCGACACGGTTGAGGCGCGGCTTAGGAAAGAAGTCGGCCAACCTGCTCCAGCTTGCGAGAAACAAAACACCGGCAATCAAACCCAGTAGGTGTTGGATCACCGAAATTGCGCGAAAATCTGCCCAAATCCTCAGAGCCAGATAAACCATTCCCGGATAGAGAAAGTTCAGTCCCTGAATGTGCTTAAAGGCTCCGCCGCTCAACTTCATGAGGGCTGGCCAAAGGAAACCGACGTCCGAGTCTGCCAACGGATATTGCGGCAATGAAAAACGTTTATGTGCAGACGAGACGAAGAGAAACGCGGCAACACTAAAGTAAGCGATCTTCCACAAGCGGGTCGATTCGCTTGAACGGAAGATCTGAAAATTTGGCCGTTTCTTCGCGAACGTTTGCAAACAACGGCGTAGTCGGGTCGCGGCGCAAAATACGCGAAGTAAGGACGCGCGTTTCAATGGCGTGGCGGATCCGACGATCAGTTCGGGCTGTGGCTCAGCTTGGTAGAGCGCCTGGTTCGGGACCAGGAGGCCGTGGGTTCAAATCCCACCAGCCCGATAATCCTTGTTGCGTCTGTGCCGGGGCAAGCAAGCGAGTCACACATGCGCGGCGACAGCGTTCCGCCCAAGGAGCTTCACGACGACTTCGGTTAAAACGAGCTCGTGATCGAGTTGCGTGGTCACCAACTGAAGATTCGCCTCCAGACACGCTTGCATGGCCTCAATCAATTGTCTGGTCTCGAACCGATGCGCGTGCTGCGCTGCGATCCCCAACACGTAGGCATTGAGCGACCCATCCTTCTTTCGCGGCAAATGGTCTGTGGCCTCAGCGGGCAGGCGATTGATCGCCGAGATGAATTGGAATGGCGAGTGCGGCCGCGTGAGGCGATGACGTTCCATCAAATCTTTGGCCAGCAACAAATTCCGGGTTGTTGGCAGGATCGCGACCAGTAAAATACCGATGGCGCTTTCGCCTTGATCCAGTAATCGTCGCACAAGCGTGAGCGCGAGTTCAAGATCACGCGTTGCCAGCGCATTGCTTAATTCGAAAATGACGCCTGCCCGCGAAAGCGGCACCAGTTCCCGGACAAGATCGGCATGTACTCCACGATCTTTTCCCAGAAAGATGTCGATCTTCTCCAGTTCGTTCTCGATCTGACGGGTGTCGCCACCGGTCAACAATACGAATAGATCCAGTGCGGCATCATCGAATTGCAGTTTCCTCTTCTTCGCCCGACTCCGAACGATTTCGGTGGCTTCCTCCTCCCAGCCACTCCGGCTGGAATCGAGCCGATCAAAAATTTGCGTCTCCGCACGTTTGACCAGCAACTTGTAAAACGAGCGACGCTTGTCCACTTCAGTGGCGCTGATCAAAAATATGACGTCGGATCCCGGGCCGTTTTCGACCAGATCTGATAATTGTTCGAGCGCAGCTTGAATGCTCGCGGCGCGGCTGATCGGGGTGTCGCCAAGGAAATTCGCATTCTTGAGCCAAACTACTTTTGTGCTGCCAAAGAAAGGTAATGTTTGGAGCGCCTCGATTGTCGATTTTATGCGTGCCGCTGCTTGTTCGGCATTTTCGGCCACGCCATCGATGACTTCCAATCCGAAATCGCCCGCCTCTGGTGGTGTCAGTTCGGTCGCCAGCTTGGAGGCCACACGTTTTACTTCCGCTTCGTCCGACCCAAGTACGGCATAAACGTTGGTGCTTGCCGACTTTGTTTTCGGTTTTGGCATTGGAGATTTTTTCGCATCGCGTATCTACAAATACAAGCGTTGAAGCGGTTCAGGCCTGCCGCGCCATAGCGCAGCGAAGGCGGGTGAACCGCCCCTGCCAAATCACATCATGCGCAAAGGCAGATAGGGATGATTAACCTCAATCGCCTCTTTGCTTTTCTTAGGCGTTTTTAATGACCGCCGTGCCCGTGGCCCCCGTCCTGACCCATGCCATGAAATCCTCCTCGGCCAGATTTTATACTCGGTCCACGACCGACACCTCTCATTGTGCTCGTGTGGCCCCTGCCATGAATGCTGCTGCTTTTGCCATGAACGGTCTGAGTATTCTGAGCGTGCAACGCTGCCTGGCTCGACCGATGCGCGTTGCTCACGATCCTGCCAAGATTCAACCCATTGTCGTGCGCAATTTTGCCCCAGCCTTCCCCGGCTTGATGCATTGCTACGATGTCGTCGAAGCTCTGGCCGGATTCATTAGCCAGCACGTGTGCAGTCTCCAATTCGCCGTAGCCGAGTCCGGTCGAAGCTCTCTCGGCTTGCAACGTATCGACGGAAACGCCGGTTTCCTCGGAAATTCTCGTCAACACAGCTCCGCTCGAAACAGCGACTCCGAACATCAGGAAGAATGCCGCTATAATCAGGCTTAACGTTTTCATATAAGTAGGTTCGATTCCGAGGGCGCCGGTGGTTCCCCTTATTCACGTAAGAAATGTGAATTGGTTTATCCTACGGTTGGACTACGGAAATGCTCGGGCCGCGGGCCGAGCCCGATGAAACGGGCCGGCACCTGTCGCAGAATCGGAAACCATTTCAACAAACGAAGCACAAACGGCAGGGAGTTATCGCTGCATGACGCCCGACCGGTGACCACTCGTTGATGAATAAACACCTGCATCCGCTGGATCAGGCGCGTCGGCCATTCCCGGCGCGCCTGCACTTTTCGCAAATCGTCCACCGAAACCGGACCAAGCCTTAATTTTTGCGCGAGCAGATTCGCAGTCGCAACTGCGTCCTGAATAGCAAGATTGATCCCAACGCCACCGGCTGGTGACATGGCGTGCGCAGAATCGCCGATACAAAGCAATCCTTCGCGACACCATTCGCGTAGACGATTGATCTGCACCGTGAGCAGCTTGATCTTCGACCAATCATCCAGCTCTGCCACGCGATCGCGCAGAAATCCCCCGAAACTGACGATCTCGTTTTGAAATTTTGGCAGCCCACGCGCTTTGATCTCGTCGAAACCCCCTTTCGGAATAACGAAGCCGCATTGCCAGTAATCACCGCGGTCGAGCAAGACAAGAAGTTTGCCGTGCCGAAAAAAGCCGAACGATTGTTCCGGATCGTCCGGCTTTTTCGAGATGCGCATCCAGAGCACGTCGATCGGCGCGCCAAATTCGCGCCGTTCAAATCCGCCGCGAGTGTGAACGGTCGAGTGTCGCCCATCGGCGCCGATGACGAGGTCCACGCGCATTTCTATTTCGCCGCGCGGAGTCTTTGCGCGAACGCCCTTTACTCGCTCATTCTCAATCAACAAATCGACGACCTCGGTCTGCATGAGCAATTGGAAGGTCGGGAACCGCTTGGCATGACTGGAGAGAAAATTAAGAAAATCCCATTGCGGCATGAACGCGATGAATTTGCAGTGCGTGGGGAGTCTCGTGAAATCGGCGATAGGGACGGTCTGACCGTTTATAACGCCACGTAACTCTCGCACTTGCTGGTGCGGCTGCTTCAGGAACTCATCGAGTAACCCGAGTTCGTACATTAACTCGAGCGTGGAAGGATGAATCGTGTCGCCGCGGAAGTCGCGGTTGAAATCAGCATGTTTTTCCAGCACGGCCACAGGCACGCCTGCACGTGCGAGCAAATAGCCAGCCATCATCCCGGCCGGTCCGCCTCCCACGATCACACAACGAGTTTCCAATTTCTCGGAGGTGTTCATCGCGCCATGGTTTCTAACTTCTTCCTTCTGGCTTTTGACCTCTGACTTCCAATCGCATCCACGGCAATGCATCGAGATCGACGTTGCCGCCGGTGAGAATAATCCCGACGCGCTTTCCGGCGATGTCGATCTTGCCTGCCGAGCCGTAGCCTTGCGAAGGCTGGCGTTCCATGATCGCGGCATACGGAACGGCTGCTGACGGCTCGATGATGATTTTCATCGTTCCCCAAATCGTGCGCATAGCTGAGGTAATCGCTTCTTCACTCACGGTCACGATGTCGTCCACGTAACGTTGGATGATCGGAAAATTCGGCGCACCGACATTTGTCCGGAGTCCGTCGGCGATCGTAAATTTCTTCTTGGTCACGATGCGCCGCGCTGCGCGAAACGACCGCGCCGCATCATCTACGTTTGCCGGCTCAACAGCGATCACTTTGATTTGTGGTCGCATCGATTTCGCCGCAACAGCTGTGCCGCAGAGCAAACCGCCACCGCCGACCGGGCACACCACAAGATCGAGATCGGAAACGTCTTCGAGTAATTCCACGGCCGCCGTCCCCTGCCCCGCCATCACATCTTCGTTTTCGAACGAGTGAATCAGCCTCGCGCCGGTCTTCGCGATCACGTCAGTGCACGCTGCCTCGCGCGCTGCTTCTGTCGGTTCGCAAAAGACAATGTGCGCACCGTAGCTCTCAACCGCGCGCACCTTCACCTTCGCCGAGTTCGATGGCATGACGATGTGCGCAGGAATGCCGCGCAATTTCGCCGCGCGCGCGAGCGCTGCTCCATGATTGCCAGACGAATGTGTCGCGACGCCGCGGCGCGCCGTTGCGTCATCGAGCGAGAAAACTGCGTTGGTCGCTCCCCGCGCCTTGAACGCGCCGATCTTCTGGAAATTTTCGCATTTAAAAAATAATGAAGCGCCGTTCGCTTCATCCAGCCGGGAACTCGTCAGCACCGGCGTACGATGCATATGCGCACGAATCCGCTCGTGCGCAGCGCGGATGCTATCAAGATCGAGAGACATTATTCGATTCTATCGTTAACAGGACACGCTCGACTAAGCGGAAGACAAAATCATCTCTCTAATTAGGAAAACAGGAACTCAGGAAATTCCCTCTTACACCCACTCCTTTTTCCTCATTTCCTGATTCACCCGCCTGGATTGTTCCTGATTTCGTGGGTTCCAGATTGCGTTTTCCTTTCAGGTTAAACCTGCGTTGATCCGCAGCCTTCCGCCGTGATGTGTAATCCGCGATTAAGGAACTCATGAGACTTCGTGACCTTTGTGGACTTCGTGTGAAATAGTGAGGCGAATGCGCGAGCCGTTATATCTCGACGAAGAACAGGTGCGGCAGCATTTGCGGATGGAGGAATTGATCCCGGCAATGGAGAAGGCGCTAATCGATTTCTCGGCCGGCAAGGTCACGCAACCGGTGCGATCCGTAATCACGGTCGATCCACCCGGCGGATTTTTTGGAATGATGCCTGCACTAACTCCTGAAGGACTTGGCATAAAGATCGTCACGTTCTATGCGACCAATGCAGAGCGCGGGATTCCGACGCACATGGCGACAATTTTTCTGGTCGATCCGGAAACGGGCGCGCCGCTGGCGGTTATGGACGGCACACTAATCACAGAAATGCGCACCGCGGCAGTGTCGGCGGCGGCGACGAAACTTCTTGCGTCGCCTGACGCAAAGATCCTCGCTATTCTCGGCAGCGGCGTCCAAGCCCGGAGTCATGTTGGGGCGTTAAAACTTGTGAGGCGGTTCGAGAAAATTCGCGTTTGGAGTCCAACCGCTGCGCATGCGAAGTGTTTCGCCAAAGAGGTTGGCGCGAAAGCGATGTCGGCCGAAAAAGCCGTGCGGGGCGCCGATGTCGTCGTGACGGCGACAAATTCTAAGACAGCAGTGTTAAAAGATTCATGGCTAAAGCCTGGTTGTCATGTCAACGCCGTCGGAGCGTGTCGACCCGATTGGCGCGAGCTGGACGATGACGCAATAACAAAAAGCGTCGTCTTTGTCGATTCGCGCGAAGCAGCGATGAAAGAATCCGGTGACGTCATTCTTTCCGGCGCGAAGATTTATGCCGAGCTCGGCGAAGCGCTCGCCAGCAAAATCCCGCCCCGCGAAAACGAGACGACCATTTTTAAATCTCTCGGTATGGCGGTGGAAGACATTGCTGCGGCGCTGCTGGTTTACCGATCGGTTACGGCGAATAGAAATCAGAGACCAGAAGTCGGAGGTCAGTAATTGGCGTCGATCCGCGTAATCTGCGTTAACACCCAGCCACATTCGCTTGCAAAGCGAGGCCATGGCAGAACAGTTGACAGCGCAATGCCAAACAACATTGAAGAGCTGAATTCGAAAATCGACCGTGCGGCTGCTGAGCGGCAGTTGATAGAATCGGCAGCGAAGAATATTCGCACGCTGCTCGCCGGTGCGCCATCCGATCTTTATTTGCGAGCGGTCGAGGAGCTTGTCGATGCCGATGAATGGCCCGAATTAAACGATCGTTTTTATCAGACGCTTGCATTTGGAACGGGCGGTCTTCGCGGCCGCACCATCGGCAAAATCGTGACGAAAACGGAGCGCGGCGACACGGCGCACAGCGCCGTGGCTACAGGGCGGCCCGAATTTCCATGCGTTGGCACGAACGCGATGAATTTCTTCAACATCAGCCGGGCAACGCGAGGATTGGTCGCTTATCTGCATGACTGGAACCAGCGCAACAAAATCTCAGCGAAACCAAAAATCGTGATCGCACATGACCCGCGCTTTTTCTCGAAGGAATTCGCCGAGCTTGCCGCGAAGGTTGCGGCCGATAACGGTTGCGACGCATGTGTATTCGATGGACCGCGTTCTGTGCCGGAACTTTCCTTTGCCGTTCGCTATCTCAAGGCGAGCGCGGGCATCGTGATCACGGCCAGCCACAATCCACCGTACGATAACGGCTATAAAGTTTATTTCAGTGACGGGGCGCAAGTGATCGAACCACACGCGAGCGGAATCATCGCCAAAGTAAACGCTATTACGACCGAAACCTTCGCGCCGCTGCCGAAAGATCGACAAGGGAAAGTGATGAGGGTCGGCAAAGAAATCGATCAAGCCTACATGCAGCGTCTCGAAACATTGATTCTCGATCCAGAGGTGATTCGCGAGGCGACATCGTTGCGGATCATCTACACGCCCCTCCACGGGACCGGCAGCGTGATCATCAAACCGATGCTCAAGCGCCTCGGTTTTGATTTCACAGTCGTGCCAGAGCAGGATCGTTTCGATGGCCGATTTCCAACAGTGAAATCGCCAAACCCGGAGAATGCCGAGGCATTAACGATGGCGATCAATCTCGCTCAAAAGGAAGATGCCGACTTGGTCGTGGCGACCGACCCGGACTGTGACCGCATGGGCGCCGCGGTTCGTGCAAAGGACGGCGAAATGAAATTGCTGACCGGAAATCAAATCGGCTCGCTGCTCGCCTACTACCGCACAAAGACGCTGTTCGATCAGGGGATTCTCAATAAGAAAAACGCAGCGCGCGCCGTGATCATCAAAACGTTTGTTACAACCGGTCTGGAGAAAGCGATCGCAGAACATTATGGTCTGCGCTGCGTCGAGACATTGACCGGCTTCAAATACATCGGTGCGAAGCTGGGCAAATACGAACGCGCCATTCCCGAAAAGCTGCGACAAAAGTATGTCGATCTTTCCGAAGATGAAACACGGCGGCTTCGTCTTGATCAGTCGTCGTTTTACGTCTTTGGCGGCGAAGAAAGCTACGGTTACAGCGGCGCCGATTTTGTTCGCGACAAGGACGGCAACGGCGCCGTGATCATGTTTTGCGAAGTCGCTGCTTATGCCAAGTCCCGCGGCCAGACGGTGGATCAATTGCTCGATGAAATCTTCGCAGCGTTCGGCTACTTCGTGGAGAAAAACGGTTCGCTCGCCTTCGAGGGCGCGGAAGGCGCAAACAAAATTGCGCGCCTGGCCGAATCGTACGCCACCGACCCGTTATCAGAAGTGCTTGGCTCAAAAGTGATGAGCATCAGAAATTTTGAAACCGACGAGATCAAAGACATCGAAGGCGACGAAATTCCGAAAGAGAAGATGTCGATCTTCGAGTTAGACGACAGAACACGGATTGCGGTCCGTCCCTCAGGGACCGAACCAAAGATCAAATATTACCTGTTCGCACAACGCCGGCCGAAAAAAGGCAAATTCGATTCCGCAGAGCTCAAGCAAATCAAAGCGGAAGTCGGAGAGAAACTCGATCGTCTCTGGGATTGGTTGCAAAAGGATGCTCAGTCGCGTCTGAGGAAATGACGCCAGTGAACTGGCTACGCAAAGCGCTGCGGTTTTGGCCTTGGCTGGCAGCGATTTCCACCGGGCTGCTTTGTGCGGCCTGTTTTCCGCCGTTCGACCAAAGCTGGCTCTGCTGGATCGCGCTCACGCCGCTCATCGCGGCGGTTTGGTTTTCCGGGCAAAACGCAAAACGGCGGTGGATACGCAATTTGCTGCTCGGCTACGTCGCCGGGATTATCTTTTTCACAACAACGTTCAGTTGGTTCGGTTCTCTGGGCGTTCTATACGAGAATTTCTGGCTGCGCGGATTATCGTTATTGCTCTCGTTATATCTCGGAGTCCACTTCGCGTTTTGGAGCTGGTTCGTGGGCCTGATTGCGCCTCGCGATTTTCTGATTTCACACCGGAATTTGCGGATCGCATTCCTCGGGGCGAGCGCGTGGGTCGCTCACGAATGGGTCCGCGGCTGGCTGTTCAGTGGTTTCGGCTGGAACGGGCTTGGCGTCGCCCTGCACGGCACCTGGCCGCTCATCCAAATTGCGGAATTCACCGGCGTGACCGGCTTGTCGTTCGTGGTCGTGTTTGGGAATGTCATTGCCCTAACGACACCCATCCGTTTGTATTTCGAAGCACGGACGCGTGAAATGCGACCGCATTTCGACTTTACGCTCACTTTGGCTGGAATGGTGGGGCTTTGCGCGTTTGGCCTCTACAGTGTGCAGAATCGACAAGTAGCGAAACCTCTTCGCGTCGCAGCCGTGCAAGCGGACATTCCGCAACAGGAAAAATTCGATCCTCAATTTAGCGCCCAAATTTTCGCGCGCTTTTCGCGGCTGAGCGATGTCGCGCTCCGGTCCAGTCTCCCACCCGATGTGCTGATCTGGCCGGAGAGCTCCATGCCCGACCCTGTGCGCGAACCGAACACTGAAAGCAACCAATTCGTTACCGAGTTTTCCGCGTCGTCAAAAACGGATCTGCTGCTGGGTACGCTCGATGTGGAAGATCGACATGATTACAACGCCGCGGTTTTGATTTCGGGCGGCACGCATCAAATGCAAATTTACCGCAAGGTGCATCTCGTGCCGTTCGGCGAATACATTCCGCTGCGACACTCGTTTCCGCTTTTCGCTGCGGTGGCGAGCAGATGGGTGCCGGGTGATTTTGATGTCGGCAGGGATTATACTCTGTTTCGCCTGACGAATGGCGTAGAGATCGCGCCATTGATTTGCTTTGAAGACACCATCGGCGATTTGGCCCGACAATTCGTGCTTCGCGGCGCAAACCTGCTCGTGAACGTGACAAATGACGCATGGTTTTTACATTCGGCCGGTTCGCAACAGCATTTGGCGAACGCTATTTTCCGCTGCGTTGAAACGCGCCGGCCAATGGCGCGAGCGGCCAACACCGGAGTGACCTGTTTTGTGAACGAGTTCGGCCGAGTGACGCAAATATTGCAAGACGAGACGGGCGGCACATTTACCGAAGGCGTGCTCACGGGCGAGATCAAGGTTCCGATAGACGGCGAACTAACGTTTTACGTCCGTCATGGCGAGCTGTTTGCGAAGGTGTGTGCGGGTGTAACGATCACTGCAATTATTGTCATGATTTTGGTCCGTCGGCGCAGATTGTAGAGGCGCTCGCCGCGGCGAGCGCCTGATTGATAGTTCGGTGCTTGACACAAGCACCGCTACAACGCCTCGCCGGAGTTCGCCGCATGTGATACAACTCGCACCCGTGCCTGTTCATCTGCCACTCGATCATCTCAGCGAACTTTGGCCGAGAAAATTTCACGGCGCGCGCATCGGCGCGTTGCTACATCCCGCATCCGTCTCTGCAAAGCTGGAACATACCTCGCGGATTCTTGAGCGGCACAACGGCGACCTGTTTCGTCTTGCCGCGTTTTTCGGTCCGCAACACGGATTTCTCGGGCAAACCCAGGACAATATGGTGGAATGGAAAAGCTACGAGCACCCGCGGCTTGGCATTCCCGTTTACAGTCTTTACGGCGAACATCGCGAGCCGATGGCGGAAAGGTTGGAGGGTCTGGATGTTTTGCTTGTCGATCTTCAGGATATCGGTACGCGTTATTACACGTTTATCTGGACGCTCTATCTTTGCCTGCGCGCCTGCGAAAAACGCGGCGTCGAGGTCGTGGTTCTTGACCGGCCAAACCCGATTAATGGCGTAACGACAGAAGGACCGGTGCTCGACCCCAATTACAAATCATTTGTCGGGATGCATCCGATCCCGGTACGCCACGGAAAGACGATCGGCGAACTTGCACAGCAATTTCGAAAGGAAGCGTTTCCCGAATGTCGATTGTCGATCCTGCCAATGAAAGATTGGCAACGCGCGATGTGGTTTGACGAGACTGGTTTGCCCTGGGTAATGCCCTCTCCCAACATGTCGACGCCCGAAACCGCGATCGTTTATCCCGGGATGTGCTTACTCGAAGGAACAAATATCTCTGAGGGACGCGGCACGACACGCCCATTCGAAATTTTCGGCGCACCATTTATCGACGCAGAAACGCTTTGCCACGAGCTGAACGCATCGAAACTACCGGGAGTTTTCCTTCGTGAAAATTATTTTCAGCCAACGTTCCACAAATTCGCGGGAGAACTCTGCGGCGGCGCGCAACTACACGTGACTAATCGCGAAACTTTTCGTCCGTTTACGACAGGAGTGGAAATCATCAAGCGCATCCGCAAGATTTACGGCGGACAGTTTCAATGGAAGCAGCCCCCTTACGAATACGAATGGAAACACCTTCCGATCGAAATCCTGATTGGCGGCCCAATCGACTCGGTTTTCGGCGATTAATCGGCGCGGTCGTTGTCGCTTGGTCGATGTCGATCTTGCCGCAAACTCTCGCCGACATTCCGTGGCCCGAAGTAGTGCAACGTCTTGCTTACGAAAATGAGAAACTGGCGCGGCGTCCGCAGGGTCACAACGGCGAGTATTTCATCGTCTGCACCCTTTATTACACGCCCATGGAATCCGGTTTCACTTTCGAACGCGGTTTTGATGCGACGCCCACGACGAAAGCTGGATTGCACGCGCGAAAGTATCCGCGCGATTTTTTGCGCTCCGTGAAAAAGGAAGGCTTTGGCCGGATCACCACACCGGTAAATGGGAATCATTACATTCGTTACAACGGCGGAGGTTCCTTCGCTTTCGCCTCACGGCCAACAGGCGGCGGTGGCACTCTCGTCGGGCGTTATTCCGCCGCGATTAAATCGAGTCAAGGCAGCCTTCGCCACGGCGCCATCATAGAGACGTCATCCCCCACTGTGCGGGAAATTTTTGGCAGCACGCGATGGAAAATCGTCGATACCGGCGGCGGTCTGCGCCGGTGGCAAGTGGACTGTTATTACGGGGAAGATGAACCGCTCGGTCCGGGCCGGTTCATGGGTCGGCCGCGCGGAACTACATTTGAATACGCCTACTCCGACGCAAGAATCGTCCGGTGACGTGAGGGCCTTCACGGTTCGACTCAAATTTCACGGCGGCCTCGATTTTTTTCTCGGGTCAAGAGAGCGTGGCGGAACTGTCGCGCGAGGCCTGGGCGAAAGAACATCGGTCAAAGATGTAATCGAGTCGTGCGGCGTCCCACATCCGGAAGTGGACTTGATCCTGGTTGATGGCCAGCCTGTCAATTTTGCCCACGTAGTCGAAGAGGATAGGATGGTCGATGTGTATCCGGTGGGGTTTCTGTCCACGCAATTCAAGAAACATCGCTTACAAACGATCTGTGTTAAGCGCTTTATCGCGGATGGACATCTTGGCAAACTCGCCCGCGACCTGCGCTTGCTTGGCTTTGATGTCGCTTACAACCCACACGCGCAAGATCGACAATTGCTGCAGACGATGAAAACCGAGAATCGCGCATTGCTTACCAGGGACCGGCGTTTGCTCATGCATGCAGTTGTGCAAACGGGATATTGCCCACGTTCTCAAAATGCTGACGAACAGACGATCGAGGTAATCCGGCGCTTTGACCTTTTCGATTCGATTGCTCCGTTTACGCGTTGCCTTCGCTGCAATGCATCACTACAAAAGGTCGCAAAAGCGGACGTAATTGAGAAGCTCGAGCCCCTCACCAAAATCTATTACGAGCAGTTTCGGCGATGCACCGGTTGCGGCCAAGTTTACTGGGCCGGATCACATTTCTCGAAACTTCAGAAACGTCTCGAACAAATTCGCCGGCAATTTTCGTAAGCCAGCTGCGTCACCCGCAAATCGGACCGCGGGCCGCAGCGATCGGCTACAACTCGGATTCTCCTGGGCAAGTCGGCATTCAATCGTATTGTCGCCAATTCTCAAAATGAAATTCGCGTCTCGTCGCGCTGTGCGCAGCGCGACCGTTCTTTTTGCCATTGGGTTTGCGACGCCACTTCACGCCTACGCTCCGCTCGGGCATGAGATCGTTGGTGCGATTGCGGACGAGCGACTGGCGAATACACCGACTGCTGCCAAAATCCGCTCGTTACTCGACGGGATTCCCCTTGAAAAGGCGGCCGTGATTCCCGACGAGATCAAGGGTTGGGATAAGAAAGGCGTGGATGATCCGAAGAGTTTTCGCTACTCAACGCATCCAAAAATTGATGAGCAATTGCGCGATTTTTGGCGGGCGAATCAACCGACTCACGACATGACTTCAAGGATGCCTTCGCATCATTGGTTTCACTACACCGACGTGCCAGTAGCACCGGCGCAGAAATACGCCGCAGGCACTGCTGGTCGCAGCAAATGGGACATCGTGCACATGATTCCGTATTGCGTCGGAGTGCTGCAGGGGCGAGTGCCGGAACAAAACGAACGAAAAATCACCAGGCCAGTGGCAATCATTTTGCTGGCTCATTATGTCGGCGACATTCACCAGCCGCTGCATGTCGGTGCACTATATTTCGATGCGCAGGGTCGGGTAGCCAATCCCGATAAAGACAAATCAGCCCTGGCTGACGAAGGTGGAAATACATTCACGGTGGCACTCAGAGATGAGCCGCCGCGCCGGCGCGGAATTCACAAGACGAAATTCCACGGGTTTTGGGATTATGATGCGGTGAATGCACTTTTCCCTGAGGTGTCGAACACGCTGAAGAAAAGCGAGCTCCAGGCACAGATCGAGCCGCTCAAAAGACAATTGGTACACGAGATGGCCGCACATGAACCGCAGAACTGGCGGCTGCCATCGAACATCGACATCCAGAATTACGCGGCAACCTGGGCGGACGAGATTCTGCCAATTGCGCGCGAAGCGCATGACCGCTTGCAATTCACCAATGTGCACCCGGAAGAGGAGGAAGATCGCGTCGTCGCAGCGGGCGAAGCTAAAGAAAAACCTGAGCCGGACCACATTGGTTACCGCGCGTGGGCGGTGAATATTGTCCGGGAGGAATTGCACAAAGCCGGCTGGCGCCTTGCCGATTTGCTAGAGAAGATTCTGTAGCCTGTCGCCAGGTATATCGGTGCCAAGCAAGCGAGAACCCGATACGACGTCCTCGACCGTCGTTGCCTTAAATTCGACGAAACAAAAATCGCCCGCCGCGGCGAGCGCGATTCATTGATAAAGGTAGATGGAAACCGACAGCGCGATCAGGTTTCAGTCTGCTTCGCGCTCGAGGGCTTTTTGCACTGCGCTTTAAGTTGAGCGAACTGCTCCGCGGAAAGAATTCCTTTTGCCTGTTTCAGGAATGTTTTCCGGCTTTCTTTGGT
>WNFQ01002940.1_pt1 | contig 21063 bp, 18 predicted proteins | sample 5400171 | NCBI WGS metagenome assembly WNFQ01 (sample SAMN13153356, study PRJNA577476) | soil metagenome | isolation source: 20 cm soil under Madrone tree | place: USA:California | collected 2016-06-14 | reverse complement strand
ACCTTGGAGTTCCGCCAGTGTACCCGTCCCCGAGATGCGGAACGCCAGCGTCTGCTCAAACGTCACGGGCCCAGTGCCCTGGACATTATCCTGGGAAACATTCGGCATCGCCTGGAAGATACCTCCGGCCTGCGGTTCGAAAGTCATGGACTTAGGCAGCATGACCACAAAGCGTTCCTGCGCATTACGGATCGTGGGTTCAACCACGGCTTCGCCGTTGTAAGGCAGCCGATAGACAACCGCGAAACGCGTATCTCCCGGACGCAATGGAGAGCGGAAATAATACTCGTTCTTGCGCCCACTGGGGGCAGGTTTGCCCTTGTGGGGCTCGCCGTCTCCGAGCTGCACAAGCCCGGACAAGACTTGAGCATCGACGGGCAATTGAATTGAGAACGGGCGATCATTCACAAGTGTCCGCGGCGGCTTAGAGGCGTTGTGAATGGTAACCAGCTGCTTCACCTCTAGCGTGTCGCTCCTGGCCTCAAAGCGCTGCACATCCATGACTGCGCTCAGGCCATCCAGTTTGTCGGCGACGTCATAAACTTGAATTGCTACCAGGTTAGCCTCTGGCTCGGCTATCTTCTCGTAGGTAACGCCCTGGTGAACCACGCGCAGCATTAAGCCCCCTCGCTTATCAGCAACGCTAAGTCTGAAATGCCCAGCACTATCAGTCTTGGCGCGCGCACTTTCCTTCTCACTACCTCTTGATATGGACAAGAGCACCACTTCATCACCCGCAGCGGGTTTCTTCGTGGTGCCATTGGTGACCCTGCCCGCGAGGTCGCCAGCAGAAGCCGAGGCACCGACAAACAGCAAGGTCGCCAGAACGAAGCCGAGGATTTTTCCCCCAGGGACTAGCTCCCAAGACTTCTTCGCCAGTAAAACGCCAGGGCTTGAGCCGTGCCAATTAAAGACTTGGGGTTCTTTCCTAGGAGCAGGCGTGCGCTTAAGGCTGCCCATTTCCCTAGTGCACACCTTGACGGACTCAGTGCTTAACGCCCGGGCCCGATAGTGCGACGGTTGTGTCAAGTGCTCATTCCTTTTGGGCTGCTCGCATTGCCGTTGGTCTTGAGGACAGAGGACGGCTCTTCGAACTGGAGCGGTGTTGCAGCCAGCTCTAATGTCTCCGCCTACGCCTTGGACTGCTGACAGGGTTATCGGGCGCCACGGCGCCCGCTTCCGGCCCGATCTGGAGAGAGTTGGCGCCGGTGGCAGCAGCAGCATCCCCAATTGCCCCGATTTGTGCCTCGACCAATTTGAGGACAGTGGCCGCGTCAGCTTTCTGCGCTCCCGCGTAGGCATCTCCACCGGGTTCGTCTCCTCCCTGACGGTCGACGAGAACTCCCCCAGAGCTGGCCAATTCGACTCGCGCCTGGGTAAGAAGTTCCTTCATCAGTTGTTTCTGGTCCGGTCCCGATTCAGTGGTGGTAGCGGTTGTCGAATTAACGTGTCTTTGACTTATGCTGTCCTGCGCAGCAGGGCCCAGCGTCTTGGCATCCTTGGTTTTCGGAAAAACAATGACGCTCTCGAGTACGTTCGGATCGTCCGCTGCTTCCCTCATGGCGTAATGGAGCTGTGAGCCATCGAGCAAGGCAGCCAGTACGAGTCGCGCTGGTGCAGGGCCCAGTGTCAAGAGTATCGGCTCACGAGCCTCGGGCGGCGCGTCGAGCTCGGCGCCGATCTGGCTGCAGACCGCGCGCAGAACGTCAATCAACGGGGCATTCCTGGCCTCAATCGTCAGTTGGCGGTTCTCGTACGTAACAACGACATGGCCAGGTGCCATCTCAGCCAGCGTGGCAGATGGCCCGGGAGGCGCCTTCACTCTTGCTTGCTCTTGGACTTGCGGATCCTGCGCCCAACTCCGTGCCGGAAGCCAAAGCAAACCCGCCACTGCTAGAACTAACGCGAATTGCCAGCGCCTGGATAACATCTTACGACCTCCTTACCGCGCACTTACGATCTGCGGTTTGTCTTGGATCGATAGCAACTCGACCTCGAAAATAAGCATGGCGTTCGCCCCGATCCCGCTGACTACCTTCTCTCCGTAGGCAAGCTGCGGCGGGATGAAAATCTGCCACTTCGAACCCACCGCCATGAGCTGAAGCGCTTGGGCCCAGCCCGGCATGACTCCCTTGACCGGCAAGGTCGCCGGTTGGTTGCGCCTATAGGAGCTGTCGAATTCCGTGCCATCAACCAGCGTGCCCCGGTAATGGCATACCACGTGGTCGTCGAGCATGGGCATCTTTCCGTCGCCCTGCTTCAGGATCTTGTACTGCAACCCGCTGGGTAGGGTAACGACGCCTTCCTTCTTCGCGTTCTCGGCGACGAATGCCTCCACCGCCTTCCTGTTTTTTGCCGCTATCATCATCGTGGCGTGCTCGAAATCGTGTTTCTGCTCCGCCTCGACGGTTTTCAGGGTTGCGGCCACTTCCTCGTTGGTCATGAGGAGGCTCTTGTCTGCCAGCGCATCGGTCAGAGCTCTTATCAACAAATCCAAGTTCAGGTCCTCTTTTTGCCGCTTCAGGTCCCTCGCCAAATCAACACCAAAGGCGTAGCTGACCTTGTCCTTACGGCTCTGGACCGTGGGCTCGTCTTGCTGGGTCTTACCGGTTACTATAGCCTCTTGCTCGGCTTTCATGGCCGGAGCTTCTTGCTGGATCTTGCTCACGACCGGAGCCTGTTGCGCGGAGGCCACCTTGCCTGCAAGCAGCGCCATTCCGAGCGTCATCGTCCATCGAATTGCCGTCTGTAAGATCACGGATTTTTCTCCCCTTGTTGAATGGCCTTTTTCAGTAGGTCGATTTGCTCAGGCGTAAGCGCCGTTTTTTCCGCCGCGTTCGAAGCTGGGGGTTGGGACCCGGGTTCCTTGACGGAGAGCAATTCCACCTCGAAGACCAGCGTGGCGTTCGGGCCGACGGTCTGAGGCCGGGGGCCTCCTGCCCTTTTACCGCCTCCACCCCCCGCTCCACGCACGCCATAGGCGAGATCCGAGGGCACGAAGAGCTGCCACCTGGAGCCCACTGGCATGAGTTGCAAGGCTTCCGTCCAGCCTTTGATGACTGCCTTGACCGGCAAGCTTATCGGCGCCTTGCGCTTATACGAATTGTCGAACTCCGTTCCGTCAATGAACGTCCCGCGGTATTGGCACATTACGGAATCGTCCGCCGTGGGCTTTTTCCCTTGACCTGCTTTGATGATCTTGTACTGGAGCCCGCTGGGCAGGGTCACTACGCCTTCCTTCGCCTTGTTCGCCGCCAGAAACGCCTCGCCCTCGCGCTTGTTTTTCTCGGCCAGCGCTTTCCTATTCAAACCCTCCTCTAGGATTCTCTGGTCGATTTGCAGTCCTTCCAGGGCGGCCAGGACCTGTTCTTCAGTCATGCGCGTTTTGCCTCCGGAGAGCGTGTCCTTGACCCCCTCCGTCAGAGAAACCACATCCACTTCCTGCGACTGCTCCTCCAGAGCTTTCGCGAGATTCATGCCGACCGCATAACTTACCTCATTCTTGCTCTTACGGGCAGGAGGCGCATCCGTGGCGACGGGCTTTGCTGGTTTCACCGCTTTCGCCTCTCCGATCTCGAACAACATGAACTTGTTGACGTATTTCGCCCTGATCTCCAATTCCTTCGACAAACTCTGGTAAGTGATCTTTAGCTTGCTCTCGCCGGCTTTATGGACGGTGATCTTCACGTTGTCGCCTTGGCTGGGCGACACCGTGACCATTTCTGGGTCCGACGGGATCCATTGCGGGCTGATTTTCGTCGGTTTCCCCGTCGCATCTACACCCTCGGCTCGAGCCTCGACGGTGTCTTGGGCAGTGGCCCCTCCGTAGTTCGAACCCGTGACCCACGGCCCTATTCCGCGGAATGGATCCACTAATCGAGGGTCTCGCTTGAAGGAAAGCTGGATGCCGGTGACCGAAGCGGCCGTGGCTGGCGGTGCTGCTCCCTGGGCCCTGGCGACCCCAGGCAAGAGAGCCGATAGAAAAGCCGTAACAGCCAGCAAACTGGTTCGCTTATCGATAGTGCTCATTCTTTTCTCCTAAAGATAACCTACGCCTCCTCTTCACAGTCGCCCCTTTCTGACAGCTTGCTGAGAAGGCAGGACTTGCTGTTCATAGATCCTGCTTTACCCAGGGTGTACTACTTCTTTTCGCAATTTGCGAACCAAGTTTCCACTTCTCCGGGAATGCGTGCACCACAATTTCTTTCTCTAAGCAGCCCACCAAAGCGAATCCCTTCCCCCGGTCGGGGGGAAGGGACTCGCAAGGTAGGGTTGATAGGTCTCAATTAGTGGCAGTACTGACTGTTGGTGCAGCCGAATGCCGCAAGCCCAACTAGCCTCTTCCTCCCTGTTGGGTTGGCAGCATCAGGGGCCGCTCCTGCAATTCCCAGGAAGTTCGGAATGCGGCCGCCGGGGTTACCCGCAGCGCCCGTCGCCGGAACGTTCAGGAACAGAGCGCCGGTAGGGTTGGTCGCCGCGGCTATAGCCGCCGCATTCCCAGCGCAGAACTGCTGTCCCGGACCGAACTGGGCCGGAGCATCAACGCAGCCTGTCAGCATGGCATCACGGTTGATCGTGCCGTCACTTTCGGGAGCCGTGCCGTCTAGAGGCAGGATCAGTTGCGGATGGTCGAACGGCGCCTTCTCGAACGCCACTCGGTCATCCGTGAATTCGAGCATGTAGTCCACGATCGCGACCTTGTCTTCCTCGCTCATATCGGACTGCAGCTCGGCATTGAGGTTGAGGATGTTGAAATCGCGGTGCGCCGAGTTGGTAACCGGGAAGTCGCCGCCGCGCACATAGAAGTCAACGACCTGTCGCAGCGTCAGCTTGCCGCCGTTGTGGAAGTAGGGGCCGGTTAGCTCCACTTCGCGCAGTTGCGGGGCTTTGAAGCTGCCGAACCGGCTAACCCTGTTTACCACCGGCCAGGTGCCCATCTGAGTAAAGCCGTTCATTATGATGGGGGCAGTCACACCGGCGGAACATGGGGCAGTTCCCGTTCCAACACCACAGCCTGCGCCGACGAGATTGGCGTTTGCATCGCCTGGCGACACTGAGTTGTTCATCACCTCGCTCGCAAAGGCCCGAGTATCGAAGGCAACCTCGGGGAAGCCTTCCTCGTTGGCCACGTCCATGAGCGTATTGACGCATCCACCGACGGGTCCGCAGCCCTCATCAGCCTGGGGGTGCGCATCGCCGACGGGGATTCTGTTGGCGAAGGGCCATAGATAGGAAGGCAGCTGAGGATTGGACAACTCATCGGTGTATCCCGGGTTAATGAGCTGATCCTGTTGGGTCAGTTCCAGCATCCCACCTGTGGCGCAGTAAGGCGCGCACGGTTGAGCGTCAGCACGTCCATTGGCATTGTTGTTGTTCTGATCGAAACCTGGATCTCCGCTCGGAAGGGTAAGGGGTATCGCAGTCCCGGGTTCCTGAGCCGCACCGCCGAAGTTCTTCAACATCAGGGCAGCGAGCGAAAGCGGCCACCCGAAGGCGTCCGTGTTTCCGCGACCGGTGTCTTCGCAAGCCCCGATGACGTGCGTTTGATCGGCAACACAAGGCCGAACGCCGATGTTGTACACGCCGTTGTCCAGGAACGCGCCTCCGAACCCGGTGAACGGGACCGGAACTCCAGCCCCGGCTACAGGTCCACTCCCCAAGTCAGAGTGAATGTCGTAGCCGGTGATGTCGGCGTTGACGGTGATGGCATCGGGGAACGCGTAACCCCAACAGTTGTCCAGGATGCAGTTACCGTTATTGTTCACCATCGGAGCGGGCGCAATACCCAGGTTGGGCGCTTTACGCTCAATCGCGTCCTGCCCGGGCTCGTTGATTTCCGACTCGAGGAGGAAACCGGAAATGACGCGCTCGCGGATCAGGGGCTCGACGAGCGGTTCAACCACCGGGTTGCCCTTTTCAAACTCCGCAAATGAGTCAAGCTCCATCGCCTTCACGGTGAAGGCCGAAGTATTGTCGGTCAAGGCCGGCGCATTATGACAGGCGCCGCACCGCGCTGACCGGTAGTTGGGGTTCTTGAGCGACACGTTGGCTCCGAAGAAGAGATCAAACCCGAGCAAGGGATCCGGGGCGGCTGCCGTGCGGCTGCCTCCTGCTGCAACCCGGTTTGTGCATGTCCGGATACCGCCGGGAGCCAATATCTGGTCAATGCAAGCGGTCATTCTCGCATGACCCGTTGTGTCGTTCTGGAAGTGAACGATATCGGCGGCATTGTAGGGGTCGCGCTTGAAGTTGCCCACTTCAGTGAAGCAACTCCCGCGATAATTGACGAAACCGGAAGTCCCTACAAAGTAACCGCGGGTATAACCGGCGGGAGCAGGGCAGTTTGGCAGGTCGAGAACCAGCAGCGGTTCCCCGGTCTCGCCATTTGTCGCTCCAACGTCCGGATTTTTGTCCAGGAACTTGTCGTCCGGCGTATCGTCCGGCACCAGGACAGTCGCCCAGAGGTGAATGGACTGCCCCCAAAAGAGGCTCATGTTCGCTTCCATCTGGTTGAACTGGTTGGTGTCGGTCGCGCTGGCTGCGCCCGCGACAGGGCCCTGGAGAACAAAGTTGTCGAACGGGTCGGCGGGGCTGGGAACGACCACGCCACCCGAGAGGACCGGAATAGCGACGCTGCCGCCCGCGCATTGATTCGGATGGATGTCGCCGCGACCGTCGGTGTAGCAGCCATTCAGGTGCTGGCTGGTATTGCTGTGGAGCGCCGGGTAGAAAGCGTGCCGGATCAGAGCCGGGTAACTGATGCAAAGGCCCGGTGCGCCGGAGGTCGACGCATAGCCGCCTGAACGATCTGCCGATGGTAGACTCGCACAGGCCGACCCACCCTGGTTGGAATACCGGCCCATGATGCTGTCGGTCGTATCCACCAGTTGGTTGGCCAGCGGCGTCACATCTGCCTGGAGCAGTTTCTTGCCGATCTTGGCCCAGTTGCGGCCATCGAACGACATTTCGAACTTGCTCAGCGCCGGTCCCTTTGCTAAGGAACCCAGGCTGGAGAACTTGATGAGCTGCCGCGTCGGCACCAGTATCCCTCCATTGTTCACGAAGACGTGAGATTGCGGATCGGAGGGGCCGAACACGCTGCCACCATTGTCGTCGTGGCGGGCGCGACCGTCCCAGAAGTTATCGAAATTGATGTCAGCCAGAATGATGGTCGGGGTATTGCGAGGCTCCACCCTTCTGAACTGATTCCCGTTTGTGCCTGCGAAGCCTGGAATCGGGTCAATGTTGTCGGTCGCGATGGGGCTGCGCTGATCGCGGATCAGTGCCCGCACGCCGTGCGAGGGTGGACCAAAGGGTGACGTTGGACCAGGCGAATTGGTCAGGCCCGTGCCTGTTCCCGCCGGAATATCACCGAACAGGCCGAAGTGGACGCCCATGGAGGAGGCCACTTCCTCAGTGTCGCCAGGGTGGCTAGGAACGCCGCTGTTGTCGATGTTGCTAGCGTCGCACACCGTGAAGACCGATGGAACCTTGGGATTGTCTGGGGGGTCGCCATCAGGGAAGCCGATCCCGGTGACATCCGCGCTGATCGCGGGGGTGCACAATGGGTCGCCGGCAATTTCCGGGTCCCTCAGCCTATGGAAAGGAAAGTCGGCTCGCAGCAAGTCATGGTTAGGTGGGAAGGGGTCGAATACGCTATTGGGCGGGCCACCGAAGTTAGTCGGGTTGCCCCTGAACCCATCCTGCCCGTTGGGGTTGATTTGGTTCTTGGTGCGGTTGTCGGCCGCAGCGTGCGCGTGGCAACTGCCGCACGCTTGCACGCCATCGCTTCCCACCTGCTGGTCCCAGAACAGCGACTTGCCCAGCACCATCGCTTCCAGCCTGGCATTCTGCTTCTGTTGCTGGAGAGTTCCGGCGCCGAAGAGCCCAACGTAGTCGTTCTCATTCGACGGCGCCAAGTCAGCGCCCGTTGGATCAGGGCGTGTCAAGCTGGAAGCGCCCGCCGAGTTCCAGAGGTAATTGGGGGCAGTCCCAGTTCCAAGGACATCGGCTTTTCGCAGCGAAGGCTTGCGCAGGCCGCCGACGCCAGTGGCGATATTGAGCGGCTGGATGACTCCGCCGCGCGCCGGGTCGCTAAGGAGAAATCCCGCCAGGGGGTTAAGAACGACGCCGGTTCCGATAGGCGCGCTGGCTCCCGTACTCGGGTTTGTGACACCTCCGTTGGGTATCTGCATCAATATCCCCGCAAGAACGTTCGGCGCTGGAACGGCCGATACCGAGTACATATTGCTGGTCGAGGCCCCGCGCACGGGTAGCCCTAGGTTGTCCTCACAGAGGTAACCTGCCAACGAACCCGCGCCCAGCAGCTCAGTTGCGCATAGAAAGGGATTCGTGTTCGTGTGGGCGAGGCTGGCGCCGCCAGGCTCCCCTGGGTCGGACCCGCAGGCGGTGAGGTTCTCCGAGTCGAAGGCGGTGCTAGCGGACATGGAGTTGCCAGAAGGATCGTACGCACCGAACAGGGGAACTGGCTCCGGGTTGATTTGGCAGATACCAGTTTTCCGCCCGACGGCAACGTTCATGCTGATTTCCGTGTCTCCCGGTGCTGTTGGCGTCCCGACGCTGAGACCACGGCTTGCGCCCGACGACACGTTGATGGTCTGCGCAATGGGAGTACAAGAAGCGCCGATGATGTAACACAGGCCAAAGGAAACGTTAGTGTTATCGGAAACCACTAGCCCCGGCAAAATTCGGGTTGATCAGCCGCATCTCGGTGCCGGCGGCGGATTGCGGATTGTAGTTCAATGGGTGCACCAGCAGCGGAGGTAGCCTGACCGTATTAAAGGTGGGCCGGCGAATGAACAGGCTGTTAGTGCAGTACGTAGGGTAGCCCTGCTCGTTTCCCGGGACCGGGCCCGCGGCATCGTTGCAAGCCGCGCCCGAGGTCAAAGTGAAGTTGGGATTATCCAAAAGCTGCTCTAGCTCGTTCCAAGTCGTCGGAGCGCCTTTCAAGGACTGTGCCGGAGTTTCCGGCTCGAAAAAGAGCTCCGTAGTCAAGAAGTTAGTGGAACCGTTGCAGATCACATTGCCGCCTGGACAGGGGACTCGGGAAGCACTGCCGAAGTTGGTGGGCTGCTGGGCCATTGCCGACGAAGGCGCAAGGGTCACTGCCAGAGCAACCGCCACGAACAGCAGGGCAACCTTGAAGGGCTGAGAGAAGGTAGCACACATAGATTTTGCACTCCATTCTGATAAATTTACGGCGATTCACCAATCAACAGGCGCGGGTGGCCCTGTATGTATTGCAGCAGGCCTACCCAAGGCGGCGCCGGGATTTGGAGACTTTGGACCCGGCAGCAACGCTCAAGGAGCCTCTTTCTTGCTTGGATGGTATGTTTCGAAAGGGACGAGCACAATCGGGGAATCCCCGATTTTAGGGGCTGCGCGGTCGCAATCTTGAGTGGAGACCGCGATTAACTCACTCCAAGGGAGCTGAAACGACGGCGCCCTGCCGTTCCTGGTGTTCAGGGATAGGCGGTAAGCAGGAAGGGTTTTACTAACTCCTTACATTCAGCTTGCGAAAACGCATAGTCTCGGAAGCGGCACCTTGGCATTTTGACGCAAGGGCTCAGACTAAGCACTTTTCTGGTGTCCCTTCTCATCGTTCCCCGGAGATACAACAGTTATGTCCCTGATTACAGTTAGCTTAGCTAAACGAATCGAAATGCCACAAGAAGCTTACCGTCTGTTGCTTGCCGATGACCACGCCATTATGAGAGATGGATTGCGAGCCATCCTCAGGGCGGAGGGGTTCGAGGTGGTTGGAGAGGCCTCGGACGGACTCGAGACAGTCCGCTTATGCGAAGAACTCCGGCCTGACGTGGTGGTGCTGGACCTTTCGATGCCGCTGTTGAACGGCATGGACGCCACGCGCCAGATACTCAAGACTTCTCCGAGGACAAAGATCGTTCTTCTTACCATGCACACCGAAGACCAGCTTGTTTTGGCAAGTCTGCGCGCAGGTGTAGTTGGGTACGTGCTGAAAAATCAGGCCGCTTCATGCTTGGTACAGGCCATTCAGGCGGCTCGCAAAGGCGAGGTCTACTTGAGCCCCGGGGTGTCGAGGGCTCTTGCGGATGCATATCTGTCGAAGGACGATACTCCTCCGGATCCCTTGAGTATGCGTGAGCGCCAGGTATTGCAATTGATTGCCGAGGGGAAGAATGTCAAAGAAATTGGAATCATCCTAGGAGTCAGCACCAAGACCGCGGAATCACACCGGACTAACATCATGGACAAACTACATATTCATGACGTCGCAGGCCTGACGCGCTATGCCATCCGTCAGGGCTTAGTAGGGTTTGAGCAGCTCTAAAGACCCCTCCTGCGAATCTGTTCACCGGCCCTTATCCTCTGGCTAAAGCTTTGCCATAGCTTTTTCAGACTTCTTCGCCCAATAATTGCGGAATTCCCCGATTGCCTATCTGCCTTTCTGCGCTTTACCTTCCTAACGTCGCTCTTCCACCACTCCGGGGGTATCGCAGCCGGCCTGGGTGCGAGCCGCGTTCTAAGTTTGGCGGGGAGCAACGTCTCGTGTCTTGAAAGTACGACATGGCAAGCCACCCGAATCTCAGATTTGTGATCGCTGATGACCACCCGATGATCCGGCAGATGGTGAAGCAGATCCTTGAAGCAAAACAATTTCGAGTGGTTGGCGTTGCCTCGGATGGGCGTGAGGCAGTCAGGTTGTGCCGAGACTTAGCACCTGACATGGCCATGCTTGACCTTTCGATGCCACAACTCAACGGCATCGATGTTGCGCGCCAGATCAAGAGGGACTCCCCAGGTACAGGGATCATCGTGCTCTCCACGCACTCTGACGGCGCTTACATTCTGGAGAGTCTCCGTGCGGGAGTTACAGGATACGTGACAAAGGACAAGGCTGCGTCCCATTTGCCAGAAGCGATTGATGCGGTTTGCAGGGGTGAGATTTATGTGCGTGCCAGCGGCAGCCAGCGGTGTATTGAAAACGGCGTAATAGTCGGGAAACATCCGTAACGCTTTTCCGGCTGACAACATGTCGACTGCGCGCTTCTTTGCGATGCCGCCTCAGTCAACGCGTGATCGAACGGAGCTCGCTTTTGCGAGCTCGCCGCTTTAAGACTTTAAGAGGAGAACGACTTCGTCTTGGGCTTTCAAGAAGCCTTTCGAAAACTTCGATCAGGCGTCGATGCCATCTGTTGGATTCCTCTAGTTGTTCTTTTATCGATCCCGAGAGAGGTAGGTCATCCGCCCAGCCCAGATGGGCGCCAAGAACAGATTTATGAAGTGCTGTTAAGGACGCTGGCCAGCAATGACTTGAGTGAAAGGAGTAGGTTCTTCCCGGGAATGACGGTGGCCGCGATGAGGCCGTATGAGGCGCTCCAGGAGGCTTACATACAATTTACAGCTGCATAACATATTTTTACTTCGAGTTTGATGAATTGCAATCCAAAACCTCGAGATACGGGTTAAGGTCAGTTTCAATGAATGTTTACTTACGTGTATACAGTCGTTTATGCTCGATTTCCAAATGCCGTATTCGATTGCATGAGTAACGTTTTGCAGATCGAATGGGGGGAGTGAAGACGTGATCGTTGGACGCTCTGAACAATCCGATGTGAACAGCCCTCCGCATCGCCTGAATGCGACAACTGAAATGGATCTGCAGCTGGCACAATTGGCAAATGCCTTCGCAGACTTATATCACCTCCTGGAGCAGTATGCTCCAATGTGGTACACAGAAGAGCAGCACGACAAAGCCAAGTGGGCCTTGGGATTCCTGAAAAGACTTAACGGGACAACTACCAACAATAGATAGCTCTCGGGGGATCTAGCCTAATCGGCCTGGGAATCAAGATCGATGATGACTAAGAGACCGGCATTGATGCTGCTGCTCAGAGCGGGCCTGATGATTGGTGCCACGGTGTCCGTCAGCTTAGCGCTTTGGAGTTCGCTGCGAGCTCGCGAGCGTGGTCACATTCGGAGCTTGACAATAATGTTAGCTCGAAGCGTGCAAATCGATCTATCGGACGAAATGTCGAGCCGTTTGCTGGCGCACGTACGGCTTGCCAAACTGGCCGAGGAAGGAGTCTCACGCAACACTTGGGAAGATCAAGTGAAGCTTTTCATGATGCACCACCCCGGTTTTCTCGCCGAGCAGTGGGTGGACGCCACTTATCGCGTGCGCTGGGGCGCGGAAGCGGCTGACGGGCATCAGAGCATGCTTCTTATGATTGACGCACCGCTACAGTGCTTCCTGGAAGGGCTGGTGTAGCGCGGCGGAAAAGATGCAATGCTCACCCCTACCTTCCGTCTCCGGAACGGGAAAGTTGGACGCGAGGTAGTTGTACCGATGTACCGAGGTGAAAACTTCCTTGGATTCCTGATCGGTGTTTTTGATGAGGGGAAAAACTTCGAAAGCATCCTGGCAGACCAAGCGGAAACGCTCTACTCGACCGTTATTTTTGAGGGCCACGAGGAGATCTACAGAATGCCCGGAAGCAGCGTTGAGAATGAGAAGGACTGGGGACAAGATACTGAACTCCACCTTCCAGGGGCCACATGGCGCGTTCGTGTCTGGCCAAAGCTCGGGCTGTTCCGCGAAATCGGGTCCACATTGCTTGAAATGGCGTTCGCCATGGGATCAATAGTTGGCTTGTTGCTTTTCGTTACGCTTGATTTTGCGCGAAGCGCGTATCGAAAATCTCAGGAAGTCGGTCGGGCGCGCGACGAACTGGAGTTGCGGGTACAAGAGCGAACAGCAGAACTGCAATCGACCAACAAAGAATTGGAAGCCGAAATCCATGAGCGAAAGCAGGCAGAAGAATCATTGCAAGAACTCTCGGGGCGCCTTCTCCGATTGAGAGATGAAGAGCAGCGCCGGATTGCCCGCGAGCTGCACGACAGCACTGTACAGATCCTGGGTGCCTTGGCTATAAACCTCGAAAGAGTTCAACAGCTTGTACTTAGCGGCGAGATTTCGAAGTTGCAGAAACTGCTTGCGCAAAGCACCGGACTAACGGAACAAGTAACAACTGAACTCCGAACCTTGTCCTACCTGTTGCACCCGCCGTTGCTGGATGATCTCGGTCTAGAAGGAGTTCTGCCCTGGTATGCAGCCGGTTTCAGCAGCCGGTGCGGAATTCATGTCAACGTGGAAGTGCAGCCCCAGCTGGGCCGATTCTCAAACGAAACAGAGCTGGCGCTTTTCCGCGTCGTACAGGAAGCACTGACGAACATTCATCTACACTCGGGTAGCCCGACCGCGGACATAACCTTGTTCAAGGATGCGAGTCGAGTCACGCTCCGGGTCACGGACCACGGTCGCGGAATGCGGCCTGGGACTCTTGGAAAAGGGGGTAGTGCAAGAGCATACGTCGGAGTTGGCATTGCTGGGATGCAGGAGAGGATTCGACAACTGGAAGGCGTCTTGGAAATCGAGTCGGGCGACAGTGGAACACGCATAACGGTCGTGCTGCCAATTGGCGGTCCCAAGCTAGTCTGCGAGCACGACAGCAATCGTGGAAATACTGAATTAACGGATACAACTAACTAAGATTCTTCAGGACTCTGCTTCGCCTCTTGTATGTATCTGTGTTAGTATAAGTCTCGCATGAGCGCACTCAATTTTTACTGGCAGTTTATGGGCAGTTCTTCCAGGAAGGACTGCTATTGCAGGCGAACGGTGCGCTGTATGCGAAACTTGCAAAGCCCTTAGTTGCAAAGTTTTAGGCTAAGTTGTTGATTCCACGGCTGGGGACGTAGTTCAGTTGGTTAGAACGCTGCCCTGTCGTTGGTTAGAATCCCACACTGTCACGGCCAATTCTCTCCCGCGCTTCAAAAAGATCTCGCGCACACGCGTATATACACACGCGTATATAAAGGATGCCTCTCTACTTCCACGAAATGCGCGTTTTCCATCCAAGTGGACTTAAGACCTGAACCGCTCCACACTAGCCGACTTCCGGGTACTAATCCGAACCTTTTCAGCTATCGGTTGCGGTTCAGGTTTGCGGGGGCATAGTTCAGCTGGTTAGAACGCCTGCCTGTCCTGCAGGAGGCCGCGGGTTCGAGTCCGTTGCTCCCGCCATTTGATCACGCGGCAACAACACTAGTGGCACGAAGAGTCTTGATATCGCGAATTGGCGGTTGGCCGAAGAAGCGGCTGTATTCGCGGTTGAATTGGCTAACGCTCTCGTAGCCGACTTCGTAGGCTGCGCTCGTAGCGTCCATCCCATCCATGAGCATCCGCTCCCTCGCCCTCTGCAGCCTAAGCTGCTTCTGATATTGAAGCGGGCTCATCGCGGTCAATGCGCGGAACTGATGGTGAAGCGTCGAAACTCCCATTCGCGCGACCCCTGCCAGCTCCTCCATGTGCAAAGGCTTCGTATAGTTGTCTCTCAGCCAGGTGACCGCTCTCGCCGTTCTGTTGCCGAGGTCGCCCGTTGTTGCAATAGTCCGGAGCCGCGCCCCCTGCGGAGTTCGAAGGATGCGGTAAATGATTTCGCGTTGGATCAAGTGGCTGAGAAAGGGTATGTCTTCGGGAATATCGAGAAGCTCCATGAGCCGAGAGCACGCTTTCAGTAAACCGGGCGGGGCCTGACCGACGGCAACGCCGCGCCGTTGCGAAGAGACTTCCGCCTCTGGCAAATCCTCACGATTAAGCATCTCTCGCACAATCGACATATCGAGGCGAAGCAACATCGACAGGAGCGGCACCTCGTCCGAGGCCTCGACGATTTGGCTCTCAATGGGAACATCTATCGAGGACAAGAAAAATGAGGAAGGACCACAGGGGTATTCCGTTCCTCCGAGGCTCATGCGCTTCTTTCCCTGTACGAAGATCGTGAGGCTGGGCTCAACTGCAGCGCGATAGCATGCCGTAGCTTGCGTTCGACGAAAGAGAACCAAGCCGGTGATCGCCGTGGAATGCTCTCCGACCGATGGAGCATGCGCTGCGATCCTGCTGACTAGTTCCGTCATTACGTCCATCGCCGCCGACTTGGCAATCTTCAGCGCAGGCTTTCTCACTGGGCTTTACCTCTTTCCTAGAGTACTCCTCACCGACCGAATCGTGCACAAAATCAGAAGATCAGACAGGATTAGGCAAAGAATCGGCAGTATTGGGAAAGCGCGGCAAGCTCCACCTTCCATATCCTTGGACTGATCAGCGAGGCTTTTGAAGGCAGCCTTAGCAGCGGAGGCACATATGAAAAAACTGATTTCGCTAGGCGTGGTGACTTTGCTTATCGGTATGACGAGCACGACGCTGTCGGGCAGCCAGGATCGTGGTGGGAATGAGGGCATCCGGGCACGGTTTGTCGGAGCGTGGCGGCTGGTCTCGCTCGAAGCGCCAGGTTCAGACGGGAAAATTCAGAGGGCCGACTCTACCGGGCTGCTTGTCTTCACACGCGACAGTCACGTGTCGGTTCAGGTCATGGAACGCAACCCACAGCCGCAGGCTCACGCTGGACCTGAGCAGTACTCGCAAGGTGGGTACGAGGCCACCTTTGGTACGTTCGAAATCGACGAAAGCGCCCATACTTTCACCTTCCACGTCGAGGGCGCTTTAGTGCGGACCCTTATCGGCAAAGATCTGCCGCGCGCATTCGAGTTCTCGGGCAAGCAACTCATCGTGAAGTCGACTAGCGCGGACGAACACTGGAAAGTCACGTGGGAACACTACTAGGCCAGCCCGGCAAATCACTTCGCACATTTGTGCAAAGGATTAAAAGAAAGGACTAAAACAATGCAAAAACGCAAACTCGGAAAAAGCAATCTTGAAGTTTCAGCCATCGGGCTCGGCTGCATGGGAATGAGCTGGTCCTACGGGCCTCCTAAAGACAAGCAAGAGATGATTGCTCTGCTGCACGCCGCCGTGGAGCGAGGTGTCACGTTCTTCGATACCGCCGAGGTATACGGCCCGCTCGTCAACGAAGAACTGGTAGGTGAGGCGCTCGCTCCGTTTCGCGGGAAAGTCGTAATCGCGACGAAGTTCGGATGGGAGGCCAACCCCAACGATGGAGGCAAGTGGAGCTCTCTCAATAGTCGGCCAGAGCACATCAAACAGGTCGCAGAGGAGTCGCTCAAGCGGTTGAGGGTCGATGCCATCGATCTGTTCTACCAACATCGAGTCGACCTGAACGTTCCGATCGAGGATGTTGCGGGCGCCGTAAAGGATCTGATTCGGCAAGGCAAGGTGAAGCACTTCGGTCTCTCTGAAGCGAGCGCGCAGACAGTCCGCCGCGCCCACGCAGTTCAGCCAGTCGCAGCGCTGCAGAGCGAGTACTCGCTTTTCTGGCGAGAGCCCGAAGAGACCGTGATGCCTACATTGGTAGAGCTTGGGATTGGATTCGTCCCGTTTAGCCCACTTGGCAAAGGCTTCCTGACAGGCAAGATCAACGAAAACACGAAGTTCGATACCACGGACTTCCGCAACAGCGTGCCACGCTTCAGCGCGGAGAATCGCAAAGCCAACCAGGCTTTGGTCGATGTGATCAGCTCCTTCGCAGAGCAAAGGAAAGTGACTCCTGCACAGATCGCACTCGCCTGGTTGCTTGCGAAGAAACCGTGGATCGTTCCGATTCCGGGCACCACGAAGCTGGCCCGACTGGAAGAGAATCTTGGAGCCGCGGCGGTTGAACTAACCCCTAACGATGTACGCGCCCTCGAAGACGCCTCCTCAAAGATCAAGCTGGAAGGGGCAAGATACCCCGCCTTTCACGCGAAGCTGGTCGGTCGCTAAGGTGCCGGCATGCTTGGAATGTTCTGCTCGATGTCGACGTTGTCGTCTGACGCTCGCCGAGGCAGATAGATCGATAGAAAAGGAATGCTATTTATGAATTTATCTTTTGAGAACAAAGTTGCACTCGTCACCGGCGCCGCTTCCGGTATGGGCTTAGCTGCGGCCCAGGCTTTCGCTGCGGAGGGTGCTGCAGTGGTATTGGCGGACGTCAACGTAGCTGCGGCTCGCGCGGCCGCCGAGCAACTGGTAGCCGCGGGACATAAGGCCATCGCCATACGCTGCGATGTGTCTGACGAAGCGCAGGTGAAGGCCATGGTCGAGCAGACCGTGTCCACCTTTGGTCGCCTGGATGCGGCATTCAACAACGCAGGTGTACAGAGTCCAATCGCGGAGCTCGCGGATGCATCCGGGGAAGAATTTGACCGCGTCAATGGGATCAATCTTCGCGGTGTCTTCAACTGCATGAAATACGAGTTGATCCAGATGCGGAAGCAAGCAAGCGGTGCCATCGTGAACAACTCTTCGCTGGGCGGTCTTGTGGGTGTTCCCGGCCGTGCGATGTATCACGCGGGAAAACACGGCGTCATCGGACTTACGAAAAGCGCTGCTCTCGAATACGCCGCGCAAGGCATTCAGATCAATGCGGTATGCCCTGGCATCATCGATACGCCCATGGTCTCGGGGATGCTATCCGCTGAGCCGCAAGCTATGGAAGAGATGATGAAGGACGTTCCGGCTCGCCGTTTGGGTCGCCCCGAGGAAGTTGGCGCCGCCGTGCTCTGGCTCTGCAGTCCAGGCGCAAGCTTTGTAATGGGCCAGGCGCTCGCTGTAGATGGTGGCTACACCGCACGCTGAGGGCGAATGCTGTTATGAGCAACTCGGCGTTGCCGAGCCGCAAAATACGAGGAGGAGACGATGCTAGGAGCTGTTCTCTACGGCCCCCGCGACGTGCGCTTCGAAGAGCGCGACGTTCCAAGAATCATGAAGCCGACCGATGCCATTATAAGGATCTCCGCAACCTGCGTGTGCGGATCGGACTTGTGGCCATACCGCGGCATCCAACCGATTGCCCAGCCGACCCCGATGGGGCACGAATACTGCGGCATCGTCGAGGAGGTCGGCAGCGCAGTCACCTCCATCAAGCCCGGCCAGTTCGTCATCGGTTCATTCTTCGCGTCTGACAATAATTGTCCCAACTGTCAGTACGGATACCAGTCGTCTTGTCAGCGCGCTGAGTTTATCGGCACAGCGCAGGCGAGTGTGCTGCGGGTGCCACTCGCAGACGGCACCTTGGTCGTCGCTCCCGATGTGCCGGCGGAGGATTTGATCCCGAGTCTTCTGACGCTCTCCGATGTCATGGGAACCGGCTGGTTCGCCGCCGATGCCGCGAGGGTGAAGCCGGGCTCGACCGTTGTGGTTGTCGGTGACGGCGCCGTCGGCCTGCTCGGTGTGCTCTCCGCGAAGCAGATGGGCGCCAATCAGATCATTGCGATGAGCCGTCACAGTTCGCGGCAGAAGCTTGCTCGCGAATTCGGCGCGACGGACATCGTGACGGAGCGCGGTGAAAACGGCGTGGCCCGCATTAAGGAACTGACCAACGGAATCGGTGCCGACGCAGTGCTGGAGTGCGTCGGTACGCAGGAATCGATGATGCAGGCGGTTAGTTCCACCCGCAAGGGCGGGTACGTGGGCTACGTCGGCGTGCCGCACGGTGTCGAGCTAAACGGGGAACAGCTGTTCTTCGCCCACGTCCACCTCCACGGTGGTCCCGCGCCAGTACGTCGCTACTTGCCCGAGCTGATCAAGTTGGTGTGGGACAGGAAGATCAACCCCGGCAAGGTTTTTGACCTGACTCTGCCTCTTGATCAGGTGGCGGAGGGCTACCGCGCGATGGACGAGCGCCGCGCGATAAAGACGCTGCTGCGTCCCTGAGGCGCTTTCGGCCTCCCGATGCGGTTACGACAAGCAAGTTTTAAGGGAGATTCTACGATGACCACATGGTCGAAAGACGAACTGCACAAGATTGGCGAGACCGATGACCTGCACATCTCACCCTTCCGCGAAAACGGAAGGACGTACGGCACCCCCACATGGATTTGGTCCGTTGTGGTTGATGACGCACTGTACGTGCGCGGCTACAACGGACAGAAATCTCGCTGGTACCAGGCCGCCGTCCAGCAGAAGGCAGGACGGATCACTGCCGCCGGCATGACGAAAGAAGTCAGTTTCGAGCAGGTCGATGGAGCCATCAACGACCGCATCGATGAAGCCTATACAGCGAAGTACAAGGGCAGCTCGTATCTCAAACCGATGATCGGCCCACGCGCCCGCTCCGCGACCGTCAAGGTCATGCCGCGCGAGATAAAAGCATCAACCTAAGGAGATAGCAATGCCTCATGTGATTGTGAAGCTGTGGCCCGGCAAATCCGAACAGCAGAAGAATCGCCTCGCTGAAGCAATCATTAAAAACGTCATGGATATTCTGCACTACGGAGAAGAGTCGGTGTCAGTGGCGATGGAAGAAGTCAAATCTCAGGATTGGATCGAGAAGGTCTACAGGCCCGACATTCGGAACCAGTGGGACAAGCTCTACAAGAAGCCCGGATACGACGAGAAAGACTTGTGAGTTCGTCGCCAATAACAGGGGCTTGGAAGGAGCAAAAATGAAAGTACTCACCACCACGGTCATCTCGCTCTCTCTGCTCGGTTCGGCTGTATCGCAGAGTCAGATGGGTGCGGCGCAAGCGGACGCCTCGAAGACTGCATCAGCCCAAGATTCCCACTCGATCGAGGTCGCGCGAAGCGGCTCGCAACAGCCAAGCAAAGCGCCTGCCGAGCACTTCACTGGCTCAGTCCAGATTGAGCCTCTTTTTCCTGCGCGCGATTCATCGCGCGCACGCGCTGGCAAGGTTACCTTCGAACCAGGCGCGCGGAGTGCATGGCATACGCATCCGCTAGGTCAAACTTTGATCATCACGGAAGGCATGGGCTGGATTCAACAGTGGGGAGGCCCGATCCAAGAGATTCGAAAGGGCGATGTCGTCTGGATTCCGGCGGGAGTGAAACACTGGCACGGCGCTACACCAAATTCGGCGATGACACACATCGCAATACAGGAACAGCTCAACGGCAAAGTCGTCGAGTGGTTGGAAAAGGTCACCGACGACCAATACCGCAAATGATCGTGGCTCGCACCCTGAACTCCAGGACGTCGGAATGAAACTCATTGCTGTGATGATCGCATCGCTTTTCCTGATCACCGCGTCGTGGGCTCAGGGTGACCATACAAAAGACGGGAGGAAATCGAAACCGATGAACACAGCAAAGGACAGTAAGACGGCGGCTCCAGCTCTTGCAAGGTATGCGCAAGGCCCTCTTGCCGAACTATGGAAGCGCCCCGGGCTCACGCCTCGGGACCGGAGCATCGTTACCATCGCCGTCCTGATCGCGCGCAACCAGACGATCGAGATGCCGTATTACTTCAACCTCGCACTCGACAACGGCGTTAAACCGCGCGAGATTTCTGAGATCATCACGCATCTCGCGTTCTACTCCGGCTGGGCGAATGCAATGTTGGCAGACGCCGTCGCGAAGGATGTCTTTGCCGATCGTAAGATTGGCGTCGATCAGCTTCCCTCGGCTTCACCTGCTCTTCTTACGCTCGACAACGACGCGGAGACAAAACGCGCAGCGGCCGTAGGACAGCAGTTCGGGAACGTCGCTCCGGGAATCGTGCAGTACACCACTGATGTTCTGTTCCGTGACCTTTGGCTGCGCCCCGATCTTGCTCCGCGAGATCGGAGTCTCGTCACTGTCAGCGCCCTCATTGCTTCCGGCCAGGTCGCGCAGATCACATACCACCTAAACAGGGCGATGGATAACGGGCTGACGCAGGAGCAAGCCGGGGAAGTCGTCACGCACCTGGCCTTCTATGCCGGCTGGCCGAATGCCTTTTCCGCATTACCGGTCATGAAGGATGTCTTCGAGAAACGTCCACACTAGCACTTAGGGCGTGCGGCGGAAGTTATCGGGTCGTCGGTCGGATTAGTACCGACAAACGCGCTAGGGTCTCGGTATCCCGGCGTTGAGGCCCGATCAGAATTCTTGAACACTGGCCGACTTCCCATTACTAATAGGATGGTGAGCGATCCAATGATCACGAATGCCGTTGCCAATCCGTAGCAAATCCCATGCTGGCCGGACGGGTTAACTCGGCGCCTCGCCAGTGCCTATAGAGGGCAATCACCGCGACATGGACATCATGCTCGCTTTCGGCAGTGGTCGTCGGGGACAGTCTTGTCAATCGCCAAAAACCGTTG
>WNFQ01008680.1_pt1 | contig 21074 bp, 23 predicted proteins | sample 5400171 | NCBI WGS metagenome assembly WNFQ01 (sample SAMN13153356, study PRJNA577476) | soil metagenome | isolation source: 20 cm soil under Madrone tree | place: USA:California | collected 2016-06-14 | reverse complement strand
TCTTGCCCTAACGTCACAATGGGAGATTGACCATCAGCATTGGGGAAATAGTATCGATTTGCGACCACACAGAAATCGAATATTTTTAGCAGGACTTCATCAGGGAGCGAGTAGATTATTGTCATATGACCTACATTGCATTGAATCAATTATCAACCGGGAGATGATGCACAACAAGAGACATACCTCGATTGTAAGGACGTGCACGATTGTCTGCCATCCGCGGACCTTCGAAACTCCGATCTATTTGGATCAATTACCCAGGGAGGCTAGGAGAGAGTGCAGGAAGGGAGATGACACTTCGTATGATGGGGATTCGGCGAATTGAGACTGCAAGGCACTTCTTTGTCATCTTTTCCCACCTGTCAGTCATATCATCACATGCTGCTCATTCTTTTCCATCCAACTCATCCCCCACTCCCTAATGCGCTCGGTCAAAGCAGTGGAGATTACTGCCCCACCATGTTAACCACACGCCTTTCCTTGGTAACCGCCCCACACGACCAAATAGGTTTCAATTCTTCACTAGCAGCAGGGTGGAAAATTATTTGGTCGCGCTCTAGTAGGGTCCCTGCATAGGGTGCGGTCTGCTCTGGTACCAGTGCCACTACGGCTCTAGGTCACGCAGCGTCGAGGCAGGCCCGTCCCAACCACGCTGCCCACCTCTTTCTCAGTCGCGCTTTTACCCATCTATCTTCACCAGACCCTCTCTCTTTGCACCGAAGCCCTGTACAGTGACACCAAAGTTCAAGTTGGACGACCTCACAATGCTACGTGATCACCGTCCGTCAATGGACCATCCTCTTCTTTGTGTTTTTAAATATAGTTTACCCTCGTTTCAGTCGATCGCTAGGGTTTGCAAGTACAGGATGCTTGAAAAGGATGCTCCAGGCCGGTGCCACGTGCCCTTCTACGCTCGGTGGAACTCAGTGAGTACAAGGTGCCACCGTGAAAAAGCATTGTGCTCTCTCTCCCACTCCCAACGTCCTCTGGATCATCACAGTACTGATGCGATGCGTCTTGTCATCATCATAACACACGCACATGCTTGCAGGAGCCGACGCGAACCTATAGCATTTAAAATATTCCAGACATTCTGCTTCTTCTGCTCACCGCATGTGGGCAGTTAGAGGCGTAGGTAGAATCCTACAAGCTGGAAATGCAGTCGCTAATGCCACCGCACACTATCTGCCTCTGACGCGTCTGTCTATTTGATTCCAAGGCGATGGTCTCATGCCTTCATCACGCCATCCAACGGCGACACGGGTAAATTTACCATGGTTCCTCCTTGGCGTGCATACCCTTACCTTACATTTCTCCTTTGCTTCTTCTTCCCTCGCCACTCTCACCCTTAATACTATTTCTTTCTCTGGTCGGGTCAGTTGGTTGGGATCAGAGCGTCATCGAGAAGTTCACACACATACAAAGAAGCAAAGCCTGGGACCGGAGCTGCCCATCACGGCTATTGCGTTCGATGGAATTTCGGATGATGACGATGATGATGAACAGGCGACCGTATCGCAGAACCTGATGCGCTCAACGCATCCAGATGACGACAGACATGGTGTAACAAAGTGCACCATCATATAAATCGCGGTTCATCATTTCTCTTCCTTCTGACACCGTATGCCCAACCATCCACGCAAAGCGCGTGCTCATGCCGAGGGACGTGAGAATGCTCTTCCTATGTCCGCTACTACGATCCCATTCACAGAATCTGGCCTGGCCCGTCGGGAGGAAAATAGACGATGAGGCAAATATAAGACTTCCTCTATTTCAAATCGTACCGTGACTATGAGTTGGCTGTTGTTGAGAATCACATTACACCAGCTCGATTTTCAGACTGCGGTAAGGCATGATTCATGTTGGTTCAACGACGCTGCCGTACTACAAGAAGAACCACAGACTTCATGACGCCAGTCATTTAAGCACATAGTCGGGATAACTTGGTCCAAATCTATGGCCAAGTTACCTCCTTTCCACACAATGTGTAGCCATACAACGATATCAAATCGTAGGTGACCCGGTGGTGGTCAACAAAATAGCGTAACTGGTGTCTCGGGAGCCGAAGAGCAGGTGCAAAGGAACATAGTACGAGGTAAGTAGATGAGATGGTTCGTTAATGAGACGGAACATTGAAAGCAGAGGACAACTATCTATCATCAACCCTCGACGACCTTTCCTGCCTGGAATCTGGGTCCGATAAAACCTTCCTGCTCCGAATCTCTCTCCCAGACCGAAATGACGACAGGGCGATTAATGAGTTGTCGTGCAGAAATGAACTGCCTAATGCCCTCCTGGACAGGCTCCGATGGCAGGAACCCCTCCAAGAAAATATTCTGCAGGCTGGGCAGCACTTCTGTCGTTCGGTCTCCAGTGAGCTCTTGCAGAGCGGGAGCGATACGTGGCGCGAATTGCTTGGATAGATAAAGATTCTTGACAGCAGTAAATGGAAGTAAAAGTTCCAACCATTCAGTGAAATCGATGTCATCTTCCCAATTGAGTTGCGGATGTTGCGAATATAGATTCTCGTAGATGTAGAGGTACTCCATTTTTAAAAGGAGACGCAAAGGCAAGTTACAGATCTGCGCCAGGAATGAAAGCTGCCAATTTGGTACCTGGCATAAGATTTGTGCTTCGATCATGCTTTGGCTAGATTGCACAGGACGCGATTGAAGCCCGACCATAGCCGAAAGACTATCAAAGGTGAGACGCACTTCGTCGTATGCCCCGCCGAGTGATGTACGACTGATGAATTGGGTGAGTTCTGATGTGGATGTGTCAAAGTCAATATCATTGAAGAACGTTGTCGACAACAGGCAAAATCGAGGGGCATCGATTCGGGCCACAAGTTCCTCCAAATATTCGTTAACACCTTTGAACACTAAAGACCCGAGAGTGGGGAGGAAAGTGCGAGTTGGCGGAGATGGACGTTGGGTTTCCTGATCAGGGCAAGATTGAGGGGATTCAAATCCAAGGACAAGTTGCTGGAGGTTGGTCAACGCGGAGAGGCAAGTGACCATCGCCTCGGGTGATATGTACACGGAATGAGGAATATCATAAAGGGTAAGTGCGATGAGCTGAGTAGCAGACAAAAGTAGGTTTGGAAGTCTCGGATAAGGAATGCCAAACAGGTTGAGGAATCGTAGAGCCGGTGCAGATCCGCCCAAGAAGGAATCGGGAAGGAGGACTGACACCGGTTTATTGGGCGACCCGAGTGCCAGAACTGTCAGCTCCGGGAATGGAACTTGCATCGCTGCAAAAACGGTTTCGAATTCCGAAGTTGTATGACAAGTGACGGTGATTTGACAGATGCGATCACTGTGCTCTAGTAAAGCAACGACGTTATCCACTGATGTTTCGGAGAAATTTCCATTGATGAGGAGAGGTAAGGCCGGCCAGACATCATCTAGAGTCTTTCTTGCAGATGTTTCGGGTATACAAAAAAGTTGCAGATTCAGGCGACGTGGTGATCCAAAGACGAGGCTTCTCCACCGTCGACATACGTGTACCGGCGATTGCCACCACTCTAGCTCTCTTTTCGTCTCTCGGTCTCCGAATATATAGAAATGTTGAAATCCTATTTCGACTACACAGAAATCAAAAATTGCTAGGAGGACATCATCAGGGAGCACGTCGATTGCTGCCACCTGACCTACATCGCATCGAGTCAACCAGCAGTCTTTGGCGGAAGATGCACAACAAAAGACGTACGTTGATTGTAGGGATTTGCATGATTATCAGCCATCAGCGAGTTTTCGAAATTTCCAGTGGGGTCGATTGTCCAGGAGGCTAGGAAATGATGGAAGCGAGGACGGTGCTGGAGGGAGACTTTCTGACGGGGATGCCCAGGCTTACGAGCGGGGCTATATCATGATAATTTGTTATGACCGATCAACGCAGTGAGAGAATTTCCTTGACATACGGCTGAGAGGGATTCAGCAGTGTTTGCGGAGATTGGCCGTAAGTGGTGGTTGTCGCGAGGCCTGTAGTTCCAGGCGACAACAAAACAGATCGTAAGCATGACAAGTCACAACATGTGTCATTAAGTCATCAGGAAAACGTCACAAAAACTTAACGGGCTTAGTTTGCTTATTTACATAATAGAAAAGGTAAGTCAAAAAATAAGTTAATTAATGAATGGACATAACTTAGCCTAAGTATATTAAGTGGTGTTAAGTCAATTTAAGTACAGCTAAGTATTAATAAGTAAACGTGAAGTTTTCCTGATGCCAATAAAGATGTCAATAATTCAGTGATGATCATGATCACGTTTTGATCATGGAATTGAACAACGACCTCAACACAGTTACTTGTGCAACCTGCTTGCTAGACCTGCGTTGCATTTATGGATCCATCAATCACTTCCTTGGCGCAGTGAATATAAAACCATCTCAACTCTTCATGTTTTCTCTAGCTCCTTGCTCACCGTAACGTCACTGGGTACTGGATAGTGCGTGTGCCTTTCCCTTCACTTTTAATTCGACAATCCATGACCTTCTCCTCCATTTCTTTAGCTCACTTTCATTTAATCTGGACGTTGCGACTCGACATTTCGTTTTGACAACTGAACATATCGGACGATCGCATTGACTACCCAACCAGCAACGTCGTCTAATCCATCCAACAATAATGCGTCGGTACAGCATAGCCTCTCGAATCCTTCTCGTCCTTTCCGTCATCGACTTCGCTCTCGCGGCTCCTGTACTGGTACAAGAGAAACGTCAAGCATCTGTCGATGTGGTGCACATACCCGAGGACGCGATAACTGTGTGGGGGAAGCGGACTAATGAGTTAGATTTGATCTGGGAGGAGTACTTGAAGGCGACGGAAAAACCGAAGGTGCCGTCAGCAGAACCTTCGTCGCCGAATTCCGCCTCGTCGGGGCCAGACCATGGATCGACGAATGTCGTGGAGGCGCCACAGCCGAATTCAGCCCCGTCGGGGCCCGACCATGGATCGACGGACGTCACGGAGGCGCCACAGCCGAACCCAGCGTCGTCAACAGCCAACCCGGACCATTCGTTAATGGGGGAGAATACGCAACCGTCGAGCCCAGGGCCACAGTCACCAGCGCTCGAGGAGTATACGATGTGGGGGCCGCCGCCGTACCCAGGGGGGTTAAATCTGCCACCCCCAGGGAAGTCGGCATCGACAATGGACGTATATAGGCCGCCTGCGGACCTATGGTTCACACAGACCGGACATGGATCGACTGAGAAATTATACACCCCACCGTCATCAGAGGATGAATTCCATACGATTCCGCTAGACTCGAACCCGGCGAACCGTTGGATGTCGGCGGAGGGTCCGCTACTGCAGAGACCAGCGTCTCCGACAGACTCGTTCGACTGGAACCATTGGCAGTCGGTAGAGGATCCGCCACCGCAGAAACCAGCGTCTGAAGCAGGTTCATTCGACTGGAATCATTGGCAGTCGGTAGAGGATCCGCCACCGCAGAAACCAGCGTCTGAAGCAGGTTCATTCGACTGGAATCATTGGCAGTCGGTGGTGGATCCGCCACCAGCCTCCAAGTACCAGGTGGAGCATCCGCCATCGCCGAATCCAGCGCCTCCGGCAGGCTCGTTCGACTGGGAACGTTGGAAGTCGGAGAATCCGCTATCAACCGAGGTGGAGGATCCGTGGCAGTTGGCGCGTCCGCCAACGCCGGGGCGACCGGGCGTAGTGACGCCGTCAGGGTCCCACTCGGGCGATGAGTCCCAGGTGGCGTATCCGCCATCGCTGACCTCGGTGTCAGAGTTCCCATCGAGCCGTTTGTCCCCAGTGACGCCTTCGCCACAATTTGGCGACGTGGAGTCGAAAGAGCCCTTCCACGAGTCGCTGTATGGGCCCCAAACAAGCCCAGAGTCGTCGACGAGTCCCAACCCAGAGACGTCGACATCGATGGGCGCGTGGGATACGTTGAACTCTGACAATCTCCAAGATGTCAATTATGCATTGAAAGGCAAAGCGAAGGCTCCTATGGAACAAGAGAAACAGCCTGGGACACCGCAACAGCCTGGGACATCGCCACAACCTGGGACATCGCAACAGCCTGGGACATCGCAACAGCCTGGGACATTGCATGACCCTTGGGCATGAGTTTCCGTCTCGTCTGTCACTGTTCTGCCAACCCCCTTGAGCATCGAACATTCTAACTTTATGATCCTTTTTAGTTAACGCTTAGGACAGTCTGAATGCTCCCGTGACCTCTGCAACTGGTAGCGTCCCTCGGCCGTGGTGCTGGCACTGGCCTGGCACGTTCATCTTAGCGCAATACGTGTTTCCGAGTCCTTACCTTGTTCTTTACTGGTACAGTAGTAGCTTTCCTGCAACATAGCTAGACTTGTTGGGTTGCGGTCCTTCCAGGTATCTAAAAATGTGAATGGATTCGGCGTTATGCTTGAAAACTGAACGAACGAGACGGCATCCAAGATCAGGGCTCCACAGTTCATTCACAGTGCACATTCACCTCTCCAGTTTCTAAGCACCTTCCATAGCTCAAACCCCGCCACAACGGCGTTACTTATTTACAGTACTCGGAAAATAAGTATTCTTCCACATGTGGCCGTTCGGGGCCAAACTTCCCAGGTATATCCATTTGGTTTAAGCGCTCGTCCTGCTGCAACTCCGCAACTGGCTCTCCACTCTCCACCATGCTGATGTTACACACAAGGCCAACATGACCAATCACAATGCTCTAATGACTATAGCCTGATCACGAGGCCTAATCTGGTGTGATCACACTCAACCTTTACTGATCGTCGGATCAATCCCCAATCATGGTTTTGCATTTTTGCTGATGGCCTTCCGAGTCCGCCGAGGTGGACTAGGAACACTCTGCGGCTGACTGGCGGTCATGATATTTAATCATGAAGTGGGACGACGACCTCAACACAGGTACTCGTGCAACCTGCTTGCTAGTATTGTGACACTTGTTAAATCTGCCGTCACATCGACTCGGACCTGCGTTGCATTCAGGATCCATCAATCGCGTGCGAATATAAAAGCATCTAAACTCCCCATGTTTTCTCTGACCTCTTGCTCACGTTAATATCACCGGGTACTGGATAGTGCAAGCGCCTTTCCCTTCTTTTAATTCGACAATCCATGACCTTCTCCACTTTTTTTAAATTTAGCTCTCTTTCATTTATTCTGGACTTTGTGACTCCACGTTTCGTTTTGACACCGAACATATTGGACGGTCACATTGACTACTCAACCAGAAACGTCGTCCAATCCATCCAACCTAAATGCGTCGGTACAACATAGTCTCGAATCCTTCTCATCATTTCCGTCATCGACTTCGCTCTCGCGGCTCCTGTACTGGTACAAGAGAAACGTCAAGCATCTGTCGGTGTGGTGCACATACCCGAGGACGCGGTAACTGTGTGGGGGAAGCGGGCTAATGACTTTGATTTGCTGTGGGAGGAGTACTTAAAGACGTGGGGAAAACTGAAGGAGCCGGGCGAGTCGTCAGCCCCACCTCCGTCGTCGGATCCGACCCCGTCGGGGCCCGACCATGGATCCACGAACATCGTGGAGGCGCCACAGCCGAACCCGGCGTCGTCAACAGCCAACCCGGACCATTCGTTGATGGGAGTGAATACACAACCGCCGAACTCAGGGTCACCGTCAGCGCCCGAGTATGAAATGAACTGGGAGCCGTCGGGCCGATTCAGAGGGTGGTTGAATGAGTTGCAGGTGCCAGACCCGCAACTTCTTGAACACCAAGGGCCGCCACTTGAAGCTTGAACACTCAGGGGGGTCGGCAGCGTCCGCTGGGCCCGCGGATCATTTGACAGGGCCACTGTACACCCCAGCGTCGTCAGAGCTTGGCTCGGACTCGTTTGACTGGAACCATTGGACGTCGGTGGAGGATCCGCCACCGCCGAGACCAGCGTCTCCGGCAGACTCGTTCGACTGGAACCATTGGACGTCGAACCAGGTGGGGGATCCGTCATCATCGATCATGACAGGGTTCCACTCAAGTGGCGAGTCCCAGATGACGCATCCGCCATCGCAGGGCACAGAGTCGCCAACAGGGTTCGTCTCATCGAGCCATGGGTCCCAGGTGACGCCTTCGCCACAACCTGGCGCAGTGTCGCCGACAGGGTCCGAACATGAGTCGGTGTATGGGCCCCCACCAAGCCCTGAGGCGTCGACAAATCCCGACGGTCAGTCGGTGAGCGCGGGGAATCAGTTGAACGCTGGCGATCTCCAAGCTGCCCTCAATCGATTGAACAAAGGGAAGGCTCCTGTAGTACAAGAGGAACAGCCCGAGAAATCGCATGACCCTGGGGCGTAAGTTTCCGTCTCGCCCGTCACTGTTTTGCCAACCCTCTTGAGCGTTAAACATTCTAACTTTGTGATCCTCCCTAGTCAAACGTGAAACGTAATTAAAATCACGGACCTCACGAAGGTCGGGTAGACGGCCAATCATTAAGCACATAGTCGGGATAGCTTGATTCAACTCGATGGCCGAGTCCCCTCTATTCGAAACAACATCAATCATACAAGGACCCGTAATCAATCATGAGCGATCGTCAACAAAATAGTAACTGATGTCTTGGACCCAAAGACGATTGCAAAGCAAGATGGTACGAAGGGTATATATACGATACGAAACGCTAATGGGACGGAACTTGAAAGAGGGCACCTATCAATTATCGACCTCCTGGGCCGACGGCCTGTCCCGCACGAGTCTCTCCCAGACAGAAATGGCCACAGGGCGATTAATGAGATGTCGCGCAGAAACCAACTGCCTAATGCCCTCCTGGGCGGGTTCCGATGGCAGGAACCCCTCTAAGAAAACATTCTCCAAGGTGGGCAGCACTTCTGTTGTTCTGCCCCCGGTGAGCTCTTGCAGAGCAGGCGCAAGACGTGGCGTAAATTCCTTGGATAGGTAGAGATTCTTGACGGCTGTAAATGGAAGTAAAAGTTCCAACCATTCGGCGTTCTCGATGTTATCACTCCAACCGAGTTGCGCTAGATGATCCTCGTAGACATAGAGGTTTTCCATCGTTGAAAGGAGACCCAAAGAAATGGTACAGATTTGCGCCAGGGATGAAAGCTGCCAATCTGGCGCCTGGCATAAGATTTTTACTTCGACGACCTTTCTATGGCTAGTTGATGACCCAGGCTGCGATTGAAGCCTGACAAGAGCTTCGCGACGATAAAAGACGAGGTGCGCTTCATCGTATGCCTCGAATGTCAGTGTGCGACTAATGAATTGGATGAGTTCTGGAGTGTAGAAGTCGATATCATTGAAAAATGTTGTCGAAAGCACGAAGCATCGAGGAGCATTGATCCGGGCCACAAGTTCCTCCAAGTATTCGTTGACCCCTTTGAACAAAAAATTTGTGAGAGCCGGGAGGACAGAGCGAGTCGGGGGAGGTGGACGTCGGCTTTCTTGGTCGGGACAAGATTGCGGAGATTGGAATTCAAATCGAAGGGTTTCGAGGCCGGTCAACATGGAAAGGCAAGTGACCATTGCCTCGGGTGAGAAGTATCCGGAATGAGGAATATCAGAAAGGGAGAGAAAGGCGAGGTTAGTGGCAGACAAAAGTAGTTTTGGTAACCCCGGAAAGGGAACGCCAAACAACCAGAGGAGTTGTAGACGCGGGGCTGATCCGCCCAAGAACGTATCAGGAATGACCGGTACCATATTAATGTACGAATAGATGGCAAATGATAGATACAGAGCAGTCAGCTCCGGGAATGGCTCCTGCATCGCTGCCGAAACGTTTTCAATTTGCGAAGTTGTGTAACAAGTGAGGTTGATTTGACATATCCGATTGCTGTTCTCGAGTACAGCAACGACGTTATCCACTGATGTTTTGGAGACATTGCCCTGAATGAGGAGAGGCAAGGCTGGCCAGACATCTAGGGTCTTTCTTGCAGGAGTTTTGGGTATACAAAAAAGTTGCAGATTCAGGCGACGTGGTGATCCAAAGACAAGGCTTCTCCACCGTCGACATACGTGTACCGGCGATTGCCACCACTCTATCTCCCTTTTCGTATCTTTGTCTCCGAGTACGTAAATATCGACCTACACCAAATCAAATTAGCCGGAAGTCATTGGGAGATGATGAAAAACAAGAGACGTACGTCGACTGTAAGAGGGATGTGGGTGATTATCCACCATCGTGCGCTTTCAGCTCAGTAATCCTAATCTATTAGGATGAAGGCCCAGGAGGTAGGAAACAATGGAGAGGAGTGCTGGCGTGTGAACAGAGGAGCTATGATTGGCGTCGGTTGCCAGTGCCGTGCTGCGGTTGCTGAACCTTCTGGCCGGGCCGTGACTCCCGTCCTCGGGCCATCGTGCTGCCGAGCCGTAACTGCCGAGCCGTAACACTCCTGGTGAGTTTTTTTCGGGATTTTCCTGATGCACTGTATTGAGTGTCACCCATTGGCAATCTCCAGGATCTGAAGCTTGAGGCCTGAGGCGCAATTGCAGCATTTGATATTTGTATGTACCCTCCACGTCATCTGATAACAATATGACCTTAACCAGGCCGAGGCTGACCTGCATCATTCCCCGCCCCACCCTTCCTATTATTCACTAATCTGACAGCGGTGTGCGCCCATTTTCGCACACGTGCGTATTTACTGTCATTCTTCAAAGCCAGATGTCACCCTCGTGGGATTTGGGACCAATGGCCGCTCCCCTCAGGTCACTGCTTCCACATGAAGGCCACCCTCTGTTTCGGTGGCTTTGCCACTGGCAGTAGGCCGAGAGTCCTAAGCCCACCTCTCACACGGCCCAAGCTCCGCCTTGAACCTCTCCCTCCTAAGGATCACAAGCTGGGTGTAAATCTCGACACCGCCCTGACATGCCCTGTTTAGCGCCAACACGGAATCTTACATCCTCCTAACCTTCTATTTGGGTTTCTCACCTCATTCGGATCTCCAAATCATAACAAATAATTGCGCCTTTGGTGGGGCGAAGCAAATATCAGCTCTAATTTCCCTTATAATAAGAATAGATACGCCTTTCCTGGGCCTGAGGTTCTCATCGCTTTCAACCCCACACAGTGATCTTCTACGGCCTTGCCGTTTCACAATGATCTTCATCACTACTTTCATCCTCACACTCACCCTCTCGTACGTCGCTCGTGCCGTGCCCGCACGTGGTGATGCTGCCCCTCTCGAGGAACTGTACGAGCCATTCGAAGTCACATTTGACGCCCAGCAAGCCCCACCCGTCAACGTCTATGACGTCACGTGGGACAAAGAGTTCGATGACCCGGGGGGCAGCACCATCAACACTGCTTGCAAGCAATTCGCCCATTGTTACCCGCATTTCAATTGGATCCACACCTGGCCATATGTCTGCGGCTCATTCTCCGTCGAAAAGAATGGCACCGGCTCAGGCTGCGCCAGGTGCTGGAATTTGACCAACGTAGCGACCGGCAAGTCCATTGTTTTTACCGCCATCGACTCTACCCGCAGTGGCTTCAAGCTCGGAAAGAAGGTCTTCACTGAGTTTAACGGTGGAAAGCTGGGGAGCGGCAAGTTGAAAGCAAGGGCCACTCCCGTTTTTTGTAATATTTGTTAAATCTATTATGCATTCCTCGCACGCTTTATCTCTTCCAACGCGTGCATATCGCTTTGATACACTTCGTAGCCGACGATGTAGAAGGCGACAAGCGACAATCTTGTATGTAAAGGATTGTATGATAATAGGAGGAAGTCGATGAGACCCGCGATAAGGTAGAAATGGAGAGGTGTAACGTGGGTATCGAATCAATGACGCCAGGCGGTCTGGACCTCCTGTTGTCGCGAAGCATGTGCACATATCTGTGTCGCGTCCCATAATTTGAGTGAACCGAATACGGACGGGCCACGGAAAGAGCGTGGGAAAGGCTGAGGAGCTGACCATGTCATGTCGATCCCGATATATGGCCTGATAGCGGATGTAGTAGACTTGAATGGCGCGTTGCTCTGAACGACGACATTCTAGAATGGTGCCTCATTGGAAATGCTGATGAGACGCTGAGTTATTTGCCAGTGTGAGCGCTCCTATAATCGCAATCAAGCTGTTCAAGTCCAAGTCGGGTAGAAACAATTTGTAGCTTTCCATTAGGAAGATCGCGACCGTAGTCAAGAGACCAGTCCGTACAAGGCACTTAAGACGATTGCAAAACGAGGATCACGGCACTGTATAGCAGAACGCACGAACACTGGGAAGTTGTCCCAGTGGCGTCGTGTCGCGTGGCGGCATGGACGTAAAAAAAAGGTGAGTGACAAGGCTAATCGTCGCCGGACATTGATGACCAAGACGACAGGGGGGACAGAAAAGAGCGCCCGGCGAGCGGTTGTTCAATATTTAAACGGGGGTGGTAGGGATTGCAGAAATTCTAAGATCGCGAAGGAGGTGACGGTGATGAGTCAGGTAAGTCAAGACGTAACTCAGAGGATGATAGAGGTTAAAATGCGAACCTGGTAGTGTAAGCCAAGCTCCTTCCTGAACTTCATGCTCCCGGGGGCCAATGAAATGCACCTCAGCATCGTTTGCTTCAGCACCCGATATGGACAACTGAGGAAGAATACGCACGGATTCAGAGTCGCAAAAGGGCAAGCGGAATTTCTGCTCCTCCTCCTCGAGCTCGCAGTTTTTGATCACCAATTGAGCGTCGTATTTGCCAGTGACAATGCACTGGAAACCGTTTCAGACAGGTGCTTAGTATGAGAGAACCTAGGATCAGAAAATGGAAAAGGCGATATATTAGGGAGAGAAGGGCGTGAATGACGACACTCACACTTCGTCGCTGTCGTGAGAAAGCTTACCACTCTGGCGAAGCATATCCTCCTCCAGCTCCTTTTTCGCTTTCGAAGGATTGGCGTGAAGGCGGAGAGCAGGGCGTGGGGTCTAACCTTTTTCGAATCTTGACTGTCGAGAACAAATCAGAGTGGCGAAAACAGCTGTGGCAACAGTGGCTTCAGTTACAGGCGCAAATGAAGAATGAGAATATGTTTCACTGAAACCATCAAGTTGGTGGTCTTCATTCTGACAAAGATCCACTTGCTTAGCTATATCTTCACTGGGGCATATTGGAGGGCCCCTCCCTGATGAGATGACCAAGGGTTCTTGTGCGGCAGCCTTCGCTCAAAGTTTGGAATTGATATTAAATGAGGCAGCGTGCTCCAAATGCAGGAGCCGGGAGTAGGCGGAGCGTATCTCTAGAAGATTGTCAGAGGTCTCGAAAGGCGGAAATTTTATTTTTGGTTGATGGGTTATCTCTGCTGTGGGCAGGTTAAACTAGGGTGTACATTACAATACTGGTTCGATTTCAGCGTGCCTGAGGTTGTTGTTGTCGGTCGGGTAAGGCAGATGACACTAGGAACCAGCATGGGTTATGTAAGCATACATGGGTTAGGGTCTAGCTTATGTAAGCTGGTCAAATCTTTGTTCTACAACCATTGAAAGTCAAAATGTTTTGAAAATCAGTCAGATATTGACAGCAAATTCATCAGGACTATTTATAATGACAACCTTGATTTATTAGGATCAGCTGTGGCATGTGCCAAGTTCATAAAAGCACATGGGATAGCACATTAAATTGATATACAGCACAGGTGTGATACATACAATAAGTACACATGCCATATATGGTTACATAAAGTCACGTGATTTGATTATGTAAGCGGACAATATCGTGCAACAAAAATATGAAATCCTTTTATTTAAGTCCTAGAGTGAGAAAAACAACTTTGGTGTAAAAAGCAGTATTTCTGCTTCTTCTCTGTCAATACAAATAATTTTAAATTTTTTCCACCTGAGAACTGTAGAAGGGCTTCATATCCATCATTCTCGGGTGCCACATATGGCTCTTTTTGAGTTGTTGAGATGGAGAAGTAGCAGCAGTTTATGGGCAGATTCAGCTTACATAACCCGTGCTGGTTCCTAGCGTCATCTGCCTTAAACATGAAGCACCAGCCCGGGAGAGCGCTTCACCGGCTTTCCCCGCGCCCAAGCTCAAGTTCAACCCTGTCACGGTCTTGGCGCGGAGAAAACGCTCAAGCGCTCAAGCGCTCAAGTCTCGAGCAAACAGATTGCCCTCAGACACTCCTCAGACATCGAGTCCTCTCAGGGTATGGTGTGTCAATGGAAACCTTATTCCGTGACATTGCTCAATGGCCGACAGTACCAAGGTCAAAAAGGACAACCATCATCAAGACACTTTACCACTTTCCAGGCTCCAACGTGAACATTGCCCCAACACTGTTTCCTAGCCGGCGCTTCAGATTACTACAGACAGCGATTCTGAAGGCTCGCTAATGGCTGAGCAGAGTCAACGTACGTCTTTTGATGTGTGACTTCCAGCATCACCTGCTGAACTGACTCGATGCGATGTAGTAGGCCAGGTGATACTAATTGATAGGTTTCCTGATAAAGTTTTACTAAAAGTATTCGATTTTTATGCGGTCGAAAACCCGGTTAAAGAGAGACAAAAAGGTGGCTTGCCGGTGCATGTATGTCGTCGATGGAGGCGTCTTGTTTATGGATCACCACGTCGCCTGAATCTGCGACTCTTCTGGAAATCTGGCCAGCCTTGCCTCTCCTCATTCAGAGCATGGTCTTGTCATCCTTGCCGTACTCAAGCACAAAGATCGCATGTCTATGATTGACCTCTTCTTTCGACCAACTCCCGCAAATGGAAATCGCTTTGGCAGCGATGCAAGTTCCATTCCCGGAACTGACAGCTCTGCCTCTCTAGTCGACTGGTCTAAAAGCGCCGAGATTATTCCTGATTCATTCTCGGGTGGATCTGCCCCATGTCTGCAAGAAATCTGGTTGCACGCCATTCCATTTCCGGGATTGCCGAAACTACTCTTGTTTCCCACCCACCTTACCGAGATCCACCTAGTTAAGGGTATTACGTTCTGGGCACATTTCACCTGAAGGAAAAGGCCTACCCTTGATTTCCTGTCTCGATCTCGCTCCAATTCGGAAATCCGACACCCGCCTCGCCGACACGCTCTGTCCTACCTGCCCTCACTGATTTTCAGTTCGAAGGGTCCAGCGAGTATCTGGAAGTCCTTGTGGTCCGAATAGATACACCTCAACTCAAGGCCTTATTTATATCTCTCGTCGATCAAATTGACCTTGGCGTCCGCCAACAAGGACACCTGTCCGGGAACTGCCCTAAGGGGACAAAATTATGGACCAGACAAAACTTCAGGGAAGCAGCCCATCTCTGTCTGCATCACACAAGCAGTGGGTGGCGATAAAGGTGATGCCTTTGGTCGACACGCCTGTCGCCATATCGGTAAGATTCCAGCACGAGTCGCTGTTTGAGGAGTTCGATAAAAGGGAAGGAGGGAATATCACCAAACGTCGGGAATCGCGTGGCGAGGCCATTCGGACCACCAGAGCATGTAACGCTGTTGAGCGAGCCGCTCTTGTTGTCGTATGTGGTGTCAAATAATTGGCGCAGAGTTAATGATGGGGTCTTGGGCTCCGGCTCCGGGTTGTTGCCCTTGCTGTGCCTTGACGGTAGCTCGTAGGGCTTAGGTGTCTTTGGTGGATACGCCTCTTTGGGCAACGAGTATGAAGACGAGGTATAGGGCGGTTAAATGTCACGGTTGTAACTGATGGGTTCCCCGAGTGCGACTTAATAGGAGGTGTGAAACAGCAAGTGAGGCGGTGTACCGTCTCTGACGATGCCACTTTGTGCAATAGTCTAAGAACAGTTATGCAACGATACATTAGTTGTTGGAGGGAGTACTTCTTTGTGTTATCGATCTCAATGTCCGCGACTATGAATGCGCTCTATCACGTGCGAGGAATCTGAGATCACGTGAATACGAACTCTGACACATTGACACATTCGCGCCTGGTATTTCGGGCCGGAACTGCCAGCGGCGTTTTGCCTTCTTTCTGAAGCCGCGACTACTATAGCGGGAAAAATAGGGAACGGTTCGCTAAGCTGCCAGACTGATGGGAGAAGGATGCAGATTGGGATCCGGGATCCTCTCCCTCACACTAAGTCGTGCGCGCACTGCAATCGAGGTCCAGTCACGCTGCGACCGAGAGCCGACCGAGAAAGCCGAGGGCTATGGTATCGAGGAAACGAGCGGTACGGTAGAAACCAAACAGATGCAAGGAACCGCTAACTTGAAGCGACGGGAGATCGAAGCTGGACGGCTCGTGTGGTTAGGAGTGCTGGAGCGGTCTGCGAGCACGGCCAGAGTCGACCACCTTTAGAGCGGCACGGTGACTCACCACGGCGCACACCTGCTGCCGCTTCGTGGGCGAACGAACACCTTTTCATAGGCTCGTTTGATCAGGAAATGAGAACCGGTGAGAAATTGGTTTTAAAAATGGTTACTATACAATAACTTCTCCAATCGAGGTTTTATCTGGATTTGTGAATTTTCGCCATCTCTCCCCGGACTCTCCCGCACCCGGTCATCGGGCTTTCCTCACGTTGTCTGGTTGACTCTATTTGTCACTCCATTCCTCCTCTCACAGGCGCACAGGCCATCTTACAAGTATTGGAAAGCCACATCACACAATCTTCTGAACTGAACGTGAAACCCGTCACTATTGTTGATGCTGTGATTATCTTTGGTTTGTGTACCTGATGTGGGGGTCTGCTTTTTGAAGTAGTGCTGTAAAACTTTAATGGTAGATCGGTGCGTTATTTCCGAATTGTTCCGAGTGTATGTCTTCCGTTACAGTACTGGTACCATTTTTGCCGAGATTACTGTGTTACAGCAACAAATTCAAGACCTTTTCAATGCTCGCCAGTCGCAAGTGAGCCGATACAGCAGCCTTAGAGTTTCCTGGAGTAGTCGCTTCCCCCAAACACCTTGCTTGTAGCATTTCCTTTCTCAATACCCCCTCGTTGAATTCGCCATTGCGTCGTCATTGGGGCACCCCGACTTTACCCGGTTGCTTGGAAGAGGGTGGAGCTCGCCTAGGTCTAAATCACACTTCCATGAAAGTCGGGCGCTCGGCCTTATTCCGCCATCTCGATGTTTTGATTCGTTCACACACTCATATTGCCACGACCACGTACAGTATAAGTATTGTCCAACGCGATCTATCTACCCTTACAACAGTTGCCTATTCCTGGAGCCACGCTCCTAGACGCGAAAAAGTTCACACTCCCACTCTTTCTGTCCTATTCGATTCCCGGTTTTCTTTTATTCTGTCTGTTGCATTGCTGGTATGGTGGCAAAACTTCTCTCGTTGTGTCTTCTTGCCGTTGCTGGTCTAGCGGTTGTCCGAGCTGGTGCGTCTGCAAGCTAACGTCTGATTCGACCTTTTCATTAATTCGCTGATGGCATTCGTGAAATAGTTCCCCAACGTTTAACGGATACGATCCTGCAGCAACATTTGGCGTAGCTCCTGGCCGGAGGGCCGAACACGTCATTCGTGACGGCTCAGGCGATCCTGCAGCAACGTTTGGCGTAGCTCCTAACCGGAGGGCCGAACATGTCATTCGTGATGGCTCAGGCGGTGGCGCCGACACTGACCCAACGTTTAACGGATACGATCCTGCAGCAACGTTTGGCGTAGCTCCTGGCCGGAGGGCCGAACATGTCATTCGTGATGATTACGAAGGATTGTACGGAGCAATGGCCAAGCGCCTAGCCCAAGAGCCGAGTAACGATTCTTGATCAAGGTAGTGGGGACAGTCCGACGGGTAAGGACAGCGGGAATTGTTGCTGAGTAGCTTATGTTCAATGAGGTTACTGGCTGCGAGGTGAGAGTTGGGGGAAATGCTGCGTTTATCATCTGGGTCTCATACAGTATTCGAGCGCGGTACTGTACTGTACGAGCTATAGGACAATGTGATGATTATCCGAGCGAAAATTGTTGGCTATTACGGTGCTAGTGGGAGCTCAGTACTGTGCTCAGTGCGCTCAGTGCTAGTTGGGCCGTGACTCACAACAATAGAGGACGCTATTCGCTGGCGGTGATTGCTCCACATTCCTTTCCCTTCCGTAACACAAAGGGATTTCCTAGTGTTCTCCAGAATACTTAATCAGCAGGCAGCCGAGGTCAACAGACATGGTTTAGGTGCGGGTAGTACGGATACCATGATCTCCTGGAATCGCCGGCGTTCCTGGGTGCTACAGTAGTCAGTCCTTTTTTTTCAGGTTTCATCCCATCATGTTTACCAGCGAATGAGACAAGTTACAGCATGCGAAAACAGCACAAAAACACCTTATTAATAATTGGGTCGGCAAGTTGCCCTGAGAAGAGTACTATGTCTGTCATTCAATCGTCACCCTAACCGTCTCCTCATGAAAGGAGCAGGCTCTCCAAGCTCTTAAAGGACCGGTGATTGATGTCCTCTCGCCGGTCATCCAAAAACCTGACATCCGCGATACATTCACCTACCAATTACAAGGAACGCAGCTTGCGCTTTCCACGCCTTCAAGTTCCTCCTCCTCCTCTTCAACTCCGACTTCGAAAATGAGTAACACAACACTTGACACTTCTCGACTCTACGTACGCCGCCCAGAGTCCATCCTCGCCGGGCATGTGCTCACATCGGAGGGTACGACGATGCTTTTCCGGTTTGCTCCCACAGTCTGCCAGGTCCTTTACAGGCAAACCTGTCGGACCATTTACTCAACGTACCCGGTCGATACATGCTTCCGCGGCTATTTGAGGCCACAGGCGTCCGCATATTACGCTTGTCGGAGGACGCCGGTGGGGCGGTATTCCGCCCACTGCCAATGCCAGCGCGAGCGCCGCTGAGCGCAACGATGACACAGTTGTCGGTCATAGTCCTAGATTGCTCCCAGCTCGTGGTTCCCAACCCAGCCGATGGCTCATGATGTTTTCTTCAAAGTCGATCGAATTCGACCTTGAGGAAGTTATTATAAAACACTTGATGTACATATTGGTTTTGAAATGAAGGTGGGCACCCCATACCCGTTGCTTGTTTCTCGTGGAACTTTGGTTCACCTTGACAGAAACGAGCGCACAACCGATTCGACCTATGTCAATAACAAAGATTCGATGCTCGGGTTTATATATCAGACGGCTTTTTGGACGGCCACGAAAAGGTTGAGTTTCCCCTAGGCCATTCCAACAGATTTGTGACGGTGCAGACAGACTGCATGGGTCACTTCTTTGATATCACTTGGCCCCAGCGGTGGTATATTACGATCCGGCGTGTGTAATCCTGATAAATACCCATCCACGCTTTTCGCAAAGCAGAAATCAAATACAAGTTCTGGAGCGTGACGAAGCTAAGCAGCGCGACCTTCAGGGGCTCCTACCAGCCTATGAAGGAGCTGCTCAATATTCCCCATGAGAGCATTGAGGTCTCCGATGTAACTGGTGAGATCTCCCACGCGGCCAGTAAGCTCATCTAACTGCGCCTGCATGACATCGACGCGGCCTTCAATCGAGGTGGGTCGATGCTCGGTTGGGGTAAATCGCTGCTCGATTGGGGCGAGTCGCTGCTCAGTCGGGGAAGCTTTATTAGCATCAATCTTCTCCGGTTCCAGACAGCGGATGAGATGATGTTCCGTCGTGTGCTCCCCGGACCTTCGCATGAGATCTGGGACGCCGACTGCATCGCATGCGTCGCATATGTAGAGGTTATCTAATAAGCGCAGCAACGTACGTTCAGAACGTACAGGTGAATTTAATGCCCAGGGGCCTACCTTCGCAAAATATACAATACCAGAATGGGAAAGAAAGATGACCTTTGCATTTGCCACACGTTGGCAAGCTTTGGTCCTGAACTTGAATATGTCTTGCATCTAGTGCAGTCTTAGCCTCTAAATCGGCTCTACCTTTACTACCGTCCGGAAGGTTGGCCTCATCGGGAAGCGAAGTGAGTTCTGCGATCCTCCTACAGGTCTCCGCTACGCGTTCGATTGCATTACAGGCCGCAGTATATACGCGGCCATGATCACACGTCCGTACAGTGGTCCGAATCTTCACGAGTGTGTGATTCGGTTCATGTGCGCCCTCGATGTCTTCGCGGTAAGTTACACGCGCAACAACGCACTTTGGTGCGCAGCAGAGATCCAGGCTGTCGTAGGACTCCGTACTCTTGGTGGCACTGGCACAATCCAAGCAGAACAGCCGAGGACCGCTGATACTGTCACGACACGAATCACACGACGTATTCCTACAATCCCTATTAGCCCTGGGAAATGCAGCCTGCAGCATTCAAAACTCACACATCAACCGGCGATGTGTACGCACGTATGTGATCAGCATTCGAGCCATAGAAGCAAGCATCGGCTGGCGTCAGCCTCCGTGTAATTGCGTGAAGCGTCTTAGTCTCTTCGGCGCTGAGCGGCATCCCAAAACAGCAGGAACGAACTAAGAGGGGAACTATGGTCTCGCGGTCATCTCGACGTTGGGAGAAGTACGACCATGTCCAATGACCGCGTCGTATGTCACTCCGCACGGCGGCAATTGCGAATATCCACAACGCACGAGGCTTGTTGTCCCGGAGATCTTTGATGCTGGGGTATACAGTGAGGTAACTAGGTTGAACCCGGCGGAATTCCATTTTTCCTTTGAAGTTTTCGAAGTCGGCCGACTGACCCCATATGCCAGTCAAGACATCGCGTTCTGGATCGAAACGTCCATAGAAAAATATCGACGCCCAAATTAAACCCTCATATGAGATCGACATCTTGAATTTGATTTGTATAACGTCGTCTTCGCCCTTAGACCAAGACCCAGTGATTGTTTGGCGCCTTTGAAGGGTCCATGCCTCCCCTTTGATGTCGTGCTCACCCTCCGCAGGGACCAGAATGAACGTTGTCATCGAGTGCGGTCCCCAGTGGACCCCCTCGCGATCGTAAGAATAGCCATTCCAAATCCCCAAACTGAGTCGCATTCAGAAATTAGGACCTGGGAGGCATGCACATAAAATGGGGAGCGTACATATCTCTCACTGGTGACTCATCGTCACGACAATTTGGAATATAGTCAGTTGAATGACTGTCATATACTGAGTAATCTAGGTCGTCCTTGTACCCGTAATTTAGAACATCTTCAGGTTGAACATTTTGGTCCGCGTCCTCGTCGTTGAATGGTATGACTTGAGGATCAAGACTACGAACGTAGTCCACAG
>WNFQ01002044.1_pt1 | contig 21081 bp, 33 predicted proteins | sample 5400171 | NCBI WGS metagenome assembly WNFQ01 (sample SAMN13153356, study PRJNA577476) | soil metagenome | isolation source: 20 cm soil under Madrone tree | place: USA:California | collected 2016-06-14 | reverse complement strand
TGAACCCTACTCACTTAACTGACTTTTTCGAGAGGGCATAACTTGTATTGTTCATCTACTATACAGTACCATTGGAAATGCTGCTTAATCAAAAGAATGATTTTTTCCAATTTTTTGAGCTCTATTTTTGGCACACCCCCCCAAACCCATACCCTCTGATAACCCATACCCTGGCCTGTCCACCGATCAGTATGGGTTATGAGGGGTTCTACTGTAATTAGCTCGCTAACTGAAGCATTGTGTTCTCGGTAACGACTTGACGTAATAGATCGACATTCGATGCGCCCTTCCCAATGATAAAATGAACGTCGGACGGCGCACCTCTTCTTTAATGCCGTATTGAAGACGCGATCAAACTCCGCGCGCGATGTCATGACAGTAAAGAACCATAGGACCAGTAAGATCGTCTAGGGAACGCCCTTGGGCAAGAAAAAAAAGAAGGTCAGTAGGTCAAGAATGGCGCAAATACTCGATCGTCGCACCTGGATGGACCGCCTTCGTCGCAGACAACCTGAGACAGGTAGCAAGGATAGGCCTGGGGCTGGAGTGGCGTCTACGGTTGCTGTTTCAGCCGCGTGGTAGAACCCAGGTGCGAGCTTTGACAGTCCCATTTGTGCGAGATGAGTGTACAGCCACTGAGGAGAAAACAACGCTAGTGATTGCGGATGATTGTTGTGGTTATTGCGGTTGTCCTGAAGGGGGATGACAATGTTGGTGACGATAAGACTTGGCGATGGCGGAGGCGTAGAAGATGAGGCGAGTGGAGGATACCGTGACTTGGAGCATGCGAGCAAGGAGCGGCCACAGAAAAGATGTGCCAGTTTTACTGTAGGGTTAGGAGTAACCAACACCTGTACTCACGCTTTGGCACATACGCCACTCGCGGGGAGAGGTACAGAACATCCTAGCTCACAGAGTACAGATATACACTGATATATTGCTAACTAATGAGTTAAATATACTGTATCGTATCGCAATAATAAATACAAACGACTCGTGTATGTATCTGTAGTATCAAAGGAAAATAATGGTGACGCATGCCAGTACTGTACACGAGGGCTGACGTGTGAGAGCGTTCAATATCCCCATTGGGGCCAGGCCTGTGCCTGTGGAGATCGATGTCGGTGTAGGTCTGACCCTAATAATATGATGCGAAGGCGTTTGTCCTGATCTCAGCATGGCCGGCAGCAGAGATCAGACAAGAGTTTATGGACCTAGATAATTCAGACCTAGGATGAGACAAGACAGGTTGACCAAAGCGGCGCGCGGCCCGACACTCGGGTGAGGGTGAGAGTGGGAATAGGTGGCGTCACTCGGCCAGATGGTGGTTAGATCCGTCCGGAGTGCCGCCAGCAACCACGTCATTGGCTGGTTACGCATTAGGCGTGGTCTTCCGTGGACGAAAATTCAGAAGGAACGTGCGGCATTGTCGTCGCTGAAGGGAGGGGTGGCGCCAGGGGACGCCAGAGGGGTTTGGCCTGTCTCCATCGGTTTTGGGGTAGGTCCCTTCCGATGATTGTGGTCTTGCGACGGGAGCCTGCAGGCTTCCCTAGTATCCCGTCGACGATGGTGTCTTCCAGCCCATGCCGCTTCGCAAGATGACTGCGATAATGTTCGGGACGACCCCAAGTGAAATCGCAATCGGAAAACAAACATGCGCTGGGACTGTGTTCAGTCCGGTAATGCCGCATAACGCCCTGGGATTGCGCATATTCTTCGCCGCAAATCGTACACGAGTATGATCGTTTAGGCATTTCACACGCGCCTATGGGACGTCCAGACGACCGCGACGGCGCTGTGGTACGTCTATATCTGGTTTTAGAGGATTGGATGGGCTGATTTCGTGACGCTCCTTCTTTATATTGGACAGCAGTGGACGTGGAGGGGAAGCCAGTGAGGATGGAAGGTGCCGAGAGGTTAGATGTCGTGTCTGCAGGCGTATATCGATGACCCTGGTACAAAGAAGCACTACGACCCTGGCTCGAGTTATGAGCTGTGACCACGTCTGCAACGTGGGTGTATGCTGGGTCCTTAATCCAGGCAGGCGGAACACGCTCGTGTCCTGGCGTGGTCGACTTGCGATCATTATATCAGATGGGAATGCTCAAATAGATTGAGAGGACTCTCGTACCAGGGGGAGAGGGCATTCGTAGTGTGGAGTCCAAACCTCACCAATTCCCTGAACGGGATCAGACAAAGGCGAAGAAAAGAGACCAGCGGCAGTGGTATAGGCCTGAATACCCGTGTTAGTTGGTAATCTTGCAGAGAACAAGGTCACTTGCCTCAGCATATGGGCCTTGACTCAGAGGAAGAGGGGCGTAAGTGTCGTAGGCTCTGTGTCCTTCCATGACGAGATAAGAAATGGGTAGATGTTGGACTGTATTGGAAACGGAAAGGGACCTTGAGCAAGCGGCAGGTGTTCTGGCTTTGCATGGCGGCCTGGGTCTTATAGGCTCGATGGCCGAGAGAAGGTGGTGGTGATGGTGCCCCTCGTTGGCCTCATGTAATGTCATCAAGGTAGGATGTGCCCATCTCTGTGCCATTACAGTACACCAAGCAAGCGCATTGTGATGGTGCCCGTGCCGCAGAATCGGCCATGAAGAGGTGTGGTCAACTGAATGATGATGATAATGGAACTCGTGTTCATGTTTGTTTGGCGTACGGTTTGAGTCCGTTTGACTAACATTAAATGGCGCTCAAGGTTTTTTTTTTTAAATCCGAATTCATATTCCGCGGACATGAGATTGAGGTATAGTAGTCAGTCGCTAAACAGTATCATGGCCAGAGAGGTTGTGATGTGGTGCTATCTGCATGGAGGGAGGGATGGAAAGTACGTTAGGTCGATGTAAGGAACTTTTCCGAGCGAAGGGTGTTAATCCGGGCCTGCGCAGCTCGCGTTGGTGTATGCGGTACGACTGACTTATCCTGGCCCCCATATCATCAGCTTCGCACAACCTTAAGAGCCCTATCGAGTACAGTGGAAATTGCAATACAATGACATGTTCAACCTTCCCCGCATTCTCAGGCGACCGTGTCAACCTGGGTTTGCAAAATGTAGCCAAAGAATCTCCGATTGAATTTCCTTGGGATAAGGCCAAACTGGACCTCCGCCAAGCCATTATACACAGTACGTATCTACGGGTTACCGATCGTCTGCAGCGCCACATGATGCAGGCTCTATCTCTACGGTCATGCCAGTTCGGACGTCTTTTTGTTCGGGCTTATGCCAGGCAGGTCCATTAGACCGGAGGCATTGCTTTAGTCTACAAAGTTACGCGGATTGTGTCTTCATCTGAGTTACAGGTTGTAAATTATCAACGCTTAAATTCCAAAAAGTGCGCCGAAGGGGAAGGCAGTCAATATCTAGTTTTGATATCGATTGCACTATGCACGCACGCAAGCCGCTGCTTGTGCCGTAAATCCTGCCACTGAGACATGTGGCTAAGCGTGCATGTGGTCTCTACCTGCCATCTTTCGCATGTACCCAGTGTATTCTACATCATGCCCGCCGCCCACGCACATCACCCGTGAATGGCACACATATACACGTACGCACACCACACGTATCACACGTGGATGGCACACATACACCACACGCACATCTCGCACGACGCACACCACACGTATCACACGTGGATGGCACACATACACACACGCAAGCAAACACGCAAATATGCAAACACACACCCATACACGCATATATGCATGCACACACGCACACACGCACACACGCAAACACACACGTACACACGCATACATGCATGCACATACGCACATACGCAAACACACACGTGCACACGCAAACACACGCAAACACGCACGCACGCAAATAGTAAACAAACAAACAAACAAATGCGAGTGTGTCGGATGCAGTTACCCGTGGGCATCAGATCAGGAGTCTCAGTCATGCCAAGGGATAGTCGCCCATTTCTGTTCTTTTCGTATTTGTAGGTTGATTTCCCCCCCAGAGGCGCCAAGAAATAGTAGGCAGAATAAAAGTTCCAGCAGAGGCGGTGCAAAAAAGCTAAGGACAATGAGGATGTTGAAGCCTGAGCGTAAAAAGTCGGTCCAAGTGCGAGATATCACGGAGCGATGAGAGGGCATGGGGAGTATAGCGAAGCGATATATTCTATGCGGTTGCAAATAAGCTTATGATTCACTTATCACGAATGTGGAACGATGTACCTTTTCTTTGTTTGCTGTATTTTAAACACGTCATCGAGCTCCACACGCGACGGTCTAGACCCATGAAGTCGGCGTATGGGGGCCCGGGAATGCCTCCCCATCTGTCAACACGAGTCTACTCCCTTGATGCATCACAGAATTCGTCTGGGGCGCTTGAGATGAACAGCAGACACATGCCCGTCTACTACACGCACCTGCACTTGAAACGTTATCAGTCGGGTTGTCAGCTCGCGATAATTGCAGATCTGCGACTCGAACTTGCATCCTTACGTAGTACCTTGTCAGGGTCAATATCGGGACGATGAGTTTCTCTCAGTATGTCGAATAACGTCTTGCGGTCGTAAAAATATTTTGACGTCCGTACCGCACGTGAATGGGCGTTTGGGAACTACACGCATGTAAGGGGGTCGGCTGACACTAAGATGACACTGACGCAACCTTTTTTCTCGGTTTCTGAGACTGATCCGGCTGATCTAGTAGTCCTCTTGTCGACGGTACATATGGTGGTTTGCAGGAGATACAGGGGAGGGCTGGTGTTATCGAGAAGTTGGATGCTGTTTTCAGTGTTTTGTCAGGTGTGTGATCCCTGGCCGGTGTCGTTTGAAGTCTCCATTTCCAATATTCTAGGCGAACAAAGTCTTCGGGTCTTTTCGCGGTCGACTTGGGTTGCGTAATATCCACCACCATTCCCCAATGCACACCATTACACGGTGGAGTATAATCTGACTCATATGTCAGATCAGATTGCCCGTGAAGATCGTGAGAGCCTCCATACCTTGTTGAGCAAATGAAACGCTGACGGGTACACTGCCGTGGAGTTCGAAGGACAGACTGGAATACCGTCGTCACGAATGCCGGTGATGCCATGATCCAGAGTAGGCCGGGATAAAAGGCGTGGGGTGTGGGGTGTGCGATCATGTCAATAGGTTTAAGGCAGGCACACGGAGGTGTCTACGTTGATATATCTAGTCCCTCCACCTCAACGACCTGCGTCCAATGTTGGGTGGACGATGTCGACTCGGGTAGAGCGACCAGACATACGCTTAACTGGAGACCAAGGTAGGATAGGGGACCGTCGTTCACTCATCGCAGAGAGTGTGAACAAGCGAGTGCACGAGCTGCGAGGGGGTATGACAGGGTTGCGGCATTTCTCCCTTTGCCTATCTGATTTATATGTAGAAGAGGCGACGCAACGCGGTCGGCTTTGTATCCCACGAGAATGGCCATGCCATAGCGGTCACTCTGCACTGCCATGCAACCACTACAATGCCGGAACGAATGAGGAGCGGATGATGAACGAACAAACATGCGTTAAGAGCATGGAAGCTGTCTATAACGGAGACTTTATTAGAATCTAGAATCATGGCGAAAGGCCTTTAACGGGTGAGAGCCCTCCCTGGGGCATGGCCACGAGCGGAGATCCAATTACCCAACCTAAACAGGAGTATATTCCCAAATACGGCTTCGTGACATAGGCGCTTATCATGCCTCGCGTTGACCTCGTGTTAATCGTTGATCGCCTCGTGTGTTGGTTGTGCCCTCGTGTTGTTCCGTCTTCTCAAACGCCGAGTCTAAAAAAGGCAAGTCACGTAGCGATTGCACCGCGGCCCCCTTGCATCCTCCTTCCCCCTACTAAGATGGGTCTCCCATGTGGGTTAGGTCTCAAGCTTCCTCGATTTGATGCCTTCCTCGGGTAGCTTGTCTGTTGACGACTTACTTGTCTGCCCCGCATACATACATCTCTGATTGAAATAAGGATGGCGGATGGCGTCAAAGTCGGCTCAGTACACAATAACGTGGCATAGAGGCTACTGTAAAGATTATGGAGTACAGTAACATAACATCTTACTTTTTGATTATTGACTGCGTGAGAACCACGTGTACTACAATGTAAATGCAATAAATCAGTGATAAGGGTAGGGCACTACTACTGTAATAGCGCCCACTACTGTAGACGTATTGTACTGCTTCTGGTTCGAGAACAATCCAAAGGCGGATTACACTCACGGAAACCGCACCGGCTTCGCCTTATATAGAGGATGGTTCAATATCCCCGATTGCGTCTAGCCCAGTACCTGCGAGGATCGACGTCGGAGTGGGACTAGAACCTAGCGCTCTAGTAAAGGTGGTGGTCCAGATCTCATCATGGGTAACGGAAAAGGGATAAGGGTGCATAAACCCAGAGGATTCAACTGCAGGATCAACCGAAACCGGGCTGCAACAGGCTGGGTGAGTGTGAGCATGTGAGGTTATCAGGTGAGATACCGGTCACCAGCGGTTTATTGTATCCGCCAAGCCGGGCTAGCGCCAACCTGGAAGCATGGTCTACATGTTGTTTTATGGCCCATTTGTGGACGAAAATGCGGGAGGAGCGTGTATAACTTTCGTCACTGTAGACAGGGCGTCAATGGACATACCGGGCTTCACCCTAACCACGTCGTGTTAAATGGCAGAAACTTGAAGGCGAGGTATTTGTGGTAATTGTGGTAATTCCATTCCGATGACCATGGCCCCACGACGGGAGCCCGCAGGCTTACCTAGTACCAGGTCGGTGTCAACATCAGGATGCCGCTTCTCGCGGTGATACCTATTCTGATAGGGGCGACCCCATTTGTGGGCATTTAAGCACTTCCCCCCATGCCACCAGGTCATCTAATCGAGCACGACAAGCTGTAACTACGTGCAGTGAGGACTAAAGAATTTGGTGGCCAGGAGAAGAGAAAACCAGAGGGAAGGTAAGATGTGCAAGAGAGAGGCGCGTATAGACGATATGGAGCGGCTCCGCAAGGCCGAAGTCGAAATGTGACAAAAGGGTGTGGGACTATAGGACCAGCGAAGGCGTCGCGGAGAGCAGGTTCACGACATCGGGGTCGGGTTTTAAGATGAGGAGAATGAGAACACGAATGTAGCGCGGATGGAACGCGCAGGTGAGTTCGAGCGGACAGAGGACAGATCTAAAGAGAGAAAGGGAGTTTAGCACTTGACGGGACGAGAAGTACGCACGATGGCTCGTTGGCTCGGTTTCGCGTTTCGTCGCACCCGAGTTGAAGTGCAAATGAGCCGAGACAAAAGAAAAGAAAAAGAGGAAACGCGCGCCGACTTGAAAAGGAAGGAGAGGAGAGGGAACTTGGAACTCCGATTCTAGGTGTCTTAGAGCGTGCTTTATATACAGTACGTATCCTTGGTAGCTACGAGTCCTACTGCGCAATGTTGGGGTGAGTGAAAAAAAGGAAAGAAAATGAGGAGGTAGCGAGGTGTGTCTTTTTGTTTTTGAATCTGCATGTATATTCCACAGCACATACAGTACAACGGGGTATGTACGTGGTCGCGTAGCTACTACGCATTGTGATTAGGGATTTAACATCAACGAAAAAAGACCAGCATGCGCTGGCCATAAGTAGTAAAAAGGGATTGTTAAGTCGTGGTCGTATGTAGGTGGCAGGGGGTTGCTCTGCCGTAGGAAAGGAAGACCCCGCCTCATCCCGGACCCCACTCTGCCCGCAGTTTACTGGCCCTTGTCTCCTCGAGGAACTGGAGCAGTATTTGAACGCGCTTCGGGTTTTCGAGTAGCTGTGGGAGGCTTCGAGGGCGGCTGCTGACTGTGAGATGTCTGCGGTGTGCGGCGGTGAACAATGGACAGTGGAAGAGCATGTGTTCTACAGTTTGAAGGGGCTCGCCGCACTGGCAAGCTGCTTGTTCTGGGATGTGATGCCGGAAGAAGCGATGCGTGTACTCTCCGGCCGCGTGGCAGTCTCAGAGTCTCAGGCTGGCCGTAACCAGGTCACCTGACTTGTCCCGCCGCAAGTCAGGCCTTACATTCTGCACACTGGCACGACCGCCTGAATTTCGAGAGACTACTACAGATAAAAGGAGGGCGCGCAAGAGTGGTTAAGTAATAATGAGGCTAGATTGAATGAAGGACAAGTAAAAAGGCTAAAGAACTCATGGAGAGTGGTGAGCGAGCGAGGTGGTCCAATGAACAGAAGTAGCGATTAATCTATAAACCATCAGGAGATGAGGCAGATGAACGATTCGGAGTTGAAAGGAAATGCTACGAGGCGAAGTTCACCTTACACCAACAAGGACAAGACTGCGCACACTGGCATGACAATAGAGAGGAAGGGACACTAAGGTTGTGAATCAGTGTTCTCCACGACGAGTAGGAGGTTGCTTATACATACGTATCGTATTTACTGACAAAAGTCCGAAACTGTTTGGTTGTGGAAAGGAGGCGGTGGCGTCGAAGTCGGGGTAGAGAAATACCGTAGGCGGACGATTGTCTTGCACTGGACGCACAGGCCGAGGAAGAATGAGGAAAGGAAAGGATTGGTGCAAGTGCAAGTGAATGTAATGAGGGCATACGGGTACTAGATGCGTGACGGCGGCTATGTTAAACTTGACTCTTGGGAAAAGAAGTGAGAAAGCAGAAAAGGCGTGAGTGGAATGGAAAGAGGAGGAAGCTACCGCGTCTCATTTGTGCGATGTCAGGATTACAGTAGCGGGATTGTTGTAGCAGTATACTGTACTGTACAAGTGCCATCAAGCGTACTGTAACGTGGGGAAGGACTACTCCAAACCTGGTTAATGCCGGAGCTTCAGCGAAAGCTTAAAACTTGCATGCCTTCGTTTTCTGAGCCATAGACCATAGACACTCACGCTCCTGAACACACCATACAGTAGTATCTCATAGTTAGGCAGACTGTGCCTTCGCCATCTTAGTTTCACATTGTACTACGCCCACAAACAAGAAAGGTGTACTGGATTTTAAGATTTTAATTGAAAAAAAATGAAAATGAATGGCAGGTGTTACAAGGGGTTATAATTGTCCATTCAAATTGTCCATTCAAGGAAAGGTCAATGACGTAATGTATGGACGGGAACAGCCGCGTCGCCTGCACTGCTTTAGACTCAGCTAAATGACCCTATACAAAAGATCAAGGCAGCTACGTCCGAGTTGCCCCAACACTCAGGTCTCTGAGGCCCAGGCCAGGTCTTGCGGGATCCATTTCTGCATAAAATCTGTCCCTAGGGACAGAAGGTATTTGCCCCAAAGACAAGGCCGCCAGAATATCTAACATAGGGCGAGTATAGTATGGGGATAGGCACCGGAACAAGGTTGGGAGGGAGGTTGGCAGGAATGGATCCACCCCATTGCGATAGAGACAACCTGGAAACATAGCCTACGGATCAGAAAATTTGTGTGCCAACCAAAACAGGAGGTGCCAACCGAAATTGCTCATGCTGAACAGATATGTCCGCATTATTCACTGTCTGTGCGCACTGTCCTGACAAAAATGCGGAAGGAGTATTAGCAGGATCGAACAATTCTAACCCATGGGCATCTTCACCTTCGCGCGGTGGCTCAGCATGCTCGGCCTGAGGGTGGTAGGCCATAGATGACATGGCTGGAAGGGCGGCGTGTGTAACAGGCAGGGTCGGCATCAGTGGAGGCGGCAGGGATTCACCCCGGCTCAGTCGGTCATGTTCGATGGAGGGAAGCGTAGCCTGTTGTTGCCGTAGGTGCTTTGTCTTCATGGTAGTCTCGCGACGGCACCTTGTAGTCTCGTATAGTGTTGCCTCGAGATTGACATCAGGATGCTGCTCCTTCAGGTGCTTCGTTAACTGGTGGCGGCGACACCATCTGAAATTATTACAAATTGAACACAAGCTAATATCATGTGCTTCTCGTTGATGTCGTGTAACACCCTGTGGTTGTGAATACTGTTTGCTGCATTGATCACAGGAAAATACACTCCTTGGAGCCCTATGCATGTCAGCGGGTTGTATAGTTGACTGCGATGGTACGGCAGCGTGTTTCTTTCTCGAAACCTTGGTACGTTGGCTTTCAATCGAGACAGGCGGAACTCCTTCGTGTCCTGGCAAGGTTGACTTCCAAATATAACATCAGATAAGGGTGCTCGAGCAAATTGAGAAGCCCTCATACCTGCAGGAGGAGGCTTTGAGCGTATGGTGCCCCACTTCCTTCCGGGATTCCTTGAATAGGACCGGACTGCAACGACAAATAGAGACCAGTGGGATATGCCCGGACATCCATGTCAGTCGATACAAGGGAGATGCGTCGCAGCAAATTAGAAAACGTGCCTCGACCTTGGCTTGGAGAGAGCGAGCATATGGAGAGTGTCCTAATGGCGAAGAGCCCGGCCATCCTTGGTGTATGACAAGTGGACTTTGAAATAGGGTCGTGCAAGTGTAGTTGGTTCTTCCTTCCATGTAAGAGGAAAAAAGCAACGTTGGACTGGACTGGGGATGGGAAGAAAGCAGGTTGCAGAAAGTTTTCGTCTTTGCGCCATGAAATTTAAGGATTCGACGGTTGTCGAATGGAGGGCGGATACGAAAGTGCCAGTGCGGCCTCGTTGGCCGCGCGTGAATTCGTCAGGCACAGGCAGTCAGATTTGACTTCAGGTGTGCCGTCGTTGTGCCATAAAACAGTATCGCAGCACAAACGTATCGTGAAGGTGCCCGCGTCGTCGGATTGAGCATTGCAGTGTGTAAAGTGAAGGATGATTGAAAACACGGGCGTTACCCGTGGCGTGGAAAAATATTACTTGTCCTGTGTGAGGACAAATTCAGTTCGGCACCAATTGTAACACCAGAAGCAAGTCGCCGGTCCATGCAGTGTCCATGCCAGTGCCAGCAGTGCCAGTTAATGTTGTTCTAGAACTGTGGCTACCACACGTGTTCATGCCGGCTCCTCGATTGATTTCTTTTCCTTCTCCCTCCTGGCACATTTCCCCAGCGTTCGGGGTTACCCGGATGACCATCGCACTTTCGCGCTTCGGCAACAATTTACCGATCGACGACCAGCTAGACTTGACCGGAGATACTGTAGACCGCGCTTACAGGACTCACCCTGTATAGCGCTCGTGCCAGTCTAGAAGGCACTCAACAGGCCGCTTTCCATTGTACACCGATGAATTTTTACATTGGGTGCTGAATGATATTCATGACAACTACGCGCCACAGGTGACGCATAGTAAGTTATGCCACAATTCCGAGAATCAGGAGTGTCAGTCTGCACTCGTGCCATACATTACGGTCGGAAGCAAAATGACACAGTGCCCGGTATTCCTGCAAAAACGGTATCATACGTATCTGTATCCATACCCCAACCCCACTATTGTAACTTACAAATGCCTGCCACGGCTTTTAGTTCAAAACCGTCCATCGCGCACCATTCTTTCAAATTCGTCTCCCCGTTCCCACCGGAATGCCACCACCCCACCCATCAATATGGGGCAAGGACGGATTATACGGGGCAAGTTCATCCTCGATACGTTTCTGCGCAAAAATGTTGAGATCCTTACATTAAACAAATTTCTGTACACAACAACGAAAAAAAGTCCCACTTGGCAACCCCGCAGCGTCGTTTCAACTCAAGCACAAACAAGCTGGGCAAGAGCCGGCTTGGTTGTGATCACCGAGAACCCCATCCGCAGGGTCACCCCGAGTCAGTGTGGGTGTACTATATAGTGATTGGCTGGTCAACTAGCGCGTTGTGGGTCTAGGGGGAAAAAACTTACCACGTGTTGAATATTGGGCGCGATGCGGTGTCGGAGGTCCCAGGTGCCTAATTAGCCGCCCATCCCTGTGGGGTGCGAGATATTTGAGGAGTGATGGGAGTGACATGGCCCCATGGCAAGTGTCGCAAAGAGATATACATACAAGGGCCAAGAGTATGGCGGCGGCGGAGGATTAGTATACAATGCATTCACCTCAACGGGAAAATCACGGTAGGACAATCAGAGCGCCTATCGTGATGAACCGCTTAGATATAGATATGATAGATACTGTACCCCGCAATTACTCATCTGAACACGATTACACGATGGCAGCACCACTGGCACGCATGCACACCACCGTGTCAAGTTGCTTGTCTCTTGCTGGTGGTAGCAAAGCACATTTAGTCTCGATCGTAGGTATAGGTATAGGTATAGGTTTGTGCACCTTGTTATACATACAGTAAAAATATAGTTGTAAGTAGTCTCGCCCGCCCGCACGTACTAACTACAATGTGAGTGTACACTGTATACTGTATAATACAACGACATGAAAAGGGTAATATAAGAGAGTTTGTTTTTGGGGGGTCAATGTAATGAGTCATAAATAAAGATACAGCACTCCCACCCATTAAACGTACAATATTATGATTATTGTATCCCTGCTTGAGCCTAGTTAGTGTGTGCGGGGATCGACGTCCTCATGGGGTCTGATCCTAGGGGTGAGCGTGTCTATCCAGACGTCGTCATAGCTAAGGATATGGGTGAATGAACCCAGGTGGTTCAAACATAGGACCCGCAGAGACTGGGCTGCCATAAGGTCCACCAACAGGGAGCAGTGAACGACGATATGCCATTACTGGCCTGGATGAGCAGTTGGCAACAGTGAATCTGCCCGGGAGGGCTTTCGGAAACCTGGAAGCACGGTCTACCACGTCATCCACTGGTTGGGCCATCGCTTCTGTGGAGGAAAATGTCGGGGGAACCTGTGTATCTTTAACCACTGCAGGCAGGGGTGGCATCAGTGGAGAAAGTGGGGTCGTAGCCTGACTCCGTCGATCGCGTTTGATAACAGGAGGTGAAACAGCGTGTGGTTGTCCTCTTCTGATGACTGTGACCTTGCGACGGGAAACCGGACGCTTGCCTAGTACCTGGTCGGGGTCGACATCGCGATGATGCTCTTCGAGGTGATACCGATACTGATAGGGGCGACTCCATTTGGCATCGCAATACATACATGAATTAGGATTATGCTTCGCTCGGTAGTGTCGCATAAGGCCTTGCCGCTGCGCATATCTTCTGCCACAAGTATCGCATTTGTATGGGCGGATAAGTGCTTCATACATGCCAGTAGGTTGTCTAGGCGACCGCGATGACTCTTCGGCGCGGTTCTTTCTCGTTCTCTTGGACCGGTAGGAGCCGTTTCGTGATGCTCTTTGCACGACGCTTGACACAGGGATCGCGGATGTTATCGCGACGTTAGGCGTCGTGTCAACGGGTGTGTATCGATAGCTCTGGTCTGAAGGTGTTTTCATTGACGCGCCTTCAAGTTCCTGCCGCAGGTAATGGGTCACATCCTCAAGCTTCACGCCCTCGTCCGGAGAAGCCTGATAACCCTCAAAACCTAGAAAGGGTGGCTTGGAGTCATTATATCAGATCACAGTTCCAGAGCATACTGGGGTTATCGTCATACCGGAGGACTGAAGTTTTCAGTGTATGATATCCCAGCCCCTTCATCATGGCCACGAACGAGAGTGGACCGTATCGACGGATCGAGTCCACTAACAGCGGAATGGCATGAATATGAAACGAGATCTAGTAGCTGAGTGTCTGTCAGTCCTTCGTATGAGACGGACTGGCCTTGAGGAAGCGTCTGACGTGAATAAAGGTAGGGATGGTGGATGTCACATTCCATGCTGACGGAGAGAAAAGGCAGGGCCGACATTGGATTGGAGTGGGGGGCGGGGGGCAGGTGCAGGTGTTCCAGTCTTCAGCTTGCAGAGGGGCGCCATGGTGTTATATGGAGAACGGAGACCAAGGACGCAGCCTTACTGCTCGTGCGCTTGCCTTGTGTGGATTCTAGGTTAAAAGTAGTCTGCCGTGATGCCCGGACATCGTTGTTCCATTACAGTACCCTCGGTACGTATGTATCGGCGCGCAAAGGTATCTTTAAGTTAGGTTCTGTGGAGTTCGGAGCCGACGAAGACAAGCGCTTGTAGCGGGATTTGCCGGTGGGCCTAGAACGGGCGATGCAACCACGCCCGCACTCCTTGAAGTTTCACTTCTATCATTAACGACAACAACTCGTCGTAATGTCATCTTTGACTGCCCGCGTACCTGTCGGGATCAAAACATGTTTCTCCATGGTAAGTAAGGACTAACATAATGAAGCAGTTCCGTTGATCGGTTGATCGTTGCGACAACTACTGTCGACAATCTCCCGCTTATATTGATCCGTTACACCATAATAACTCCTGCCAAGTTTGTATGTACTTAGTTCTTTACGCACCTCGAATTCCAGGAGTCTAGAGTGCCCTTTGCACCATACTTGTGTTTCTGATGGTGCAGTAGACTACTATCTGCCCTTGCGTTGCGTGGATCATGTATCCGCAGGCTGTTGAACATTCTAGTATGAACCAGTTGTCGGACGTCCGAGTCCTAGTAACCATCATACTTGGGATATCGGGTTACTGGATCTTGTCGATCATGGCTGATGCGCTGATGCATTGAGAAGCCAGCAAGCAGGATTTCCGATTGATTATCAACTAAGCTTAGAGTTGTTTGCATGTTGCAAAGGAGAACAATGGCATCCAGGCAGAGACCAGTTGTTTTCCCTTTTTCTCTGATGTCTGATGGCGCGCAGGATTGAGTGACTCGGCGATCTCGGGCTCGCCCGATGGATATCTGGGCGGTACACTACGCGCTAAACTCCCCAGTCCACGCATCTACCTTTGAATTCTCGCAACGCGGACTGTGCAGTCGCGACCCGGTCGCATGTTGCGAATACGAATGCCAACTTCCAAAACAGAACGCAAAAAGCAAAGCCAAAAGGGTAATTTGGTACTCCGTTAAGAGTTCGTGTGAAGCGTGCGCCCACTGGCACCGGCTGGGCCACGTCACGCCTTCCGTGCCCTTTCATCATCCTGTAGCCGCCACCTGTGCCATGGACATTAGATATTTATCTGTACCACTAGCATCGAGGTGACGTGTATCAGGTTGTAAAATGTGGTTCACCATTGTGCGCAGTATATGGACATGAAACTAATCTACGGATACAATGGATACAGTGGCGCCTCGAAGGTGTTGAGACCGCGAGAACGGAATATCCAACGGAAACCGCGTGAAAGGGGTGAGCCAATTGAAAGAAAGCCCAGCAGTAACTTCTAGTAGACTGCCCCAAAACTCTATTACAAACATTGAATGCATATTCACACACACGAACTGCACGGTTCATGTTGGGGATGGTATCATACCAAATACCAATGATCACCGGCAATCGTTGTTCACAGTTGCGAAAAAAGACCACTTGTGTGGTCCAATGGAGATAAGATTGCGGGAAAAAATCGATAATTATCACGAGCCCATGGACGGACGCCCTACAGTAGCTTCATTCGCGCTGATCCTCCATCACGGCATTGGCCTAGTCCGCTCCAAATGATATTCTCGTGATGGCTGATGGACCGAGAAAAAATGGGAGCGGGCGATCCGTTATCGTGGAATCGTGAGGTAAGTTTCGGGCGTCTCGGGCATACCCAAGGATAGTCGCCACCGTTATTTTCCGTTTCCGTTTTTGATAACGGAACAGTACAATTCTCAGGAGATGCTGAGAAGCAACAGCGTGAGAACCCCGAAAAGGACGGGAGAAGCTGGGTTGCACCAAACACATTCTGAAACGATCAATGTCCCCCTTCGTCTACACGTATTCTGTGAGGATCACAGAATGTTGAGGGCCGAGCGCAAAACGTCGGCCGGTGCGCGATACCGATGAGCGAGAGAGATACACCCCGTAGCGAGAATCGCTCATCGATCCAGAAGGGATGCGTTTCAAGTAGGGACATGACATAACGTGCTGTAATAGATCAACGTACATCGATCTCGACGGAAAATAAGCGTGGCAATCCATCTCTTCTTCGATGCCGTATTATTGAACACACGATCTAGCTCCGCGTGTTGGCATCACGATAGCACAGAATCAATTAGTTCATCCGGAGCACGCCTGAGGTACGAAACAGGTAAAATCCCGCGAATACTCGATTGTCGAACCTGGATGTATACCGCTACCGTCGACAGGTGGCAAGCCCACGACGCTGGTCCGACGTCTGCGGTTGCGGTTGCGGCTAAAGTCAGAGAGGTCGGCATTTGAGTTCTGCGAGACTATGGGCATTACAATCACTGAGACAAATGTACTGCATTAATGATCGCGGAATGTTTTTGATATTTTGATGTTTTGGTGATGATGGGGGAAGGGGTTGGTTGGTGCGCAGAAAAAGATGAACACGTATGTATTGTAGTCACGGTACAGCCACGGTGTTCAATGCGTTAGTGTTAGGGTTAGCTAACCTGTACTTTTGATCCGAAGCCGAAGCGGATCGACCATCACCTCTGCCCCTGTCATATGGTTACTTCGAGTCGTCTCACTGCATTTTCATTTCGAGGATACAGTCCGAGTCGTCCTCGGTCCTCGGTTAATCTTCGCCCTTGGCATCCATATTTCCCCCTAAGGCCCACTACTTTCTCAGCCTAGTGGCATTGCATCCGAATACTTGCGCCTGATACTCGAAGAAAAGTACCCCTTAGACATGCACGAGACCGAGATTTGACCTCACCTTCTCACATGTTGTAAGTAATCACCAGCCCACTTTTTCTGCTGACCGACCGACCCAATGCCGTGCCCCCCGCAAACGAGGACCTCGGGAACAACGCACGGCCTTTGACTTGACGAGTCCCCTCTTCCCCCCACAATGTACTTAGTGCAGCTCGCTTTCATAGCCCACGACTCTGATAACGACCAACCCGAGGTCATCCTCATATATATGGTGCTTTGCGAACTGGACGTCGGACTCGGCTGATTGGAGTGCAGCGCTAGGCCTGCCAGACCTCGCCTGCCCAAATGAAGTTCGAGTTGGGGTGGAACTTGCGACGTCCGAGATATGTATACCACGCCACCCACTCTTTCTTTTTCATGCAGTGCGAAGGTTCTGTATCCAAATTTCCGGTGAACAAACAGGGCTCTGAGTTGCACCATTTGCACGGCGATACGGGTGCTCTAATTCTTAACCGCCTTGAGATCCCGAAGTTGCGACACCGTATGGCTAGTACCAGGAAAGCTCCAGTGATCGTGAACGCTAGACACTGTTCAAATCATTGATAAGTAAAACAAGCGCCTGTGACACGTCAATATCAGATGATCGGAAGCACTTCATATAAACACAAAGTACCAACAATTAGCAATTACTCTACGAGGTAGCTATCCCTGTCGCCGAGTGAGTTCACATATAGAGAGTTGCAAGTATCTGACACCGTAAAACTGTTTGATGGTGGCACGCCGTTGAGCATTGAACATGATACCTTACAAGGCATGATTGTTGTCGTGCATTTGCAGAAAGGGGCGAGAACCATTCAACGTACGCAAGTTGTGGCGGGAGTACAACGTCCGGTGGTGAAATCAAATGGAGATTTCGCAGCCTGGACCTTCAGATCTTCAGAGATCGTGCTACAGCTACAGTATCCGATGACCATGGTGACATTCAGTTGGGACGTAAAACACACTATATGTGACATGTCGGCCCTGATGGGGGGCTGTACTCTGAATAAACACTGCCCCGCAATCGAGTCAGATTAGTTACTTGTACGGATTTTTGCCAGCGCGAATGATCAATCCGAAACTCGCGACGACGAAAAATACAACCGCTGGTTCCAGTATCAAGCCTACACCTGTTGGGATGCGGCGTAGCGTAGGGGTTTGTCGTGACATCGGTGAACGTCGTGGTAGCTTGTAAAAGTACGGTGGAGACTGTGGGAGAAATGAGGTCCGCGAGGCATGTGTAGAAGAGGCGTATCAAACAATCCCGGCCATCAATCTTAAGGAACCCTAACCCTTGGGAACCTTAAGGGTCCAGTCCCGGATTAACGGTCCGCCATCCCTTACATCGCATCTACGGACACGTTTCCAATCCAGTTGACCCCGTGTTCAGTTCGTCCTGGTTCATCTCAACCTCAGGAAAGCGATTCTGGTCCTACCAGGGAATTGCAGTTGTTTTCGAGCTGGAACTCAGAGAAAGAACGGAATGGACGAGCGGCACCAGCGGGAGATGAGTATATTGAGTATATTGAGAAAAACCCGGGAAAACCCGATTGAGCAAGATAAACTCCGGAGGAAATCTGGCACTGCGTCTTACATAATTCAATCTGGTACCCACGTGTCCCACACGTAATGCCGCAATTAACCGTGGGTTCAATTGGACCGATTAGCTTAACACAACACGGACTCACAGAGGACTCAGATAGCGCTGATCGGCGTATCTCAAAATTAGGGATAACCCTGTGTTGCAGTTTATTGCAGTTTATTTGTCTTGTAATCCCTCATGCCGTATTTGATCGTTGTCCCTTGAACGGACTCGGAGTCTCGGACGGGGTTAGGTTTTGTTTGACCATATCTGGCAAGTCTCATTTCAACATTTCCTTTCTCGTCTGGTTGAGGCATATCCGAGACTTGCACTTCCTCGTCCTCCACTGGCATAACGCCTCCACAACTTTCACAGTTCTGGGACATGCGTGAACATATGTGAACCTGCACTTGTTTAGTAACACTTTGGTTCTATGATGTCCGAGTCGGTGACAAAGTTCGTCGTTATGGTATGGTACCTTGTTTTATGATGCCGGGGAAGACCAAGTTGGTGTACACCTTGGTGTACATCATCATTGTGCGCCTGCGACAGTTTCTACAAAAAGGTGTCATGTTCAATATCACAAAAACTAACATTTAGACCGGCTGTAGGAAACAGAATTCTGTGTCGATTGTAGTCTCTAGACCCCTCTGAAGCTCTGTATTACTTTTTATGAAAGGTGACTCGGACCCAATGCTTCGAGCAGTGATCTAACCTTGCGGTGTACGTGCCGCGGGATATAAATCCGAATTAAAATAAAAAAAACCTCGGAGTACAGTGGAAAAGGGCAGTGCAAGGGGGTAAATCCGGGAAGTGACCGGACTTTTGTTCCTCGTCAGAACGAGGTCGGTTGAGGGTTGGTGACAAGGTGACGAGTGTTCGGCTCAGCGAGTGCCAGGACCCGTGTCAGGGGTCCGTGAAGGTCGGCGGTGTGGACGATGGGGCGTGTCCGTGTCCACAATCCACGCCCAACCCAACCTGTAGTGCTTGTCAATAAGGTCTAGTCCTCCTCCCATGTCTGCTATAGATCCTGCTCTTCAGAGGGTATGTAGGAAATATATATTGTATATTAACGCTAACTTCAACACGCAGACTTCCCCGCTCGATTTCGAATGGGCTTGGGGTGGCACTCCATGGTCTGGTCTGCCTACATCAACGCAGTTCCAGCATGACCTGGTCCCTCAACACAATGCGGGGTTCACAGGCCACCCCTCATCGGGTATCAGGCATGAAGTATACTTCAAACGGGTATCCATTTCTTTGATCCATGCTTACAATCAACGTAGAACAGGGAGCGCGATGGCACGCCGGCTGACGCCCCTTCAAGTCCATTCTTCATCATCCCATCGCAGTCCCTATACCAGTTCCTTCAAAATTTCGCTATCCCTGAGCGTCCGTCACCTGATATTCGGCACGAAGTACGTTACAGGTGTCTATTCCTCTAATTTATCCTTACATCTACGTAGACTTCCGCAGATCGACAAGGCATCCCGACTCCAGACTCGGCGTTTCTCATTCCAGCGCAGTCCCTAAATCGCTTCCTTCAACACTACTCATTCCCTGAGTTCTCGTCGTTTGGTAGCGAGCATGAAGTACGTTATACTAGGTGTCTATTGTTTCGATCGATCTGGTCAACATCGACGTAGACTCCCCGAGGTCACCAAGGTGATGGCGGCGTGGGTTACGCCCTGTCACGGTCTGTTGTGCCAACTCAATACCGAGATTCTCAAGATCAAATCGATGCTCAACCCCGTCAGTCCTCGTCCTTCAGCCAACTACACTGCCCTCATTGCCTGGAAAAATTCTGCCGTGTGCAAGAGCGAGACCGACACCTCAGGCTACACCTACCGTGTTCGATTTATTGTCCATTGCGCGGTTGTACCTGGACAGGCCGTCGTCAATGGAATTTCAAAGCGCACTGGGAAAGAATGCATTCACATACCAGTCGATTTCCAGGGAAGAAGAAGAGTCAACTATACAACCCGGATGAATTTGTCAAGTTGATTGTTGATGGTGTGCCCGTTGATGAGGTGGCACGATCTGCGTTCAAGAAGGTACGAGAAAAACTCGTGGAGCTGGGCAAAGAAGATGTAGCAGCGAATGTATTGGGCCGTGATAGGGACTTGAGGATGTGGATCGTGTTGTAATGTAAATGCTGTAAGGAGTAATTGACTGTTATGTAAGAGTAAGTACTGACCTCAGTCCCTTGGGAAAGAACTGAGGACCTGAATGTGGACTATGGGTAGGTTATATAGAGTCCTCACCGAGGCATAGCTAAGGTAAAATAGTGGGAAAAACGTATAACGTTCAAGAGAAAAGATAGGTATAGGACCGGGCCTCGTTTCCGAGGTGCGGACCGCGGCAGTGACGTGTCGTGTGACACCTACAGTTACCTAAAGAAGCCAAGAGGGACAATGCTAAAAAATGAGACGTACCCGAAATGAGGGGTGAGCTGAAGGAAAACATTTACTATGTGATGTGTGATGTGACGCAAGCTGTCACGGTCGACGTTCAGGCTCTCTACTACCATACTCAGAAAACCACGCACAATACGATCCACTGCCTCGAGCCCACTCGGCATCGCAATATACGCACAATCTCATATTTCTCACGGTGATGTCGGTTAAGATCCTGTTGATTACAGTAAATGATTGGGTGACTTGCCACACCGTGAGGGCTTGATGAGGCCGGTCTTGTGGTTCTCTTTTTTTTTCTCGATGTTGCACAAGAGGTGGCATGGAGATATCAGGGAGGGCTGGAGGTACCGGCAAATTGATTGTCGTTAGAACACATGTGTGTGGATGTGCGCCATTCAAAAAGATCCCATCGGATTTAGAGGAAGCCCAGAAAATCTGAATCTCATAATGGAATCCGTCGCCACGCCACCCCCCACGATTCCGGCGTTTTCCGGATGTGATGTTGTGACAGGGGTGACCCTTGTGACATGACATAATATCTGATATCCTTTTTCTTAAGGCATATGAGTTTTTCTA
>WNFQ01000843.1_pt1 | contig 21084 bp, 19 predicted proteins | sample 5400171 | NCBI WGS metagenome assembly WNFQ01 (sample SAMN13153356, study PRJNA577476) | soil metagenome | isolation source: 20 cm soil under Madrone tree | place: USA:California | collected 2016-06-14 | reverse complement strand
CGTGCCCGGGACAGTCGACGTGCGCGTAGTGCCGGTTGGCGGTCTCGTACTCGACGTGCGCGGTGGCAATGGTGATGCCGCGCGCCTTCTCTTCGGGCGCGTTGTCGATCGAGTCGAACGAGCGGAACACGATCTTCGGGTTGTGCTTCTGCAAAACCTTCGTGATGGCCGCCGTCAACGTCGTCTTGCCATGGTCAATGTGACCAATCGTCCCTACGTTGCAGTGCGGCTTATTCCGTTCAAATTTTTCCTTCGCCATAAGATTGCGTTGCCTCTCGCTTGGTGCTCAGTAGTACTGATAAATCTTGTGGAACTTGTGCCGGAGCGTCGCGTCCACCTGCTCGATTTTCGACAGGTAGAACTCGCGCATCTGGCCCTGGTCCGAAAGCGTCAATGCTTCGTACAGCCCTTTCGCCGTCTTGCCGGCTTGCTTCCAACCGCCGTCCACAGATTCGATCACTTGGTGGTCGAGCACGCCGTCGAAGTTCCGGATACGAATACGGCGACTTTCCATTCGCTTCAGAAACTTCTCGACGCTGCCGGCAACAAATGTCCGCTCAATCGCGCCTTTGAGTTCCGCGAACTCGTTTTCCTTCTCAACCTTGATGACAGCCTGTTCGAAGCCCACCATCGATCAGTCCTCAACACGGTCGCAACCAGCGACTTCAATTCTGGAGCCGATGACCAGGATTGAACTGGTGACCTCTCCCTTACCAAGGGAGTGCTCTACCAACTGAGCTACATCGGCCCCGGTGACATCACTTTCAGATCCCCTGCAATCGTTCGGGATCTCGCCGCAGGCTCCCGGTTCCCTCATGCCTGCTGCAGGCCTCAACCTCTGGAGCGGGAGACGGGAATCGAACCCGCGACCAACAGCTTGGAAGGCTGTGACTCTACCACTGAGTTACTCCCGCTCGAAAAACCAGCTCTCAGCTGTCATCCCCAGCAAACCTGCCCGGCTCAACTCATCGTTACTCAGAATCACTATCGTCCCGTGCCCGCAAATAGTCCTTGCGGTGCAACCACGTCTTCACTGCCAACAATCCCAGGATTGCCAGCGTCACCAACCGAATCCGCTCATCGGAGAGCGTGGTCCATGCCAGTCCAGCCAAAACCACGAAGGCAACGCACGCTACCAGCAATCGGTTCACAGATATCCTGGTGCACAGGGAAGGATTCGAACCTTCGTACCCCGCTAGGAGGAGCAGATTTACAGTCTGCCGGCTTTAACCACTCACCCACCTGTGCAGAAACCGTCAAGCTTCCGCTCCGCGCCGGGAGCGTTTCTTCCCGACAGCCCTTCAGGGGTTATACGCACACATTGCGGAATGACCTTGCAGGCTACGCAACTCGGAAAAACAGGAATGGCGCGAGCACACTCGCGCACGAAAACCACTACACGTCGGAAAAGTTCCTAATGGAGTGTGTTTGGAAAACCTGTTGCGCCGCTAAACCGCTTCCGCCGCCCTGCCGGAAAATTGTTCTTGGAGCTGGCGAAGGGATTTGAACCCCTGACCCTCTGATTACAAATCAGATGCTCTACCGACTGAGCTACGCCAGCAAACTGAGGGATCGCATCTTTTCAGACGCAAATCTCCTATGGATCCCCTTCAGATGACCGGGACAATTTTTAAAGGTACCATAAGCGGCAACTTACGTGCAAGCATAGCGTTACCCGGTTTCCTGGCTGCACCGTGGGTGCGTGGCGAGAGCGAACGATTCTGAACCCTTCCTTACCGCTGTCTGAGTGCTATGATAAGCCCTCGCCGTGCGCCTAAGACGCCGCGTTCCCGTTCTTCTGGCAGTCCTTGTGGTCGCTGCCGCCGTGTTTGCCGCCGTCCAGTTACGGCGGCGCGCTCCGCCCGAACCGGCTCGTCTGTTGCCCGGTGCCGACGGGTTCTTTTACGTCAACCTGAAGTGGTTGCGGACGCTCAAAGCCATTGGGCAACTGCCGCCTGTGCCGCACGACCCCGAGTACGAGCAGTTCATCCAGGAGACTGGTTTCCAGTTCGAGCGCGACCTGGATGAGGCAGCCTTCGCCATTCACTATCCGGTCATTTCGACAACCGAGGCGACCGGTGTCGTCCCGCAGACTCGTTTTTCCGAAGTGTTCGTCGGCAAGATTCAAGCCGAGCGTCTCACGGCTTATCTGCGCAAGATTTCCCATGCCGTGGAGAACTATCATTCGGTCGACATCTACAGCATTCCTATCGACGGGCGGACTGTACGCGCCGCGTTGCTGAATGTCGATAGCGTGGCCGTGTCCAATCACAACGATCCAGCGGTGATTCGCGGCATCGTGGACCGGTCCCACAAACTCGCTTCTCCCTTCGGGGGACCTGCACTATTGCGGCAGTACTACAAATCGCTCCCCGTTGTGAGCAAGACCCTGCCCGTACTCAAGCTGGCATGGTTCATCGGTCGGATTCAGCCTTCGAGTGAACTGGGCAACTGGTCGATGCTGTTCCAGAAGCCGTCGCCCCTCGTGGTCTCCGCGTATTACCCCATTTACTCGCCCAGCCTGCACGTCCGTGCGGAGGCCTTTCCGGGCAGCGAAGATGACGCGCAGGGTCTTGCCGACAAAGTTTCGACCTTTCTCAATCTCTTCCACGCTGCCGAAACATCCGTGGGGAGTGGCGCGGGGGATCCGGATGTAAAGGCCTTCTTTGACAGCCTCAGCGTCGAGCGGCAGGGGGATCGAGCGGTGTTGACCGCCTCGATTTCACCGGGGTTCCTTCGCAAAGTAGTGGCAGAGCCGCAACCGGAGTTGCCCGCCGCTTCAAACGCTGCTGCCGGTCAGAAGCCGACAACATCACCTCAACAAAACAAGCACCACAAGGGGCAGGACTGAGCCCTTGCACTTTTCCGCTTGCGAGCCGTTTGATTTCTGTAACATTTGGGTGCCTTCAGGCATCGGTCTATTCTGAGAACAAAGAACCGAGCACAGGTAAAATAACCTCAATGTCGAGTCTTCCTCTGCCGATCGCCGCCTTCGTCGCCGGACTGATCTCGTTTCTGTCTCCGTGCGTGCTGCCTCTGGTTCCGGGATATGTGTCGCTGATTTCCGGCGCTGGGGTGGAAGAGCTCAAGTCAAACGACGGCCAACTATTCCGCAAGGTGATGCTGAACTCGGCCGCTTTTATCGTCGGCTTCAGTATCGTGTTCATCGCGCTGGGCGCGATTTCAACGGAAGTCGGGCAGATGTTGCGCTTCTACAAGTCCATGCTGGCGCGTGTGGCCGGCGTGGTCATCATCGTGTTTGGACTGCATTTGACCGGCATCTTCAAGATCAAAGCGCTGTACACGGACGCGCGACTTCACAGCGTGAAGGGCGGCAGCACTGCCTGGGGAGCGTTTGTGATCGGTTTTGCGTTTGCCTTCGGGTGGACGCCGTGCGTGGGTCCGATCCTGGCAGTGATTCTAGGGTTTGCCGCTGCCCAGGATTCCGTCGGGAAGGGAATTTTCTTGCTCGCGATTTACTCGTTGGGGCTGGCGGTGCCGTTCCTGATCACGTCGCTGGGCATCGGCCGCTTCCTGAAATTTTACAGTCGCTTTCGCTCGCACATGCATGCCCTGGAAGTGGCCAGCGGCGCCTTGTTGATCGCTCTGGGCGTCCTGCTGGTGTTCGGACGCTTCACCTTGCTCGCGAGCTATTTTTCATTCCTGAACCGCTTTGCGCTGTAGTGAGGGTAATTGTGAAACGTAATCCCGCAGCTCTATTTTTCGTGGCAGCCATCGTGGCAGCCATGCTGTTCGTCGGTTTCCATTCCGCGCGCCGCGCGGGCGCAGGTGGGCCCGACAGCATGAATCCCCTTGGGAAGCCGGCGCCTGACTTCACGCTCGAATCTCTTGAGGGCAAGAACGTGACTCTGAGCGCGTATCAGGGCCATGCTGTCTTGCTCAACTTCTGGGCCACCTGGTGCGGGCCGTGCAAAATCGAGATGCCGTGGTTCGTCGAATTGCAGAAGGAATATGGCCCGCAGGGTCTGGAGATTGTCGGCGTCGCCATGGACGACGCCAGCAAGGACGAGATCCAAAAGTTCGCCAAGGAAATGGGCGTCAACTACACCATCTTGCTGGGCAAAGAAGCGGTCGGCCAGCAGTATGGCGGCGTCGATGTGCTGCCCACTACTTTCTTCATCGATCGCAAGGGCAAGATCCTTTCCCGGGAATTTGGCCTCCAGAGCCGTAGCCTGTTCGTTGACAACATCAAACAGGCCTTGGGCGAGTGACATCGAGTACAGGCGCAAAGGTAATGTAGGCAGCCAGTAGCGTTCGTACTACTATTTCCACAGATGCCAAAAATGCAAAGAACGGCCGTCGCTCTAGCGCTGTTCTCGAGTTTTGCCTGGGCGCAATCACCGGCTAAGAAGGTGCCCTCGGTTACGCTCGCGCCGATCGCACCGGTGAGCGTCACGCGCGGCCAGGCCGGAGAAGTGAGCCTGGCGTTCCGGGTCGCGTCGGGCTTTCACATCAATTCCAACACTCCCAAGTCAGAGTTCCTCATCCCCACCTCCCTGCGGATGGATGCCCCTACCGATATCGTCATCACCAAGCTGACCTATCCCGCGGGCAAGAACATGAGCTTCCCCTTCGCACCCGATGAGCCGCTGAATGTGTACAGCGGTGATTTCACGGTGACGATGAAGGTGCGTCCGCTGCACACCGTGATGCCGGGCAAGTATGCCAGTCACGGGGAACTCAAATACCAGGCCTGCGACAACGCCGCCTGCTATCCGCCCAAGAAACTGCCGGTGGATTTTCAGGTGAAGGTGTTAAAGGGCGCGTCGGTAAGTGGGAAGAACCCGGCACAGAGTCCGCATGCGCATCGATGAGTGCAGGCTCTGGGCTCCAGACCCTTCAGCCGACGGCTGGCTAGGTCCACGCCGAGCGAGGCTCGGCAGCGTTTTTCCATTCGCCGCCACCCGCGAACGACTGCAGCCAGCTGCCTTCACTTCCCGCCGTGCTTCTTCTCCACCTTCGCCCAGGTATCCTTCAGTGCCACGGTGCGGTTGAACACAGGTTTGCCGGCCGCCGAGTCAGAATCCATGCAGAAATACCCCAGCCGTTCGAACTGATACCGGCTCCCCACCGCCGCCCCAGCCAGCGACGGCTCCAACTTCGCCTGCGGAATGACTTCCAGTGAATTCGGGTTGAGATTCGCCGTGAAATCCTTCCCATCTTCGGTCTGATTCGGATCTTCCTTGGAGAAAAGATTTTCGTAAATCCGCACTTCGGCATCCATGGCGTGCGCAGCTGAGACCCAGTGAATGGTGGATTTCACCTTGCGCCCGTCCGGCGCGTTACCGCCCCGCGTCGCCGGGTCATAGGTGCAATGCACTTCGACCACTTCTCCGCTGACGTCCTTGACCACGCTGGTGCAGCTCACAAAGTAGCCGTACCGCAGCCGCACTTCGCGCCCCGGCGAGAGTCGGAAGTATTGTTTCGGCGGATTCTCACGGAAATCGTCCTGCTCGATGTACAACACGCGAGAGAACGGAACTTTGCGCGTTCCGGCACTCGGGTCTTCCGGATTGTTCACCGCCTCCATCTCCTCGACTTGATTCTCCGGATAATTGTCGATGACGACTTTCAGCGGCCGCAGCACAGCCATCACGCGCGGAGCGCGCTTGTTCAGGTCTTCGCGCACGAAGTGTTCGAGCATGGCTAACTCGATCGAGCCCTCGGTCTTCGAAACCCCGATCGACATGCAGAAATTGCGAATCGCCTCGGGCGTGTAACCGCGTCGCCGAATCCCCGACAGGGTCGGCATACGTGGATCGTTCCAGCCACTCACGTGCCCTTCCTGCACCAACTGCAGCAGCCTCCGCTTACTCAGCATGGTGTAGGTGAGGTTGAGGCGGTCAAACTCGATCTGCTGCGACGGAAAGATGCCGAGCTGCTCGATAAACCAGTTATAGAGCGGCCGGTGATCCTGAAACTCCAGCGTGCACATCGAGTGCGTGACTTTCTCCAGTGAATCGGACTGCCCGTGCGCGTAGTCGTACATCGGATAAATGCACCACTTGTCGCCGGTACGGTGATGTTCGGCGTGCAGGATGCGGTACATCACCGGATCGCGCATGTTCAAGTTGGGAGAAGCCATGTCGATCTTGGCGCGCAGAACGCGCGTGCCGTCCGGAAATTCACCCGCTTTCATGCGCCCGAATAAGTTCAGATTCTCTTCCACCGATCGATTGCGGTACGGGCTATCTTTGCCCGGTTGGGTCAGCGTGCCACGGTATTCGCGGATCTCGTCCGCGCTGAGGTCGTCGACGTAGGCTTTCCCGTCCTTGATCAGCTTTACCGCCCATTCGTAAAGCTGGTCGAAGTAGTCGGAGGCGTAGTAAAGACCGTCCCAGTGAAAACCGAGCCACTTCACGTCCTCCATGATGGAATCGACATACTCAGTCTCTTCCTTCGATGGATTGGTGTCGTCGAAGCGCAGGTTGGTGTGGCCTCGGAACTCATCGGCGAGGCCGAAGTCCAGACAGATCGCTTTCGCGTGCCCAATGTGTAGGTAGCCGTTGGGTTCCGGGGGAAAACGCGTCTGCACGCGGCCCTGGTACTTGTCGGTCTTCAGGTCTTCGAGAATGATGTCGCGGATAAAGTTAGACGGACGAGATTCAGCGGGCACATTGGCCAGCGGCTCAGCAGAAGTGTTGGACGGAGTCATCTCCAGTTATTTTATAACTTCGGGCTGTCTGAAGCGGAAACGTGGCTGAAACTCGGTGCCGACAGAAATCAAAGCCACGATTCGCAAGCGTCCACAAAATAGCGCGCTCCCACTCAAGACGCTTCCCCTCACACTCCGGCCGACACCACTTGGCCAGAACTGGGGACGGCCACACTGGCGCGCGCGAGTTCCCGGCGGTAGCGGAGGTGCCGCCAGCGTGTCATCTCCACCAGAGGGCTCCACACCGCATGCACCAGATTGTGCTTGATTAGCTGGTGCCAGAAACGATTCGACCGCTTGTAGAGGTAAGACATGGCGAGATAGAGCGGTATGGCGCGCCAATCCTCCGGTCGTCGACGCCAAATGGAGGCGTGTGAGAACAATCGCTGGTAGATCCAGCCGTACCCGTGTTCCAGTTCCTCGGGAGTCATGTGGCAGGGACGGAAGACCGCATGGGATGTGTCGTATTGCGACCAATCGCGATGCAGGATGCGTCCTTCAGCCTCCATTTGGCGGAAAAGCGGAGTTGCCGGGTAGGGCGTAAGGATGTGGAAGGTAGCGCACTCCAGGCGGTTCTCCTCGACCCACTGTGCCGTACGCGCGAAGACATCCTTGCGGTCGTGATCGAATCCGAGGACGAACGAACCGTTCACCTGAATGCCGACGTCGTGCAACATGCGGACCCGGCGGGCGTAGTCGGACGTTTTCGGCGTTTTCTTATGCGCGTCGGTGAGATTATCGTCCGTGAGCGATTCGAAACCGATGAAGACGCCGGTGCAGCCGGCCAGTGCCATGTTGCGGATTAACGCGGGGTCGTCTGTGACATCGATGGTCACCGCGGCGCTCCAGATCTTGTTGAGCGGGCGCAGCCCCGTGCACAGTTCGTGCAGATAGTCGCGGCGAGAACCGAGATTGTTGTCGATAAAGACTGCATAGGGCTCGTCATTCGCGGCAAATTCCTCGGCAACTTGTTGCGGACGCCGCATCCGATAGGGCATGCGCAGTCCGTCCGTCGCGAGATAGCAGAAGCCACAACGGTTGTGGCAGCCGCGCGTAGCGATCAGGCTGGTTGTCGTAAGAAAACTACGCCGCGGCAAGAGGGATCGGCGTGGCGGCGGGTCGTCACGGTAATCATTCTCGTAAGTGGCGATGTAGTGCGACTGCAACCGGCCTGCCTCCACATCCTTGAGGATCTGCGGCCAGAGTTGGACGCCGTCACCCAGCGCTAAGGCGTCAGCATGCGGCGCGCACTCCTCCGGGCAGGAGAGGACGTGGAGTCCCCCCAGAACTACCTTTGATCCTCTTGCGCGGTACCAATCCGCCAATTCATAGGCCCGCCGGGCGAAAGTCAGGTGCACGGTGATGCCCACGACTTCCGGCATCGGTTCGAAGGGCGGACGTCCGGCGAGAATGTTCTCATCCCAATAACTCACCCTCCAGTGAGGCGGTGTAGTGGCCGCGAAGCTGGTCAACGCCAGAGTTGGCGTAAGCACATGCTTGCCGAAACTGGCGTTGGCGTCCTTGGCATAGAACGGATTGATCAGCAGGCTAGTGCGGGGCGTGGTGGGCACTGCCGGGAAGCGCGGGTCGAGGGCGGGTGCATTCAGCATTTCGGGCGGGATCCAGCGCTTTCGAAGGGACTGATGGCAGGGGTTGTCAGGAGTTCTCATGGCTATACTTTGTATCACAAAGTACTCTGTGTCAACGGGAGACCAAGAAACCTCTCCGCTCGGATCGACCAAGAAGAAACTCTTTACAGCTTCTGGATTGCCTGCTCGATGCGCGCCAGGGTCATTTCCCGTCCAAGCACCTCCAGGGTCTCGAACAACGGCGGCGCGTTCTTGCGGCCACAGACGGCCACGCGGATCGGCTGAAACATCAAACCTGCCTTGATTCCCAACTCCTGGGCCGCGGCCCGCAGAGCCTGATCCAGGGGATCGTGCCGAAATTCCGTGTCGGCCAGGACTAGCCGCGCCTTCTCCAAAACCCTCTTCGCCAGGGCGGCGTCGCCTTTCTGCGGAATGAGTTCCGCAGGATTGTAAGGAGGAAGTTGGTCAACCAACAGGAAATCGGCCACAGTCAGCACGTCGCGCAGCAGCTTAATCCGCTCGCGGATCAGAGGAGTGACTCGGAGCATCTTGGCGGAATCAATTGCAAAGCCTGCTTCCCGCACAATGGGCAGGAGGCGACTGCTCAGTTCTTCCACACTTAAGCTGCGAATATGCTCGGCATTCAGCCACACGGCTTTTGGGTCGAAGGTCTCCTCGGGGGTCGACGCTGGCTCCTTGAAATTCACCACCGCATTCGCGCGGTTAATCCCCTCGAGCGTGAACACCTCCTGCAGTTCCGCCAGACCCATCTGCTCGCGATCATTCTTCGGAGACCAACCCAGCAGGCATAAGAAATTGATGAAAGCTTCCGGAAGGAACCCAGCGTAGCGGTAGGTGGTCACGCTGACGACTGGGCCGTGACGGCGCTTGGAAAGCTTGCTTCCGTCGGGCGCAACCAGCAGCGGTAGATGGGCAAACTGCGGAGCCGGAGCGCCAGCCGCCGCAAAGATCAGCACATGCTTGAAGGTGTTGGTGAGGTGGTCCTGGCCGCGAATGATATGGGAGATCTGGAGGTCAACGTCATCAGCGCAGGACGCGAGATGGTAGGTGGGCATGCCGTCAGAGCGCAGCAGCGCAAAGTCTTCGATATCGTCGGCCGCCTTGCGTTGCTCGCCGTAAACCGCGTCGGAGAACGACACTGGCTCCTCAATGCCTCGCGGGACGCGGAAGCGCAGCGCAAACGGTTCCCCGGCAGCGGCGCGCCGGTCGCTTTCTTCACGAGTCAGTTCTCGCATCCCCGGATTGAAGAGCCAAGTACCTCGCGCGCCAGATTTTTCGCTCTGGCCCGTGTGGGCGGGCGTAAAATCGCGATAGGCTTGACCTTTCTCGAAGATCGCCCACGCAGTCTTCTGATGAAGGGCCAGACGCTCGGACTGTTTGTATTCCTCGTCCCAGCTCAGATTCAGCCATTTCAAGCCTTCGAAAATCGATTGGACGGAGGCTTCCGTGTTGCGCTCGACATCGGTGTCGTCGAGTCGCAGCACCATCGTTCCGCCATTCCGGCGGGCGTACAGCCAGTTGAAGATGAAGGTGCGGGCGCTGCCAACGTGCAGGAAACCCGTGGGCGAGGGAGCAAATCGAACCCTGGGTCGGGCCGATAAGTCGTCTTTTTTGAGAGAGGTAGCGGAATCCGGCATGAAGTTTCCATGGTACGGGCCGGCGGAAAGAAGCGTCAAGCGCGCTGCCCGGCTAGGTTGTGAGAACGACTGCGTTTTCCTCCCCCTGTACTGAAAACGTGTTGTCTTTCGCTCTTGCGCTGTGAAACGATGATTCATCGCATTCCCAGGGAACGCTGTGGTTAACCAGAAGTCTAAGCGGTCTTGCGCGCCATGAACGGTCTCACCACGAACACGGTCATCATCCCCGGTATTGTTGCGCTGCTACTCTTCCTTATTTTCACCTACCTTTACGAGCAAAGCCGGCAAGCGTACTTCCGCGCCTGGCAGTTGGGCTGGGCGGCTTATTCGCTGCATTTTGGGCTTGAGGCCTGGAACGCCTATAACACGCCTTCGGCCGGGGTGTACCTGGCGGGCTCTTTGCTGGTTGTGACGATGGCGCTCTGCTTATTTGTCTCAACGCGTCTGATGCGAGAGAGCTTCCGACTCCGTTGGTATGACGCAGCGCTCGCCCTCGTGGGAATCGGACTGGCCTTGTGGAACGTGCGCGATCATATGGTGAACGGCGTTTTCCAGAGCGCGTTGGCGTTGCCTTTGCATCATGTGCGGCTGGAAATAGCCATCGCGTTCCTGCTGTTGTACTGCTCCTTTACGTTCTACCGTGTCGCCCATCATCGAAATTCTCTGGCTTTCCACATGCTCGCACTCGGGCTGGCGCTGTGGGCCGCACTCATGGCCTTGGGACAACTGCGCAGCCCCTTATCAGACGTATTAGGGAGCGCAGGCCACATGCTTGGCCCACTGCCCCAGATGCTGCTGGGCATCGCCATGGTGATGGTGCTGTTCGAGAATGAGCGTAATGCGGTGCAGGAAAATGCGCTGGCATTCTCCACCCTGGGGGTCGATCCGCGCCGCTTGCTCGCCGCCGAGGAACTGGTGCCGAGCATGACGGCGGTGCTCGAGCGGTTGGTTAAGCCTTTGCCCACGCGACGCGCGGTCATCTGTATTGCCGAGCAGTGGCGCAGTGTTTTGCCTTCGGTGCAGCGAGGCTTCTCGGCAGAATTCCTGCAGAATCTGGAAGGCAACGGTGCGGGAGAATACATTTGTGAACTGGCCTACCGCCGCGGAGGCTTTTTTACGTTCCGCAATCTGCCCGAACTGACCGAACCCTTGCCGGTATTCCCGGGCGGGCGGTTTGACGAGTTCAAGCGGGCGCTCGCGGAAGAGAATATTCGTCACCTCACAGCAGTCAGCTTGCAGACCCGAGAGCACAACTTCGGCGTGATTCTCTTTCCTCATGCTGAGCTGAAAATGTTCGGATCGTCGAATTTGCGCCTGCTGATCGGACTCGCCCTTCAGATCGGACTCACTCTTGAGAATTATGTTGTGATGCTCGACGCCCAGCGGCGCACCAAGGAGTACGAATTGCTGACGCAGATCGGGCAGGCCATCAGTTCGCGCCTCGACCAGGACGAGGTGTTACGCACGATTCAGCAGGAGCTGGGCCAGATCTTCGACACCAGCAACTTCTATATTGCATTCCTGGAAAACGACGAGATCCGATTCGAGTTGGAGACGGAGAACAACGAGGTAATGCCCAAACGGTCGCGCAAGACGGCCAATGGGCTGACCGAGCTCATCATTCGAACCGGGCAGGCCTTGCTGATTCGTTCGGATCTTGAAAAAACGCGCGAGCGTCTAGGCGCCAGCCAAGTGGGAGGTATACCCGCGAAGTGTTTCTGCGGGGCACCCATCCTGCTCGGCGGGAAGCCCGCCGGGGTCATGGTTGCGATGAGCACCGAGCGGGAATATGTCTTCCAGCAGCGCGATCTAGAGGTCATGCAGACCGCGGCGGGCCAGGTTTCGGTCGCAGTAGAAAACGCCCGGCTGTTCGCCGAGGAGCAGCGTCGTTCGAGACAACTGAGTTTCCTCAACAGCATTTCGAAGACCGCCATCTCGACCGAAGACTCCGAGCAGATGCTGGCCGACATTGTCTCGGAAATCCAGAAGAACTTCCGGTTTGATCACATCGGCATCGGCATTCTCGACTACGTGACGAAGGATATCGAAATGCGGGCGGAAGCGGGTTCCACCGCCCAAGCCAAGGGAAAGCGCATCCCGTTGGGGTCCGGGATTGTGGGCCGCGTGGCGCGCACCGGCGAAAGAGCTCTGGTTCAGAGTGCGGGAGAGGGACACTTGCTTGGCGTGCTTCCCGAGTCGAGGTCCGTCCTCTGCATCCCGATCACGTACGGCGAGACCCTGATGGGAGTCTTAAACGTCGAGAGCCGCGAAGAAAATGCTTTCTCGGCGCAGGACGTCCTGATCATGAACACCCTGGCTGATCTGCTGGCGACGGCCGTACATAATACGACGGTTTTCAAGAAACTGCAGCAGCAATCCATCACCGACGGGCTCACCGGCATCAAGACACGGCGCTTCTTCTGGGAGGCCCTCACTTCGGAGTGGAAACGTGCTTCGCGCTCGGGGCGACCCTTCTCCGTGGTGCTGATCGATCTGGACAAGTTCAAAGAGGTCAATGACACCCACGGGCACCTGGAAGGTGACCTGGTGCTGGCACGGGTCGGACGACTGCTCGAACAGAAATGCCGGCAGTCGAACGTTGTGGCCCGTTATGGAGGCGACGAGTTCATCATCCTCATGCCGGAAACAGGTATCGAACAGGCGCAGGCGTTGTCGGAACGTTTGCGACAGTGGCTATCTCAGGACGCCATGCTGGCCGAGCACAAGATCACCGGCAGCTTCGGCGTAGCCAGCTTTCCCGGCCACGGCTTCTCCGCCGAGGACATCATTCGGGCCGCCGATGCGTTTATGTACGCAGCCAAGCATGAAGGCGGAAATCGCGTGTCGAAGGTTGAAGAGTTTGGCGAAGGCGATCACTTTGCCACCCAGCGTCAGCAGATTTCCACCTACATCGAAGGCTTCCTGCAGCGCGATCAAACCGGCCCCGATGATCTCGATGAACTGGTCGCGATGCTTCGCAAGCTCTGCGGAGGCGACGATGACTGCAACGTGCAGGTGCTTAAGGAGTCGATTGAAGTACTGACCCGCGCGGCCGAGTCGCGCGAGTTCCATGCATCCGGACATGGAGAAATGGTCGGCCGCTATGCCGACCTCATGGGCCGCGCCCTGGCTCTCCCGCCCGATGAGATCGTCGAGTTGGTCTACGCAGCCCGAGTGCATGACGTCGGAAAGATTTTCGTTCCCGAACGCATTGTGACCAAGCCGGGTCCGCTGACCGACGAAGAATTCGCGCACATGAAGCAGCATGCCCGGGTGGGAGCGGAGATTGTCGCTACGATTCCCGGCAGTCTGATGCTGCAGAAGGCAGTCGAACATCATCATGAAGCTTTCGACGGCAGCGGCTATCCCAACGGCTTGCGCGGCGAGCAAATTCCGCTATGGGCGCGGATAGTCAGCCTGGCGGACGCTTTTGTGAACATGACCACCGAGCGCTCCTTTGCAGCCGCCAAGACTACCGAACAGGCGCTCGCGGAGATCGAGAAGATGAGCGGCACCCGTTACGACGGAATGCTGGTACGGGTCCTGATTCGTCAACTGAAGACCGGGAAGGCGCAGAGCCTGGGAGACTAGGCGCGTTCCGCTGGCATGTTGAGAGTGGCCGCTCGCTTCGCAAAACCATTCCAAGATCAATCATCCCCCGACTTGCAACTTGACAGCCCAGCCTAGACACTAATGACCATGCCGATCGTTCTCTCCCTGGAAGGTAGAGTTGCCCTCATCACCGGCGGATCACGTGGGATTGGTGCGGCTGCGGTACGCGCGTTTGTCGGGGCCGGGGCGCGCGTCATGTTCAACTACCAGTCCGCGAAAGTGCAGTCCGACGCCCTCGTGCAGGCCTGCGGCTCCGAAAACTGCGCGGCCGTGGCCTGTGATCTCAGCGGTCTTGCCACCGCCAGGGATCTGGTCGACGAGACCGTGAAGCGCTTTGCACGGTTGGACATTCTGGTCGCGAATCACGGAATCTGGCCACCCCAGGACGCGCCGGTCGACCAACTGACCGACGAGCAGTGGCGGGCCACCGTGGCGGTCAATCTGGACAGCGTTTTTTCACTGATTCGGCATTCGGTCGCGCAGATGAAAAAACAGAAAAACGCAGGAACTGGAACCGGTGGCCACGTTGTGCTGGTCAGTTCGACAGCCGGCCAGCGGGGAGAAGCTTTTCACGTGGACTACGCCGCTACCAAGGGAGCCCTGATCAGTATGGTGAAAGGCCTCTCGACCGAACTCGCCGGGGACGGCATCCACGTGAACTGCGTGGCTCCGGGATGGGTCGCGACTGATATGTCGGAACCGGCCCTGAATGATCCGAAGACCCGAGAGAAGATTTTTGCGACCATCCCCCTGAATCGGGTGGGCAAACCCGATGAGATTGCACTCCCGATTCTATTTCTGTGCACTGAGCACGCGGGCTTCATCACGGGAGAGGTCTTCAACGTCAACGGCGGAGCCGTGCTCGCCGGATGAAGCTCTGTCGAATCGGAGTACCTGTTGGCGCGACATGCAGCCCGGCGCATGGTTTTCGGCGTCTAACGAAACAAAGCGGTCGATGGCGGGCCGCTACGGGCACGCCTCACATGGCCGCTTGCTAGGCTGAACTACGTCTCTCATTATGCGACGACTTGTCATCCTTCTCATGCTCGTGGGGGCGGCGTTCGCCCAGAGTGCGTCCTCATCTCCGTCTGAGCCCGCGGCCCAGGAGAATTCCGCCAAGGCCAAAACCGTTCTGGACCAGGCAATCCAGGCACTTGGTGGGGACGCCTACCTGAACATTCAAGAGATCAGCCAGCAAGGCCGGACCTACAGCTTCCATCACGGCGAAACCACCAGCACGGGCATTCTGTTCTGGCGATTCGTGAAGTTTCCTGACAAGGAGCGCATCGAAGTCACGAAGCAGCGTGACGTGGCCTATGTCTATAACGGCGACCACGCCTACGAAGTCACGTACAAAGGCACCGCCATGCAGGACACCAAGAACACCACCGAATATATCCGGAGGAGAGAGCACTCCCTGGAATGGGTGTTGCGGCGCTGGCTCAAGGAACCGGGAGTTGCGCTGTTTTACGAAGGCAACGCTTTGGCCGCCGACAAGCCCGCTGAACAGGTCAGCGTAATGAATACGAAGAATGAAAGCGTCACTCTGTACCTCGACACCACCACTCATCTTCCCATCAAGAAGACTTTCTCGTGGCGCGATCCGACCGACAAGCTCCTCAATACCGAGGAAGAGGTTTATGACGCCTATCGGCCGACGCAAGGCATCATGACGCCGTATAGCGTCACGCGCTTCTACAACGGCGACATGTCGAACCAGCGCTTCCTGAACACGGTGAGCTACAACGGCGGTTTGAATGACTCGATGTTCCAGGCGAAAGCTACCTACGAGCCTGGAGCGCTTCCGGGGAAGAAGTGAACCCTCCGAGGTATCGCTCGCGGATTACTACGGTGTCTACCTGTCGCCGTGCGGTCCCATGTGCTATCTCATTCCAAGTGAGGAGGATAGCTGAACGCCCAAAGATGCAGAGCCCTCCTCTGCCACGGAGTGTGGTCAATTTGCCACATACGAATATTGGACGCCACCTGTAAGCTAATGTGCATCCGACACATCTAGCTCCTTCTCTTGAAGCCGGAACAGACAATCCGCACATCCGTAGAATGTAAGGGCGTCGGTCTTCACAGTGGCGCTCCGGTGCGCTTGCGAATTCAGCCCGCTCCCGCCGGTTCCGGCATCGTCTTCCGCCGCTCCGATCTCGATGACTTCGAGGTTGAGGCCACGGGACGCAATGTCGCCCGAGTCAGCTACGCCACCAGCTTGATGAAGAAAGGCGTGCTCATCTCCACCACCGAGCATCTGCTCTCTGCCTTTATCGGCACCGGGATCGACAATGCGATCGTGGAACTCGACAATCTCGAGTTACCGATTCTCGACGGCAGCGCACGGCCTTTTGTGGAGATGATTCAGAAGGCGGGCATCCGCAAGCAGCGCCGGCCGCGTTCCTACATGCGCATACGGCGTGAGCTGGAGTTGCGCGAGGGCAACAAGTTCATCGCGGTGTATCCCGCGGATAGTTATTCGGTTTCTTACACCATCAACTTCCCGCATCCGCTGATCGGAAAAGAAACATTCCGGGTGGACCTTTCGGATGGGAATTACCTGCGGGAGATTGCGCCGGCACGAACCTTCGGCTTTCTGCACGAAGCCGACGCGATGCGGCAACAGGGGCTGATTCGGGGCGCGTCCACGGAGAATGCCATCGTGCTGACCAAGGACCAGATCATGAATCCGCCTTTGCGATACCCGGACGAGTTCGTGCGCCACAAGGTCCTTGATCTCATCGGAGATCTCGCACTGGTGGGCAAGCAAATTCTCGGCAACATCGTAGCCGACCGCGCCGGACACGCCATGCACACCGCCTTGGTGTCGCGGCTGCTCCGGGATCGCACGTTATGGGAAGACACTGTCGTCGAAGAGAGCGACGAGGCTTCGCGTCCTGCTGCGATGGCAGTAGGAGCGCGACCTCTATAATTGTGCGAACAAAGACCGCACGAAAGTAGCGTGTCACGAAGGCTGCAGAATCGCCGATCGGATTGAATTTTCGGACGACCTCAGTCCGCAGGTTCGCACGGCGCTTCGGACTCTACGGATTCCTGGGCACGCTCTTCCATTAACCTTTGGAGTTCCGCGCGCGTATGGTCGATCATATTCGTTGCGAAGCGCTTGGCCAGTTTCTGCCGTTCGGGTGACAGGTCTTTCATCCGGATCGCCAGCAGCGGCGCATCTTCTTCGAGCCAGCGCAGCGTGCGCTGGACACGCCTAATCCTCATGTCATGAATGAACGTTGCCAATCGAAGACTCCCTGTGAACTGTTTCACAAAAACCTAGCCGCGGGCTCGACGGGACGCAAGTCGCAATCTGGGTACCGCGGAAACGCTTGGACGTCCATGACTTAGCAGGAACGACAGAACGGGTAAGGATGGGCAAGGCGGGAGAAAAACGGGGCAAGGAGTGCGGGACGTTGGCTAGCGAGCTGAGTGCGCTTCGTCTTCCATCCGGCGCAAAATCCACTTCTCGAGCTGATCGCGGGAAACTTCCGGCACATCCACAAACCTGAGTCCGGCACGACCCAAACCATCCGCCCACGCGATCTCGCCCTTGGGTTCCATGGTGATTTTTGTTCCAGGTAGGACGAAGGACACCGTGGTCATCGAGCCGTTGGGCAGCGCGCCGTCAAAGTGCAGCGCGAGCCCACCTTCGCTCAGGTTGGTCGCGAGACATTTCACTTCATCGCCTTGGCCGAACTGAAGGACCACAGGCATTTCCACCCGACAACGGAAATAGCGTCTTTTCTCACGAACCATGAAGCTGAGGGCGGTGTGGAAACAACGCAGGGTGCTCGCCGTGGTGATGGGCTTTTGCAATACGAAATTCGCTCCCATTTCGAACGCCTGATGGGTCGTGGTCTTCCCGTTCAAAATAGCAAATGAAACCGAGGTTCGGTTGCTGGTCTGATTACGCAGATTTCTCAGGACTTCCAATCCGTCGGGAAGGTCGTCGCAGTCGACAATCACCGCATCGAACTTGGCGGAGGAAAGAATTTCGGCTCCAGACTTGGCGGCCACAGAGACTTCCATATCAATGGAGAGCTTCTCCAGTGTCGGCCGGAGCACGCGTACGACCTCCGTGTCGCGGCACACTAAGAGTGACTCCAGGTTCATAGTCCTTTACTGTAGTCCGGGTGCACAACGCCGAAAAGGCACCAAGGTAATGGTCGCGGGTGCGCCGAGTGCAGGGACTGCGATGTCCTTCGGTGTAAGGAGTTTGTGAAACGGCGCGGCATCCGCGATTTTGGGCTGGCCGTGGGCGTCTGAAAACCGGACACTGGGTTCCCCATGCGTAAACGCGTCTATCTATCTCTGGGGTCGAATGTAGGAGATCGGGAAGCGAACCTACGGGCAGCCATCGAACGCCTGCAGAAAATCGGAACGGTCGCGGCTCTCTCTTCGCTCTACGAGACCGAACCGGTTGAATTCACCGCGCAACCCTGGTTCCTCAATTGCGCAGTTCGGTTGGACACGGAAATGATGCCGCGCCAGCTTCTGAAGGCCCTGCTGGATGTCGAACGGGAAATGGGACGGCGCCGGACCCAGAACAAAGGACCTCGCATGATCGACATCGACATACTGTTGTTCGCCAGTTCAGTCGTCCGAACCAAGGGACTGACCATTCCGCATCCTGCTCTTCGCCAGCGCCGGTTTGTGTTGGAGCCGCTGGCAGAGATCGCTCCCGATGTGAGGCATCCAGTTCTGAAAAAAACGATCCGGGAATTGCGCGACGAACTGCCGCCCGGCCAGATGGTGAGAAAGGTTGCGGGCAAGATTGAAGCAGCCACGCGGGTGGAATAGGTCTCAGGTCTCAGGAGTACCCGGAACCGTACACCCAAATGTCATTAGACTCTTGCCTGGCCCGTGCCTATGCGCCACTTCTAACTTTTTTCTGAACACCTGACCCCCAAGACCTGAGACCTAACACCTGAACCTACGGCACAATGATCCGCCCTCCCGCCTGGTCGGGAAAAGCGAGCGCGGACTGTTTTTCGGGAAACTGCGCGAACAGAAAGTCCGTGAATGCCCGGGACTTGGGCCGGCCCGACGTGCGTGCATGGGCCATGCGGGTCAAGAACACCAACGCTTTCAGCACCTCAGAATCGCGCAGGCGGGGAAAACCGGTGTGCTTCAACTCAGCCTCGCGGTACTCCTTCACCATGTTCTCCAGTTCCGCAGCCACCGCCCGTTGGGCTAATCCCTGGACCGGTTCTTCGTAGTGCAGGCCCGAGTTCACCAGGCGATCATAGCGGCGCGTCAAAGAGGTCAGCCCGGCAATCAGGTCCGAATCGTGGATTCCACGGTCGGCGCGCGCCCGTTTGGCCAGCGCAAAACTGAGCCCCATGATCAGGTGCTCGTGCTGGTAGAGGAACTGGTCTTCAAGTTCCAGGTGCGGGAAAAGGGCGGCAGGGTCTAAATCGCCCGTGGAGCGCGGCTTTTCATGCTCCCGGGCCTGCTGCAGGTAGGGACAGTCGCTGGGACAATCGAGCGTCACCTCTCGTTGTTCGCCGCAGCATTGCGGGCAAATACGCCCGTGCACGGCGGGACAGAAGCGCTTTTCCTTGCGGATTTCACAGATCGCACAGCTCAAAAGGGACTCTCCCTTTCCATTATGGCATCCCGCAGGTTGGAACGGAGGTGGCCGAAGCGCGTTCTTCGATCTCCTCGGGACCTGCTTGGCAGGGCCATTTCGGAGCCTGTATGTTGCGGAGCGGGCATGATTAGTGCCGTTTTGGGGACACCCGCTCGTAAAAACCGCATAAAATGCGGCCAAAACGCTACTTTTCCACAGGACTCGTGGTGTAAGATAGCTGCCCTCGCAACAAAACAAGCTGTTCCATTGAGGAGGATTCATGGCTTCAGGTTTAACGAAGACCCAGCTGGTGCGCCATCTGGCGGAGAAGCTCGAGACCAACAACAAAACGGCAGCGTCGTTTCTAGAGCATCTCGCCGACACCGCCATCAAAGAGACGAAGAAGAATGGCGTGTTCGTCGTTCCCGGCCTCGGCCGTTTGGTGAAAGCGCATCGCAAGGCTCGCGTAGGACGGAACCCGCAGACCGGTGAGCCGATTCAGATCAAAGCCAAGACCGTCGTGAAGTTTCGCGTCGCCAAGGCTGCGAAGGACGCGATCGCTCCCAAGAAGTAGTTCGCTGTTCAGGCAAGAAACGAAGGCCGGCTGCCAAGCCGGCCTTTTGCTTAGCGAGCACCAGCGATTCGGAGTACAAATACCAACAATACTGGGGCCATGGTTGGCTGATATTCGCGCTGCCCTCGTGTGGTATGACGCGCACCACATCTGCGGGACCTTTTCCGCCAGGATAGCGAATAAAATCCACCGCATTTCCTGTGACGTAGGATTCGCTGGATCCGTCCGCGAAGACAACGGTGAAAAACGTTTCCCCCATGACAGATTCTCCAGTTGCGTAGAGCTCCGTGGCAAATCTTGCAGGAAGGCGATGGGGACTGTCATCAATGGATTTGACATCCTCAATGTGAAACCCAACTCTTGCCCCGATTGTCCTCCCGATATGCACCCCACAACCAAGAAGAACGGCTCCTCTCGGACGATGGAAACACATATCAGGACCCGGTCATCTTTCAACTTTAGCGCGCATGGATAGTATTTCAAATGGCGGTCGATACTCGGGGTGATCGATCGCAACACTTCAGCAAAGCCTGAGGGCAAACACCCTAGCGGCGAATCGCCATCAATTTACTTCCCGTACTCGTTCTTCACTGAGGCCCCACCCTTCATCACAAACTTCACATGCTCGAGCACGGTCACGTCTTTCAGCGGATCTCCGTCCACCGCAATCACGTCGGCCCACTTGCCGGGCTCGAGCGTGCCGACTTTTCCCGACCAGCCCAGCAGATCCGCATCGTTGACCGTCGAGCTCTGGATCGCCTGCAACGGCGTCAGGCCCAGCCGCACGTAGACGGCGAACTCATGGGCATTCAATCCGTGGGGATAAACAGCGGCATCGGTGCCGAATCCGATCTTCAAACCGGCCGCGAAGGCTTTCTTCACATTATTTTGTCCGACGGCCGAGACTTCCTTCATTTTCCGCACGATGTATTCCGGCGCATTGCGCTTGCCCAGATTGTCGCGATTCCAATCCATTAGGTAAACGGTCGGAACGAGGTAGGTGCCATTCTTCTTCAGAGTCGCGATCGATTCGTCGTCCATCAGGTGCCCGTGCTCGATCGAGTCCACGCCCGCGATGGATGCCCACCTTACTCCTTCAGCACCGTGCGCGTGGGCGGCGACTTTCCGTCCCAGCCGATGCGCCTCGGCCACGATCGCTTTCATCTCCTCCATCGTGTACTGCGAGGCATTGGGGTCATCTCCTTTTGACATGACTCCTCCGGTAGCGCAGATCTTGATGACATCTGCCCCATACTTGATGACCTCGCGCACCTTGTGCTGCACCGCTTCGATCCCGTCAGCCACACCCTCGCCCTCATGGTGATATTCAAATGGAAGCAAGTTGTCGTCGCAATGACCGCCCGTAATCCCGAGCGCCGGTCCACTCACGATCA
>WNFQ01000842.1_pt1 | contig 21085 bp, 20 predicted proteins | sample 5400171 | NCBI WGS metagenome assembly WNFQ01 (sample SAMN13153356, study PRJNA577476) | soil metagenome | isolation source: 20 cm soil under Madrone tree | place: USA:California | collected 2016-06-14 | reverse complement strand
TCAACAGTCGTAGTAGTTTCATTGGGTGACTTCTTGGAAGTGTCATGGACCCCAGATATTCGACGACTTAGCAGTGAGTGAACCAATACAAAGCGCTGTTCGAGCACCTAAAGATGGGGCCGCCCGGCCGGCAAGCCATTCATCTGTGCCAGTGATTGCCTTTGCCGGCCTTCCCTGTCGAAATTCGTGGGCGACAGCCACTGTTCAAAGTTTGCTTTGCGCGTGGGCCACTCCGAATCCAGCATGGCGTACCAGGCGGTGTCGCGGTTGCGGCCTTTGAGAATCATGTGCTGGCGAAAGATGCCCTCAAACGTGAACCCGAGCCGCAAGGCCGCGCGACGCGATGGTTCGTTGAGAGAATTGCATTTCCACTCATACCGCCGGTAGCCAAGGTCCTCGAATACGTGACGCGCCATCAGGTACATAGCCTCGGTCGCTCCCGGTGTCCGCTGCAGTGCTGGCGTGAAGAGAATGCTGCCCACTTCTATGCCGCGATGGGCCGGTTCGATCCGCAAGTACGATGCGAATCCGACCGCAACTCGCGATCCCTGATCCAGAATGCTGAAAAATAACGGATCTTTGGACGCTGCCATCTGCCGAAGGCGCGTGTCGAAGGCGGGGCGATTCGGGTAGGGCCCGTCAAACAAGTAACGCCAAAGCGATTCGCGCTCCTCGCCGTGGCTTTTCTCGTAGAGAGAACCGCCATGCGCCTCAGGATCAAGGGGGACCAGCGTGACAAATCGGCCTGTGAGCGTAGTGAGTTGTGGAGCTTTTGCCGGGGCAGAGTCCACTCGCGCGCCAAGGCGCGGAGAGCTGATTGTGTTGGAGGTTGTCATCAGAGAAGTCCGCGCTTCCAGCGTATCACTGAGGAGAATTCCAAGGTGACCAGTGCGCCGCAGACGCGGACCGCACCAAAAGTAATCTAAGCTGCACGCAGCGAACCTGAGCGGCTGAAGCCGCCATTCCTACGAGCAGTCTTTGCGGCGCGGCTGAAGCCGCACCCCTTCAAAACAAAACTGTTTCGCGCTTGGGTTGCGATGCCTGTCCTCCGTGACATGGAAGGACCACTGACGACACAAACTCCGCTTCTTCTGCGCTGCTCAGTCGGATTTGTGGGCGATGGCGTAGTAACCACTGCGGGTCTGGACTTTATATCCCTGCTTGGAGCGCAGCTCGATCTTGCGGAACGATCCATCCTGGACGGTGTTGGTCGGTGTGTAGCCGAGGTTGTACTGGCTGCGAAGTTCGTTGGCGATCTGGTCGAAGGCTTCCTTAAGCTTGTCGAACTTGTTGCCGACTTCAATCACCCGCCCGCCGGTTTCGCCGGCGAGTTTTTTCATCTCTGAGTCGCCAGAATAGCCGAAACCGCCGTAGAATCCGCGGTCCGCGATCAGAATCACATACACGATGGAGTCGGACTTCTGCGCGGCCTCGATTGCGTCTCTGATGTGGAGTTGGCTGCCCTGGTCTTCGCCATCCGTGAGAAGAATCATGGCTTTGCGTCCGACTTCGTGCGCCAGTTGATCGTGCGCCGCGAGGTAAACGGCGTCGTAGAGTAACGTGCCGCGCGGAGTGCTGGTGGGAATCGGGCCGCCTCCCAGGCCAGGGAGCGAGCCTCCACCGCCACCGGTGTTGACTCTTGCCTTGTTCAGGGCTGCTTTCAGACGATGCACGTCATTCGTAAAGTCCTGCAACAGATCAACGTTTACGTCGAAGTCGATCACGAAAGCTTCGTCCTTGTCGCGCAGGATCTGGCTCAGGAACGAGCCGCCGACTTCTTTTTCCATCTCCAACACACGCATCTGGCTGCCGCTGGAGTCGATTAGGATTCCAAGCGTGAGCGGAAGATTGCTTTCCGCCGTGAAGTATTTGATGGTCTGGGGCTTGCCGTCCTCCAGAATCTGGAAGTCATCCTTGGTCTGATTGGGAATCAGGGCGCCTTTCTTGTCCTTGACGTTAAAGAATAACTGCACCACGTTGACCCGAACCTTCAAGGTCTCGGTGGATTGGTCGTCATCCGCGGGGGCCTGCGACTGCTGCTGGGCGACCAAGGGGACAGCCAGGGTCAGAAACAATAAGAGCACAGGGGCTTTCGGCATGAAGTGATTCTCGTGAGACTTTTGCTAGTCTAATCCTGTAAGGTTGAATGTACCAATTCACTCGGTTTGAGCATCCCAGGAGGTGTACGGTTGCCTGCTGGCGGGAGAATAAGACCTTGGGTCAGCTGATGGTGCGCAGTTTTCGGATCGCTACGGTGTTTTTCGCTGTGAGTGTGATCGCGCAGGTCGCGGTTGCTCAGGATCAGGCCCAGAACCCCCAATCTCAACAGGACATACCGGACGCACCCTCGGCAACTCGACCGGTGCAGACATTCCCCACGAATCTACCGCCGCCCCGACCGCCCGAGGCACAGCCGGTACCTGCAGGAGGTCAGCCAGCTTCGGCCGGATCTGAGACCTCGCCTCCGCCGATGCCGCCGGTCAAAACTATTCCGCCGGGCTCGGCTCCCACCGAGGGAATGAATCGCAGGGACGACCTCTACACAATTACGGTCACAACCAATTTCGTGCTGGTGCCAGTTACGGTGAAAGATGACGGCGGGCACTTAGTAGACGGGCTCCTTCCCAAGGACTTCTCGGTATTCGAGGATGGACGAAAAGAGGCGCTCAAGTTCTTCACCAGTGATCCGTTCCCCCTCTCCGCGGCCATCGTGCTCGACACCGGCATGCCCGATGTGGCATTGCAGAAGATTAACCAAACCTACTCGGCGCTCTCGGGCGCGTTCAGCCCGTATGACGAAGTTTCGCTCTATACCTTCAGTTCTACCGTGAGCCAGGTGACGGACTTCTCCACGGTTGGTCAGAAGCTGACGGCGGTCTTGAATCAAATGAAACTGGAACACGGCCGCAACAACGGCGTGCCCGTCATGAACGGGCCGCTGGGCCCGCAGGGGCCCACCGTGAACGGCGTGCCGGTCGAGCGTCCGGGGGCGCAGCCCAATATCGCTCCTCCCAAGGACGTGCGCGTGCTCAACGACGCCATTCTGCGAGCTGCGCTGGACTTGAGCAAGCGCGACCGAGCGCGGCGGAAGATTATCTTTGTCATCAGCGACGGACGCGAGTATGGCAGCCGCGTCTCCTACAGCGATGTCTTGAAGGTACTGCTCTCGCGCGAGGTGACGGTATACGCCATCGGTGTGGAGAACGCGTCCATCCCTGTCTACAGCAAGCTACAGAAACTACATCTACCGCACTACGGGTACGGAGACATCCTCCCCAGATATGCCGGGGCTACGGGCGGAGAAGTGTTTACGGAATTTAATCGCGATAACATCGAGGTCGCCTACGCCCGCGCGACCCTCGACGCACGCAACCAGTACACCCTGGGATACACCACCCGAGCTACACCGAGCAGCACGTATCGTGACATCGAAGTTAAAGTGGCCCGTCCGGGACTGAAAGTCAGCGCCAAGGCTGGCTACTATCCGTTGCCCGCCGTGAAGTAGCCTCGTGCTGCGGACGCGCTCCTCACCAGTAACCGCCGTAACCTGCCGGTAACAATGGCCATATGGTATAAAGACCAGCAGTACTCCAAGGGATATTTTTGTGCGTTGGCAGTCCGGCGGGTCGGAGTGCCTCGAACGGCTGGTTCATTTAGAGGAAAGTCTTTGAGTTTCATCAATTTTGCAGCCCGCGAGATCAACTGCAAGATCGTGTATTACGGCGCTGGTTTAGGCGGCAAGACCACGAATCTGCAGCATATCTACCAGAAAACTGCCGAGCAGCAGAAGGGCAAGATGATCTCGCTCGCGACTGAGACCGAGCGTACTTTGTTCTTCGACTTCCTGCCGCTCGATCTGGGTTCGGTGCGCGGCTTCAAGACCCGTATTCACCTCTACACCGTTCCGGGCCAAGTGTTTTACGACGCCAGCCGCAAACTGATCTTGCGGGGCGTGGACGGGATCGTTTTCGTGGCCGACTCGCAAGAGGAGCGTATGGACGCTAATGTGGAAGCGCTCGACAATCTGATGGACAACCTCAAGGAGCATGGCTACGACTTCTTCAAGATTCCCTACGTCCTGCAACTGAATAAGCGCGACCTGCCCAACGTATTGCCGGTGGACACTTTGGCCAAAGAACTCCGACGGAAAAACGAGGCTGTGATCGAAGCGATCGCATTTCAGGGCGGCGGAGTGTTTGAAACGTTGAAGGAGATCGCACGGCAGGTGCTGACGGAGTTGAAGCAGGGGGGGTAGTAGCCAGTCTTCAGTCGTCTGTCCTCAGCTGGCTTTGGTCGTTCGCTGTTGGCAGGTAGCCGGAAATACCTTTCCTTTTCTTCTCTTCCGAAACGCAAGTTGAATCTCCTCCGTTTGTATCAGGAACGGAACCGCAATCCAACTCACAGTCTGGGACACTCGCGATCCGTCTCTTCTGCCTTCGAGTTTGCTAGTGTGGTGTCCCTAAAATTCTTTGAATATCTCAGCCTAGGAGCTGGAGATGCAAAGGCTTGCAACACAAGGTCCCTCCACTCCGCTTCGCTCCGGTCGGGATGACACACTTTATGGGGCGAATTTGTGGGACAACAGACTAGTTGCTTTGGAGCCTTGCCAGAAGAGACTCCAGTTCCGGCGGCAGCGGACCCTTGAAGGAAATAAGTTTTTCGGTGCGGGGATGGTGGAGTTCCAAGGCGGCTGCATGCAGGAAGTTTCTGGGGAGCGAGAATGGTTCGCCGGTTTTTTCATAGCCAATCTTCGGGCCTTTCGTCGAAAGTGTTTTGATCTCGCGAGGCGCTCCGTACAGGACATCGCCGACCACCGGATGGCCCTGCGACGAGAGGTGTACGCGGATCTGGTGCGTTCGTCCGGTATCGATTTTCAACTCCAGCAAAGTGAATTTGCCGAAGGGCGAGTCGATTCGTTGGCGGACTTGATAGTGGGTGATCGCTTCGCGTCCGCCGGAGCGGAGGGTGGTCATGCGTACGCGGCGCACACTGTCGCGGCTGATGCTGGCGTGGATGGTTCCGCGTTCCGCCTTCATGGCGCCGTGCACTAACGCTATGTAGGTCTTTTTCACCTGCCGGTGGGCAAATTGCGCCGCCAGCTTGCGATGTGCTTCGTCATTCTTGGCAACCACGATCAGGCCGCTGGTGTCTTTGTCGAGCCGGTGCACAATGCCAGGACGCAACTCGCCTCCAACGGCGGAAAGCGTTCCGAAGCGGTGCAACAAGGCGTTGACCAGAGTTCCGCGGTTGCGTTCATCTTCCGTGGCGCCGGCGCCGGCGTGGACCATCATTCCTGCAGGCTTGTTCACAATGGCTAGGTCATCATCTTCGTACACAAGATCCAGGGCAATGTCCTCGGGGATGGCCCGCAGGGGTTCGAGTTGAGCCCGGCCTAGCACGCGGATGGTCTCGCTGCCGCGCAGGCGCAGAGAAGGTTTAGCTTCGCTGTCGTTGACGAGTACCTGGTGTTGTTCGATGAGTTGCTGCACGCGTGCTCGGCTGACGTCCGGGATCTTGACGGCCAGGAATTGGTCGAGGCGTTTGCCTGCGTCTTCGGGGGTTACCGGGAAAGTGGCGGGAAATTGGGCAGGCATCGATGGGAGGAAAGTTTACCGTAACGGCGTACCTACTGGCGGATTCGTGAACAGAGACGAAACGCGAAGGAGCCGAAGCCCGCGTCTATCCAAACAAACAGCTTCGATAAGGGCTCTGCCCGGCCTGCGCCCGGCCGTCCAGACGAGGGCGTCTGGGCCTACGCTAGCGGGCCGGCCTCTGCTGGCACGGCTCGGGGAACACCGGCGCGCAGCCACCAGATCAGCCCGCCCAGGATGACGAGTCCAATCGAGATCAGTTGCGTGCCGGTCATCATTCCACCGAAGACTGAGCCACGGCCTGGGTCGCCGCGTAGAAATTCGAGGAAGAAGCGCGCCACGCCATAGAGAATCAGGTACGCGCCAAACACCTGACCATCAAACTTCTTGCGCTTGAGCATCCACATTAGCAGGAAGAAGTTCGCTAGTTCGACGGCCGACTCGAACAGCTGGGTGGGTTCGAGAGCTTCATTCAGAGGAGTTCCGACCAGCGCGTTTGCCACGGGATTGGTGAACGTCACTCCCCACCAGGCATGAGTGGGTTTGCCCCAGCAGCAGCCCGCGGCGAAGCAGCCGATGCGACCGATTGCATGTCCCAACGCCAGCCCAGGAGCGAAGGCGTCACAGGTGGCGAGCGCAGGCAGATGATGTTTGCGGATGTACCATACCGCGGCCAGCAGTGCGCCAATCAGTCCGCCGGAAAAGACCCCTCCCGCCTGCAGCGTGCTGATGCTGAAAATCTCGCTGGGATGCGCGGCGTAGGAACTCCAGTCATTGATGATGTACAGAATTTTTGCGCCGAGAATGCCGCACAATACGACCAGAATGCCGAAATTCCAAGCCTTGTCGGGGTCGATGCCTTGTTTGGCGGAGTTGCGTACGCTGATCCAGAGGCCAATCAGAACACCAGTGGCGACTAGAAGACCGTAGGTGGGGAGGAAGAAGCGGCCGGAATGAAAAACTTGGGGATACACAGATGTTTAGATGCAGCAATTTTATCTAGGTTCATTTTAGCAGGACTTAGTGCGAGGGACTGGAAAACTGGTACGGGGCAAACCCATCGCGAGTGCAAAGGTCGTCGGCGAATGGAAGCGATATGGGTAGGCCGTGGTGAGAAATCCTCAGCCGGCCCGTGGCGGCCTTGGCAAACGCAAGGTCCTTCAATTGCGCTCAGGATGACAGGGTTTGAGAGTTTGCAAGTTTGAGACGCTACGACCACTCGAGAGTGCCGAGGAGCAAAGGAGGTTTGGCCAACAGCGAACGACCGAGAGCCATTAGCTAATAAAAGCCGACCCGCTGCGCCGTGTGGCAGGCCGAGAATGAACCCGTCCTTGACGGTGGGAACCCGCCGAGACCCTTTAGGCATCTCCGCATGGCGGAGCATCGCACACCGGATCGAATTTTCGAGTCGAGTCCCCGTTCATTCGGTGTTGGTTCAAAAATCGGTTACCACCATCACCAACGTCGCAGGTCGGCTTTCAGCATTGGATGCTAGGGAAAGATTGCGGGATGCGCAAGAGGGAAGACGTAAAAAGTTGGCAATCGACTTGCCAGAGACTTTCGTGTGGTCCGTAGAATCGCGCATGGGCCCGCGAATATGTAGATCGAATCCAAGGGTATTGCCACAGAGCGGTTACAAAGCGGCAACGAGCGAAGAGTAGTTGCATTCCCTCAACGATGACGACGGAACATCAATCTGCTCGGTGGGGAATGACTTGAAAACGCAAGGTGCCTCGACTGCGTTCGGCTCCGCCTCACTTCGCTCGGGATGACAAGTGTAAAGACCGCGGATGGGAGGCAGTTAGCCCGCGCGCGAGTTTTCGAGGACTTCGTCCAGTGCATCCACGAGCTTGTTGGCTCGCACCTGATAGTTGGGTGTACTACCCTCCGCCCTACGTTTTAGCAGGTGAAATTCATCAGCGATGTTCAGAGCAGCCAGAACCGCCAGGCGGACGGTGTCTATCGTGTTGGTTTGTTCGGCTACCGCGCGCATCTTGGCGTCGACGTATTCGGCGAGCTTGAGAATGTAATCGGGATCGGAGCCGCGGAGATTGTAGGCCTGATCGAAAATCTCTACGCGCACGCTGGTGTTATTCACGTCTTTCACCGGGTTTTGCCGCGTCGCCGTTGCCATAGCTGATCCTCGTTTCTCACGCTGGTGCCGCCTGACCGGGTGCAGCTTAACTCGCGGCTTGCTCCCCGATGGTATCGATCTGGCGCAGCATCTTTTCTACGCGGCCGCGCACTTCCTCACGGTCCTTGCGCAGCTGGACGGCTTCGCGGCGCAGGGTCTCTACTTCCTCTTCGCGCTCCTCGAGCTGCTGTCGCAGACGCTGCACATCGCGTTCGGCCGAAGTCTTTGCCTCGCGGGCGGCCTTGTACAACTCAATAGTGCGATAAACCTTCTCTTCCAGGGCCTGGAATTCGTCGGCCGGAACCTCGGCAGATACCTCTTCTACGGCTTTGAGAACCATGATGAGTTTCTTCCCAACAGAAAAATACGAACTTGAGCGCAGTATACCGCAGAATGGCGTGGAATCGATGGGCGGAATGAGGCACGGAAGTGGGGATAGATCAAACGGACGGATCGCCCTTCGAACCGCGAGCTTTGCGCTGCGGGCTGCGAGTAAAACGGTGGGGAGTGAGGTAATGCCGTGTGGAAACCTTGCTGCCCGGAATTCTTGGACCCATTAGCAGTTAAAGTTGTCATTCCCCGGGCGCAGCGAGGAATCTGGCCTTCTTGCTGTCTCTCTGACTCCGGGGTGAATTTACCTGTGAAGTTTTTTTAGTCGACGCGCAGCTTCGTCGAGGGTCTCATCGCGCTTGCAGAAGGCAAAGCGCACCTGCCGCGCACCGTCTCGCGGATCACGATAGAAGCTCGAGCCGGGGACGGCGGCCACGCCGATCTCGCTGACCAGGTGCTTGGTGAAGGCGATGTCGTCAGGGAAACCGAACTCGCTGATGTCGGTCATCACGTAATACGCGCCGCGTGGCAAGAAGCATTTGAAGCCTGCCGCGGTCAGCGAAGGAATCAGGCGATCGCGGCGCTTGCGGTATCCCTCAGCCAGATTACGGTAGTAGCTTTCGGGGAGGCTCAGGGCGGCGGCGCCCGCTTCCTGGAGCGGTGCGGGAGCGCCCACGGTGAGGAAATCGTGGACCTTGCGGATCGCGTCGGCGACGCGGGGCGGCGCGATTGTCCAGCCCACGCGCCAACCGGTTACGCTGTAGGTCTTCGACATGCCATTGATGGTGATGGTGCGGTCCTGCATGCCGTCGAGGCTGGCGATCGAGATGTGCTTGGTCCCGTCGTACAGGATGTGTTCGTAAATCTCATCGGTGATGGCGAGGACATCGAACTCCAGGCACAGGTCGCGGATGGTCTCGAGTTCCGGGCGCGTGAACACCTTGCCGGTGGGATTGTTCGGTGTGTTTACGATGACGGCTTTGGTGTGCTTGTGAAAGGCGGCCCGCACTTCGCGCTCGTCGAAGGTCCATTCACCCTCGGCGGTACTGGGCGGACGCAGCTTTACGAAGCGCGGTTTCGCTCCGCTGAGAATCGAATCAGGGCCGTAGTTTTCGTAGTAGGGTTCGAAGATCACAACTTCGTCGCCGGCGTTGCAGACCGCGAGCAGGGTGGAGATCATCGCCTCGGTGGATCCGCAACAGACAGTGACCTGGGTTTCGGGATCGACCGGAACGCCTTGCCAGGCGTGCATCTGACGGGCGATTGCGTTGCGCAGGCTCTTGGCGCCCCAGGTGATGGTGTACTGGTTTACGTCAGCGGCGATCGCTTCCTGTGCGGCTTTCTTGATTTCCGCGGGCGCCGAGAAGTCGGGAAATCCCTGGGCAAGATTGATCGCGTCCTGCAGCATCGCCTGGCGGGTCATCTCGCGGATTACGGATTCGGTGAAGTGGGAAACTTTGTCGCTGAGGAAATGCTTTGGATGTGCGGCCACGTCCGACATGGTTTGGTCAGACTAGCACAACCATACCGAGCCCTCATGCTTGCGCTGGATGCGGTAAGCGATAAGCGAACTAGGACCACGGTTGGTTTTCCTGAAAGGACTTACTTGCGGAGAATCTTCTTCTGCACGTCGGGCCAGAACTCCGCGAAAGCTTGGCTGCCCATGCGGCCGACTACTCCCCACACCGAGCGCACTACGGCGCCGCTGGTTTTGGCCTCGCTATCGGCACGCCAGGCATTCGACAGAAAGTTGTTGCCGACGTCCCCGGCAAAGCGGGCGTAGGCGGGATGCCAACGGCCGTCCCGATGCGGCGCAAGAAAGGTTGTCCGGATTACATATTTCACTCTGGGCCACACGCCTCTAGCGGCAGAGTGAAAGTAACGTGGATCCTCGCCCCATGCTGCGCCGAGGCCGGCCTCGATCAGGTTCCCGGTAGCGATTCCGGTCAGGCGCATTCCATTGCGTTTTCCGAAACCATCCCAATGCGCGCCGTACTCGGAAGGAATGTTGCGTGCGGTCCCGATGGCGGCGCTTAGCGGGCCCGCCAGGAGGAGGCTGGTCGGACCTACGGTCGATTTCACCAGCCAGCCGCTGCGCTGAGAGGGTGTGATGGGTTGATAGTTGGGCACGGGCCTGGAGGCGCTCGCAGCGTCGGGTAGTAGGTTTGTATTCCTAGCGTCCTGGGCCGACGCTAGTCCCTGCGTGCCAAGAGCAAGCAGGAAAAATCCTAGAACCCATTTCACGCAGAGTCTCCGCGTAACCGACTTCTTTCGAGCGGACGAACGGGAATGACGGCGCCACTCTTTCGACTATATCGGGAGACGCGCTGGCGTGGCGTGTTAGAGATTCCGGGCGCTTCTACAGGGAAGCTTGTAGGAGTCTTGCGAATCCTGTTCATTGCCTCGGAAGGACATCTGCTTCGGGTATTGCTGTCGCGGGCGTACGCGGACAGGAGTGTCCGCGCCACACAGAGCGTCCGCGGCACACGGGACGGGAAGCTTACGCTCTCAACGTGCCGCCCAGGGCTTGCAAGGCTTTGATCATCTGGGCGGACCATTGCGCTACTTCGTCTTCGCGCAGCGTGCGTTCGCCGGATTGGAAGACTGCTCGTAACAGGATCGAGTATTTGTCGGGCGGGACATTGCCTCCGCGGAAGATTTCGGCGGGCTCGAAGCTGGTGAGCGTGCTCAGGTGCAGTTTCTCCGCCGACTCCCGAATTTGTTCGAAGGTCACGGTGTCAGCAAACAGGAAGGAGAAGTCCCGCTCCACCGCGGGATAGCGCGGCAGGGTGCGGTAGCGCGGATGGCGGAGATCATGCTGATACAGGTGATCGAGATAGAGTTCCGCGATGAAAACGTCCTGGCGGAGTTTGCGGGCTGCGGCGACGTCAGGATGCAACTGGCCGAACTGTGCCACCACGGTGCCATCCATAACGGCGCGCGCCGAGCGGCCAGGGTGATAGTAGTCGGAAGCGTGCGCATCGTAGTGCAGGGCGGTTGATTCGAACGCTTCGAGGAGATTCTCGATATCGCCCTTCAGGTCGAAGAAGGAAAGTGGACGGGCTTCCTCTGGACGGTTGATGTTCGTTGGTAGTGCCTGTCCGGTGGCGCCAAGGCAAATGTGCTTGGGTTCGATTGAGTTCGTGCTGTCGGCTTCGTACACGTGGCCCGCTTCGAACAAGCGGACGCTGTTGCTGTCCCGATTCAGGTTGTAGGCGAGCATGTTCAGCATGCCGGGCACGAGCGAGGTGCGCATGACCGACGCTTCTTCGCTCAGCGGATTAGCGAGCGGGAGCGCTGTCGCTGGCGAGAAGCGCTTGGCGTCTTCGGACGAAATGAAGGCGAGGGACACGGCTTCGTTGTAACCGAGCCCGAGCAGGGACGTGCGGAGCCTGGCGTCCTTGGCGGCGTCGGGAAGTTCGATCACCGCACCTGGGTAGGAGGGGAGCGTATTCGGGAACCGGTCGTAGCCGTGCAGGCGCGCGATTTCTTCAATGATGTCGATTTCGCGCTCGACATCCAGCCGCCACGAAGGGACAGTCACGGTGAACTCCTCTCCATCGTGCCGTTCGGCGGTGAACTCGAACCCGAGGCGGGTGAGGATGCGGAGAATCTCTTCTACACTGAGGGCTTTTCCCAGAATGCGGTGGACTTCCGAGATGCTAAGGACAATCGGGGCCTGGTCTCTTGCTCCGACCACCACGTCGATGACGTCGCCGGTCAATTTTCCTCCGCCCGATGCGAGGATCAGCTCTGCAACCCGGTCGGTCGAGACGATAGTCGATTCGAAATCTGCGCCTCGCTCGAAGCGGTGCGATGCGTCGGTGTGCAGGGCGTGGCGCTTCGAAGCTTTGCGAATAGTGGCGGGATCCCACCACGCGGATTCGATCAAGATGTTGTGCGTCTCCTCCGTGATCATGGTGTCGTAGCCGCCCATCACACCCGCCAGGCCGACCGGTTTCTTCGCGTCGGCTACCACCAGGTCTTCGGTGGTGAGCTTGCGCTCGACGCCGTCGAGGGTCTTTAGGCTCTCGCCCGCGCGCGCGAAGCGGACTACGATGCGGCCGCCTTCGAGCAGGTCGAGATCGAACACGTGCGTGGGTTTGCCGATCTCCCAGAGGACGTAGTTGGTTGCGTCGACCGCATTGTTGATGGGGCGCTGATCGAGCAGCGCCAGGCGGCTGGCAATGTTGGTCGGCGAAGGCTTGATCGAGACATCGCGAATCACACGGGCTGTGAAGCGCGGGCAATAGCGGCCGTCTTCTACCGTGATGGTGACGCCGGCGAGTCCGGTTGGTGAGGGCAACTTGGGTGCGAAAGGCTTGAGTGGTATGTCGTAGAATGCCGACGCTTCGCGCGCTACGCCGTAGTGGTTCATGGCGTCGGGACGGTTGGTGCCGATCTCCATTTCGAAGACGGTGGAGTCGCCTTCGCCCGCGATGCTTTCGACGGCGATACCGATGGAGGTGAGATCGTGCGCGAGGGCATTGTTGTCGACCTTAAGGTCGACGAAATCGCGGATCCATGAGGGAGATATCTTCATGATGATTTAGGCGACGTCTGACCCGCATTCTGAATTCGTGACCTCTTGATGCGATTGAGCAAAGTCCAAAATGTGACGATGAACAGGAAGTCCAGCGTAAGACCCGGGACGGCATGTTGCCAGGGGACAGTGTGCTCGAGTGTAAGAAGGACCCCGTTCATAAAAATTACAGACCACAAGACAAGGCCTATCTTAAGTCCTGCGCGGCGCTGGTCTGCCGCTCGCTTCGCTCGGTAACAGTTTCCACCGCGACTTGCCCTCGAAGGAAACGCGAGAGATAGACACCACCCACCACGCAGGTGGCAGTAAGAAAGGCGAACATGGCCAGTGGAATCCACATCGGCAGGTTCCCTGGGTGTGTCCGAAGGTAGAGCAAGAGCAGCGCCACAGCACACATATTGGCTAGGATGAGGCCCGCCAGAAAGATGAGAACCTTCTTCTTGAGCTTCATGTTCCGATTGCTTCTACCTGAATTGCTCCAAAAACCGTGCGTCCCCCTGGAAGAACAGCTGAATGTCGTCCACACCATACTTAAGGATTGCGATTCGGTCGGCGCCCATGCCGAAGGCGAAGCCGGAGACTTTTTTCGAGTCGTAGCCGCTGTGCTTCACGAATTCGAACACGTTCGGATCGACCATGCCGCAGCCCAGGATTTCGATCCATCCCGACATCTTGCAGGGACGGCACGGTTCGCTGCCGCGCTTGCCACTGCCGCCGCAGATGAAGCAACTGACCATCATCTCGGCGCTGGGCTCGGTGAAGGGGAAGAACGACGGGCGGAACTGCGTCTTCACGCTTGATCCGAACAGAGCTTTCATGGCGTGGTCGAGCGTGCCCTTCAGGTCGCCGAAGGTGATGTTGGTGTCGACGGCCAGGCCCTCGATCTGGTGAAACATGGGCGAGTGGCTGGCGTCGGGCGGATCGTTGCGGTAGACCTTGCCGGGAATCACGATGCGCAGCGGTGGCTTCATCTTCTCCATGGTACGGATTTGCACGGGAGAGGTGTGGGTGCGCAGCAGCAGCCGATCGCGCAGGGCTTTCTTGTCCTGATCGGCGATGAAAAGCGTGTCCTGCATGTCGCGCGCCGGATGATTCGGCGGGAAGTTCAGTGACTCGAAGTTGTAGTAGTCCGACTCGATCTCGGGGCCCTCGGAAACCGAGTAGCCGAGATTGTGGAAGACGGCGACGATTTCGTTCATCGTGCGGATGACGGGATGCTCAACGCCCAGCGGGCGGCGAATGCCGGGGAGGGTGATGTCGACGCGTTCAAGACTGACACTGAGCTGCCTTACTCCGCCTTCAACGAATTCCTGGTCCTTAGCGATTTCCTGCTCGATGAATTGCTTGAGTGAGTTTACGAACTGACCGACCTCCCGCTTTGCCTCTTTCGGAGCAGCCTTGAGCCACAGGTCGTTAATCTGCGTTAGAAGCCCATTCTTGCGAGCCACCCAGCGGTCGCGGAACGCCTTCCGGGTTTCTAGGGATTGTTCGAGCAACTCCTGCTGGAAAGCGGACCTCGCCTGAAGGGACGCCTTTTGCAATGCATTCGTCGAGTAGTCCGTCAACTTTGGAACGGTGTACATGAAATCACTCGGGTTCGTGCTGTTCGCCCCGAAAAAGCAGGTTCCTCTGCCTCCGCTGCGCTCGGCGTCGGAATGACAATATGAACAAAGAAGTCGGTGGAGATGGAATGAACCCATCTCCCGTGTCGATATGAGCTAAGTGCTAACGGCTCCTAAAGGCTGGTTCATGCCGCGCCGAGAGCGCCTTTCGCCTGCTCGGCGAGGTTCTTAAAGGCGCCAGGATCTTTCACCGCCAGGTCGGCGAGGATCTTGCGATCCAGTTCGACTCCGGCTTTCTTCAGGCCGCTGATGAATTTCGAGTAGCTCAGGCCGTTCAGCTTAGCAGCAGCACCGATGCGGACGATCCAGAGGGAGCGGTACTGGCGCTTTCTTTGCTTGCGTCCGGAGTAGGCGAACTTCAGGCCGCGTTCGACGGCCTCTTTCGCGGAGCGGTAGAGTTTTGATTTTGTGAGGAAGTAACCGCTGGCGCGGTCTAAGATTTTTTTCCGCTTAGCGCGGCGCTTGGTTCCACGTTTTACGCGAGGCATTACTTTCTCCTTTTTGCTTGCTCATTCACTGGCGGCTGGAGGTAAGGATCGTCGATGACGATTGACCTCTTCACGCGCCGGGCCGCTGCATTCAGCGGCGGTGCAGGAACCTACAGTATCGCGGCTCCTGACTTTACGCGGGCAAGAGTGCCCGCGCTACATCGGACTCACTGATACGGGATCATGCGCAACACTTTTGGGGTGTCAGCATCGCTCACCAACACCGATTTGGCCAGCTTGTCTTTGCGCTTCTGGCCTTTCGACGTCAGCATATGGCGAAGGTGCGAGTGATGACGCATCACCTTGCCGGTTCCCGTTTTCTTGAAGCGCTTGGCGGCGCCTTTGTGGGTTTTTAGTTTAGGCATAGAAATTCAGTTCTCAGTTCTCTTAGCATTTAGCCACTTAGCAATTGGCACTTGGCCATCAAGCCTTGAGAGCCGATAGAAACATTTCGGTTGGAGACAGTGTCTGCCGTACGAAGGCTAAATGCTAAGTGCTAATCTTCACGCTTGTCTTGCTTGCGGCGGCGGCGCTGCTTGCTGCTTTTCTTTTGGCTTACCGCCGCCTTCTTCTTTCTTCGGGGCCAGGATTGCGTGCAGCGTGTTGCCTTCCTGGCGCGGGCGGAACTCCACGATACTTTTATCCTGGACGTCCTTGATCAATCGTTCCAGGATCTGGCGTCCCAGGTTGGTGCGGGTCATTTCACGGCCGCGAAAGAAGATGGTCGCTTTGACCTTATCGCCTTCTCCCAAGAAGCGCAGCACGTGGTTCTTTTTTGTTTCGTAATCGTGATCGTCCACATTGATGCGGAACTTCACTTCCTTGATCACGATCTGCTTCTGATGCTTTTTGGCCTCGCGCTCTTTCTTTTCCTGCTGGTACAGGAATTTCCCGTAATCCATGATGCGGCAAACAGGGGGCTGAGCGGTGGGCGAGATTTCAACCAGATCCAGGTTCTTTTCGCGGGCCATTTTTAGCGCTTCGTAGGGCGGCAGGATCCCGATCTGGTTGCCTTCGTCATCGATCACGCGGATTTCGCGCGCGCGAATGCGATCGTTGGTGCGGATAAAGCGCTTATCGATACCATCCTCCGTACACTTCCGGCAGAAAGTGGAGTGAAAATTATAGCATGGGCTCTTCGAGCGTCGAACGACGGACGAATCTGTATTCAACGCGGCCATGGGCCTGCGTATTGGGCCAAACGAAGCTGACTCGCGATCAGATCTGCAGGAGCCGTTTGGGAAACACCCGGATACGCAGATTCATATGGCGTTCACTTGTTCCTACAAGAACTGGGATTGTGGAATCTCCTAAATGCCTGTAATACAAAGTAATTAGTTTGGAGGATGGTTTGCTCCCACCGTAACTGGAGTGTCACCCATGGGGCAGGAGCTGTCCGTTTCGTATCAAGCAGTCAAGACCAAAGTTCATCGCCTGATGGACGCGGTGGTCGAGGGGACCAAGACCGAGAGCGACGTTCACGCCTGTATTCGGCGCTGGTGGAGCCTGGTCCAGCCGTCGGATCGTGCGGTCGCGCGCCGGTACCTGCTGGCGGTGCTGGAACGGTCGAATGCTACGCTGAATGCGATTAGCTCGGAACTAACGGAGTTGGAGGGGTTTGCCGCGAATTCGGATCGCCCATCCTCCAACTTGGCCGAGCGGCCGATGGAGTCCAATTCGTCGGCGGCAGCGGCGAGCAGTCCCGTCTAAGGGGCGTCTTGAAGCGGTGCGTTGTACTCACGACGCACGGGACTACTCTTTCCAAGTAAACGATTTCAAACTGCGGTGCCGCTCTTGGTCAAGCTGCGCGTGCGCGGCTTGGCCCATCGTGATGCACAATCCGCCACATCAAGACTTCCGCTTCCAGAGCCGGGCAGTCTTCCAAGTCTCTGCGGATCGCCTCCAGCGCACGCCATGCATGACGTGTCTCGGGCCCGAGAAAACGAAGAAAAGCGTCACAGCCGGACACCTTCCAGGCTGCAATGTCCTGAACAGCCTCGAGAAAACTGCAAACCCAATCGCGGACTTCGGCGCTGCCGGTTTGCATGAAATCTTCCAGTTGATCAAAAGCGCGTTGCACTGGTTTTGGATCACCGTGGGCAAACAGGGTGGTTACGAATCTAGCGAACTCGTAGCTGTTGGCGATAGGGTCGGCCGAATGTCCAAACTCGTCCGAGCAAGCATTCGCGCCGAAATCGGGAAGGCTCTTTCGGAGGTGCGAGATAGCCTGCAGTTTTTCCATGCGAGTGCCTGCCGAACCGATTCGTCCGTATACAGAATAGTCCCTCTGGAACTGAGAAGGTAGTGGCCCGAATGTGCCATGACTTGACCCGGATCGCGGTCTTGTCACGGATGGGCGTGACAGTCGTCACGGATTGGTTCACGCCGTCTGGTTTAGCCTTTTGAGTTCCTCCTCCCCTCCGGCCACCTTTGCGGGGTCCTTCGACTGCGCTCGGCTACACCTCACTTCGCTCAGGATGACGGTCGAGGTAGAAGGTAAAGGCTCTTCCGGGCGGTCGATCGGCGGGATAACTCCGCGACTAGTGAGCCGGCGAGGCTGTTGGGCGGGATTTCGCTGCTTGCACTGAAGTCTTAGTGCGGGACAACTGCTTCGGATTGCGCTTTGCCAGCCAGTTTCTCAATTGGCGCCGAGAAGCCGCGGACAAGTCTCCAAAGAGTATGCCGGCTCGGCCACTATCGTCGGCCCACATCACCTCGCCGGTTCCCTCAATCAGATGGGAAGTGCCTGGAAGAATGAAGCGTAAGGGGACCTCCGCCGCCGGAATAGGCTCGGCGGCCTGCACCGACAAGCCATCCTGGCTCAGTTCCAAGACCAGAGCGGGCACGGGACAGATATCACCGAATCTCAGGTAAACCAGCGACTCGGTTTTCTGGCGTGGTGAGCGCCGCCGGTCCGTCCGCATGAAGGCCCAGCCAGCGCGCAGAGAGTGCGCTACCTGTTCGAAGACCAGAGGTTTATATAGGACGAAGTTGGCTCCCGCCTGAAATGTACTTCCGATATCAGTGCGCGCGCTGATCATCGCAAACACGACGGGACGGCGCTGTGCCGGAGCCAATCGCGCCATGTGCACTGCCTGCGACGCACCGGGTAAGTCGAAATCCACGATAAGTGCGGAATAGTACCCCAGCGCCAGAAGCTCCATCGCGTCGGCCGCCGAGGAGCACATCTCCCCGTCGATCGAAAGGTCTTCCAGAGTGTTCAGCAGCACCGATAACGACTCGTGCTGACGACACATTAAGAGGGCATTCAACTTCATGCAGGCAGCTTATGCCTCGGCCTGTGGACGGTAAAGTAACGCCGGTAATCCGGGCTTTCTTACCAAAGGTGGTGAAGAAAGGAGAGTTGGGGGAGAGCTTTTTCCTTTAAGTTTCGAGCATTCTTTCCAGGCCGGGGTAGTTGAGGGAGCAGCGTGGAACCATGGAGCTGCGCAAATTTTCTCTCGCGGAATTCGCTGAGCACCCGGGGTCACGGTCTCGCGTGACGTGCCAATCAGTTGGGCGATTTCCTCCTGGGGGAGAGAGACCTTGATGCGGATGCCTTCCCTGGTGTGGTCCCCGTCGGATGCCCATTCCAGCAGGAGCCGCACCAGCTTCTCTCCCACGGAGTGGGATAGGCCCAGGGAGCGAATTATCTCGTAGGCGCTTGGCAGTTCCTGTTTAGATGCTGCGCGGCATTAAGGCAGGCAATGGCATGATTTTGCAGGAAGCGGAAGAAAGCCGTCGCGCCGGAGGAAATCGAGCTGACAAGGCTGCAGGGTTTGCCCGTAAGTTCGTAAGGCCTGCCCGAGACGGTGCCATGCAGGCCCAGCACCTCGCCCGGTTCGGCGATGCGCAGGATCGGAGACTTGCCGTCGCGTGATGTAGTAGTGAGTTTGACGCGCCCGGAACAAATGACGTACACGCCGCGAGAAGCCTAGCCTTCCACGAACCAAGACGGCCCCGTGGCGATAAGCGCTCGCAGACTTGATCTTGTCCAAGTCCTGAAGAGAGGTTTTAGAAAGCTCGCAGAAGAAACCGGAAGTCCGCAGCTTGCAGAGCGGGCAATCTTCCGTGATTTGGATGCCGTAGGGTGTGCCCATAGCGCCCATCGAGTCACAGTCGTCAGTCTTCAGTCCTCAGCCGGGTGGCAGGATTGGTCTTTCTGACGACTGGGTGAACCATAACACCCAGTCATCACTGCAGCCCATGATGCGGGTCACACAAAGCGGGGGAAGCGGTCACCGAGGTAAATGGGCCATCGGGGAGACGCAGATCAGGAAGCCGCATTGGTTTCCTCCTGGGGGAAGAATTCGTCCATAGGATAGCCCTGGTCTTGCCAAGCCTTGAGGCCGCCCGCCAAGGGGCGGACGCGGGTAATCCCAATCTTCTTCAAGTCCATCGCCACCTTTGCGCTGGTGGCTTCACTGGGGCAGGTGCAGTACAGAACCACCTCGCGATCGCGTGGGATCTCAGCGTTGCGTTCGGAAAGTTCGTCGGGAGAGATGCGCACGGCAGTGGGAACCGTGCGCGGGTCGACGACGAATTCAAGCGCGTGGCGTAAGTCGACTATGAAAGGCCGCTCGCTCCGATCGAGAGCGGCCTTGAGCTCATCGACCGTCATGCGCGAGACGCGCAGGGAGCGGATGAAGCGCTGGCGCTGGATATACTTCCAGATCACATTTCCGATCAAGGTGAGCAACAGGATCAACAGAATCCAGCCGGCTGCTGTTGCCAGCATCACATCGATGGGTAGTTTGCGGGCTGGGATGTAGCCCACCAGCGCGAAGCACGCCGCCCAAATCAGCGAACCAACCGCGTTTACGATCAGGAACCGCCGGCGCGACATTCCGGAAAGCCCGGCGATCGGGGAGCCTAGATGGCCAACCCCAGGAAGGAACTTGGAGTAGATCAGCGCTGTGGTGGTGTGGAGCGCGAAAGCATTCTCGGACTTGCGCACGCAGGAATCCGGCTCCAGGGAAATCTTGCACAGGATGCGGAGTACCGAGGCTCCCCGGCTTCGGCCCAGTTCATACCAGACCCAGTCGCCTAGCTCCGATGCGATTACGGTGAGAACGATGATTCCGGTCAGGCTCATGTCGCCCAGCCCGGCTACGGCGCCGGCGGCGATCATCACGGGCGTGAGCAGCAAGGGCAGGCCGATCCGCTCCAGCAAGGCGAGTAGAAACAGCCACAAATATCCGTGACGGATGATTTCCTGGACGTGTGGATTCAATCAGCCATTCCCCAAAGTTTTCGCCGAGCGGTTCGCCAGTTATGAAGTCACCACTCGACCGAGCGAACCTCAGCGGCTAAAAGCCGCGATCTAGTGTGGTACCTTTACGGCGCGCCTGAAGGCGGGCCCCCTCAAAGTGGCCCTTCCTCCGATCCTTCAAAACAGGCACTACTTCTAGATAAGCACTACTTCAAGACAAGCAGCTCTTCAAATCACAGTCTTGTTTCCAAGAGTTCTAGCACTCGGTACTCGGTACTGTTTAACGCACTTTACTCAAATATTGGTGAACCATCTGGACGGTGATAGATCCTTCGCCAACCGCCGAGGCTACACGCTTAATGGACGCGTGACGCGTATCACCTGCGGCGAAAACTCCGGGAATGATGCTTTCGAAAAGGAATGGGTCGCGCTCCTCTTTCCATCCCTTCGGCCCATCTCCATCCCGCGGCAGAAGTGTGCCGGTGAGCAAGTAGCCCCGGTCGTCCATGGGAAGCTTGCCTCGTAGCCATGCTGTGCACGGCACTGCGCCAATAAAGATGAAGAGCGCGGTAGTGGGGACGGTCTTGGTTTCGCCGGTTTCCTGGTTCAGGATCGTGATCGACTCCAAGTGATCCTCTCCATGGACTTCGACCACCTCGGACTGGATTTCCACGTAAATGTTTTCAACCTGCCGGATCTGGTCGATCAGGTACTGCGACATGCCTTTCTGCAGGGAGTCGGACCGCACCAGAATTGTCACGCTGCGGGCAAACTGGGCGAAATAGACAGCAGCTTGCCCAGCGGAGTTGGCACCGCCCACGAGGTAGACGTCCTCGCCCGCGCAGAGTTGCGCCTCGGTCATGGCGGCTCCGTAATAAACCCCGGCTTCCTGCAGGCGTTCCGCGCCGGGAATATCGAGCTTTCTCCAGGAGAGCCCGCTGGCGATCAATAGGGCGTGGCAACTGATCTCACTGCCGTCGCGCAGCTTGATGAAACGATAGGGACCGTCCACACGGAGGCCCACGGCTTCCTGGGGCGACAGGATCTCGGCTCCAAACCGCCTTGCTTGCGTGAACGCGCGTCGCGCGAGGTCAGCGCCGGTAAGGCCGGAGGGAAATCCCAAGTAGTTTTCGATCCGAGAACTCATGCCCGCTTGTCCGCCGGG
>WNFQ01000841.1_pt1 | contig 21087 bp, 15 predicted proteins | sample 5400171 | NCBI WGS metagenome assembly WNFQ01 (sample SAMN13153356, study PRJNA577476) | soil metagenome | isolation source: 20 cm soil under Madrone tree | place: USA:California | collected 2016-06-14 | reverse complement strand
GACTGCGGCGGGGCCTTTGGCCAGACGCTCAAAAACCGCTAATCGGGTTGGATCAGCCAGCGCGATCAATGAATTCCTATGGTTAGCCGTCACTTACGGTAAGTGAGCACTTACTGAGATTGATGTCAAGGATCCGATAGGACTCATAAGTCGTATGAGACCCATGAGTCCTGTATGCCGCGCTCCCGGTGAAGCGCATAAGACTGAGGAGCCGGTTTCGGCCCGAAGGGCCTTGGAAACTTAGCCCAGGCTTTAGCCTGGGTGGCTTTACAATAAACGCGATCAGCCCTGAAGGGGCGGCGCGTATTGATTCTGCTGCTGTTTGGAAAACACAAAGTTTAACAGTCCGTTCCCTTCCTCTCAAGACAGGCTGCAATAAACGTGCGCACCCATATCGCGCGTGAGTGAGTTTTGCGGGCTGGCTAGTCGTCAGAATTTTCGTTCTCTTGCAGGTGAATGAATCCGAACAATCCGTGCGCTTCGTCAACAATCCCTGCCGTGAAATACAGCTGGTCTTTGAGAAAGAACAGTGCCCACAGACCATTAAATTCCAGGGGTTGCCCTTTTCGATGCAGAAGCGTGCCCAGAAAAGCCCCGGAGTGGATGTCGAAAGCGTTGATGTGGCCGTCACCGAAATTGCCGACAAGCAAGATTTCATCATTAAACTTACCAAATTGCTCATGCTCCGGTACTCTCGCTAAACCCCAAGGAGAGTTGAGCGGACCTGTCATGTCAGTGAACTGTATCAACCGTGTGACAAAGCCGGTATCAGGGCTAAACACGTCAACGAAACCGTGTCCCGCGCCTCCCACGTCGTCATGCTTTGCACCATTCTGCAAAGCGAAAGTAACATAAAGCAGGTTGTCGATGGTTGCGATACCAAACGGAGCCCATCCGGGGGACGAAGTGTCAGGGGGTACCGGGGGAAGACTGGGATCGACGAAGGTGGTCACCTTATTGAAACTGCTGTCGAACACATCAACGGTTCCTTTACGGAAGTTCGTGGCGTAAAGGGTTGGTACGCCGGTCTTGCGGTTCGCAATCGCTAATCCTTTGTACACGTCGTTGATCGTTGGGTCTGGCGAGGAAGGTTTAATAATCAAGGTCGCGGTCAGGGGATCGACTCCTGGATTCCAGCCCCAAATTCCCCCATCCTCGCCATCAAAGAGAAATATGGCTGGATTGGTGCTCGACGGGATTAAAAACGCATTTGTCGCGGGGTTGTTGAAAACAATCCCGGTGGGTGCGGCTGTGGGCGTTGCGGGTGGAGTCGCTGTGTCGACAAGTGTAGGTGGAAGCGTCACGAAATTCTGTCCTGGCGAGGGGCCCAAAAGCACGGGAGTTCCGTCAGGACGGAAAAGCGTAGAGACTCCGGCACCGTTGTCATTCACCCAGAAGACCTTCGCTGTCGGGTTGATCACTAACCCCCAGGCATTTACCACATTCGGGTCGGTCCGGTCAGCGACGCCTGCAACGTCGCTCTGCAGATTCTCCCAATCAAAGAATTTTCCCCTGGCTTGACCATCTTGGTCCTCTGCGTAAGCGCAAGGGAGAACCGCCGGCGAAAACTGCAGCCCAGCAAGGGCTAGGGCTACTCCAAAAGAGCGGAAGGGAACAGAAACGCGAATCGTTTTCATAAGTCGGGAAGGCTGAAAAGGGGGGCCTGCTGATCGGCGGCTGGCCGCTAGCGACCGCCTCCTGCCAGAGAGACCGGCCGACCTCCGATTTATTCCCGCAAAACTTAAATCTTTCCGCGAAAAATTCCCCCTGCGTGGGTAAAGGTTTCGAACTAAACCTGCAGGATGGGCAGAGATCAGATCACGGAGTTCTGGATCGATCGGGGAGGCACGTTTACCGATATCATTGCGGTTCAACCCGGGGGCCCGCTTCGGACGCTAAAACTCTTATCCGAAAATCGTGAGCATTACGCCGACGCCGCCGTCGAAGGGATCCGCCGTCTACTCGGGTTGAATGCAGACGACCCGATACCGACGGCATTGATCCGATCGGTGAAAATGGGAACAACGGTTGCCACCAATGCTCTGCTGGAACGTAAAGGTGAACCGACGGTTCTCGTCGTAAACAAGAATTTACGAGATGTTCTTCGGATTGGCACCCAACAGCGCCCTCGTTTGTTCGATCTGGAGATTAAACTGCCTACACCGGTTTATGAGCGAATAATTGAAGTTTCCGGCCGGTTTTCGGTGGAAGGAATCGAGTTGGAGCAGTTGGATGAGCAGCAAACCGAGAATGTTTTGAGAGAAGCTTTTGCCGCTGGTTTTCGCGCGGTAGCCATAGCGCTCATGCATAGTTTCCGTTTTCCTCAGCATGAGTTACGCATCGCTGATATCGCTCGCAGAATCGGGTTCTCCCAGGTCTCCCTAAGCCATGAAGTAAGCCAATTGATTAAGCTCGTTCCCCGTGGAGAGACAACTTTGGTCGACGCGTACCTCTCGCCGGTGCTGCACCACTACGTTGATCGCGTTCAGCAGGCGTTGCCACACGTGCCGATCTTTTTCATGCAATCGAACGGTGGTTTAGCGAGCGCTGCACAGTTTCGCGGCAAAGACGCCATTCTCTCCGGGCCGGCCGGTGGAATGGTCGGGGCGGTCAGAGTCGCCGAACAGGCCGGTTCTCAAAAAATCGTGGGATTCGATATGGGAGGCACATCAACCGATGTGACTCATTTCGCTGGCCAATACGAGCGCCGTTTCGAGTCAGAGATTGCCGGTGTACGCCTTCGAGTTCCGATGCTGCATATCCATACCGTAGCCGCCGGAGGCGGCTCGGTCTGCCGATTTGCCGGCGACCGGTTTCAAGTAGGTCCGGAAAGTGCCGGAGCGGATCCCGGGCCGGCCTGCTACCGAAAAGGCGGTCCGCTCACGGTCACGGACTGCAATTTGTCGCTGGGACGGATTCAACCGCGGTTCTTTCCGACGATCTTTGGATCAACCGGTGATCAGCCGCTCGATCGGCTGGCAGCGGAATCGCGGTTAAATCAAGTAGCCGAGGTGACGGGCCGGTCCCGGGAGCAGGTGGCTGAAGGTTTCTTGCGCATCGCGGTGGAAAGCATGGCCAACGCCATCAAAGAGATTTCAGTCGCTCGCGGTTACGACCTCAGCGATCACACGCTGGTCAGCTTTGGTGGGGCTGGTGGGCAACATGCCTGCGCCATCGCTGATGCGTTGTCGATAAGCCAAATATTGATCCATCCGCTGGCCGGACTGCTTTCCGCCTACGGAATTGGTACGGCCGATCTACGTTTCCTTCGCGAGAGCTCGATCGAAGCAAATCTGGATCTGAACAGCTTCCGGTTTACTCGAAAACGGCTCGATGAGTTGGAAGCAGAGGCCAGAGCGGGAATCGAACAGCAGGGTGCCACCCCGGACCGTGTTAGCCGGCGGATCCACGTGCGCTATCAGGGCACCGACACGGCATTAATCGTGGATGATTCTCCATTGGAACAGCTAACCGCCGCATTCGCTACTGCGCATCAGAACTTTTTCGGTTTCACGATGCAGGATCGAGCACTGGCCATCGAGGCCGTTTCAGTCGAGGCCATCAGCCAAGGCGCTGCCGTCTCTTTTGACGGCTTACCGGTTCCAGCATCCGAGCTGCCGGCTGACGAAATGTCGGTATTCCTTTCTGGTGAGTGGAGAAGCACGCCGGTTTGGAAGCGAGATGAAATCGGTTTTGGTACAAAACTGGAAGGACCCGCTTTGATAGTGGAACCGCACGCCACGACCGTGCTCGAGGTCGGTTGGCGTGCGGAGATAACCCGCGAAAGGAATCTCGTTCTTACCAGGGCGCTTCCGCGATCGACGCGGATCGAGGTCGGGACGAAGGCAGACCCGGTCCAGCTTGAGCTTTTTCACAATCTATTTTTCTCAGTTGCCGAACAGATGGGCGCGGTCATTCGCAACACCGCTTATTCCGTCAACATTAAAGAAAGGCTCGACTATTCCTGTGCACTATTTGATGCGGACGGCCAGCTCGTCGCTAATGCGCCGCATATGCCAGTTCATCTCGGTTCGATGGGAACTGCGGTCCGATCGATCATCGAACGAAGAAAAAATAATATCCGCAGAGGCGATAGCTTTGCGCTGAACGACCCGTTCCGCGGCGGTACTCATCTCCCGGATATTACGGTGATTTCGCCCGTGTTTAGCAGCGGAGATCGGCCGCTATTCTGGGTAGCCAGTCGCGGTCATCACGCTGACGTTGGCGGTTTGACTCCAGGCTCGATGCCGCCCTCCAGCAGAACAATCAACGAGGAGGGGATCTTGATCGATGACTTGTTATTGGTGCGATCTGGCCAATTCCGGGAAAAAGAGTTGTGCGAAAAATTTACGACCGGTCCTTCTCCGGTTCGCAACCTGGCGCAGAACCTTGGCGATATTCACGCCCAACTGGCCGCCAATCAAAAGGGGATCATCCTCATGCTTGAAATCGTGGAGCGTTATGGAGGTGAGGTCGTGCGTGCTTACATGGACCACATCCGGCAGAACGCGGCGGAACAAGTGCGCCGGACTATCGATCGTCTAACACCGGGAACATTTCTGCTCCCGATGGATTGCGGCGCTCAGATTCAGGTTGCGATTACGGTCGATCGTGAATCGCGTTCGGCTCGAATCGATTTCACCGGCACATCGGCTCAACTAGCAAACAACTTTAATGCGCCCTCCGCGATCGTTCGCGCGGCTGTGTTGTACGTCTTTCGCACACTGATTCGCGAGCCAATTCCGCTCAACGATGGATGTTTGGAGCCGATCGACATAAAAATCCCGGCCGGTTCGATGCTCGACCCAAAACCGCCGGCGGCAGTCGTAGCTGGGAACGTTGAAACCTCTCAAGCGGTGGTGAACGCGTTGTATGGCGCGCTTGGGGTGCTTGCTGCCGCCCAAGGAACCATGAATAATCTGACCTGCGGTAACGACCGATTTCAGTACTACGAAACGATTTGTGGCGGCGCCGGAGCAGGCCACGGATTTCACGGCGCAACGGCGGTTCATACGCACATGACCAATTCCCGAATGACTGATCCCGAAATCCTGGAACTGCGATACCCGGTCATTGTCTCAGAGTTTCGAATTCGTGCCGGTTCGGGCGGCCAAGGCCGGTGGCATGGAGGGGATGGGGTGATTCGACGAATTACTTTTCGCGAAGCGATGACGGTAGCGATTTTGGCTGGTAATCGCCGGATTGCGCCCTTTGGTTTGAGCGGAGGAGGAGCTGGAGCGACCGGAAGGACATATATTGAGCGAACGAGCGGAGCCCAGGAACTTCTCGACAGTTGTGCGACCGCCGAAGTTCAGGCGGGCGATTCGATCGTGGTGGAGACGCCTGGAGGAGGGGGGTATGGCAAGCCCGGTCGGGAAGAGGTGAGAGGTGAGAGGTCGGGCCCGGGATAAGCGATATCCGACGTTCCGTCATAGGTCCCATCCGCCCTATAGGCCCTATCGTCGTTATTCCTTTGTGTCTTGCCGGCTTCGTGTGAGCTTCTCCTGAATTGAGGCTTTTAATCACATCGGATCTACATCTAGTTCCCAAGTGGCACGAGGTTGTACTTTCGCAGTTGCGAGAATGGATCAGAACTCACTGGCCGGACGGTTTAGTTATCGCCGGCGACCTGGCAGTCGCATCGGAAGCGGCAAATTCTTTCCGGCAATTGCGTAACATTTTTCCAGATGGACCGATCGCGCTCACGCTCGGGAATCACGACTTCTGGTTGGGGCCGAGCAAAGAATGCCGCTCCTTGTCCGAAGTGATCGAACGCCATTGGACGCCGGCGGCCGATCAATTTGGTATCTGTCTTTTGGATTTGGAGAATCTTCCCCTAGGCGAGATCACGTTGGTCGGCGCCTATGGCCACTACGATCTCGGGTTTCGCTATCCCAACCTGCGGTATGATGGCGCTCTGGTGACGACTGAACATTACCTGGCCGGAAAGCCACCGACTCTGACCCCGTTGCGCTGGCGAGATTTTTTCCGTATGCCGCGCGATCTGGATCCTGTCTCGGTGGCTCAAGAACAGGTCCGCGCTCTCGCCGCCAGGCTCAGAACGGTTACGGAGAAACGCGCATTCGTCGTCCTACACACTCCGCCATTTGCACGGTTGCTCGGTATCCCTGATATTTCGACGGTTAATTTAGAGGCGCCGAGCGTGTATACCTTTTTTCGAGCTTACCTAGGAAACGAGCGGATGGGTGCACTGCTCCGACAAGAAAAAGAGAGAATTGCCGGGGTCGTCTGCGGTCATACGCACCGCGAAGTGACCCCGATCGATCTAGGCGATTTTTTTGGATTAAATATCGGATCTGATTACGGAGAACCCGCGGCCTACCTATATGAGACAAAGACGAACCGGCTAACCAAGGTTTCGGGCCCAGACGGTTCGTCAATTAGACCGGCGGAGAAAGGGATCTTATTCGCTTGATAAACTCATTGACGTCATCCCCCTCCAAAGTCATCTTGCCGGCTCTCGGAGGGGATATGGAGAAGATTCGTAATATCGCGATCATCGCACACGTCGACCATGGAAAGACGACGTTAGTTGATCAGTTGCTTAGGCAGTCCGGCACGTTTCGCACCAACCAGAAGGTGGAAGAACGGGTCATGGACTCGATGGATCTCGAGCGCGAAAAGGGGATCACCATCAAGGCAAAAAACGCGGCGTTCAGGTACCGGGACTACCACGTCAACATTGTGGATACGCCGGGTCACGCCGATTTTGGGGGAGAGGTAGAGCGGATTATGAAAATGGTGGACGGGGTTCTCCTGGTGGTGGACTCGCACGATGGGCCGCAAGCGCAGACTAAATTTGTCCTGCGCAAGGCGCTGGAAAATCATACTCGTCCGATTGTCGTCATTAACAAAATCGACCGGGAGAATGCGCGTCCGCATAAGGTGTTGGACATGGTTTTTGATCTCTTTGTTGAGCTGAACGCTACGGACGAACAGCTTGATTTTCCGGTCATTTACGCCAGCGCGAAAGAGGGTTACGCGGTGCGCGAGATTCACGAGACGAACGATAATATGGAGCCTCTATTCGAGGCGATCATTAAGCATATTCCGCCGCCGCCAAAATCTGAGCAGGCTTACTTTCAGTTTCTTGTCTCGAATCTAGATTATAGCGATTATCTCGGTCGATTGGCCTTCGGGCGCATCGTCAGTGGCCGTGTCTCGGTGGGTGATTCCGTCGTTTTGGTTCATCTCGATGGGCGTCGCGAACGCACCAATGTCACTGCGTTGTTTGGACATGAAGGTTTGGAACGTACGGAAGTTAAGCATGCCGGAGCGGGCGATATCATCGGGCTGGCGGGATTTGAAGAGGTGGCGATCGGAGAGACAATTACCGATAATGAGGATCGGCCGGCACTTGAGTTTGTTCACATCGATCCGCCTACCATCCAGATGAATTTTGTGGTCAACGATTCGCCGTTGGCCGGTCGGGACGGAAAATTTGTGACCGCTCGCCATATCAAGGAGCGGTTAGTGCGGGAAACACGTACGAATGTTTCCCTAGGGTTCACTGAGACCGATCTAGCCGGCGTTTTCACCGTGAGCGCTCGCGGGGAAATGCAAATCGCTATCCTGGTGGAACAGATGCGAAGAGAAGGGTTTGAGCTCCTGGTGTCGCGGCCGGAGGTCATCTTCAAAAAAGATGAGGGCGCCGACCTGCTGGAGCCATTTGAAACACTCTATGTCGATGTTCCAAATGAAAATCTAGGAGATATTTTGCAGTCGCTGGCCGGTCGTAAAGCCGACATCGTAAGCATGGATCATCAAACCAATGGCGTTTTGGTCGAGGCGGTGATCCCGACTCGTGGGTTGATTGGCTTTGAGAGCGACTTGGTAAATCTCACTCGCGGACTTGGTTCAATGAGTCACCTTTTCAAGGAATACGGACCGCACAAAGGCGAAATCTCAAGTCGCGGCAATGGGGTGCTGGTAGCAATGGAGAGCGGTGTTTCCACGTCTTACGCGCTCAACAACGTTCAGGAGCGAGGCCGCCTATTCCTCGGACCCCAGGAGGAGGTATACGAGGGAATGATCGTCGGTGAGAACTCCCGGCCGGACGATCTGACGGTGAACCCATGCAAGACTAAGCACCTCACAAACATGCGGAGCCAAGGAGACGGTAAAGGAGTCCAGCTTGCCCCGCCTCTCAAAATGAGCCTGGAACGCGCCCTCGAGTACATTACTTCGGACGAGTATGTCGAGGCAACCCCTAAAAACCTTCGGCTACGCAAGAAGATTCTGGATTCGACGGCTCGGAAGCGAGCGTCGGCCAAGCTGGCGACAGCTTGACAAAAGACTCCTGATAGGTTTTGGTAGGCTATCGCAAAGTGATTCGCTAACCGGCGGTTCTACAGACTTCCTGTCTTCTCTCGGTCGCGAGCGGCTCATTGCATAACCTTTAATTTCCGTTCTCAATCTATTTTTCGAACCCGAATTATGGCGGGTCATAGTAAGTGGTCCAAAGTAAAACGCTTCAAAGGCGCTATAGACGCGAAGCGTGGTAAATTATTTAGCCGGTTCTCCAAGGAGATCATGGTCGCCGCTCGGATGGGCGGAGGCGACATGGATTTGAATCCTCGCCTGCGTTCGGCAGTCCTGTGGGCGCGGGCGCAGAACATGCCCAATGACACCATTGAGCGTGCGATAAAAAAGGGGACCGGTGAAATTGCGGGAGGAATTGTCGAAGAGCTGATTTACGAGGGGTACGGTCCAAGCGGAGTTGCTTTGATCGTAGAAGCGGCCACTGATAATAAGAACCGAACGGCTGCTGACATTCGAAGGATTTTCAGCAAAAATAATGGACACCTGGCAGCGACGGGAGCCGTCTCTTATCTATTTAAGAGAAAGGGACAAATAACGGTTCCCCGAGCTGCACTAGAAGAAGATCGGCTGCTGGAGATCGCACTTGAAGCAGGCGCCGAAGACTTGGTCGTCGATGAAGAGTCCTATTTTGTGACAACACCGCACGATCAACTCTATCACGTGGGCGAGGCAATGCGGCATGCGGGGATCCCGATTGAGCTACAGAAGCTAACATTTATCCCCGAGAACCTGGTACCGGTTCAGGACTCTTCCCTGGCTGACCAAGTGCTGCGGCTTTGTGATGAACTAGAAGAGAACGAAGACGTTCAAAATGTGCACGGCAATTTCGATATTGCGGAAGAAACGTTGGCGAAGCTCGCTCACTAATGATCCAAGGGGCCCTATTGCGTTAGAAGAAAGAAGATTTTGGAGGAAGTTATGCCAGAAGGAAACGAACAGCCTGCTTTGTTAGGCGATGAGAGCGAAAAGAAGCCGAAGCGGACTCGGTCCGCGCCCGGTTCCAGTGCAAAGCGGACGCCAGCCCGAAAGGCTGGCGGAAAGAAACCAACTAAAACGATTGACCTGCAGGTCGGCGAACCGTCGCAAGGTCAGCTATTGGAAACGGCAAATCGACCTTCCGATCAAAGAAATTCCGAACGAACGGCGGTGGATGGTTCGGCTCGACCTGAGGTGCGTCATTCCCTAGCCGAAGACCAGGGCAGTCGGTCAGAAGAAAGGCCGGTCGCCAACCATCGAACAGACTTGGCTTCGGAAGTGAATGAGACCCAGGAGTTGCCTCCGGCCGAAAATGGCAAACATCGCGCCCACGGTGAAATAACCGTCGAACAAACGAAGCCCGAGCCGGTTTATGGTGAAGGGTTGATTGAGGTATCGGGCAAAGGCTTTGGCTTTCTGCGCGACCCGAAACGCAACTACGTTCAATCGCCGCAGGATATTTTCGTTACTCCGGAGGTAGTGCGAAAGCATGCCCTTCGCGATGGTCTCTGGATCAAGGGAGAGATTCGGCGTGGCAGTCGCGGACCGCAGCTGTTCAAACTGACTGAGATCAACGGTGAGGACCCGGATCGCTACCGAAACTTACCGGTGTTCGAGGAACTCACCTCGATCAACCCAACGGAACGCATTCGGCTCGAGACCGTTCCCGACCGATACACGACGCGAGTGATGGATCTCATGACACCGATCGGCAAAGGACAGCGCGGACTGATTGTTGCGCCTCCGCGGACCGGTAAGACCACTTTATTGCAGCACATAGCTGATGCCGTGGTCCGAAATCATCCCGAGACCAGCTTGATCATTCTGCTGGTGGACGAACGGCCGGAAGAAGTCACCGAGATTCGCCGGACTGTGCCAAAAGCTGATATCATGGCAAGCTCGAATGACAGCGATATCAAAAGCCATACTCGCATCGCGCAGCTCGCCATCGAACGCGCCAAGCGTCTGGTAGAGGCTAACCGCGACGTTTTTGTGTTAATGGATTCGTTAACCCGAGTTGGCCGTGCGTTTAATAACGCGAGCGCCGGCAGCGGCCGTACCATGAGTGGTGGTATGGACTCGCGAGCGATGGAGATTCCGCGAAAGCTTTTCGCTGCCGCTCGAAATACCGAAGAAGCGGGCTCGTTAACCATCATGGCTACCGCCCTGATCGAGACCGGTTCGAAAATGGACGAACTGATCTTTCAGGAGTTTAAGGGCACGGGGAACATGGAAATGGTTTTGGATCGTCAGATCAGCGATCAGCGGACCTACCCATCAGTCGACATTTTCAAATCGGGAACTCGACGCGAAGAATTGTTGTTGCCCCCCAAAGATCTCGAGAAGATCAATACGATTCGACGGGGTTTAGCCGGGCATCGCCCAACCGAAGCGATCGAGCGGCTCCTCTCATTTCTCCGTAAGTTCCCGACCAACGCGCAAATGCTGCGCGAAATTCCTGGATAAGCGCTGGGGGATGCGCTCCCGACTGTGAGCCTTTGATAGCTGCACGTTTGGCTTACACGCGCCTAATCTCGCTGTCGCTGCGCTCTGACGCGCCTGGCCGTGCATTTGGGTAAAACCATAGAGGTAGCCGCGACGTAGGCTTGGCCAGTTTGGGTTTCGCCCTACCGTGGTCGGCGATTTCGGTGTAACCTTTCTCCGCCGTGAAAACTCAGTCATCAGATCACGAGCCAAAAACGATCGAGGTAGAAGTCTTGCCACCGGAGAAGAAAGCGGGCAACCGCGAGGAGATCGATGTTCTTCTCGGACTGGTGACAAAGGTCATGGATACGATCTTCCGGGTGCCGGGAACCAAATTCCGGTTTGGCGTAAATCCGTTAATCGGCTTTATCCCGGTCATCGGTGATCAAATCGATGCGGCCATCTCAACTGCCGTTCTGTTTCGGAGTGTCCGGTACCGCTTGCCTAAAATCGTGCTGGCCCGAATGGCGTTGAATGTTCTGCTTAACGCCCTGTTTCAGGGGATCCCAGTCGTTGGCGACCTTTTCACCTTTTTCTTCAAAGCAAATCGGCAGAATTACGAGTTACTGCGGAAGCATGCAGGCACCGGCAAGCCGGTGACCCGCGGTGACTGGATCTTCGTTGGCGCGATCATTGGAGGTACTTTTCTCATTGCGATTTCGCTTTCGGTGCTCTTGATCTACGCTATCTGGCTTACAGATCCGCGCTGGTGGTAGCGTGGGAGTTTGCGGATCGCGGGCGAGACGCGGTTATGAGACACAAACAACTTGTTTCCGCAGCGGACCAAGATGTAAATTTTTACGCTCGTGCGCTGGACTGATTCACAACCAGCGTATTTACTGGATGATGCTCGCCCCCAATGTGCGGGTGGCGACGCCATTTACAGCAGCCTGTCGGACTTGGAAATTGAGCTACGGTTGAGATCAGCCTTCAAACCCGACAGACTGCCAGGGTAAATCGCAACAATTCTATGAATACTGTCTACCTCGTCGCGAACGGCGATTTACGCCTGGCCGCGAATCAAATGTGTGAGCCAGCTCAAGCAGCGATGGAGAAAGCTCTCGTCGCTGCGATCCAGAAAGAAGAATTTTTCGTAAAACGAGCCCACCCGTTTGATGAGAAGAAGGGGCATGGGTTTATCGATAGCCAAAAAGCAGGAATCCAAATATTTCATTCGATTCCCAAAGAGGCGCCAGTCGTTGTTGCCGAATCAGTGTGGCAGTATAGTCAGCATATTCTTCCCGGACTATCTGCCCACGAAGGGCCGATTCTGACGGTGGCGAACTGGAGCGGCACATGGCCTGGTTTGGTCGGACTCCTCAACCTTAACGGCTGTCTAAAAAAGGCGGGAGTAAGATACAACAGCCTTTGGAGCGAAGACTTCAAAGACAAGTTCTTCGTGAAAAAGCTTCGCCAATGGCTGACGAGCGACAAAATCAATCATAACACCTCCCATGTGCGAAAACTGAAGGAGGTTAAAGTCCCTGGAGATCCGCGGAGACTCGGAGAGAAGTTTGCCAGCAAGTTCCGGCAACACCAGATGATCCTTGGTGTGTTCGATGAAGGTTGTATGGGAATGTACAACGCGATCATACCGGACGAACTATTGAGCCCACTCGGAGTCTTTAAGGAACGGCTCAGCCAATCAACATTGTATGCTCGGATGCTTGCCACGTCTGATCAAGAGGCCCGGCAAATCCTGGATTGGCTAAAAAATCGAGGAATGAAATTCTGTTTCGGGAGTAACGAGGAAAGCGATCTGACCGAGAATCAGGTCTTACAGCAATGCAAGATGTACTTGGCTGCGGTCCGGATTGCGCATGAATTTGGCTGTGCAACAATCGGAATCCAATATCAACAGGGACTCAAGGATCTGGCGCCTGCCTCCGATTTGGTAGAAGGAATCTTGAACAACACGGAGCGCCCACCGGTTTATGATGAAGTTACCGGCGAAGAGCTCTACCCCAGCCAGCCATTACCGCATTTCAATGAGGTCGATGAGTGTGCCGGCCTCGACGCATTGGTCACAAACCGGATCTGGCAGGAACTCGGATTCCCACCGGAAACAACATTGCACGATCTGCGATGGGGCCGCCAATATCAGGACGATAACCTCGACGCTTACGTCTGGGTTTTCCTGATCAGTGGGGGCGCGCCCCCGGCTCACTTCGTCGGTGGTTACAGCGGCGCTTCCAGCGAACGGCAGCCTCCCATGTATTTCCGACTTGGTGGAGGTACCTGCAAAGGCGTGAGTAAACCGGGGTGGATCGTCTGGAGCCGGGTATTTGTCGATCAGGATGAACTTTGCTTCGATACGGGCCTCGCTGAGGTGGTCGCGCTTCCAGAAGGCGAGACGATGGAGCGTTGGCGATTAACCACTCCGCAGTGGCCAATTATGCACGCGGTACTCCAAGGTATCACCCGCGATCAAATGATGGCGCGACATGCCTCTAACCATATTCAAGTCGCCTACGCGCCAGATAAGACCCGAGCACGAACCGCGATGTTCGCGAAAGCAACGGCCATGGCGGAGTTGGGACTGAAGGTCTATTTTTGCGGAGATATTTAGCCCGAGTCTGAGCCGCCGGCTGCGCTGGATGTCATCTCCATGAATCGTGAACGCCCAAACATTGTCGCTGACTTACTGAGTCTTTCACACGAATTCGGGCAGCGTGGCCTAGTGATTCTGGGCGAGGGAAACGTTTCAGCGCGACTGGACGATTCAACATTCTTGGTCAAGGCGAGCGGGACCAGTCTTGGAACGTTGGTTGAAGCAAACCTTACGGAATGCCGTTTTGATCGGCTACTCTCCTTTTTTGACGATAAGCCGGTCTCCGATACCGAAGTTGAAGCCGCGCTGCTCACAAGCCGAGCTGATCCTGGCGCGTTGAAGCCGTCAGTCGAAACATTCTTCCACGCCTTCCTCCTCTCCTTGCCAGACGTCCGATTTGTCGGACACACCCACCCGATCGCGGTAAACCAAATTCTTTGTTCGTCCCACGCCGGAGACTTTAGCCGGCAACGGCAATGTCCGGATGAAGTGGTTTGCTGTGGTCCAGTCTCACTGCTGATTCCGTACGTCGATCCAGGGTTAGCACTGGCCAGGAGAGTCCGCGATGATTTAGGGTCATTTCAACAACGCTACGGTAAACTCCCCCGAGTGATCCTTCTTGAAAACCATGGCGTTATCACGGTGGGCTCCAGTGTGCAAGCCGTCCGCGCCGCCATGTTGATGACCGTTAAGGCGGCCGAAATTTATGTCGGCGCGCAACTGCTAGGCGGGATTGCGCATCTTCCAGAGATCGAAGTGACTCGCATCGAGAGCCGACTCGACGAGGAGTATCGGCGAAAAATGTTACAGATTTGAAGCCAGGTAGAGACCGGCCGAGGCGTTTTTTTTTATACGGTTTAAAATAACGACATTGATCAATCCCGACGCGCCGAGGTTTTCGCCCTACCTTAGCGGGGCAGAGCGGCCATATGGAGTTGCCCAGAGCTCTTATTTACACAAAGCCGCGAGATCGGTGCGACTAGGGCGCAATCTCCACAGCTAACCATTCTGCGCCAGGAACGATTCCACCTCTTCCCTTGTTGGATTAGCTTCAGCCGCACCGTATCGCGTTGCGACGATTGCAGCGGCAGCATTGGCGAATCGAGCGATCGGTTCGAGCTGGGCCGGCCCGAGACCGGCGATTTCTTTCGGCGTTTTACCTGCCAGCTTGGCTAGTGTGGCCGCCATGAAACTGTCTCCGCACCCGGTGGTCTCAACCACTTTCACGGAAAAACCGGGGACGCTAACCAAACGTTCGCTATCCCGATAAATCTCGGCTCCCTGACTGCCAAGAGTGATTATTACCAAAGCGCCAGCAGAAACTCGAAGCGCCCGGATCGCTCGACCCGGGTCGTCAATACCGGTAAGGTAGGAAAGCTCTTCGTCACTTAGTTTCAAAACGTTGACCTTTTCGGCCAAACGCCGAATCCGATTGAGATAAGTTTCCTCATCCGCAATCAGCGATTTACGAATGGTTGGATCGAGCGAGACCGGTACCCCTAGCTCCATAAAACGGTCGACGATCGAGCTATAGGCCGACGCGCTCGGTTCTTCCGCCAGCACGATTCCGCCGCAATGATACAGGGAGAATTTTCTTGGATCGAAAGGTTTGAGTTCAGCTGTGTGCAATGAAATGTCCGCAGCGTTGTCGCGATAAAAACGAAAGTCGACTTTACCGGCCGAGTCGACTGCAACAAAAGCCAGTGTGGTTTTGGTTCCGGGCTCTCGAACGATCAGATCCACCCCGATCTGTTCGTTCCGCAGAAACTGAATGAGCCCTTCACCGAATTGGTCGTCACCAAATTTCCCGACGAATGTCACCGGCGTGCCTAACCGTCGGACCCCAACTGCAATGTTGAACGGCGAACCGCCGACTCGCTTCTCGAAGGCCTTGGTACCGGCTAATCCTGCACCGGGATTGGTGGAAATCAGATCGTAGAGCGCCTCGCCGCCGACCAGAACCGGAGATTCATTTTGCATAAGAATGGGGACTCAAAGATGTACTGGCTTGCATGGATTGGGAAGGCGAAAGTATGGCCGGTTAATACCAATTTGGTCGGTACGGTCACTATGAAATGTCTGTTAGGGTCGGCTTGCATTTATTTCGTTTTGGTTGCTTCCGGTAGTGCCGAGACGGTCGATCAACGCGATTTCTCCATTGATACGTTTCAGCCGACTCCCAATGAAGTGCGGTTGGCGGAAAAGCGTGTGCACGCTTATTGGATCAAACACCAGGCCGAGTACGCAGCCAACACCCGTTACCTGGCAGTTGAGGCGGCCGCGATTTTTCCGGCCGAGGTGCAGGATTTGTGGCCAAAGCTCATCAATTCGGAAACTGCAACGGATTTCTTTGCCCATGGTAGCAGGTTCACCTATTCCAACCTCAACCTCACAGGCATTCTGATTTATGACACGCTGAACAATCGATTTATCGACAGGGGATTTGTGTCTGTCGATCTGCCTCGGCGCAATCGTTTGGCTCGCTGGGAGCGCTATGTCGCCCGATTCATCGGCACAGGCTGGGGCTGAGGAGATAGCCGATAGCCGATAGCCGGCCTTACCGGCCTCGCTGAGAGTCCGAGCCACTGGTCTTTTCTAAGTTCTTGGCTCGTTTGCTCGGCTCGGTCTCCGGAATGCTTTGCTGATATCGTTTTCCTTTGACCGGTGAATTTTCAATTGAGCCTATCCAAGCTGTAATTTGGCGGGCGCAGGATTCTCCCGATTCGCGAATGAGCAGCAATTGTTCCCTCAAGATCGCCAGCTTACCACGCTGGTGAACAGCGGAAATCATCGAACGGACCTCGCCCGCCGAAGCGCGGGCTATTCCGAGAAATCCGACCAATTCTTTAGTGGACATCCGCTCAAAGCCTTCGGCGATATTGTTTGAAATCGATAGAGCCGCTCGGTCCAATTGATTGCGAAATACCCAGGACAGAGGGGAGTCTGGTTCCTCGAGCAAGTCTAGAACGATGTTGTACAATCGAGCCGCTTCTTGCCAAACAGGTAGTTCCTCAAATCGTGTATACTTAGCCATACAACAATATATAAATATGTTGCTAGAAATGTCCAGCCTTGCCTCAATTATCGGCTATTGGCTATCGGCTATCGGCTATCTTCTCAGGACGAGACGTACGCACGGCGGCTCGAATAAAGCTCGAGCCGGCTCTTCATGCCGGGCAGCTGCACTGCCCGATCCTTGGGATCGAGTGCGTCAATCGCTCGTTGCTGGAACTTGATTGCCTGCGGGAAATCGCCGGCGGCTGCATACGCGGCAGCCAAAGTGTCGATCGAATAGGCGTTATTCCAATTGGTTAGAGCGCACGATTTCTGGGCGAAACTCACCGCTCGTCGTCCATTGCGCAGGCGTCCATTGGGCGACGTTGCCAAGAGCCAGGCGAGATCATTCAATGTAGTCGGATCGCTGGGCTGCAAATGGTACGCTGCTTCGAGGGAACGCTTAGCGTCCTCGTAACGCCCAATGTCAGCGCAAGTTCGCGATTTGCTCTCGTACATTTGCGCTAGCAGATCAGCAGACACTCTGGCCTTTTTTGCTAAATCGATGCTTATATCAATCTGCTGCACGGCATCATTCTGCCGTTTGATTAAAGTCAAAACGGCCGCCTTAAGAAAATGAGCCCGCCAATTTCGCGGGTTCGCTGCGATAACGGAGTCGATTTGAGCAAGTGCTTGGGAAGATTTCCCTGACTCGGCCAGTTTATAAGCCTCATCGAGCTGGGCTTGGCCGATGGTCATCCTCTGCTGCCAAATCGATCCCCATCCTTTTGCCTCTTGAGCCCGAAGCAATGGCGCCATTCCGACCTGCACCGCCACTTCCAGAAAAAGGAACAGTGCAATTTTGCCGGATCGTGTTTTCTTCCTCACATCGAAATTGGACATGCAGCGATTCTATACTTTTAAGCGCAAGGCCCTCAGGTGGGCAACTTTATTGCTGGGATTAACTTTGCTCAGCGGTCAAGCGAGCGAGATTCCGGCCGGAGTTTCTTTGACCCGGACCACCGGCAACCATCTGTTTGTTCCGGTTCGAGTCAATCAACGGCCTGGCTGGTTCGCCGTCGATACTGGCGCTGCGTTGACGATCGTGGATTCTAACCGGGCTAACGTATTTGGTATGTCTGGGGAGGCCAAAGTCGTCGAATTGCCACGGCAAATCGAGGTCAATGACCGCGCAGTCCCGGTGGCGCATATCGGCAACCTCCAGGTCGGGAACGAAGATCTTGGGGCCGGACCCGTCGCGCTGATTAACCTGCGGGCGTTTTCGGCCCGGTTTCGAGATTCGGGAGATAAGGTTCAAATGGATGGAATTCTCGGACTCGATATTTTGGAGCGGTATCGTGCCGTGATCGATTGCGCGCAACGCCGGATCTATCTACAGAGCGCCAGCGCAAATTCTGGTGACCTGCTCCGGCGCTTGGCCGCTCATCGCTTGCGCCGGGTTCCACTGCGAATCACCAATTCCGGTGCATTGGAAGTCGAAGGGCATATTGGAGACCAGCGTTACAGTTTTGTCGTCGATACCGGTGGTTTTGCCACTCTGATTCCGGCCAAAGTAGCGGCCCAGAGCGGAATCACATTAGTGGGTACAACCGCAAACGCCAAAGGTATTCACTCCAAAGAGCGACCAGTTTCGGTTGCTATCGCTAAGCAGCTCGACATTGGAAAATACAATCTTGGATCGGTCGTCGTCGGTGTGACGGCCTTACCCGAGGGGCCGGAGGATCTGACCTATCCGTTTGGTGGATTGCTGGGAGCCGACTTCTTCTTCGAGCGCAACGGAATAATCGACGTTGGCAATAAATTTCTCTATTTTAAGTAGTAGCCGACGGAATCAAATCATCCCACAAAAAAAGACCCGCAGCCATCAAGCCGCGGGTCTTGCGTTATCCGAAACGATCTCGAAGGATCCCTCCGGAAGCAACCGACTAAGGCTTCGGAGAAGCAGAGGCTTTCGGCGAAGCAGCAGGTTTGCTACTTGGGGAAGTCGTCGAGGAAGCTTTGTGGTGATGATGATGCTTCTTCGGAGCGCCGGAGGCTGCAGCAGAGGCCGAAGGGCTAGGATCAGCAGCTTGAGCAACAACGCCGAGACCAAAAACGGCCGTCAGCAAGAGAATGAATTTCTTCATATCAATAAGGTAGGAGCTAATAGGGATTTATCGTATATCAGGTTGTTAGCTCCGGTGTCACCGGAGCGGTCAATCGGCCCTCGCCAGGAAACCAAATTCAGGCGCCGCCAATTGAATTGAGATTCTCGTTTTCCCCAGTCGGTCTCCGGCGAGACGATCTAAAGGACCGTTGTCGCCACAGAAAGCCTGAGTTCCACGTCAAACCTCATCTGCCAAACCCCCGAAAGGAGTGGAAGTTTCAAAAAATCGCTAATGTTTTCATCCCTTGCGTCAGGAAATTGTCTCTGGTAGGTGAAGTTTTCCCCTATGGCCGGCTTAAATCTTAGGAACATCGTTAAACGGTTCGGCAAGACCGAAGTAATCCATGGAGTCAGCCTGGACATCGATGATGGTGAGTTTGTGGTCTTTGTCGGGCCCTCGGGGTGCGGCAAATCTACCCTGTTGCGCATTATTGCCGGCCTGGAAGAGGTCACCGAAGGGGAAGTCTGGATTGGGGGCGAAAACGTCAACGGTGTTGAGCCCGCCAAGCGCGGCGTAGCGATGGTGTTTCAGACCTACGCACTCTATCCTCATATGTCGGTCGAGGAGAATATGGGTTTTGGGCTGCGCATGGCCAGCCGCCCGAAACAGGAGATCCGTGAACGGGTAAATCGGGCCGCGGAGATCCTTCGACTCACTCCTTACCTCAAACGGCGTCCCAAGGAGCTATCCGGCGGCCAACGCCAGCGAGTGGCCATTGGTCGGGCGATCGTACGGGAGCCGGAGGTTTTCCTCTTTGACGAACCGCTTTCAAACCTGGATGCAGAACTCCGGGTGCAAATGCGGATCGAGATCTCAAAACTCCATAGCAGCCTCCAAACCACGATGGTCTACGTCACCCATGATCAGGTCGAGGCCATGACGCTGGCCGAAAAAATTATTCTTATCAACGACGGTCAGATCGAGCAGATCGGGCGACCGATGGACCTCTACCAGTCACCAGCCAATTTGTTTGTCGCCGGATTCATCGGGTCGCCGAAAATGAATTTTTTGAAGGTGAAAGTCGTAGCCTCTGAGCCGGGCAGCGTCACGATCGAAAGCGCTGATTTTTTCGACGGGCCGGTTACCATTCCTGCTCGCCACGAGTCTCGGCTCGCACCCGGAACTGAGTTGACCCTTGGAGTTCGGCCCGAGCATCTCAGAGTTGTGCCAAAACCCGAGGCAAACGGACTTTTGACGATCGAAGTGGTCGAGAGCTTGGGCGATTCCACTTTGGTTCATGGCCTGACCTGCGGAAACCACCGTCTTTCCATTACTCTCCGCGGCTTCAACGATCTTCGACACACGGATTCCGTTGGTTTCTGCTTTGCACCGAAGGACGCGCACCTTTTCGATCCGTCCGGAGCAGCGGTTTAGGGCAGTGAGCTTTCTAAGGCAGTCTCGCATTAGCTGGCACAACGACCCTTAACAGCTGAACATTCGCAGCAATGGAGGTCTGCCTACGCCTCCAGCGTGTGTCTGCTATCTGCTATTTGCTATTCGCGCAGCGTTGCTAGTGATCCTCGATATTCCAGTCCGTGGAGACGGTAGGCAGATCGGTTGTGGAAGTGGGTTGCCCGTTTTGAAATACCCAAATGAGGCGTTTTCCGTTCAGGCTGTTTTCCCAAACCAAACTGGCTTGACCTGTACCCATAAAATCGCCCACCCCAGCAATGTGCCAGTTTGCGCCCACTCTCCCCAGATTGATAGCGGTAGTCGGCGCTCCGTTGTTCATCAGCCAGATCTCGCGTTGGCCGGTGACACTATTTTCCCAGACCAGATCCGCTTGTCCGTCTTGGTTGAAATCTCCGGCCCCTACCACATGCCAGCCTCCGCCCAGGGTCGGAAGACTGATTGTGTATTGGGGAACCCCACCGGCCAGAATCCAAATCAGGTGCTGTCCATTGGTCCTTTCCCAAACTAGATCGGACTCGCCGTTACCGAGAAAATCACCCACCGCAGCGATGTGCCAGCTCGGATCGACCGTTCCTAGGCTGGCAGTACCAATCGGAACCCCCTTGTCCATAAACCAAATCAGGCGTTGACCCGTAACGGACTGTTCCCATATCAGGTCAGCGAAACCATCGTTGTTAAAGTCTTTGGCTACGCGGCTTCCTTGGGGGACAGCCGGCTCCGGCCCGCCAAAGGCAGCGACCGAATTTGCTGTGCCAACGTACACTTTACCATTGCACACCGTCGGGACCGCAAACTTGGCCGCGGCGCCGATATTACCGCTATTGAAAAGTTCCGTCTCTACGTTGGTCGCATCGTAAGCATGTAAGACGGCTTGGCCTGAACTATTATTCTCGCAAACCCAAACAATGCCATTCGTGTTAGCGTTAGACGAAACCGTCGGCGTAGGCCCGGGGGCATTAAACTGGATGCTTGTTTGGTGTATGGCAGCCGGCTTAAGGAGTGGCTTATTCGGATTGGTCGTAAAGTCGAATTGAAATTGCCATAGCGGCGCCGGTGCGCCATCTTCCCGGCCGCCTCCGAAGTAAATGAAAGTGTTGAAGTACGCCGGCGACGACCAAACGCCTCCCGTGAGTACCCCTCCCAGTTCTTGGTAGATCT
>WNFQ01001355.1_pt1 | contig 21093 bp, 27 predicted proteins | sample 5400171 | NCBI WGS metagenome assembly WNFQ01 (sample SAMN13153356, study PRJNA577476) | soil metagenome | isolation source: 20 cm soil under Madrone tree | place: USA:California | collected 2016-06-14 | reverse complement strand
CAAAGCGAGTCTGAAGCGGCTGGAACGTCTGGTCCAGATCCGGCAGACGTACGTGTCTGTGGCCGAAGCCGGCGTGAAGAACGCCGAACGAGAGGTCCGCCAACTCGAAGCCGACGAGACCAAGGTCACTGGGAACATTCAGAACACGCAGGCAGAAATTGCCTATCTGCAGACCGCATCAGGACATGATCTTCACACCGGCGAAAAGTATATTGCAGGGCTGCAAATTCACCGCAAACAGATCCAGCAATCCCTTGAAAAAGCAGAGAGTAAGCTCGAGCAACGGCGGGGTGAGTGGACCGAAGCAATGCGCGAACAAAAAGTCATCGAACGAGTGCAGGAACGCCGATTGCATCAGTATGAGCGCGAGGACGACGTAGAGACGCAGAAGTCGCAGGACGATAACACGATCGCGCGCTACGTACGGAATCGACTACAAGACTGACGAGGTTTTCTGAGCTTGATCGAACTGAATGCCGCTCTTCTCAACGCACCCGATCTTTTGTCCATGCTTCCGATGTTCGAAGCTCCCGTCGAATCGACAAATACATCGGCACCCACTGCCCAGGACTTTAGCGCATTACTGACGCAGCTAATCGGATCCCTGGATCAACAGCAGGGATTGCCGGACACAGCGGCCTCGCCGCAAGGGAGTACCGTGCCGGCGAGCGAGCCGATTGTTCCGGGAATTCAGACTCCGGAGCTGAACGTCGCGGAAGTGAAATTACCGGAAGGTATAACTCCGGAGCTGAGCACTTCTGAACTACAGACGCCCCAGGTTAAGACACCAGAATTAAATATTCCGGAAGTGAAGGTACCAGACGTACAAGCTCCGGAAACGAAGACACCAGAAGTAAAGACTCCGGAAGTGAAAGTTCCGGAGGTGAAAACGCCGGAACTGAATCCTGATTCGAAGGTTCAGGAACCGAAGGCTCTCGAACCGAAGACTCCGGAAGTCAAGATACCGGAGCCGAAAGGTCCGGTAGTCAAGACTCCGCAGGTGAAAGTGCCGGAAGTCAAAACACCGGAGCCGAAGGCCCCGGGAGCCAAGACACCCGAGGTTCCTGAAACCAACGGGCAATCGACAGAGCTTCCTGCAGCGGCTGCCTGCCCGGAATTGCCGCCGGCCACTAACGAGATTGTTCCGGGCAAGCCCAAAGAGAAGGAACCACAGAAGGCACAAAACGTGGATCCTTCTGTTATAACGCCCTTTGTGCCTGTTGTGCTTGTTGCGGCTGCCTCCGCTGTGGCGGCAGCAGAAAAGCCGACAATGAAGATCGAGGAGCCTGCTGCGCAGAAACCCGTTCAGGTTCCTGGCACGCCGGTGACAGCCAAATCTGATGTCGACCCGGTCTGGGCGGAAGTGAAGAAATTCGAACTGACAATTAAGCATGAAGCGGCTGCGCCCACAAAGTCTCAGCCTGGAGAACCGGTCACGACCGAAGAGGCTGCGAAGCAGGCAATGATCACGACCGATCCTCTGGCCAACCTCAGGCAAGAGCAACTGCCGCCTCGAATCATAGCCGTGCAAAAAGTGAACTTCGATGTCAGGCTGCCGGAGCGGAGCAAATCCGATCCTGCTTCACAGGTAAACGAAACGACGACCGCGCCGACACTGCAATTGAATGGCGTCTCCCAGCAGCTAGGTCCGGTTGAGCAAGTTCGCGCCGCACATCATGTGGAGCTTCCCCAGCTTCCGCAGTCTCAGGTTGTGCGCTCAGTGGCGATTGAAGTCGGGGAGGCGGATTCACAGGTCATGATCCGAATTCAGGAACGTGGCGGCGACGTTTCACTGCAGCTCAACGCCGGGTCCGAGCCGTTGCACCAGGATCTTAAATCTTCGCTCGGCTCGCTCGTCCAGTCGCTCCGGCAAGAGGAAGTGAAAGTGGCGAGCGCTGAAGTCTCACGGAAATCGCCAATCGGAAAAGTCGGCAGGAGCAAGGAGGCTCACTAATGAACGCTATAACCACAACAAACCCACTGGCAGCGGCTACAACCTCGACAACGCTGCAGCCCAAGAGCAAAGCTGAGGAACAGAAAAACCAGTTCCTTCAACTGCTTGTTGCCCAACTCAAGGGGCAAAACCCGCTCGATCCCAAGGACGGCACGGAATTCGTGTCGCAGCTGGCCCAATTCAGCAGCCTGGAAGAGCTTATCAATATCCGAACGACATTGGAAACCGGGCTAAAACCCGCGACCACAGAAAATTCATCAAATTCGTCATCAAATTCGACAGTAAATCCGTTTAATGGAGGACAGAAGTAGTTATGGGTCTCACCACTTTTTCAACCGGACTTTCCGGACTGGCAACAAACAGCCAGGGACTGAACGTCATCGGTAACAATCTTGCCAACCTCAACACCGTCGGTTACAAATCATCCAACATCTCTTTCACCGACGTGCTGGGCCAGACATTCAACACCGTCGGCACTGCAAAATCCGGCAACACGATGACTATCGGCCTGGGTGCTCAGGTCGGCGCCGTCCGGCAGGTTTTCAACCAGGGTAGCGTTCAGACGACGAACAATCCTCTGGATGTTGCAATTCAAGGTAAGGGATTCCTGGTGGTCAAAGACCCGTCCGGCGGCCAGTTCTACACGCGCGCTGGCAACATGCATCTGGATGCGGATGGACACCTGGTGTCGGAAAACGGGTCCCAGATACAAGGCTACATCCGGAACGCCGCGACCGGAAAGATCGACACTAACCTCGGAGTAAATTCGATCAAAATGCCGTCCGGCCTTGACAGTCCGGTAACGACAACGGAATTCGAGTTGGCGATGAACCTGGACGCAAACGCTCCGACCGCCACGCAGTTCAACACGAACATTCAAATCTACGACTCGCTCGGCAAGCCTCATCTCGCCACGCTGACTCTCGAAAAGGAAATCAGCTCGGGAGCGACACCAGAAACCAAATGGCGCTTCGATGTGACTATTCCGGAGAACGAAACCGCAGGTCAGGCTTCAAGCACCAACAGGCTGAGTCTGATCACCGGTACAACGCAGACGGGGTCGCCGACCGCGGGCACACTTTTGTTTGACTCGGCCGGAAAAATGACATCGGCCTGGCTTGGGGCAGATCCGGCAACACCGCCGGCTTTGGCCAATATCACCATTCCCGGTTCCAGCGTGACATTGCCCTCTATGGCAAATGGCGCTGCCCTGGGCTCGGCAATGAACTTCAAGCTTCTGAATTCCATAACCGGTCTGCCCAATGTGAGCGGCTTTGCAAGCCCCAGTGAAGTGACCGCCAGCAGCCAGAACGGAGCGGCCGCCGGTTCCTTGAACAACCTTGCGATCCAGTCGGATGGAACCCTCTCCGCAGTGTTCAGCAACGGAAACACCGTAGACGTCGCGCAACTCGTGCTTGCGCAGTTCAGCAACCAGGACGGCCTGCTTTCCCAGGGCGGCGGCTTCTATTCAGAAAGCACGGCGTCGGGTGCCAGCTTCTTCGGAATTCCCGGTGAAGGCGGCCGCGGCCATCTCACCAGCGGCGCCCTCGAGCAGTCGAACGTGGACCTTGCGACCGAACTGACCAAAATCATTACGTTCCAGCGCGGTTATCAGGCGAACGCGAAAATCATCACCCTGACCGATCAGATCATGCAGGACACGATGAATATCAGACAGTAAGACACCGTCTGTAAGGCATCGTGTTAAATTAGGTGCCTTATGGACGAGGAAAAAGTGAAGAAGTACCTGCATGATCTCAACAATCGCGTCGGCATGATCCTGGCCAACGCTGAGCTGATGCAAATGGAACAGCTCAGCGCCAAGGCTCGGGAGCGTACGAAGCTGATCGAAGAGAAATCGCTGGAACTCCGGCAACTGATCCGCGATATCGGCGATCATTTGTTTGATTGAACTGTAGCGGCGGTCTAATGACCGCCGCTAAATCGGGCGGTCATAGACCGGCCCTACACTCGCCTTTCTCTGTCAAATCCTTGACACTCTCTACATCTAACTCCTTCATTCTTAAGGCCATATAAACGGTACGGGTCTTGCATTCTTATGACTCCTGAAAACGAGGAGGCAAACTGTGCCCGAAGAAGCAGTTTTAGACGAAAAACAAGAAGAAGTTAAGAAACCAAAGATCAAACGCGGTCGCTCACCGATCATGAAAGTGCTGTTCATCGTCATTCTGGCGGTCGCATCGAGCGCAGCGGGTGGCGTGGTCTCTTTTTATCTCATCAGCAAATCGATGAGTGCAAAGGCACAGGCGCCGAAGGCTGAAGATACAGCCGATACTCCCGAGGCCAAGGAAAAGGCCAAAGAAAAGGCGGAGGAGGAGAAAATCGCGCAAATGCTCGAAAAGAGCGCCGTTCTGCCGCTGGAGCCATTCGTAGTGAACCTGGCGGACATCGATGCACCGAGATACCTCAGGATCAAGATCAACCTCATGCTCGATGACAAGGCCAGAATCAAAGAGCTCGAGGAAAACCAGGTGCTTCAGTTGAAAGTCCGCGACGTCATTCTCCAGAGCCTGACTTCCAAGACCTCGCAGGACCTGATCAAGGACGAAGGCAAGAACAAGCTTCGCCATGAGATACAGGACAAGATCGCCATCTATTTCCGCGGTCCGAAGCTCGTGGACATCATGTTTACGGAATTCGTAATACAACTATGAGCGAAAAAAACGACGCTGTCGCCGTCAGAGCTAACGCCATTCTTCGGGAATTCGCGCCGATCTTTGACATTCCATTAAATGTCTCCATCGAAGTGGGCCGCATGCGGGTTCGCGTTCGAGAGCTGATCAAACTGAGCCCGGAATCAGTGATCGAACTGAAAAAGCCGGCCGGCGAGCCGTTCGACATTTGCATTAACGGTGTGCCTGTGGCCCGTGGCGAAGTGATCGCGGTGGAGCAGTCGTCAGGCGTTCGAGTCGTTGAAATCAATAAACCCAGTGGTATGGGCCTATGATCGCGTTTCAGGTTATCGGATCGCTGATTCTTATCCTTGGTGGGCTTGTACTGACGCTCAAGCTTCTCAAGAAGTATGTGCCTTCAATGGCTGGAGCTCGCGACCTGTCCATCATCGAGCAACTCCACCTGGGAGACCGCTGCCGGCTCATGGTGGTGAAAATTCGCGGCGAAGAACTGCTTATTGGCGTAACACGCGAGTCGATCTCCATCCTCGATAAACTGTCTGGAAGTACGAGTCAATGAACTACTGGATTCTGAATACGCTTCTCGCAGCGGCCCCGGCCACTCAATCGACGTTAAAGCTGGATATGACCGGAAGCAACGGTCAGATCCAGATGAACATGCCTGTTCAGATGCTGATCCTGCTGACGCTGCTGTCGTTTCTGCCAGCCATCATCATCTCGCTGTCCTCATTTACGCGGATCATCATTGTGTTCCACTTCCTGCGCCAGGCGCTTGGAACTCAGGAGGCTCCGTCGAATCAAATCCTGATTGGACTGGCGTTGTGCTTGTCCTTCTTCATCATGAGCCCGACGCTGACGGCCATCTACGACAATGCTTATCAACCATGGTCAACCGGCCAGATCGATCAGGACCAGGCTATCGAGCGAGGGACCGGTCCGCTCAAGCAATTCATGCTTAAAAGCACGCGCGAGAAGGATTTACAACTGTTTGTCGAGATGTCCGGCGGGCCGAAGCCCAAAGGACCGAATGATTTGCCGCTGCGTGCGATCGTTCCGGCATTCATGATTTCCGAAATCAAGACGGCATTTCAGATCGGTTTCGTCTTGTTCCTGCCGTTCCTCGTCATCGATATGGTCGTATCGTCGGTCCTCTTATCGATGGGAATGATGCAGTTGCCGCCGGTCATGGTATCGCTGCCTTTCAAAATCTTGCTTTTCATCATGGTCGATGGCTGGAACCTGGTCATCGCCTCACTGGTTAAGAGTTATGTCTGAAGAATTGATTCTCAGTCTTTCGAAACACACGCTCGAGACAGTACTCCTGCTGGCCGCTCCGATGCTGGGCGCCGGACTTGTCGTGGGCATCATCGTTAGTATCGTTCAGATCATCACGTCGATCCACGATCAGGCTCTGGCATTTATTCCCCGGATCGTCGTGACGTTTGTGGTGTTTCTGCTCGTGTTCCCGTGGATGATGGGAACCATGGTCTCTTACACCCACACGCTGCTTGTTTCATTTGATGCCTATACACGATGAGACGTCCCGACAAGGGTCACCATCATGAAAGTGATTTCTTTCGCGATCCCCATCTTCTACCTCCTGCACGTCATGATCATCAGCATTCGCGTGGGCGCAGCGCTGATGTTCGCGCCGATCTGGGGACATCCGGGGCTGCCGCACTATCTGAGAATCATGCTGGTCTTCTCGATCGCCGTTGGTGTTTCCGCAGTCACACCCTTTAGCGTACAGGCATACAACAATCCCGGCCTGGTTCTTCCTACGGAGTTCCTGATTGGTAGCCTGCTGTCGATGGCGATACGCATCGCGTTTGCCGGCCTCCATATGGGAGGGCACATCGTGAGTCATCATCTGGGTTTTTCGGCCGTGCAAGCGATCGACCCGCAAACAATGAACCGGTCGGCGCTCATGTCGGGTTACCTCACGATGCTGGGTTTTGTGATGCTTCTGGCCTCCAACCAGCATCACACGTTGTTTCGTGTGCTTGCCAACAGCTATGTGGTATTTCCGGTCGGCGCTTCTATAACAACGGGACAGTGGTTTCAGGCGCTGATCGAGGCGTCGAGCCAGATCTTTGTCATCGGCTGGAAGATCGCGCTTCCGGTCTTCATCGCGACATTCTGCATCGAATTGGCAGTCGGCTTTATCGCCCGCATGCAGCCAGGACTCAACACCATGGTTGTAACGGCGCCATTGAAACTTCTCGTCGGCCTCATCGTATTTGGAGCCTCCCTGGCATTCATCCCACGGACCCTGGGCCCCATGCTGGAGACCATGATCCTGAGGAAGTAAGGAATGGCGAATAAGGAACGCACAGAGAAAGCAACAGAAAGGCGAAGGAAGAAAGCCAGCGACGATGGCCAGTTCGCGTATTCGCAGCAGTTAACATCTGCGATGACTCTGGCGGTCTGTATTCCAACGGTCTTCTATTATCTGCACTCGCCTGCGGGTTTCCGCTCCTTCTTCGCAAGCATCCTTCAAGACGTTACCAGTTCGCGCAATCCGGAGTTGATACTGGGCAACATAATAAGGCGCACGGGAATCTATTTTTTGATGATTGCCGCGCCGGTCTTTGCGGCTGCGCTCCTCTCGGTGCTTGCCGGGAACGTCTTGCAGGGTTTGCCCAAGTCTGGGAAATTGAAGCTCAAGTTCGACCGGCTGAATCCGATTCAAGGTCTTTCACGGCTGAAGGCGAAGGTCTCCTGGATGGAGTGGTTGAGGACACTCATTATGGTCGCCGTGGTTGGCGCTCTTGTCTACAACACATTCACGACCTATTGGGAACAGCTTGTCACGTTGCCCGCGCACTCTCTGGAGTCCTCCAACTCGATCATTCGTTCTCTGGTTATACACATTTTGATCTACCTCGTTGGTACCGTCGGAATTTTGGCTATCGCCGACTTCTTCATCCAGCGATGGCAATTCGAGAAGAGCATCAAGCAGACGAAGGCCGAAGTTAAGGAAGACATGAAGGCCCTGGAAGGCAATCCGCAGATCAAGGGCAAGATCAAGTCGATTCAGCGCGAAGCGGCCCGCCGCCGCATGATGTCTCGCGTGAAGGACGCGGACGTCATTGTCACAAATCCGACGCACTACGCCGTGGCCCTCGAATACAAGCCCGACAAGATGGCCGCTCCGCGTGTGATTGCAAAGGGCCGCAACTGGGTTGCGCAGAGAATCAAGCAACTGGGTCGGGAACATGACATCCCCACTGTCGAAAATAAGCCGTTAGCACGTGCTTTGTATCGCAGCGTGAAGATCGAACAAGAGATCCCCATGGAGCTGTATAAGGCTGTTGCTGAAGTACTTGCGTACGTCTTCAAGATTCGCAACCGGTCCTAGCCGAGGTTGGCACCCGGCTTGCACCAATGGCGATGCCCCAGGGATGGGCGTTTGAATAATTCATGATGAAGTCACAGATCGCCATGCCGATAGCAATCGTAATTATCCTGATTGCTGTCATCATTCCACTACCGACAATCATTCTCGATGTACTTATATCGACGAATATTGCGCTATCTGTAGTCATTCTTCTTTCAGCGGTCTATTTGCTCAAGCCCGTTCAGTTCTCCTCCTTCCCCTCGATTTTGCTGATGACCACGCTCTTCCGGCTCTCGTTGAACATTGCCTCGACGCGCCTGATTCTGCTCAACGGCAGCCAGGGTCTCGGCGCGGCGGGCGACGTCATCCGGGCGTTCGGCCAATTCGTGGTTGGAGGGAACTACGCGGTCGGCATCATCATTTTTCTCGTATTGATCGTGATTCAGTACGTCGTGATCAACCACGGCGCGGTCCGCATTTCGGAAGTTACGGCCAGGTTTACGTTGGATGCGTTGCCGGGCAAGCAGCTTGCGATCGACGCGGATCTTAATTCTGGAATCATCGATCAGCAGGAAGCCCGTGAAAGACGGGCGGAGATCGGCAAGGAAGCCGAATTCTACGGCGCCATGGACGGCGCCATCCGATTCACGCAGCGCGACGCAATGGCGTCCATGCTTATCACGCTCATCAACATCATCGGCGGCCTGTTCATTGGCGTTTTCCAATACAACATGCCGGTGGTGACTGCGCTGACCACGTTTACCGTGCTCACGATCGGTGATGGTCTGGTCACCGCCATTCCCTCGTTGCTGATTTCAATAGCAGGCGGTCTCGTGACGACGCACGCAGCCTCCGACGTCAGCATGGGACAAGGAATCACGACACAGCTTTTTTCGAATCCGAAGCCGGTTTATTTCGGCGCAGGAATTGTGGCGGGCCTCGGCTTGATTCCGGGATTTCCGAAGTTTGCATTCTTGTTCCTGGCGGGCCTGCTTGGCTTTATCGCCTACTCGCTTTCGCAAGCCGCGAAAGAACGCGAACTTGCGGCAAAGCCGGACGACACTTCGAAAGACGCCGCGGCCACTCCGGAGAAGGCGACCACATTCCTGAAGATTGACAGTCTCGCGATCGAAATCGGCTATGGACTCATCGGGTTCGTGGATGTTCAACAAGGCGGCGATTTCCTGAACCGCATCCGATCGATCCGCAAACAGATTGCTCAGGAGCTCGGGATCATTGTCCCCCCGGTGAACATTACGGACAATCTCAAGCTGGGGCCTCGCCAGTATTCAATTCTCTTGAAGGGTATCGAGATCGCTCGTGGCGAACTCGCTGCCGACAAATTCCTCGCCATCAATCCGGGCAACGTGACCGGCCCGATCGATGGTACGCCTACAACTGAACCGACATTTGGCCTTCCGGCGTTCTGGATTTCCAAGGATAACCGCGAGAAGGCACAAATGATGAACTACACCGTCGTGGATCCCGCGACCGTGCTGGCGACGCACCTGACCGAGACGATTCGTAACCATGCTTACGAACTGCTGGGCCGCCAGGAAGTCAAAGCGCTCATCGACTACGTCGCGGAAACACATCCGAAGCTGACCGAAGAACTGGTTCCGAAGACCCTGTCGGTCGGCGAAATCCAGAAAGTGCTGCAGAACCTGCTGCGTGAAAAAATTTCGGTCCGCGATCTCATCACGGTATTCGAGACGCTGGCCGACTACGGCTCGCAAACAAAGGATCACATCACACTGACAGAAGTAACGCGTGGGGCGTTGAGCCGCTCCATCACCAAATCCCTCGTCAACGACCAGGGCGAGCTTTCCGTCATCACCCTCGCGCCGGGATGGGAGTCCCGCCTGAACCAATCGGTGGTGCGCGGGGATTCCGGAGCTTATCTCGCGCTCGACGCGAACACTTTTGAGCAACTGATAAAGGCATTGAGTGAAATCTGCCAGAAAACGATGGCTTCACATTGGACGCTGCTGTGTTCGAGCGGCCTCCGATTCCACTTGCGCAAGTTAATCGAAAGATTCCTTCCGCAGCTTACCGTCATTTCGCCGAATGACATTCCGCCCAATGTGCAAATCGTATCCCTGGGAGTTGCAGGACAATGAAGGTCAAAACATACAAAACCGAATCGCTAGAGGAAGGCCTGGAGAACATCAAGCGTGACCTCGGACACGAGGCGCTGATCCTGAGCACCCGGTCCGTGAAGGTGCGGCCGCCGTACGGCTTGTTCAAGAAGGCAAGCTGGGAGATCACTGCGGCGCTGGATGACAGGGAAGAAGTCAAGCCTGCTGCCAAAGCTGTAGCGGCGGTCTATGACCGCCGGGAATCCGAGCCCGCGAAAGCGCCGTCGGTCATAGACCGCCGCTACAGTGGAGCGGCTGCCGCTGTCGCCGTTGCGCCGGCACCGGAAAGGCAGAAAGTCATCGTCCAGCGCGACGCGCGCATGGATGACATCATCGGTGAGATCAGCGACCTTAAGAAATCGCTCCGATCACTGAGCCAGGCGTTACCGTCAAAGTCGCAGGACTTCGGCGGCGGCCTGTTCGCCGAAATGGTCACCTCCGGCATCAGTCACGAGCTGGCAGACCACCTGATCACGACTGCAGCGAAAGGCAAACCGACGCCGTCCGAGCTGCGCGACCGCGTTCGCCGTCTTCTCAGCGACCAGCTGGTTGTGGCTCCTCCGGCCGAACTCAATGCCAGAGCCCGCATTGTCAGTGTATTCGTGGGTCCAACCGGCGTGGGCAAAACCACGACGATTGCCAAGATTGCCGGCCATGCCTCCATTCGACTGAAGAAGAAGGTGGCCCTGATCTCAACGGACATGTTCCGCGTTGGCGGCCAGGAGCAACTGAGCCGCTTTGGCGAATTGCTCGGCATCCCCGCGTACGGCTGCGCCGATATCTCCACGCTGAAAAGCCTGGTGGCCAGTCTGGACGATCGCGACCTTGTCCTCATCGATACGGCAGGTTCGAGTCCTTCCGATCTTGCGCGTTTGTCGAAGCTCGAAAATGTTATTTCGTCCGCCGACGCCAAGGTTCATTTGGTGATGACCGCGACGACCCGCTCTGAAGATATCGCGAAGATCGTGTCGCGCTTCGGACGTTTTTCACCAGCGAGCGCCATCATCACGAAGATCGACGAGACGGACGCCAAAGGTTCCTTTGTTGGCGATCTGCTCCGCAACGAGCTGGTGGTTTCATACCTGACCAACGGTCAGCGAGTCCCCGAAGATCTTTTAATTCCAAGCGCGCCTGAGCTGGCGCGATTTGTTCTGCCCCAGGAGCCCGCAATATGACGGCTGCCGAAAGAGATGCATTAATCGTTGCTACGCTTCCCCTGATCAAGCATGTTGCTCATCGCGTCGCAACGCGACTGCCTGCCAACATCGAGATGCGCGACTTGATCAATGCCGGTGTGCTCGGCCTGCTCGACGCTGTTGACAAGTTCGAGCCCGAGCGCGGCGTAAAGTTCAAGACATACGCCGAAGTCCGGATCCGAGGCGCCATTCTGGATAGCCTGCGAAACCTGGATTGGGCCCCTCGCTCGCTGCGCAAGAAAAGCAAAGACCTGGAAAGGATCTACGCGGATCTTAGCCAGAAGCTTGGCCGCCCCGCCACGGATGAGGAAGTCTCGGAAGCGATGGGAGAAGACATCGAGGATTTCCATGCGCTGGTGGAACAGCTCCATGGCCTGACCATCGGTTCGTTCGAGAACGTGGGCGACAGCGAAGACAGCGACAACTACATCAATTACTACCCGGACGATGGAACCAACGATCCTTATGTGCGCTTCCAATCCAACGAGCTGACCGCCCTGCTCGCTCAGGCCATCGACGAGCTGCCCGAGAAAGAACGCCTGGTCTTGTCGCTGTACTACTATGAAGAATTCACGATGAAGGAGATCGGCACCCTGCTTGGCGTGAACGAGTCGCGCGTCTCCCAGCTTCACACGAAGGCTACCCTCCGTCTTCGCACGAGACTTGCCAAACTCGTGCCCGACGTCGAAACCATGTTGAAGGGCGTGGCTGGATGAAGCCGATGAGCGAGAAGAAAGTCCAAAGTTACAACTTCAAACGCCCCGATCGAATTTCGAAGAACCAGATCCGTTCGCTGCACTTTGTGCACGACCGTTTCGCGAGAAACTGTTCTTCTTCGATCTCGGCCTATCTTCGTACCGTCGTCGAACTCACGCTGGAAAACATTGTGCAGACCAGCTATGCGGAATTTCTCTCCACCGTGTCGGACCCGACTTGCTATGCGGCAATGGCGCTGAGACCGCTCGATGGCGTCGCCGCTCTCGAGATGGGCCCGGAGGTCGTCTTTCCTCTGATCGACCGGCTGCTCGGCGGTGCCGGCAAGGGACTGAAAAATATTCGTCCGATGACGGAAATCGAACAGGGCATCATTCGAAGCATTCTCAAACTGATCGTCGATAACCTGAAGGAAAGCTGGAAGCCCGTCTACGCTATCGACTTCCTCCTGACTGCAACGGAAACTCATCCGCACATGGTCCAGGTAACGGCGCCGAACGAGATGATCGTCCACTTCCAGTTTCAGATCCGCATGCGCGAAATCGTTTCGAAGATGCATCTGGCAATCCCGACACTGGCTCTGGAACCGATCATTCACATCTTCGATCAGGAAGAAACTACTCGCAAAAAGGTCACCCAGGACGACTCGTTGCTGCATTTGCTGCGCAACGTTCCTGTAAAAGTCAGCATCGAAACCGCGGAGACACCGTTTCCCATCGAGTCGCTGCTGTCGCTTCAGGCGGGGGACACACTGGTGATCGACCAGAGAACGGAATGGCCGGTGCTGCTGAGAATAGCCGGCAAGAGCAAACTGTATGCAATGGCACAAGCGGATACACGTAAATTCGTCGTTACCGGCTCTGTACGTGCAAGAAGGGAAAACTCGTTAGATGGATACATCGGTGAATAAGACCGAAAACCGGGAAGAGCCGGGAGGAAACCTGGCACTTCTCATGGACGTGCAACTTCCGGTTGCGATCCGTTTCGGTGAGACGGAAATGATTTTGGAAGAAGTCGTAAAACTCGGTGTCGGATCGGTGATCGAATTGAATTCGGGAATGGATCAGCCGGTCGAACTCGTCGTCAACAACCGCATTCTTGCCCGCGGCGAAGTGGTGACGGTGGACGGATTCTACGGAATAAAAATTACGGAGATTACCAGTGCAGGCGAACGATTTAAGTCTCTCAGCACATAACCCGATGCTGATCTACACAGTTCTTGCGCTGTACGGTTTGTTGACGATTGCGGTCCTGGCTTACGTGCGCACGCGTTTTCGGACCGCGACCGGCATCTTGAAGACTCTGCAAGTCGAATGGGACAACGCCGAATCCCGGCACGCCGGTTTCGTAGGAAAGGCACAGGAGCAAATTGCAAAACTCGCCGTTCCTGCACCCGTCGTTGCAGCCGTGAAAAATGTGGGGTTGAGCTTCGATCTGCGCAACCAGGTGGTTGCCATGGGCAAAAAGGGATTCAAGCCCCTCGAGATCGCCAGATCGTGCGGCCTGCATGAAGGCGAAGTGGACGTGCTGTTGAGTATGGCCAGGTTACAGAAGTCGTAGGAATTTTGAAATTCGTTTGTCGGATAGGCAAGAACTTCAGGGTCCGCCCGTTCTTTCCTATCGGCGGATTTCGTCAGAGCTTTAGGTTTGTTTGAGTTGATGGTTGGACGAAAGGTTGCACAGGTGAGTCTGATATGAGCGATTTGTTTCTCGACGCATTTTCCGCCCTCGAGGCGCGCATGAAGATGGTCGATATCGTCACGAACAATCTCGCAAACGCGAACACTGTGGGTTTCAAGCGGGATTTCGGCCACATTTTACAGCTCGAGACGGGGTCTGAAGCGGCATCCCGAGTCGATCTTTCCGCAGGCGATCTCATCCAAACGAATAACGAACTCGACGTGGCCATCACCGGCCCGGGCATGTTTGCGATCGATACGCCCAATGGCGTGCGATACACGCGGTCCGGAAACTTCGCGCTGAATGCGGCTGGTGAGCTGGTCACCAAGGACGCGATGAAGGTTCTTTCAACCTCGGGCTCGCCGATTACCATCGGCGAAGGAAAAGTTGAGATTCGGGATGGCGGGGTTGTCACCGTGGACGGCAATGAAGTCGCCACTCTAAAAGTTGTTTCATTCGATAATCCGGCCATGCTCGAGAAAGAAGGGCTTTCCCGCATGGCCTGGAACGGCCTGGCATCCGGCGTTCAACCGGTCTCCGAGCCGCAGGCAAAAGGCGGATACCTGGAACGTTCCAACGTTAACGCGATCGATGAGATGGTTCATCTCATGGCAGCGTCCCGCGAATTTGAAGCAGTTCAGCACACACTGAAGACCATGATGACGGAAATGAATGGCAAGTTGATCCAGGAACTGGGTCGGCTGTCGTAATAAGGAGTAGGAATGCTAAGAGCTTTGTACACGGCCGCGACTGGAATGCAGTCGCAGCAGATCAACATCGACACGATTGCCAACAACATCGCAAACGTGAATACCACGGGTTTCAAGCAGGGCAGAGCGGAATTTCAGGATCTGCTCTATCAGAATATCCGGCCCGCGGGTACATCATCGTCTTCATCCACGCAATATCCGGTTGGACTCCAGCTTGGCCTTGGAACCCGTCCGGTTGCGACAGATCGCATCTACCGCCAGGGCGACTTCCGTCAGACCGACAATCCACTCGATCTCGTCATCGAGGGCAAGGGTTTCTTCCAGGTCCACATGCCAAGCGGCGAGGTCGCCTACACTCGCGATGGTTCGTTTCATTTGAACGCCGAAGGCGGTGTCGTGACTTCTCAAGGCAATCCCATCGAGCCTCAGATTAAGATTCCCGCCGACGCGCAGACGATCGTGATCGGCAGTGACGGGACCGTTTCAGTAACTCAGGCCGGACAGACTGCCGCGCAGCAGGTGGGAACTATTCAGATCGCCAATTTCCAGAATCCATCGGGCTTGAATGCCATCGGCGGAAATCTGCTTCTCCCAACGTCATCTTCCGGCGAGGCAACGACGGCCAACCCCGGCGAGAACGGCCTGGGCCGGGTCAATCAGGGCTTCCTCGAAAGCTCGAACGTAAACGTCGTCGAAGAAATGGTCAACATGATCGTTGCGCAGCGCGCGTACGAAGTGAACTCCAAAGCCATCAAGGTGGCGGACGACATGTTGTCTCAGATCAATAATCTGGGGAGATAGACGTTGATCGTTGCTGCTTTACTGTTAACCTGCTGTTTATCCGCCCCATCGGAAATTGTCATCGATTCCGATACGATCACCCTGGGCGCCCTTATTCCTTTTCCGGCATCCGATGCGCGCGCGCCAATTTCATTGGGCTATGCACCGAATCCCGGCCTGGCGCGTCGCATTCCGAAATACGAAATCATTCGCAAGCTGAACACGGCAAACCTGCCGGTGGACGACCTTCAGATTCCGGAGTCGATTCTCGTGCAACGTCGAGCCGTTGGTTTGAATCGCGAGCAGGTGACTCGGGCGCTCCTCGATGCATTCACACAACGATATTCAGGAGCCAATATCGAAATCACGAATGTTGACCTTCCACCGGTCCAGGTGGGAACGGGCCCGGTTGATATTTCGGCCACTCTACCGGCGAAATTCGATCCTTCCGCACCCGTATTTGTTCGAATCGACATTCGAGGAACCTCATTCGCGCGCAATGCGTATGTGCGGACGAACGTCCGAATCGAGACGGAGCAGCCGGTGCTGCGGAACAAGGTTGCGGCAACCGCGGCGATTCAGGCGAGCGACATCGAAATGAAGCTGGCTCCGGTTCGCGGCGACGTTCCGGATCAAATTGAGGGAATGCTGGCAAAACATGATCTGGTGCCCGGCCAGGTCCTCACAAAAGACGCTCTATACATGCCCCTCTACGTTCAGAAAGGTGACATGGTAACCGTGAAGGCGAGCTCCGGCGGAATCACGATCGCCGCCATGATGCGAGCCAAGGCCTCGGGCAAATACGGCGACACCATTCCGGTCGAGCACCTCACCGGCCAGGGATCGACAACGGCTCGAATCGTCGGGCCCAGGACACTTGAATCTCTACAGGTAACCAAATGACATACACAGCCGTTTTTCTAGCACTTCTCTTGCAGCAGGCTCCTGCCGGACCGCAGCGGGCTCCTGCCGGACCGCAGCGGGCTCCTGCCGGACCGCAGCAGGCTCCTGCCGGACCGCAGCAGGCTCCTGCCGGACCGCAGCAGGCTCCTTCCGGGCCGCAGCAGGTTCCCTCCGGATCGCTGTACTCCGATACCGCGCCGAGTCTTTACTTGTTTCGTGATTTCAAGGCGCGAAATGTCAATGACATTCTAACGATTCAGATCACCGAGACCTCGACCGCAACGAACTCCGCCAACACGTCAACCAAGAAGGAAGGCTCGGTCAGCGTCACCGCGCCCGCGTTGGCGGGTTTAGAGAAAGGTGCCTCCGCGTTGAATTTCGCGAATATTCTGGCCGGCACTTCGGCGTTGAACTTCGCAGGCACGGGTTCCACTTCCCGTACGGGCCAGTTGCAGGCTTTTGTGACGGCCCGCGTCACTCAGGTACTTCCGAACGGCGACATGGCGATTGAGGGCACCAAGGAAGTTACCATCAATCGCGAACACCAGATTCTGAGGATCCGCGGCCTTGTCCGCCCCAAGGACGTGACACCGAGCAATGTGATCCTCTCTACTGCAATCGCCAACATGGAAGTTATTTTCGACGGCAAAGGCATTGTTTCCGATGCCAACAAACCAGGATTTCTTTATAGGTTCTTCTCATGGATAACACCGTTTTAAGGCTGCGAAGCTGTGCGGCCGGACTGGCCCTGTGTCTCGTATTCGTTTCATCGGCATCTGCCGCGTCCCGCATTAAGGACATCGGACATTTTGCGGGGGTTCGTAGCAATGCGCTGAGCGGCTACGGCCTTGTCATTGGTTTGAACAAGACCGGGGATAAGCGGCAAACGTTCTTCACACAGCAGACGCTGTTGAACATGCTGGAACGCTTCGGGCTGACTATTAACAATCCCTCGGTTCGAGTGGAAAACATTGCAGCTGTTATGGTTACGACCGATCTGGGCGCCTTTGAGAAGCCCGGCTCCCGAATCGATGTCACGGTTCCAGACACCGCTAATTGCCGCAGATGGAAATGTTTACGCAGTGGCCCAGGGGCCATTGGTGCTTAGCGGATATTCGGCCGGTAACGCAGCGACGGGGGTCACAGTCAATCATCCGACAGTCGGCCGCATTCCGAACGGCGCAAACGTCGAGCGCGCTGTTGTGGCGGGAATGCCGCAAATCGTTGATACTTTGGAACTTGTTCTCGATCGAGCCGATTTCACCACCGTAAAAAGGGCCAGCGAAGCCCTCAATACCAACTTTGGCCGGGAGATTGCATCTCCTGTGGACGGCCGCTCGATCCGACTTGCCGTACCGGCGGATTATCAGCACCGGCCAGTCGATTTCATGTCGGCGGTCGAAGCGGTCACTGTCGAGATCGACACGAAGGCCAAGGTCGTCGTGAATGAGAGAACCGGCACCGTGATTATCGGAAGTGATGTGACGATTTCGCCGGTTTCGATTTCTCACGGCAACCTGAGTATTCAGATCGAGACTCAGTTTCAGGTCTCACAGCCCCAGCCTTTCTCGCAAGGACAGACTGTCGCTGTGCCGGAACAGAAGGTCACTGCCCAGGAGCAGAAAAGTAATTTCGTGACTTTCAACAAGGGAGCGACAGTGGAAGACCTGATTCGAGCGTTGAATGGTTTGGGCGTTACGCCGCGCGACACAATCGCTATTTTGGAAGCCTTGAAAGCAGCAGGAGCGCTGCAGGCAGAACTTGAAATCATATGATTCCGGACGTTAATCTTTCAGGCCTGACGGCAGGTGGCAAGCTCGAACCAAAGGAAGTGGCGACGAAAGTTCAGGCCATGTTCCTGGAAGTCATGATGAAGGCCATGGAAGATAGCGTTGGCGCGGAAGATGGGTTGTTCGGCGGAAGTTCAAGCTCGGAGATTTATCGAGGGATGTTGAGAGAACAGCTTGCGGGCGCGATTTCAACACAGATGAAGAGCCCGCTGGAGGCCGTGCTGGACAAAGCCCTCAGCAAGCCGTCCGCGAATCCGGAGCATCCGGCGACTCCGGTTGGTCCGGAGCATCCGGCGACTTCGGCCAGTCCAAAGCTCCCGGTTTCCGGGGTTATCACTTCCCCGGAGGGTTGGCGGCATGACCCGATCAATGGTCATATGCGCTACCATGCTGGAACCGATATTGCGGCCCCCGAAGGGACCCCGATAAAGGCGGTTGCAGATGGGCGCGTTATTGAGAGTGGAACGAAACGCGGCTATGGAAATACGGTCGTCATTCAGACCGAAGATGGCCGTAAGATGTTGTACGCACACAATAATCAGAACTTCGTCCAGGTTGGTGACTGGGTATCCCGCGGCGATGCCATCGCAGCAGTTGGGGCCACCGGACGAGCCACCGGGCCGCATGTGCATTTTGAAGTAAAGTTTTAGTAACCCCGAGCCGATAAGAAGGTGAACGGGAGGAAGTGTTAATGATCGATAGAGTCAATATCAGCAACCAGGGCATCGATCGTCCCCAGGCAACACAGGGGAACGAGTTGGTGCGCAATCCAGGGAAGGATCGAAAGGTTTCCTCCGGGGCCGATTCCGTCGCGCTGTCATCGAAGGCGAAGGAAATGGACCAGCTCTCCGGGACCATCGAAGAATCCCGGACCGAGCGCTTCAACAAAGTCCAACGGGCTTTAGAATCTGGCACCTATCACGTTTCCGCCAGGGACATTGCCCGGAAGCTGATCGACGCCAATCAGAAATAAGGAAAACTAGGGGTCAGACCCCTATTTGCCGAGTCTCGGCAGGAGAAAGTCCATGGATGGGCTTGTTGAAGAATTATTGCGCCTGGAAGGCGTAAAACATAAAGCTCTCGTTGAAATCGACGCCGCTTCGTACGATGCCATCGTGCGCGAGCAGATGCGTCTGCTTGCCATTTCCCGAAAGACCGCCTCTTCGAAGGCCACCGACGTTAAACGTCTTCTTGCCCTGTCCCAGCTCATCACGCTCAACACGCGATTGCTTCAGAACCTTGTATCGACAACTCCGTGGTTTGCCTTTAGTCAAAACGGCTATACCCCTGACGGCCAGGTCACAGCGCCGGCAGGCTCCCGGGGAGTGGTGCTCGAGGCGTAACCATGTCTATGCTGAGCTCCGTTCTGAACAGTTCATTAAGTTCGTTGAGGGCGAACCAGCTCGCTCTCTCCGTGGCTGCAAACAATATTGCGAATGCCCAAACTCCAGGGTACACGCGGCAGCGTTTGGTGACTGCTCCTGCCGTCCTGAATGAGGCCTTTCCCTCGATCGGGACTGGCGTGGACGTGGTTCGCGTTCAAGCGATGCGCGATCAGATGATAGAAACTCGGCTGCGCGAAGAAACGTCCGCCAAGTCCGGCGGCGACACGCTCACGAAGACACTGAGCGACATTGAGGTCCTTTTCAACGATACGGACGCGTCCAACCCCGGCCTGCTTCAAGCCGTGACAAACTTCTTCAACAGCTTCCAGACGCTGTCGCAGGACCCGGCTTCGATGAATTTTCGTGAAGAAGTGAAGAGCAACGCCCAGGCGCTGATCGACACTCTGCACTCAAGGAATAGTGATCTCAAGGCCCTTCAGCATCGGGTGGACCAGGCGATCGCGCCCCAGGTCGATCAACTGAATCAGCTGACCAGTCAGATTGCGGCCGTTTCCGCCGAAATCAAGCGCCAGGAAATCGACGGCCACGCCGCCAACGATCTCCGGGACCGGCGGGGCGAGCTTGTCAAACAGCTTTCGGGAATCGTCGCCGTTCATGACCTGGAATCGGACGGAGATTATCAGCTCACCACGAAGGACAATCGTCTGCTGGTCTTCAACGGAGTTCAGCGGCAACTGGCAGCAAGCGACGTGACGTCGAGTATCGGAGAGGGTTCACTCAAAGCGAACCTGGATCTGCGCGACAACTACATCCCGAAATATCTCAATGCTCTGGATCAGGTCGCATATGAGCTGAATCAGCAGGTGAACTCGGCTCACGCGGCCGGTTACGACCTCGACGGCAATACCGGCAACAACTTCTTTGCTTCGCTCAGCTCCTCCTCGGATGCGTCCAGACTCATCGGCCTCAGCTCCAGCGTGGTCGCGGACACCAGGAAAATTGCCGCGAGTTCGCAAAGCACAGGCAACGATAACCAGGTCGCAATGCAGATCGGAAGTCTTCTGACGAGCCCGGTTTTCACGGGCGGGTCGATCACCGATCAGTACCGTTCTCTCATTTTCACGGTGGGCTCGGATCTTTCGAATTCCCGTTCCGATGTTAATGAACATGAGTCGATGGTCAGCCAATTGGAAAACCGCCGGCAGGTCTCCAGCGGAGTCAGTGTCGATGAAGAAACGGCATCGATTTTGCAATTCCAGCGATCGTATCAGGCCTCGGCGAGGATGATTCAGATGGTCGATGAACTTCTTCAAACTACTCTCGGAATGATTGGAGCTTAAACGTGCGAGTCACTGAAGGAATGGGGTACCAGAATCTGTTGCGTGATCTCGAGCGCGTTCATGAACGGCTGCAGAAGGCACAGCAGCAGATATCGTCGGGGAAGAAGATTTCAGCGCCGTCGGACGATCCATCCCTTGCCTCCGATATCGTTCGGATCAACGGAGAAAAGGTCGAGTCGGCGCAATATCAGCGAAACCTGCAGTTCGGCCAATCGAAGCTGAATCTTACCGACACCGTTATGGACGGCCTTCAAACGATGGTTGAGCGGGCGATAACCCTTGGGCAGAGCAGCATAAGCAATGCGACTGCGGGTACGTCGGGTGCGGTCGAAGTCGACTTGCTCCGAGATCAGATTATTTCCGTCGGAAACACCACTCACCTGGGCCGGTACATTTTCGGCGGCAGCAAAACGACAACGCCTCCGTATGTCAAAGCTGCGGACTCGAGTGTCTCGTATCAGGGCAACAACACAGCAATGACTGTGCAGGTCGGCCGAGCCGTCACGCTGCAGACGCAGATTCCCGGAAGCGAAATTTTCTCCGGTTCG
>WNFQ01001753.1_pt2 | contig 21094 bp, 22 predicted proteins | sample 5400171 | NCBI WGS metagenome assembly WNFQ01 (sample SAMN13153356, study PRJNA577476) | soil metagenome | isolation source: 20 cm soil under Madrone tree | place: USA:California | collected 2016-06-14 | reverse complement strand
GGAAGTGGTCAAGGCCAGGCCATCGATATCCTTGTCCGCGCCCGGCTCTTCTGGTACTCCCACATCGTAGAGGGTGTCACTACTGGTCTTCGTGGCGGTCGTCTGCTCATGTAAGTCCAGGGTTTGCGTACGACCAGTGTGTTAGAAGTTCACCCGTTTCAACAGCTCGGATGACGACTTGGCAGCGTTTCAGAAAACTCTCCCCCTGCTCAACAGTGATGTCAACAGCGATACAATGTCGCGCACTTCCACCATCGCTTACGAGTTTACATATCGTTACGCGATGGTTCCCCTTGGACTGGCATCGGCTTGCCGGAAAGTCCACTCAGCCTTGACCGGTCCCAAAGCACGGCAACAAAATGACATTGAGGAGCAGAGTCTACATGAAGTCTGGGATGCGCTTGAAAAGTCGTGGAAAGACTTCGATAATCTACGAATGCTAGGCACTTCTGGCAATGTTCACGAAGAGGATGTCGATCGCTACATCCACGGATGGCAGGTGAGCAAACCCGCTGTCAGTCATGCAGTTTATTTGTTTTAATCTTTCCTTTCGTAGATCTTCATTTTCGAGTGCCGTAAGTAGCTTACTGGCTGGTTCTTCCAACGCCTCGACACTAACACTTCGGTAGTTAACGTAATACGTGAAGCACTCAAACAACGGACAGTTGTCCACCCGACCTGTGATAGAAGTCATAATATCGCCCTACCCAACTCAAGCCCGCGGAGCGCACAGCCCGATACGGCGACTCGGTTGCTGAAAATCGCTGATGCCCGGTGTCACGAAGTTGTCCGACGGGTGGTCGTAATTATTCGCCAACACCTGGGCACCCCCTTTTTCGAGTACGATGCCTCCCTCGTGCGAGATGGTTGCTTTTTTGCGGGCTTCCTGCTCGCAGGCGAAGGTGGCTCTGATGAAGACGTGAAAATATGCTTACAAGCATTGCGCCAAATGAGATGGGCGTTCTCCAAAGGTGAAGAAAGGGAGAAAACTATTCGAATGATCTGGGAGTCTCGCAAAGGGTCAAATACAAGGTCACGCTCTTCCATCTCCCCCACCCTAACCACCTTGTTTGAGCTTCAGCCCGCTGGGACACAACTTCTACGCGTTCATTCCCAGCGACCTCATCCTCCCCCCCTATCAATTCCACCCTTATCTTCTTCTGGGATTCCCAGTCTGGACACATCGGCTCCAACCACGGCACGTACTGAAGATGGCAGTTGGGCGTCTCCACTTTCTGCAACATCGTCGAGTCCTCATTCACCAATTGATGGTCCACTTATTTCGGGTTCGACGAGTGGGGGCTCACCTTCGTCCACAGTGGTTTCCTCCAACGAGTCCCCACCGTTTTTCGCATTAGCTCAGGGACCGACTCCGTTTTCTCAGATTTCGCCAGGGTTAAAGTCTGATGTACAACGCCATTCTCCCCCATTGATGTTCTACGACAGCGGTCACTACACCTTCACACCACCATCCTCAAATAGCGCCCTGTCCGCCCTGATGAGCGCTCAAACTTCCAGCTCAGGCATTCGATCCATGAGCTCCACGTTGTTGTGTTCTAGCCCGACGTCGCACAGCACTATGCCAGAAGACGCCGAGACAGCTTTCAATCAACCCAGCCCAACCTTCTTCGACACAAGTTCCGCCGTCTATCCGATCGGTGGAACCTCGCCGCCCGCGCTCCACACAGGCTCCACCCTGGATCACACGTTTTCACTGTCGTCGCCGTTCTTCTAGTGCGCACTTTGGTATAATTGAAATACCGGCACTTGGCGGACCCTTGATGGACATTATTATTTGTCATACATATTCACTGCTTCTCGATTCGTCTACTTCAACTTGCTATTGGCTATTAGCTGAGCCGGGGGCTGGTCCGATCTGTTGTTTTGGTGCATCTCACCTTCTGTCATACATAGATATCTTTATTTGTCTGTAGTGCATTATTGTTCATTTGTCATGTTTTACATCATAGGATCGCTGCATAGAAGAATAAGAAACACATGCGAGCCAAGCGAGCCAAGCCGAGCGCTCGGTTTGATTCCGACTAATCCCATCGTGGGGACAAACTGAACGCGAACTGCGCGACGCTGCGCACTTGAACCCGGACAGTCATGTTTCGTACGTTTATGCAATCGCCTTTTTCCTGTCTCTGATACCCTCCTTTCATTCCAAGTATTCATCCCCCTCCTTTGTACGTAGGGATCTCCCCCCTTATCCCCCTTTTCACTCACCATCTTTAATAGTTGGTTTCCAAAACAAGCTCAAAGTCGTTGATGCTACCGCCCATGTCTGTCCCAAATGTCATAACGGTAATTCCCTTCCCGCCCGCTGGGGCTACTCAGCTTGTCTGACGTTACTTCGTAATGCCCTCACACAGTGAGCGTCGTTCGTGCCGCCTCCCGCTTGTGGTTTTCGTTCTTCCTCGTGCGCGTCATCCCGTTCAAGAAGAAGCACATTTGGATTTGCTCAATATGCAACTGGCACGTGCCGACGCAGGACGGGTGAGTCCTGAGCAATCAACGTGCTACCTGTCATTTGTCTGACTGGGGTCCTCCTCAGATGGCAACCGGCTCTACCAACAGGGAATGTAGGGGGTTTTAATCGGACGGGATATCAGCAGGCATACCAGAGTCCGCATGCGACTGGGTATCAGCCATCTTACGACAGTCCGCCGCAGGGTTACTAAAATCTCTGTGCTTCCCTTTTTCCATTCCTCCTGTTTGCTGTTTGTTGCCGTGGATCTCTACCGTCTTTCTGATGTATCTTGTATGCTTCCGTGTATTGACGATATTTCTAATAAGCACGTAGGCTTTGTTCATTAATTGTCGCAGCCAACGCAAATTTTGACACCTCGCCTACTTATCACACTCCTCATGCCTTGCCATTCCTACTGTCAACACATCTGCGAGTCTTCTAGCCATGCTGTGGCTCCACCAAACCTGAACAAAGCAACCAGATGGTTGTAAACGTACTGTACTTGACAATTTGACCTTGGTATTGTACTTCCGTACCGGAGGACACCGGGCCTCGACCGCCGTCACCCTGAATGTGGATAAAAGCCTCCCGTTGATCAGATTGAGTAGACCGATGAGGTAGGTGAGGGAGCTGTTTGACCGCGGTTAACATAACGAGTCAACATTCTCTAGGCCCCCGGAAGCTCCCCTATAGTTTGTCCGCCGAATTCTCCAAATTCTGCTAACTCAGGGAATGTAGAAGGATTTTAATGTTATTTTTGTCCATTAAATTGGGATTCTGTGTGCAAACAATTGAGAAATAGGTGGGTCCACTTTGGTAATTCTGTGGTGTGGGAATTTAAAATACTATATTTGTCCGTTATTGGGGATTTGAGGACCAATTTGGGAGGTTTTCCCGAACAAACCCATAGGGGAGCTTCCGGGGGCCTCATTCGAGAATGTCCTACAAAGACATACACAAAAACCAACAAACCATTCACCAATACCCACCTGCAAATGAGTGCAAGTCAACCATTATTTTCTTGTCAGTGGTTGAAATATACACATTGCACCGCCTCAGGAGAGAGAGCGGTTGTCCGAGCGCTAGTGCCATGTCTGGCATGGCAGCAGTGTGACACATTCCTGTGACAACGACCGCGACACGACTCTCACCTTACCACCCACCCTTTGCTCGACTCTCCCCATTCCTCGACATGCACACCAGCGAATACGACTACCTCTTTAAACTCCTCCTCATCGGTGACTCGGGCGTCGGAAAGGTATCACGCTCCAACTCCTTCGCAGCACAACGACTCACTGACTCTCGCCTCCAGTCCTGCCTCCTCCTCCGTTTTGCAGACGATACCTATACAGAAAGCTACATCTCTACAATTGGCGTTGACTTCAAGATTCGTACCATTGAGCTCGAAGGCAAGACAGTTAAACTGCAAATTGTAAGTGCGCAGTCCTCAGCTCTTTCCTTTGCGCTCCGCTTCGTGGCATTGTCACCACTATTCTCTGCTGCCTCTCGGATCATTATTTATGCTCTTTTCCTCTTCGAGAAACCGTAAACTGACAAATTTTCATATCACACAGTGGGATACCGCAGGTATTTAGCACTCTCCTGTCTTAATTTGTCGGTCATTGATGCCCTTGGAATCAAGGTCAAGAACGATTCCGCACTATTACCTCATCTTACTACCGTGGAGCACACGGTATCATTGTCGTTTACGATGTCACTGACAACGGTCAGTTCTTTCTGTCTCATGGTCGCCTACACCAACCTCCCTTCACACCCTTTTATAGATACGTTCACCAACGTAAAGCAATGGTTGCAGGAAATCGACCGCTATGCTTCTGAGGGCGTGAACAAGTTGCTCGTCGGCAACAAGTCCGACTTGACCAGCAAGAAGGTGGTAGAGTACGGTGTCGCGAAGGTCCGTTCAAGGTTCAAGTACGCTCTGCCTTATCATATTGATTTCCTGTTGTCGTTGTAGGAATTTGCCGATCAGCTTTCTATCCCATTCCTTGAAACCTCTGCGAAGAATGCGACAAATGTCGAGCAGGCTTTCCTAACCATGGCAAAGCAAATCAAGGACCGGTAAGTTTGTTTAGCTTGTAATCTAATTTTTTGCTCCTTCGTACTGACGTCCCTCTACAGTATGGGATCCACACCGTCAGCACCTGGTGCGGGCAAGTCATCAACAATTACTCCTGGTCAGAACGTACAACAAGCTCAGTCTGGTGGCTGCTGCTGATCGCAGAGAATTTGGACATTTTGTTTATCCTACCGGCGCCTAGAAACATCGGGGAGATGTTTAATGATTGTTCTACTCTACATCTTCACCTTACCTTCACCCCGTGTCTTCCCTTCTGCGCTTGCGCTTGCTGTTCAATATCCATGTTTTGACATAAACCGCGCGTGACTGGCCCCATAACCAGGAAGAGTGGTAGTGGTGAATGGATGTATTCGGCAATCATCGTGTATCATGAGTCTGCGAGTGTCCAATATCACAAGTACAGGAGGGTAATTGACAAAACTAAGGAGGTACTGTGTCGTCGAGCGTAACCTGATTCGTATCACCTGCTTCGGCCGCCTCTTCGAATTTGCGTACCTTCTTCGCCCATCGGAGGCCACAAGCGTTGCATAGTGTTTTTGGACCACGAGGGCCCTACGACCCAGAGAAGTTAGCAAGCGATCTAGCAAAGGTAAATAACGGGTTCACCTTTCTCCATTCCGGGGAAACGGTCTGACCGCAAGTATTGCAAATATACTGTTCGCCCCCAGCTGACTTTTTAAGCTGGGAAAAAGGCGTGTCAGGGCAACACGCGACTGAAGCCAGGTCGTAAACGTGGCGTACCTTTTTCCTTCGGGGTTCTGTGTCTCCTTCGTCTTCAAGTGAGGATATGGCAGGAAAGCCGCCACCGGATTCGTATCCATGCGGCAGGGAGTAGTGCGACCGCGACGAATCTCCACCAATTGTCGACCGCGTAGGTAATCCTAGGTTAGCAGTGAGCTGCGCCGTTAAGTCGTCGCCGGTATATGAAATCATGTGTTGAGCCGGGTGTGTGGCAGACAGCTGGTGGGAATGAGCACGAAGCGTGCTTATATGGTGCTGCAAACGCTCGTTCTCGAGTTTGAGTTCTAGCAGTGTATTTAACCTGGCACGGCACAACTCAATGTTGGCATTCGTGATTGAACGCATCATATATACAAGCACTCACATGGCCACATTTCGACTTGGATACGGTTTGGCGACTACGAAGAAGCATCTGCAAGTGCTTTCTCCAATGATGAAGTGTGGATAGCCGACAATTTCGAGGAGAACCTCTTTGACCGGAGGTGGAGGAGTCACTGTCATGTGAGTGAAGGAGTCGGATTTACAGAAGAACCTCGCATAGAAGTGTAACTCTTCACGACGCTCGATGGTGCGAGCGTACGTTTCGCAAAAACCGAGTCTGTCGTTCGCTGGGCCGCAGGTCGCAGATAAGAGCCGGGAAGACAGCGATGCATTCGATGAGATACAGACCATTGACAAGATCTTTGAAATCACTGTCTATCAAGTCTTCATCCTGCCAGCCAAGTATCTCGCGCACGGCTGGGTTGCAGAAAAGGACTTTACGTCTGGAAGAAAGGACGAGGACGATGGCCTCGCTCAACTCGGTCATTAGAAGATCTGCCCAACGCTTGCGTCGCGTAAACTCCCATGGCTGAACATTCTGCTGACTTTGTTGTAACTGAATAGGGCGTGAAGATGGACCGGCTACTGCACTCATTGGGGGAGCGATGGAAGGTACGATACGATACAAGTGGATGGCGAGATTATATACAGCACAGAAAACGCGGTGTGGAGCGGGGAAGCCGACGGCAATCCTTAAAAGGAAACAAGTGCGATTTACACGGACCTGTTTGACGTTTGCCTGTCTTGGCAGACCGGCCCGGGGTTGGATTAGGTAGCACAGTAGCCTCCGTCGATGCGGAGCTCAGACCCGGTCATAAATCGGGAGGCATCACTGGCGAGGAAGACGACTGCGCCCTGCATGCGCATAAACGTCAGTCTAGCTCATCCTGCCACCGAACATCAATCACCGACATCCAGATCCTCTGGCTCTCCAATCTGCCAAAGTCGTGGTCAGGTCCGTTCAAACGGGCACCTCAATTATCTTACCCGTCCCATCGGCGTCAGACTTTCCCATTGTCTCTGACACGCTACATGAGCTTGCGAGAATGGTTAATGAAGAAGCCACGCTACTTTGAGTTCCGGATTCTTTGATAGTATCGTCCGTGTCAGTTTGGTCATCATATATCCGGGGCTGCGCGTGGTCAGCACCAAGACGGAAATACCCGGTCCAAGCCTCTCACCTTAACGCGTTCACGCGCACTCCTTTCGTCGCCCACTCCACGGCAAGGCTGGATGCCATGTGCTTCACGGCTACAGCCGGTCAGTATCATCTGCCACGTATTGAGCCGCCCCAAGGCGAATCACCTGCTTTTGATGCGTTATACGGGGTTTGCAGCTTCGCAACGAGGTCAATTTAACAAGGGGCCTGTTAGGCGAGTAAGATACCTGGGGTACGTTGACAATCTGAAAGCAACAAGTTCAGAACGGCGAAAAGTAAACAGAACAGAAGGTGGACATGCATTAGCGCTCATGCTGGCTACCAGAATGATACTGCCTCCGCCTTGTGGAATCATGTACTTTGCAGCTTCTCGGGCGGTAAAGAAAGCACCGTGGACATTGACATCGTACAAATGCTTGATGCGATCCGATGGATAGCTGCCGTAACATTAAGTAAATTTCCAGGGGCGAGACACAGAAGGACGCACTCGAGGGCGGAATAATTTTCAACGATCCCTATTCATGTTCGGTAATGAACTTGCCGGTGGTCGAGGTGACAGACAAACATACCGGCGGATGCAACGACAGCATCTACACGCCCGAACACCTCGAGTGTTTTCGTAAAAGCCTTCGCCAAGGATACTTCTGAAGACACGTCGCACTCGAGGCCGACGACCTTCAGAGGGTTGAGTTCCAGATGTTCGCTAGCTCCAGGGATCTGAGAGAATAACCCCCACGGAAAATGACCGGATTGTGAATACGCACCTGCAAATTCGACAAGTTCTTCCGCCGCTGTCTGCGCTTCGGTCTGCTTTAGGTCTAGGAGGGCGATGGAAGCGCACCCTCTACACAATGTCTCAAGGTTCAGCTATTGTAAGACTCCAACAGAACACTCACGACCGCATAAAAGCGCGACAAAACTCATTCCCAAGTCCCCGAGCGGCCCCAGTCACAAGACAAACCTGTCGTTCCATATAACACTCGTTTCTGCGTTGGGAAGACAATATCATAACTGACTTTTCCTTGTAGCGAGAGAGTCGGTAATATCTTAAAAGCCGTTCGTGCACTGGTACTCAACCATCGATCCCGGGATACACAAGAACGGTCCTGCGACCAGGGGATTCGAATTGCAAAGACCGGGGAACGACGTAGGAGGATCATGAGAGTACGTGTAAAGGCAGAGATAGAAGCGCGACAGCTGTGAGATCGCCGGCCGCATGTACAGTAAAAGTCAAACCCAGTCAGAATCGGATCTTATGCCTCAAGGCCTCAGGCCTCAAGCTTCAAGTTGCGGGACATGTTTCAGTCCTTTCGGAGGGCCTGAGACCTACGGCCTGACCATGAAGTTTAGAATACCTTGAGAATGATCCCATCCTCAGTCTATCATAAGCCAGCCTCTCGAGCTTATCCGACTCAGATGCAGAGGACGCCTGGCATGATCTAGGTTACGCTATCTAGATCACGCTATAACTCGCAATAGAAGTAACAAGGCGGTCAAAGTGATGTGGGTGTAGGATGGTACATAAAGAGGACACGCGCAAGCGCGGGTATAGTATCTGACATGTAAATTACCAAACAACCGACGGACGAAATTCAAAGGGAGGGGAACTGGAGCGAGTCTCTACCGAAGAAGAATGTCATAGCTTCCCCAAAGAAAAGATACACAGGGACAAAAGGAAAGTCTCACGGGTACAGGACAGGTGAAGGTGCGGCAAGCAATGCGAGATTGCTACCACAAAAAATTATCTATATGCACACAAACTTAGACTTCCGTTTTGAGAGTTCGTCCATGCGAGCGTCTAGTTGATGGCGGACTCGTTCCTTAGCCCTGCGCTCTTCATCAAGACGCTGTTCAAGGGACTGTTTCTCTTCGACAACCGACCGGCGGACTAGCGCAACTTCACGCTTAGTTTCTGCTAGCTCGCTTCGGAGGTTCTCCACCTGGCTGTTGAGGCTGTCTCGCTCACGAGCAAGTTCCGTAGCCTGCATGCGAGCTTTTCGGACTGAAAGCAAACGTAAGAGAAACACAGCCTGCGCAAAATAATGACTTACGATTTTTCTCGGAATCTCCAAGGGAGGTTTCTAGTTTGTTAACTATATTCATGTGAGACTGCAGATCGGTCTCGCAGTGCGTTAATTGCTTGTTTAACGTCTTGATCATCGCTTCCTGCTCTTCCATCTGCTTGGCTCGGTCCTGGAGTTGCTGAGTAAGTTCTGCATCCGTGACTAACGTTGGTATGTGGCCATTGGTAGTAGATGGTTGAACAGAGGTTGCTGGCGAATTAATGTCCGAATCACGTGAGGAGGACGGAGATAGTACAGCGGAGGACGTGGCGGATGATGTTGAGGGCTGGTGGGCTAGTGATGAGGCTACCTTCGGCGCAGGAGGTGGCGGTACGGAAGGCGGTGGTGTTGGCGGTGGGAGTTTATTAGCTAAACTATTGACCCGAGTGTATGACGAAAGTACGCGCTCTGGTGGTGTGCGACCAGGGGAGGTAGGCGAAGGCGGGGGGTTACGGATTGTCGGGATTCGGGCAAGCTGGGCCTGCAGGTCCCTCATTATACCTTCCTGCTTTGCTTTCTCCTCTTGAATTGCATCCTTTTCGTCTTTGACACGCTGAAGAGTGTGCTGAAGTTCTGCCAGGACTGAACGATGCTTCTCCAGTTCGTCCACCAACGAGTCCCGATTGGACGCCTGCTGAATTAAGTCGGATTGCTCACTGTGGGTATCTCCTAACTGGGCCTTGAGCGATTCGACTTCATTCGCCAGCACCTCTCGCTCGTTCTGGGCTTCTGATAGGGCAAGCAAATACTCCTCGGCGGCGGCCTTACGAGATGCTAGCTCTTCTACGAGTAATTCGCGGTCCTTATCCACTGATTCGCGTTGCTGCAGATTCTTCCCTTCGGTCTCCTCGAGTTCATTTTGGAGGCGTTCCTTCTCCGCAATGAGCTGTTCCATCTGCAGTCTCGCCGACTCCAATGCTTTTTGATGACCTTCGCCTTCTGCCAAAAGAGCGGAATTAAGATTATCCAGTGCTCGCTCGTGCTCAACCTGGATGAGGGCCATCTGTTCCCGATGACTTTGGACGAGGGCAGCACGTTCTTCCTGGACTTTGGTGAAAGCCTCCTGGAGTTCGCTCTCGTGATTCCTCTGAAGGTCTTGAAGCGCAGAAGAGAGAGCCGTTTCGTGATCTACTCGAGAAGTCGCGGATTCCTCCGCATGAGTCTTTGCCAACGAGGAGCGTTGCTGCTCGGCACTGGCAAGGGCATCCTGCATTGCCTCTTCATGCTGTGCCGTGAGCTTGGCGGTGAGCTCATCCAATGCCCTTTCGTGAGAACTGCGAAGCCCTGACAATTCTTCTGCATGATGTTGCTGCAGCGCATTGCGATCCTGCTCTGCTTGAGAAGTGAGGGTGGAGATGGCTTCTCGGTGTGAAGCCTTCAAGGCTGCTATGTCTTGCTGTTGGCCAGACTCCACCTCCTTGAGAACAGCTGTGTGTTGCTCCCTTAAAGCCAACAGCGAAGCTTCGGATTGTTCGCGTGATCGTGAGCTGAACTCCCTGTACTCCTCCTGAACCTTGGCCATTGCGTGTTGAACTTGCTCCAGTTCCTTCTTCGTCTCCTCCTGAACCTTGAATAGGGCGGCTGCGTGCTGTGATTTAAGTTTCTCCAGATCCTCGGCGAATGCGGCTTCCTTCTTGGCGAGACTGGCGGCGTGCTCTTTTTGGATATCCTTGATGGCATCAACTTGCGCAGATTGCGACTCGGAGAGTAAACCTTCTCGGGCTAGATCGGCAACGCGAAGCTCGGTGACATGATCGTCGCGTAGCCTCTCCAACGTTGTGTTGGCCTCGGCAGCCTGCTGCTCTAATGCTGTGGCGTGTTCGGTCCTTAGTCGAACAAGTCCGTTATAATACTCCTCTTCGGTCTTTGCGAGAGATGTGGCCATTTCATCATCCTTCTGCTTCAAGATCTCCTCATTCTTGGCCTTGGTCTCTTCAAGAATAGCTTGGTGTTCTTTCCGAGCCATAGCAAGCGCAGAATCGGCTTCATCAAGACGACGACGTAGCTCAGCCTCATGCTCAGCCTCGAGACGACCAAACGCTTCAGCGTGATCCTTGTATGCCACCTCCAAAGCAAGGGATGCGTTACGTAATTGGTCGCGCAATGTAGCCAGAGAAGCTGTACGTTCTTCGTTGAGGCGGGCAATAAGCTCATCAACTTCTTCCTCCTTGAGACGCAGAACTCGTTCGTGGTCCAAGCGGAGTTGCTCTACAGCCTGACTGTGGTCATCCTTGGCCTGCTCGAGAGCCTTCTGAAGCTCCGCTTTGCGCTGCTCAAGCTCCTCAAGTTGCACCAGGCTATCTTCGTGCTTGCTGCGTAAGCTGCCAAGTTCGTTAGACATGTTGATGGTCTATGTGCAAGATGAGTATCTGCATCCCTTCTGTCTAATAGGAGATGTACCTGGTTGCTGGATAAAGCAGTTAGTTCGTCATATTGGCGTCGAAGTAACCTCAACTCCTCATTGAGAGCCTCGACAGTTTCACGGTGCTGGGATTCCTTTTGAGCCATTGCGCTGGGGGCTTGGTGAGTTGTTGTCGAACAGGCTATGGTGCAATGACAAACCGCATTAGTTCGTTTAGACGGTCCAAAGATTCATCAGTTTCTGGGTTGCTCATCACGTCCGCACTGTCCGGTCCTGGTCCTTGCTGCAAAACTGTCTTAATCTCGACGGACTGATTGATTTTTCTTGGCGACATATTTACCGAAGGATTGTCTATGTTGTCGACGGCATGAGGAACAGCTACTTCCTCCAAGCCCGGTGGCGTAGGAACAACGTTTTCTCTCTCCTTGAGTGAGATTTCGAGCTGAGCAATTTCTTGCTCACGCTCTTTGAGTACATCCTGTAGGCGCATGATCTCCCTTTCGAGGCTTGCCGCTGACCGCTCATTGGAAGAGACACTAAGGGAAGGAAGAGAAATTGAGAGATTAGGTCTGTGCGGTGACCGTGTAGGGCTACTCGTTCCATGGCTTGAGAAGGACGTTTTGCGTGAACGCGCTGATGATAATTCCTGCGATAGCGAAACCGACTGGGAGAGCGACCTGCCAAGTAGTTAATTGGAACATGTTCCGTGATTTAATCAAAGGGGACATGCCTCGAATGCAGGGATTCTGTTGAGGCCGCCTGGCGGAAAAAATGGCGCCTGCTTGCACTATTGAGCGGGGTTTCACTGCTTTCCTTCGAGCGCCCACCCGTCACCCTCCGCCTGTGAGAGCTCAAATCAACTGACCGCTCTGGTGAGTCTGTCAGAGCAGGATTCCCAAGTTTCGCTTCCTGTATTTGTGCAGCGAGGTCAGATATTTCCCGGAGAGCGTCGCGATATTTTGCAGTAACCGAGGATAAGTCGGCAAGCGTGGCGGTGTGCGCCTGCTGGAGTGCCACTAGCTGGTTCTCGAGCCCAGATTCTGGTTCGCCTGGAGTCGATGTCCCAGAGACAGAGCTACTTCCGGAACTGGCAGCCTTGGCTAGGTCGACCTCAAGCATCTTCCGCTCTTGCTGCACCTTGCTGGCGACACCATCCAGGCGCTCCCATGCCTCACCTGCCTCCTTTTTCTTCTCTTTCCATTCTTCCATCTTCGCCTCAAGCTCGCGTACTTTACGCTCGCGCTCTTCGAGATCTGTCCGCCAGCTCTGACCGTCCCTCTTGAGTCCTTCGAGTCGTTCTTGCAAGACCCGTGCCTCGTCACGTCGTCCCTCGCACTCTAGCTCCAACCTTTCAATGTGCTCACGGAGGGCAAGGACCGACTCATCGGACTTGGCCAAGCGTATCTCGAGATCAGCTATGTACTTCGTGGAGAGCAACTCGGCATCCTTGAAGCGAGAGAGTTCGCGTTTGATGTCGCTCAAAGATTCACTTGAATTGATACTTGACTCATCGTATTGTTTCATCTTCTCCTCTAGGTCATGAACGTAGGCCTAAAATCATTTAATTGAATACCTGATGGCAACATATGACGACATGGCTCACCTCGGTAGAGGCTTCGCGCTCTGTCAACTTGGCTAACCTGGCGCGCAACTCCTCAATATAGAGTTCGGCGGCGGTCTTTCGCTCCATTGCCTGGTTCAGTTCCTCTTCCTTCTCCTCTACGAGGTCATTTGTAAGTCTGAGAGCGGCACGGTTCAAGCTCAGCTCTGCTTCCATCGCGCCGATCGTCTTCTCGTATTCTTCGATAACGGGACCAACGATCTCCTCGTATTTGCTCATGCCTGCAACATTGCCGGAGGATGGAGAACGATGCCACTCGCCGTGCTCCCTTCGCAGTCTCGTGAGCTCCTCGTTGCGAGCAACGTACTTTTCGCGAAGATCTTCATAGTTGTTTTTCAGCTCATTGTAATTGGCAAGCATCCTCTTCGAGGCCGTACTCTCTACGGCAGGTCGGCTAATTTCAGGTGTAGTAGGTTCTCCGGTGAGCACGGCGCCCTCTTTTATTGCCTTGAGTTCCTTGCGAAGGCGCGTGACCATGCCCTGAAGCCATTCGACGTCATCCCATCCCTCTTCCTTTTCGTTTATGGTCGCACGGTTTTTAATGTTACGCGCGCGGTTCGCATATTTGAGCGTATTGACTGTTTCGGCGGCATTCCACTCGACGGGGCTAACACAGGCGATCATAAGGGTGTGGGCATTTCCACCAAGGGAGTCTTGTAAAAGGCGGGTAAGCTTGGAGTCGCGATAGGGAACGTGAGATGCGGTGTGGGACTTGGCGCGAGAGGGGTCACCGAGGGCAGAGATGACATTGCCCAAGGCTAGCAAGCCACTGTTGATGGATATCCCTTCTTTGATACGATCACCTATAGCGGCAGTTCGCTTGAGCTGCCAAAAAGTCAGTATGAAATGGCCTACGACAAGTCGAAGCGCTTACACGTTCAGAGCCAGCGAGGTCAACGAAATGGAACTTCGAAACCACGGTCACCCATTCTCCGTTGTCATCATCAAGGCTCCCTCTTGCATCGTGATGTCCAAGAGAACTGGCAGGCCGAAGCAAACTTGTGCGTCCAATAGCCGATGGTATGCTCGGTGTCCCCGGGCGGCCAAATGTAGGTGAAGAGACACGGTTCCCTGATGAACCCGCAAGGATGGAACCTGGGCGAACTAGACGTGACGGAGACCGACCATTGGGGGGAAGAGGTGAGGAAGACCGCTGCGGTAGGCCGGAGCCTCTGTATTTTCGCTGAATGAGAGTTAAAGAGAAAATGGCATGCGAGCGCGAAGATTGGGCATTCATTTCGGTTTCATTCGTCCGTCGGATCGACGTTCCTTGACGAATCAGACTGACCCGCGATTAGTGCGTCGGCTGGGAGGAAGTAAAAACATCATGCCACTTACTTCATGACTTCCGTCGCATTCTTGACGTGGACTTCGCGAAGACCACCCCAGATAATTGAGCCGTCCTTTCCCTCACGTATTTGGACTTCACGTTTAGCCCCAGTACCGTCGTCTCCGAGCAAGTCAATCAAGTCTTCATTATATATTTCAATGAAGGACCCTTTGACGTTGTAACTCCACGCGCTACTACGTTCCTCTTTAAAGGTTTGGGTGCGCTGAAAAATGGTGGAGACTGCACGAGGAATGATGCCTATGCCATTCGTAGGGTCAAAGGGGTCAGCATCGAAATCAATGCCAGTCATGGTGTAGGTTTTGCCAGAACTCGTTTGACCGTATGCAAGAATTGTGCAGTTGAAACCCTCCAGGAAACGAGAAATAAGAGGTTGTGTAGTACCGGTGAAGAGATCATGCTGGGTACTATCCTGTCCATGCACCTGGTCGAACGTAAAGTGTTGTTTCTTGGCGTTGGCGACTTGTGAGGGCGACGAGGGCGCCGAGGTGGAGCCTGCACCGGGCGCTGCGGGGGCTGAGGTCGTTACGTCTATGGATACCGAAGTGGATGAATTGGCATGAATGACGGTGCGTTGAAAACGAGCGGGGATATTAATGGCGTCCTGCGGTGTCACCGGTCTGATGCGAAGCGCTGCGAGAGTTGGAGGCGGGTGAGAAGATGAGGAGCAAATAAGAGATCACATACCAACTTGCACAGAGGTTGTGGATGAGCCCGATGACTGTGAGGGGGCCATTGTGATTTCGGCCAAAGTACAAGGCGGGTTGGGAGGGGAAGGGGGTGATACGTTGCCGCGCGGGAAATCGTCGTTGGGTCGGTCGTTTACGGCAAGCGACCAACTTTGCGGCGCCGTCCGGAATTGGATCGTCGCACGCGGCCAATGGCCTTTTCCCTCTCACACACCTCTCCGTCCGAATGGAAATACATCTCCGAGGGCGGCGCCACTCTCGTCTTCTCTTACATTGGCCCTTTCCACCCCCTCTTGACCGGCAAGGTGTTGCGCCTCAGAAAGGCGCCTCGTGAGCGACATTGTCCCCCTCGTCGTTCCGTCGTCGATGATAATCCAGTGGAATTCCAGCAAATTATAGTCTCGCGTCTTTTAGACCCCTCCTACTTGCCGGATCTTCAAACAATCCCCTTGCAAGCAGACTGGATCGAGGCTCTCTTTATCCATCACGAAGCGTTCCGCCCGCAGAAAAGGAGGAGTGCCAGCGTGGTCGATTGCTCTAGACATACGGGGGTTCTAGCCCCAGACCTCATAGGTGGACTGTCATCACTGTCTTCCCGAAGTGCCGAATGACAATACCTCCAAAAGCCAAAATGGGGCTTCCTACCTAATTACCACCATCTATCGCCAGCGAGCAAGCCCATCAAAGCTCAAACGTGCAGAACCTGCATGCATGCACACCTCAAAAAGACCGAAGGCGTGGATGCAGCAGTCCAATTCTGCCCGCTGGATCTCTTTTCGGGATCCAAGGTCCGGCTCGAAAGAGCCATTGACGCGCTTTGGAACTCTTGGATCCAATCCAATGGTTCTATCAACAATCTACGGATTTTCAGTCATGGAAAAATTGTGCTGCCGAATGATGTGAGTCATCATGTCCCCCAAATGACTGCGCTAACACGGATTTGGGTGTAGGAGCTAACCTTGCAAGCATGGTCGCGAGAAAACTTCTCGTTGCCCACTGATGCCCCATTGACAACTATAAAATCGATTTTTCTGAACACTCTACTCCCACAAATTCTCCACATCCCTCTTCTACATCACATCTCGACCCTGCAGCGCTCTCTTGACGCCCTGGACTGCGAAGGACTCGCCAAGCTTTTTGAAATGTCCCCTAGCGCTGACTTGACGCAGCCCACAATGGAGGACTGGGTATCATTTATAGACACATTCTTGTCTTCGAAACAGCAGGGGCATTCCAGCTTCAGTCCTTCCAACCTTCGTTATCACATACTCTCATACGTGCTCTCCGCTACTTTCAAGGACTGTTCCCTGATCATTCCGTTCAACCCTTGTCCGGCAGACAGCGAGAACAATGGCATCAAAGTCATCGATTTAGATATCAAGAGCATTGAAAGAATTCCTAGTTGGTTGAAGCTGGATGAAAGGATTGTAAAAGAGTACGCGAAATTTGAAACAAGGATGAGAAAGACATGTACCGAAGGACCATGAGCGTTGCACGAGATACTGTATTTAATTGAAACAGAACTTAGGTTAGTGAAATATCTACCTGTTGTGGGTCCTCAGAACTGCATGCAATCTACTGGATGCTTGGGAAAGACATCGAAAAGACCAAGAAATATCGATATTAGATCCTACGAAGATTTATCGAAACAGCTGTAACAGCAGTGTGGTGACGTGGTGACAATAACTAAATTTTCAAATGGCGAAAAATGAAGGGGGAAACCAGAGCAAAAGTGGCAGTAGCCAATTCGCGCCTTGAACTGTAAATCTACCAATAATGCAGTGCCTTTTCCATTCGAATGGCCGGCACTAGCTTCGCTGGCACATAGAAACTCAACGCCTCTTCGGTACGTTACTAGTAGGTGGTGGTGGAAGTAGTGGAACGGTACCGCCATCCATGGCACTGGTAGAACCCTTATTGAGACCGCCGCTGACTGGTCCCTCCAACCCCAGCAAGTTCGACCTACTCTCAGATTTAACAGCACGTCCTGGAATAGAAATAGTAAATGTCTGATCATCTTTGAGTGAATAATCTTTCTTGGGCCCTGGTGGGATGTGCGGTGAAGGATTGTCTACATCCATGGCCGGCGATGAAGGGTTCATGCGAGCTTTCCATCTCCTGGAAACGCCATATCAGGGATTAATCGTGCCTTTACGCACAACAACCTACTTCGTGTAGTCTTGCAACGCCACATCTGCAAGGAAACAGTTAGGAGGCATCAAATTTTGCGTAACCATGGATGGACTAACTGAAATCGAAACTGTCGGAGCGCTCCGCAAATCCCATTCCGATGTAGGCCTTTCGCCCCCCTTCTTCAACTCGGATAACAAAGTATCGGGACGAATCAAGGACAGCCTCTACGGATGGCTTGGAAGGGTCGTACAAGGCTTTTGCAAATACTAGGAAGAGATCTCAGAGAACAACTCTTTTTCGCGGTATATATCCCGTGCATACATTCACCTGGAAAAGGTTTCCGCCCGTCAGTTGATCGGCAACTCTGTGGCAGTATACGGGTCCATACCAGTTTGTGCATCTTCAAATAAGAGAGATACAGTATCAGATTTCTCTACAATACGCATACGACCCTTCCATAAAGGTTGAGAAAGGTCGCCCCACTCTTGCGCACGGTGACCTTCGTTTGCCTTCAAAGGTGGGATCCTGTATACTACTTCGTTCCCGCACGGTGCATCATGAGGGAGGGCATGAGGCATACCAGATATTTCACGCGCTATGTAGAGGATTGATTCGATTTCATCTGCGACAAATTCCTGCATGGTTGAAATGAGGTAGAAGGTTGGGGTCCACTCGATTGGGCAACCCTTAGTAATGCAACTCGAAGCCTGATAACGACTTCTCATCCTCGGCGACATGGACAACCATTTCCAACATTTCCAGAACACACCTCTTTGGGGACCTGCTCAACGACTGCCGGAATTACCTGCGTCAGCTAGGGTTGCGATGAATGTGCTCGCCCATACCGAAGCTCCTGTTCCTTCCCCTTCATCGTCATACGTCGAGTTGTTTGCACAGATCGCAGCTCTGCAAGCCAAAGGAGACTACTACGGTCTTATCCAAACTGCAGAGCGTGCAGACCTTGCCGTATGTCTACCGTTGTCCCTATCGTACGAAAAGCAGAAGCTTGACTTTCCCCGTCGGTCGCCTCTAGGTAGCATCCGATAATCACCCCACGCGGCTTCTCATCACCCTTCCCCTCGTGCTCTCTTGTCTTATAGTCAACGACCTGTCGGATGAGTTTGATCCCCTGGTATGACTTTGTCTGACCACCAAGTTTTCACAGACCTTCTGCGAAGTTTGCATTGCTGCGCCTGCCCGATGCTGTAGCTTCTCTCCCTCTTGCTCGGGCAACGCTGAATTTATTTGCTTCCGTCTCGGAAAGGCGTTATGAACATGTTTATTCTCGTGGTGAAGCCCTTTTCAACCTTGCTCAACAAGGGGATTCCTCGCACACAGATGTGGCAGGAGTGTTTACATCCTTAGTGACTGCATTTATTGGTAAGTGTGGTGTCCCAAACCCACCGATGCTTCACTGTTATGTGTCAAGTAGAGTCTTTCCGCCAACGCACAGTTGTGTTATTGTCCAAAGCATATACTACCATCCCGTTTGCGATTGCCCAAGCGTACCTCGGTCTGCCAGCCGAGGAACTCCTTTCTTGTACGTTATTCATATCAAGTTGGATCATTTCCATGGCTTAGAACACATTCCCCACAACTAAAGTGGCATCGGAAAAAGGTTGGCATTTCGATGCCACCACCCATGTGATTACGCCCGTCCGTGTTGCACGCAAGATCAACTCATCTGCAAGTGCGCGGCCCTCTGCTCCTTTCCCTAGAACGTTGCTAACAATTACTGTGAAAGCCCCATCCACCTTTGCGATGTTCAACACTGTGACAGACAACGTCGCACGGTTAGAAGCCTAGTTGTATCAGTTGAAGACATTGAATCCGAGCTCGACGTCATATCGAGCATCGAGGTTGTAGCACACAAAGCAAAGATAGAGCGGATTGATTGGCTCGAGGGGAATTACTGAGAAGCGGAACACGGTTGGACAAAAATTGTTGTCCTCTAAGAATCAATGGGGAGGCAGTGCACTAACAACTCGTTTCCAGTCCTAGTAAGTCGGTCAAACGATGAGGTCCCCATGAGATTGAGGTTGTGAAACTACCTTGTGATTCAATGTCTCCATATCTTCAATACTCGCGACATATAAGAGATATTTCGCCAGGTCATCGAGCTCGCGGTCGGCCATTGCCCTGGGAGTGTGGGCATCCCTAAAGGCCGATATTTTCAGTCCCTGTCTGGGGTTCAGGGCAAAATTGCGACCCTGAAAGAACTCTGAGGCTCATGTCCTGAGGGGGAGAATGCTGCTCACAAGGTCATCAACGTGAATGGTATTCTTCGCGCTGCTAGTTGAGATTAGCAGATAAATACGGCGAGCGTTGCCGAAGAGAAACAACTCACAATTGAGGGAAATGATTCCAGATGACTTGCAAAGGCTTTACATGATGTCTATACGACTTGCCGTCCCTTTTGGAAAATACAGTGAACATAGGAGTCTTATCCAAAACTGTGAATATTGATCTTCGTAATGGCCGATGCTGACGACCTGTCGGAGCTTACCGAAAGATATCTGGAAAAGGAGAACCCATAAGGAGACGAACAAAAGTCTGAGATTGTGAGTGAGAATCACCTGGTAACTTTGGCTTCCGCCCAACATTCCGAGTTCTATTAGCTTCGCCTCCAACCAAATCCAGCTCGTTTGTGACCTGATTGCCTTGTGAGAAATTCGAAAAGGTAGATCCAGGTGGCTAACCAGATGCATATATCGTAAAAAGGGTATATAGCCGTCAGACATTCATGCAGTCGAGGTCGTGCACATTCAGAAGGGGGCAGTGCGCCGGAGGTCAGGGGTTTTGTATCCAAGATCGCTAGATGCATCCTGGTCACCTTGTTAAGTATCGTTTGAGAATAAGAAACCAAACTGTAATCGATATCCAACACTAGTAAACGCTTTCCCTCGCGAAGAGGGTGGATAAGATTGATTTTAAGCTTTTCGGATGCTTCGCGAATTTTGCGTATGTTACGCTGGTCATTCTTATGTGATTCAGCAGCGGCTGGATTTGCAGAGAAATCAACATCGAGATCATTGACCACATCTGACAAAAGTTCCATTCCTGCGAGATAGCGTCAACCCAGGCCCAGAGCGAGATGTACGAAACATACGATTGGGATCCCTTAACTCGTGGCCTTGAGGCGTACCCACAAGGGTGAATTTCTTTCCGCTGACGAGCCCAAGATCGCCGCTACATGATACCTGTATCAGATCTGTTTTTTTATGTGAATGAAAGCCGACTGATGATGCTTACATACGCCCATCGTCTGCAGGCAGTCTCCCTTTTACCAATCCAAGTATTTTCTGCCGTTCTGGTGGTACATCGGTCATGCTGAAGAGGACTGCTTTCAGATCGAATATCCTTTGGGGACTATGAGTTTTTCGACCAATGTACCATTGTAATTCATCTAACCTGTCGGAATGTGCAATTTCCAAAGTGAAAGATCTGCCAGACCACGTAAATGACAGTGAAATCCATTCCTCCACCATGTCTTCATTGCAGTCCGCGACATCGCTCTGGTATACTGAAGTCAGGATGTGGAAAGTATGAACGGCACTCAAGCTATATCCAATACCGGGGTTGTCACAGTGGTGATCGAACCGAGGCTCATCGACATAGCCTCCAGAACTGCTGGTCGTCCATCTTCGCCCATTGTGTATACCATTGGAACTAACGAACGCGATGCAAGTAAGGTAGAAGTCGTCCAGATCCCGCACAGGTTATGTAAGCATCTAACCCTAGGGTTAGGTCACGTGAAATGGACAAATCTTCTGAGTTGAAAAAAAAAAAGAAAAAAAGGTCTGGATGGAATTGTAATGCACCTCTGAGTCCTCCAAGTTTAGGGCTATCTCATCATGCATTCAGGGGGTCATGGAGCAGGGTTCTCATTTGGAATGCAGAGGACTTGGGGCCACAGCCCAGCATGCATGTATACAGTAGCGGGTCAGGAAGTGGGCCACCCTGACTAGTGGACCATTTGGCATTTTCTACCTGTAACTCACAGTAATTCCAAAACTTCTGATTGCGAGCTTTAAGTATGCTGTTTGGTGCACCTTTGGCCAATGCAGGGACCAGTGGTGATGATGT
>WNFQ01004436.1_pt1 | contig 21101 bp, 22 predicted proteins | sample 5400171 | NCBI WGS metagenome assembly WNFQ01 (sample SAMN13153356, study PRJNA577476) | soil metagenome | isolation source: 20 cm soil under Madrone tree | place: USA:California | collected 2016-06-14 | reverse complement strand
GGTGAGGATGGAAAGTGCGGCAGCGCCGGCGGCTTCGAGGGCACGAGCCAGAGCGACGGCGTCGAAGGGATCGCGCAGAACACCGCGCGACGGCGATGCGGGCTTAAGCTCGGCCAGAATGTTGATGCCGTCGCGGGAGAGTGCGCCGGCGAAGTCGCGCAACGGGGTGGCCGCTTTCGCACCGTACTTCAGCGCGGTTTCCGGCAGGACCTTCTTGCGGTGATCGACCGAGGCGCGGCGCGCATCGAGAATGCGGTCGAGCACCGTTCCGGTGTTGGCTTGAGCAGACATTGGGGTAACTTTGTATGCTAGGGGGCGCAAGCGGATTTGGTCAAGGCGCGGCTGACGGCTGACCGCGCAGGGGAGCTGATGAGCTATCGAGCGGAGTATGGGTCGCTGCTGGACGACATTGCGAAAGAAGCGGATGCCATGGCGATGAAATATTTTCGAGCGGATGGCATGCGCGTGGAAAGAAAGGGTGACGGAACGGCGATTACCCAGGCGGACCGCGCCGTGGAGGAGATGGCGCGGGCGAAAGTCACTGCGAGCGGTCTTGCGCTCGATGTGTTGGGCGAAGAAATGAGTGGAGGCGCGGAAAAGAATCCACGAACCGGGAAGGGCGCACGATTAATTATCGATCCCATCGACGGGACGGAGGAATTTTCACGCGGCATTCCCACGTTTGGCACGCTGCTGGCGATCGAGCGCGATGGCGAAATCGTGGCGGGGATGGCGAGCGCGCCGGGACTGGCGAGCCGCTGGTGGGCGTATCGCGGAGAAGGCGCTTACCGGAATGGCAAGCGGATTCACGTCTCGAACGTGGCGAAGCTGAGCGAGGCGATGGTGTTCACGACTGGGACCGGGCCAAGCAAGGACAAATTGGCTCAGGAAAAAATCCGGCGCGTGCCCGATGCCGCTCGCAGTGGGCGCGCTTTAGGAGGATTCTGGCAGCACATGCTGGTGGCGGAAGGAGCCACGGAAGCGGCGCTGGATTGGACGTCGAAGCCGTGGGACTTGGCGCCGCTGGGGATCATTGTCGAGGAGGCCGGCGGAAGGTCGACGAACGTGCGTGGCGAGCGGACGATTTACACGGGGACTCTTCTGAGCACAAATGGGAAGATCCACGATGAAGTATTGAGGCTGTTGCAGTGAGGCACTGATTTTGCGATTAGAGAAGGTATGGTTCGCGTGTCTTGCGCTACTCACAGCCTGGAGCGCAGTCCTGGAAATTCAGGCGCAGACGGCTGGGGCTCGGCCAAACTTCAGACCCGTTGCGATAAGTCCCCGGATTGCCGCCGTGAAGAAGCGGCTGGAAACGGGTGACCGCCGAGTGCTCGATGAGTTTTGGCAAGAAACCGAGCGAAGCGGTACGCCACTGATTGATCCTGTGAAGGACCGTCCACGGGAAGTGACGGTCACGTTCGTTTGGCGCGGCAAATCCGGGACCCAGGATGTGGAGGTGATGGCGCCACTGGCGACAAAGCCCGGCATGCCCCTCTATCAACTGACTCGTCTTCTGAACACCGACCTTTGGTACAAGTGCTGGCAGATGCGCGACGACCTGCGTTTTACGTATCGGTTTTCCCTGAATCTGAACGCGGGAGAAAACGGCAAGCCGCAAGACCCCACCATCGACCCGCTGAATTCACGCAAGATGAAACTATGGTTGAACGAGAAAGATCCGCCTGGGGACATTTCGATTGCGGCCATGCCACGAGCCGAGGAACCGCAATGGATTACGAAAGACCCGAATGCGCCAGAGGGGAAAGTGGAACGGCATGCGTTCAAGAGCTCCATACTCCACAACGAGCGAGGCATCTCCGTTTATACGCCGCCCGGCTATAACGCGAATCCGAAAAGCGAATACCGATTGCTGTTTCTCTTCGACGGCTTTGATTATCAACATTCCATTCCGACACCTACGATTCTGGACAATTTGATCAAAGCTGGTAAATTGCCGCCGACGGTGGCGGTGATGATCGACAATCCTCGGGAATTTCGCGTTTCGGAGTTGGAATACAATGCGGCGTTTGTAGACTTCGTGGGTAAGGAGGTACTGCCGTGGGTTCATGAACGCTGGAATGTGACGCGGGACCCGCGCAAATCGATTGTCGGCGGACTCAGTCTGGGCGGTTCGGCGTCGGCGTTTGTCGCGCTGCAGCGGCCGGATTTGTTCGGCAACGTGATTTCGCAATCGGGCTCTTACTGGTGCTGCAACGACGGCGAGCTCACCTGGGAGTGGCTTTCAACCGCTTATCGAACGAACCCAAAACTGCCGATACGATTCTTCATTGAGGCGGGATTGCTGGAGAATATCTCGCGCGAAGGACCGACGCTGCTGGAGGCGAACCGCCGCTTTGTGGCGGTTCTAAAACGCAAAGGATATGCGGTCACGTACGAAGAGGTCGGCGGATCTCACGAGCCGGTGCACTGGCGCGGGGAGTTGGCAGACGGGCTGATGGCGCTGGCGAAGTGATCGCAAGGTGATCCTGGGGAGAATGCGAATGGATATTCGAGAGCAGGGACGGAAGGCGGAGGAGCTGCGGAAATTGCATGAGGGGCCGCGCGTGCTGGTGCTGCCGAACGCTTGGGACGTGGCGAGCGCGCGGGTGCTGGAGGAATTGGGATATCCGGCGATTGCCACGACCAGCGCAGGCGTGGCGTTTGCGTTGGGTTACCCGGATGGGCAGCGCCTCTCCCGCGACGAAATGCTTGCGGTGGTGGCACGCATTGCACGAGCGGTTCGCGTTCCGGTGACCGCGGATATGGAGGCGGGATACGGAATCACGCCGAAGGATATGGCAGAGACGGCGAGAGCGATTGTGGCCGCGGGCGCCGTGGGCTTGAACCTAGAGGATGTCACCGGTGACACGGAGAGCTCGCAGGTGGAGACGTCGCTGCAGACAGAGAAGATTCGCGCGATTCGCGAAGCTTCGGCTGCGCTGGGCGTTTCGCTGGTGATCAACGCGCGCACGGATGTTTACTTGATGCCGATTGGACCCGAGGCCACGCGATTTGAACGCACCGTGGAGCGGCTGCGGGCGTATCGCGCGGCGGGAGCGGATTGCGTGTTCGCCCCAGGGGTGAAGGAGCGCGAGCTGATCGAGAAATTGGTGAAAGCCGTCGCCGCGCCGTTGAACATTCTTGTGACACCGGGATGCCCTTCGATTCCGGAATTGCAGAAGATCGGCGTCGCACGGGCAAGCGTCGGTTCAGGCGTGATGCGTTCGACGTTGGGGTTGGTGCGGCGCATCGGGAAAGAACTGCTGGAAACGGGGACGTAGAGCGCGCCCGTCATGAAAAGAACCTCTCGCCCCTAACCTTCACCCGCGTGTAGCTGGACGGCTAGCGCGGTGAACTCAACATGCCCGAAAATTCAGAGTTACTTCGCGTCCTGGACACCGAGATTGTAGCTTGCCGGAGATGCCCGCGGCTGGTGGAATATCGCGAAAGAGTGGCGCGGGAAAAACGGCTGGCGTATCGGGATTGTACGTACTGGGGCAAGCCGGTTCCCGGATTCGGCGACGCGCGCGCGCAACTGCTCATTGTGGGGCTGGCGCCGGGTGCGCACGGCTCGAATCGCACCGGACGGATGTTTACCGGCGATCGCTCGGGCGTCTTTTTGTATCAGGCGCTGTACGACGCGGGATTTGCAAACCAGCCGGCTGCGGTGAATCGCGACGACGGCTTGCGGCTGAAGAATGCCTATATCACGGCGGCGGCGCGCTGCGCTCCGCCGGAAAACAAGCCGCTGCCATCGGAAATCCTAAACTGCCGCGGATACTTGGAACGTGAGATCGACATTTTGCAGCCCAGGGTTGTGCTTGCACTGGGGAAAATCGCGTGGGATGTCTTTCTGGGAATACTGAAACATCGCGGAGCGATTCCGGCGCGGGTGGCGTATCGATTCACGCACGGTGCAGAAATGGATTTTCCTGAAGCGGGAATGCGGCTGTTTGGCGTTTATCATCCGAGCCAGCAGAATACGCAGACGGGACTGCTGACGCCGGCGATGTACGCGAAGGTGCTGCGGCGCGTCCGGCGATTTCTCGGACAAGCGGCAAGACTTAACACAGAGATCCTTGAGATCACAGAACGCGCAGAGAAAAAGCAGAAAACAGTCACGCGGAGACGCGGAAGGCGCTGAGCTGCGCCGAGTAGAAGTGTCTGGAATGGATGGCAGCGCTGGCGGCGTGGGCTGACAGGCACTCACGAGGTGCAACAAGGTGTGTTGCGGCCGCGCAGTATACCCAATTAATTCAAGGACATAGCAGCTGCCCGAAGATGCCGACATTGGCTGGCGGGGTGCATTGGTGCAGGTGTGTTTCGCATGAGGAGGCAGGAATGAAACGCAGGAGTATCAAGCTTTTTGGCGCCGCGTGCGTCATCGCATTGTTCGGATTTGGCTCGGCGGCGACGGCAGCCGCCCAGGACCAAACGCAGGATTCACCAGCGGTTGCACCAACGCCAGAGCAACCCGGGCGTCCGGCGGACGGGCGCCGTCACGCCAATCTGCCTGAGGAAGCGTATGCGGTGGTTCCCGGCACGAAATTCCTAGTGCGGCTCGAGGAAGAGCTGGACACCAAGGAAACGCGAGAGAAGAAACGCTTCAAAGTGACAACTTTGGAGCCGCTGGAAGCGGGCAGCGGAATCTATCTTCCGCCAGGCGCGGAGATTCGGGGACACGTGAGCCGCGTCGAGTCCGCGGGGATTGCCGGGCGGGCGAAGATCTGGCTTACCTTTGACGAGATTCGCACCAAATTCGCGACGCTGCCCATCGTGGCGGAAGTGGTGAGCGTTCCGGGCGATCACAGCGTGAAAACGGGAAGTGCGCAGCGGGAAGGATTGATCGAAGGGCGCACCAGCACGCAGCAAGCGGCGGCGGAAGCGGCGGCAGCGGGCGCGGCAATCGGCGCGGTCAAGGGCGTGAAGGACAAAGATAAGAAGGAAGTCGCGGAAGGAGCAGCGGTGGGCGCGATCGCGGCCTACTTGATGGAATCGGGCCGCGGCCACGAAATCGATCTGCCGAAGGGCGCCAAGCTGGAGTTGGAGTTAGAGCGAGCGTTGTATTTATTGAAGGAATGAAGCCGCAGTTTCGAAAGAGCTTATGCAGAGCCGTCTGGTTATTAGACATCTCGCCTAGCTGGGGCACAGCGTTGCTGCGCCCCTACGTGTTTCATATGCTTGGCAAGCGGCTACACAGCTTGTTACAGTCAAAGTATCCAGCCTATGCAGAAATCACATACGCCAAGTGTACCTAGGGAGAGGCAGAGCCGCATGGGCGACGATACGAAAATGGCGGTGCGCGCGGTTGAGACCGGAGAGCGAAAAGACCGGGTCCTGATTGTCGAGGACGAAGACAATGCGCGAAAAGGCTACGAGCAACTGCTGCAGAAATGGGGCTATGACGTTCTAGGCGTGGCCAGCGCCGAAGAGGTGCTGGCAAAATTCGCCAGCTACCAACCGGACACTCTGATTGCCGACGTGGAGCTGCCGGGAATGAACGGGTTGGACCTGCTGAAGCAGTTGGGCGCGGATCTGCACGATGTGCCGGCGATCATCATTACCGGAAAAGGAAACGAAGAGCGCGCCGTGGCGGCCATTGAAGCGGGCGCCTTCTGGTACATCGAAAAGCCGCTGAAGGGGCCGGTGCTGAGGGCGCTGCTGGACCGCGCGCTGAGCAAAGCGCGCGATGCGCGGCAATTGGCGGTGCTGCAAAGGCAGTTGCGGGAAACGGGGCGGCTCGGCGATTTGGTCGGTGGGTCTAAGTCGATGCAGGATGTGATGCGCATCGTGGAGATGGCGGCGCCCAGCTCAGCATCGGTACTGATTACCGGCGAGACCGGATCCGGCAAGGAGATCGTTGCGCGCACGATTCACAAGCTTTCGCCGCGCGCGGGCGGGCCGTTCGTGGCCATCAACTGCTCCGCGATTCCCGAAACGCTGATGGAAAGCGAAATTTTTGGACACGAGCGCGGCGCTTTCACCGGCGCGGCGGAGCGCCGCATCGGCTGCTTCGAATTGGCCGATGGCGGAACACTGCTGCTCGACGAAATCGGAGAAATGCCCGCGCCAACGCAAGCCAAGCTGCTGCGCGTGCTGGAAGACCGCAAGGTGCGACGGCTGGGCAGCAAGAGTGAAACTCCCGTTGAAGTGCGCGTGCTTGCCGCAACCAACAAGGATCCGGAGAACGCCGTCGGGCAAGGGCAAATGCGCCAGGATCTTTTCTTTCGCTTGAATGTGTTTCACATTCACTTGCCGCCGTTGCGCGATCACAAAGACGACATCCCGCTGCTGGTGGAATATATCCTTCGCGACGTGAACGAAAAGCACGGCAAGCACGTCCGCGGCATCGGTGCGGAAGTAATGGACATTTTCATGAGCCACACCTGGCCGGGCAACATCCGGGAGTTGCGCAACGTCCTGGAACGCTCGACGATCATGTGCGAGAAGGATCTGATCACGCGGAGCTGCCTGCCCGATGAATTCGGGAAATCGCAAGCCAAGGGGCCGAGTGATTTGTCAGGGATTAGATTCCCGGTGGGCGCAACGGTGGACGCCATGGAACGCGAGCTCATCCTGCAAACGCTGCACGCCACGGGAAACAACAAGACGCGCGCCGCGGACTTGTTGGGCATCAGTCTGAAGACTTTGCACAACAAATTAAAAGAATACGGCGGCGATCGCGCCGAAACGGTGTAGAGACACTCGATGCAGCTGCGGCTGCGCACGAAACTCACGCTGATTATGACGGGCCTGGTGCTGCTCGTGGTGGCAGTGCTGTCCGCGGTGTTCGTCGGGCAACTCTTCGAACAAGTCCTGCAGCAAACCGACAAACGCACGCTGGAGATCGCGAATCAGGTGTTCGAGCAGGCCAAGCGCGCCCTGGCGGAAGTCGCGGAACGGGGGCTGCGCCCCGCATCGAACGATCCGAACGACATCAACGACTACGTGCAAGAGGCGTTCCGAATGAGCGCAGGACTCCGCGCCCAGTTGACCGCCGCCAAAGTCGATACGCCTTCCATCTATGAAGTTTCGATTACGAACAACGCGGGGAGAGTCCTTATTTCAACGGACGAATCGTTGCGCGGAAAATTTCTCGCGCGGCGAACCAACATCTCGCAATTAACGCGACGCGGCTATCTGCACCAAGCGAAGGTTCTGGCGGGTCCGCCGCAAGTGTACGAACTGGATTTTCCGTTTAGCAACGGCGATCAGCCCTTCGGAGAAGTGCGCGTGGTAGTGTCTTCCGGCCTTCTGCTCAATGAAATCTCAGGCAACGTGCGCAAATTCGGCACCATCGTCTTGCTGGCGCTGGTGATTTCGACGCTGGTCGCCGCGGTGGTCAGCCGGGCGACGCTGGCGCCGCTGAGCGATATCTCCGCGCAATTGGATCGCATTTCCGCCGGACAATACGATGCCCCGGCCGGGGGCGCGAAGGCATTTGCCGGCGGTACCGATGAGCTTGGGCAGGTGAGCCGAAAAATTACGCAAGTCGGGCAGCAACTGCGCGGCGTCCACGAAATCTTCAGCACCTTGCGCGAGAACATGGATTCGGTAATGGCCGGGCTGGAGGACGGCCTGCTGCTCTTCACCCGCGATGCGCGCGCCGTGATGGTCAGCCCTGCGGCGGAGAAATTTCTCGGCGCGCCCGCCGGGCACTTTTTGGGTCGGCGCGTGAACGAAATTTTCCCGCTCGGGCATCCTTTGCACGAAGTCCTGCACGTGCAGGGCGACGAACTGCGCGAGATCGCCGCAGAAACGGACCTGGACACCGTCGGTGGAACCCGACGAGTTGGCGTGAGTGTGCAGGCGATTCAGGAAGACGGCGAGCGCATGGGCGCGCTGGTGACCCTGCGCGACCTCGACTCCATCGAAAGCATCAACACACAGTTGCAAGTCAGCGAGCGGCTCGCGGCGCTGGGGCGCATCACCGCGGGCGTGGCGCACGAAGTGAAGAATCCGCTGAACTCCATGCGCCTGTGGCTGGAAAATCTCAAGGAATCGTTGCCGCCGGAGCCCGACAGCGGCTCGCAACAAGCGGTGCAGGTGCTGGACAAAGAGATCGACCGTCTCGACGCCGTGGTCAAGCGCTTCCTTGATTTTACTCGCCCCATGGACGTGCGCCTCGAAGCCACGCAGCTTGCCGATGTCTTGAAGGAAGTGATCGAGATCGCCAAGCCGCAGTTGCAGAAAGCGAAAATATATGTGGCGCAGCTTTTACCAATTGACGTGCCGGAAGTCTATGTGGATCGCGCGCTATTGAAACAAGCGGTGCTAAATCTGGTCCTCAACGCCGTCGAGGCCATGCCCGCTGGCGGGCAACTGCGCCTGGTGCTTAGCCGCCGCGGCGAAATGGCCGAGATTACCGTGGGCGATACCGGCAAAGGCATCCCGGTGGAAAATCGCCAAAAAATTTTTCAGCTCTTCTTTACAACGCGACCCGGCGGCAGTGGCATCGGATTGGCCAGCACCTTCCGAATTGTACAGCTTCACAACGGTTCGATAGACTTTACTTCGGAGGTTGGCCGGGGAACGACCTTCCGCATCGAGCTTCCGCTCGCGGCCTGAGAATGACGGGAACTACTCAGCTCTGTCTGCATTCGCAGCACTGGTGCGCGCGATTTGGCGCCGCTGCCTCGTGCGTTTGCATTCTGTTGGCGAGCGGGTGCGCCGGGCGGCACGTAAAAGGCAACCGATTTCCGTGGAGCACGTTTGCGTACACGCGTCCTTTGGCGCCGAGTGGTGCGCCGGCGCGGATCGAAGAAAGCGAAGATCCTCTCGCGGGCGCGACGCTCGATATTCAGCCGCCTCCTTCGGCGCTAGTCATCGCGCGCAGCGTTCCTGCGCGGCCCCGCCTGCCTGCAGGCAACTCTGCGCAAAGTGATGCAGCCAACAAACCTGACGTGCCTCAGATCGCGCCGCAACTGACCGCCGCGGAGACCAGTGCGGCGCAGCGGCAAACCAGACAGAGTTTGAGCGTTGCGCAGCGCAATATCGGCGCCGCCGAGGGGAAGACTCTGAACGCCACGCAGCAAGACCTCGCGTCGAAAGTACGCAGTTTCATGGCTGAAGCACGCGAGGCGGCCAACAGCGGAGATTGGACGCGTGCGAGAAACGCAGCGAAGAAGGCCGAAGTGCTTTCCCAGGAACTGGCAAGCTCGCTCTGAGGCGATTCCAATTGCCGCGCGGAAGGCTGAGAGGCCTGTCAAGAGAAATGACGAGAAACTTTGAGGCTGTCATCGCCGGAGCAGGGCTCATCAGCGGAGCCGTCGCGCTCGAGCTCGCACGGGCCGGCATGCGCGTCGCCGTTTTTGACCAAGGCGAGCCCGGACGGGAAGCCTCGTGGGCCGGCGCGGGAATTCTGTCGCCTGCTCCAGAAAGTCCCGCGACGATTTCGCTGGTGCCGCTTGGCAAAGCCAGCATGGCGCTGTACCCGGAGTTTGTTGCGCGCGTAGAGGAAATTTCCGGCCAAGACGTTGGCTTCCGCGCCAAAGGAACTCTGGAGGCTTTATTTTCCCGGGATGCCGCGCGCGAGCTGAGCACGCACGTCGCGCTTCATCATGGATGGGGATTGACCGCCGAGGCGATTAGCGCCGAAGACGCCCGCGAACTGGAGCCTGCGCTCAGCACCGAACTGGAAGCTGCGGTGCTCCGGCCTGACGAAGCGTCGGTGGACAACCGCGCGTTGACGCAGGCGGTGCTGGACGCAGCGCGAAAAAGTGGCGTGGAAATCTTCGCGCATCACGAAGTGCGAGGAATTTGGCGGGAAAAGCAGCGCTGCTCGGGTTTGCAGCTTGAGAATGAGAAGGTATCTGCGAAGTGGACGATTATCGCCGCGGGCTCGTTCTCCGCAACCATCGCGGGAGCAGACGCGTACGCGCCTGTGCGCCCCGCCAAGGGCCAAATGGTCTCCTTGCGCGCCGAGCGAGTAAGAATCGAGCGCGTGCTTTGGTCAGACAAGATTTATCTGGTGCCGCGAAATGACGGCCGGATCCTGGCCGGCGCCACCGTCGAATATGCCGGCTTCGACAAAAAGGTCACCGCGGGCGCGTTGGAGAAGCTGTTGAGCAGCGCCATCGAACTTGCGCCGGAGCTGGCCCACGCTCGAGTGGAGGAAACCTGGGCCGGGCTCCGCCCTGACTCTCCCGATCACCTGCCGATTTTGGGCCCAACGGACATCGATGGCCTGTTGATTGCCACAGGCCATTTCCGCAGCGGCATTTTGCTGACGCCCATTACCGCTCGGCTTATTCGCGAATGGGTGACCGAGCAGCGCGTTTCCGTCGATTGGGAGCGCTTCAGTCCTCTTCGCTTCGTGGAAGCCCGAAAAGAAACCACCGCGTAAGAATAAGAAGGTGTTACGGAAAGCTATTCCGGCCGAGCGGGCGGCGGCGTGATCGGCGATGAATCGCCCACGCCCCGGTATTGAATCTGGTCGGCATCCAGGGCTAGGTCGTGCTCGAGCACAATGTCTAGCGTTGAACCGCGCGGCAACTGCGCCTCCGGCCCGCGCGTGAGGAGCACCGCGCCCAAGCCCGCAAGCCCCCCGATGCCGGCGCCGATCCCGGCGCCCTTACCTCCGGCGGCGATTGCTCCGATGCCCGCGCCGGTCACTGTCGTCGTCGCAACCGTGCCGACGTCTTTTCCCTTGCCGCCGGGTCCCGTCACTTTCCCTTCGGGATCCATGGTTTCATTGCCGCCCGAGTCCGCGCTGCGCGGCACGGCGGTCAAGTCCACGGTGTAGCCGTTCGGAAGAATTAAAGTGTTCAGCCGCATGCGAAACTCGCCGCGCCCTTTAATCCGCCCCGGGCGCTTGGATTCGAGCAACTCGCCGCGAAGATAGGAACCGACGGGAATAATCACGCGATTGTTCTGGGCTTTGGCGCTGCGCGTGGAAATGCCGTTTTCCAGAACAACCGCAACGCGCGTGCCGGCGGGAACCATAACCTTGTCGTTCCCGCCAACGCGCCTTACCAAGGCAGGCCGCGCTGCGGGAGCGATCGGAGCCGGCGCCGATGTTTGTGGCCCTTCGGGCTCCTGCGCGAAGGCCAAACTGGACGAAGAGAGAACCAACAGTGGGAGAGCCAAAAGCAAATGCGTGCGGTTCACGGCGATCCTCCATGCTGTCATGCGATGCGGGCGACACAGCTACGGATGCCCGTAGTATACGCTTGCAGCGCTCACGAGCGCGCAAATCCATTCAACTGCTGGCATTTGACCGCCCGAATCGCGCAGTCTACGCTGATGGCAGTGGCAGGAGGACGGCATGGCGAAACTGGCGCTCGTCTACGGGATGCGATTGCTGCCGGAGGAAGACCTCGGCGAAGTGAGGGACGCCACAGTAGTGCTGAAGAACGGGCGCACGGCCCGCGTGACGATGCACTTGATTGCGGGCAGCAAGGAGGAAATCGAGTCGACCTTTCGGCAGTCGATCGAAGCCTTCTTCGATATGTATCCGGAGATTTGAACGATGCGTTTCAGCGATTCCCGAAATTTTCCGGGTCCACGCTCGGATCGCCCAATGCGTCGGAGATGAGCACCGTCGATTGTCCGGTTAGCTCAAAGCGTTTGCGGCACTTATAGCAAGCCACTAAATCATCGAGGCGCACCATGTACGAAGTGGCTTTAGCAAATTTCTTCCGGTCCTCTTCGCCCGCGCCGCGCGGAAGTTCTTTCCTCTTCCTGCACACTTTCCAGCGCACGGGCGCTTCAAACTCGCCGCGGCAACTGGGGCAGACCAGCTTGACCTTCCGCGTCTCTTCCTTCTCGGTGTAAAAGGCTTTCTCGTCCATATTCACGGCGCGGGCGCGCCCACCGCGCCGTCGATTGTAACAAATTCGAGCCCGAGGTCACGCCAGCGCGGGAGCCAATGCTCGAGCGCCGCCAGCGTGCGTGTCCGGTCCGCATTTTGCTCGCGGTGATTGCCGTCATGGAGGCAGAGTATCTCGCCCGCGCCCGACGTGTGCGCTAGCGCGCGCTGTGCGCGCGACGCGATAGGCTGCATACGACGAATCAGCCATTCCGCCGAGGGCGCGCGCCAGTCCCCGGGCAGTAACGTCCACATCGCCACGCGCATGTTGAGCTCGCGCGCCTCCGCCGCCAACCACGGATTGCGGTAGCCGAACGGCGGACGAAACCACTTCGGCGGCGCACCGATGGCGTTCTTGATCGCCGAATGCGTCAAGCGCAACTCGACGCGGATCTCCGACGGGTTCTTCCAAAAAAGATTGGGGTGCGACTCCGTATGGTTTCCGATGACATGGCCGCGCGCGGAAATCTCGCTAACTAATTCAGGACTCTCGCGGATGTAGCGACCAATCACGAAAAAGGTCGCCGGCGCTTTGTAACGATCGAGCAGGTCCAGCAGTTTTGGCGTAATCGCCGGATTAGGTCCGTCGTCAAACGTGATGGCCAGCTTGCGAGGCGAGTTGGTGCGGCAAACCGTGGGGCCAAAAAGCTGCGCGCGCGGGTGGCTGCCGCCATAAGCGGCAACTCCCGCCGCTGCAGCCGCAACCGCTGGCGCTCCTATCAGCCACGGATTCACCGCGCCATTCTCGCACGCCAATAGCCCCGAGCAAAACCTCTCTCGCGGCAGGCCGAGCTAATTGAAACGCTCTACACGCGCTTCATCCTGGCAGGCGGCGCCGATCTTTCAAATCCGCCAAAAGACGATCGATCTCCACGTCGCGATCCATCCGCGTCAGCCGCTCGCCGGCATCGTCAGCGATCAGCTCCACTTCCGCCGTGGCCACCGACTCGCTGTGATGCACGCGGTCCTTTAGCCGATCGAACGTTACGCTCTTGGAGTTATCGCCCATCGCCGTTTGCGCACGCGCCGCTTTGCCCAACGCCACGCTGCGGCGGTGCCGCGCCAGCAGCAAGTCGCGCTTTGATTTCGCTTCGTCCAACTTTTGCTCCAGTTTCTGCAGGGCGCTCTTCAAAGTTTCCACCTGCGCTTTCTGATCGTCCACTTGTTCGCGATAGCTTTGCGCCAGGCGCAGCGAAGTCTGGTAGCGCTCCAGCGCGGCGCGGGCCAAGTCATCTTCGCCCTTGTCCACGGCGCGCTCCGCCTTGCGCATCCAGTCGTTACCGGTGTCTTCATTTTCTTTCAGTTTCTTCTCCAGCATGTGCTGGTCCGCGATGGAAACCGCCACCTGCGTTTTCACCTGCAGGTATTGGTTCTCCATATCGAGGATCACCTGTTTGATCATTTTGTCGGGATCCTCGGCGCGGTCGATCATGTCGTTGAGATTCGCGCGCATTAAAGTGCTGACTCGTTCTAAAAGCCCCATAATGATTCTCCTTTCCAACGGCAATCATTTCTTTCTATTTTCACGAGCGCAGTACCGGCAGAATCAATGCGAAGCAGTCCTCCAGCACAAACGCCAGGTGACCCGCAACGTGCGTGAGTACGAATGCGACGATCACCACCACGAATACCCAAAGCACCAGCAATTTCTCTTTCATGGTCATGACGCGCCCCCTTCCAGGGCAGCCGTGGCCCGCGAGCAGCGTCCGGGCAGGTTGTGCGGCGCCTGCCCGGACGGAAATAGCCCTTATGCCGATTTATTCGGCAGCGTCGGCGGCACTGGCTTCGGTGCGTTGTCGCCGATCAGGCGCACCTTCGAGAGCAATTCCGACATCTGCATGCCAGAGAGCGCTTCAAACAGCGCAGGAACTTGCGCCGCGATTTTGGTGATGTCGCCGGTGAGCTTGTAGGCTCCGGCGGCATCGCCGTTGCCGGTGGAGACGATGGTGATTTTGTCGACCTTGCTGAGCGGCTCAGAGAGCGCGCGCACGACTTCCGGGAGCCCGGTGATCAGCTTGTCGAACACCGCGGCCTGGTTGTACTCCTGATACGCCTCGGCCTTGACGTTCATGGCCTTGGCTTCCGCTTCGCCCTTCTTGAAGATAATTTCCGCTTCCGCCTCGCCCTGCGCGCGGATCGAAGACGCGCGGCCTTCCGCTTCCTTGATCAAACGCTGGCGTTCGGCTTCCGCGAGCGTCTCGATGCGTTGGCGCTCGACGTCCGCTGACTTCAGCACCGTGGCGATCAGCTCGCGTTCGCGGCGCGCGATTTCTGCTTCTTGCACTTTTACTTGCGCTTCGCGCTCCACCTGCTGCACGCGCACCGATTCGGTGATCACTTGCTGCTGCTGGATGTTAGTTTCGATTTCGTAGGCTTTGTCCGCCTGCGCCTGCGCTTTTTTCGTGGCTTCCACGTAAGCGGCCTTCTTGATGTCCAGGTCGCGTTGCGCTTCCGCTTGCTTCGCTAACGAAGCCGTTTCCGCGGCGACGCGTTCCTGATCCGCTTGCGCTTTGGCGACCGCGGAGGCGCGCGACATCTCGGCGCGCTTGATGGCGATGTCGCGATCGGCTTCCGCGGTGGCTACTTCCGCATCACGCTTGATGCGCGCAACGTCCGGCCGACCCATGTTGGTGATGTATTCGTTTTTGTCGCGTACTTCCTTGATGGTGAAACTCACCACCTCGAGGCCCATCTTGCTCATGTCGTCCGCGCACGTGGAACGCATGCGGTCACCGACCATCTCCGGTTCCTTGACGATCTGCTCGACGGTGAGCTGCCCCATGATTCCTCGTAGGTGCCCTTCCATCACCAGCCGGATCAAGGCCTCGCGCTGCTCCGGCCGCTTGGTAAGAAATTGCTCGGCGGCGGTGAGAATCGACTCCTTGTCCGATTTCACCTTGATTTGCGCCACCGCTTCCACGGTGACGGCCACGCCCTGGTGGGTATAAAGGTTCTGTTGCGGAGCGACGTCAAACGACATCAACTCCAGTGATAGGTCCTTGCACGTTTGCACCATCGGAAAAATGATGGCGCCTCTTCCGGTGTAAACATGCGTGCCACCCATTCCGTATACGATCAGCGCTTCGTGGGGTCCGGCCTTGCGATACATTCGGGCGACCACAATCATCACCATCAGCAGCACAAGCACCAGGAGCCCCGCACCCACAACCACATCCGTTGGCAACCCAAACATAGGAACCTCCCTTTTCTATCCGCGCGGACTGTTTGCGTCGAACGTCAGTCCGAAATCGTTCATTTCGTGAATTCTTCCCACCGTTTGACGTAGGCGATGCCCTTTTCATAACGCTCGACGACCACTTCGGCGCCTCTTTCAAGCGCCTGGCCATCTTCGCACCGCGCACCGGCACAGCGGCGCGCGTCTCCGAGAGAAAAAATAATTTCCCCGGTGCCGTTCTCGCGAATGGGCATGCTGATCGTGCCCACGCTGCCTTCGATCCGGTAGTCCTCACTCTTCAACGGCGGATCCGAATGCATCAGCTTGACCATGAATTTGAAAACGATCCCGCCGGCAATCAGGCCGGCGACCGTGGAAATCGCCAGAGACGCCAGCGCGACCAGGTGCGCGTGCCGCGTCAGCAAGTAACCGGTTCCGCCAAACCACGCCAGGAAAGCCATGGCGGTGGAAGCGTTAAACCACGAAACATGCACGCCGCCTCGAAGGGCACCGCGCATGCCTCCGCCCATTCCGCCGTGGTGCCCCAAGTGAAACGGCAGGTGCATCTTGAAGGGAAGATGGATGTGGACGGCGCCCGCGAAAAACGACAGCACGCTGAGCGCGAAGCCCACGATGAAGCAGAAGAGATAAAAATCAGACCAGGTCATACAGCACCTCGAGCGCACTATGCTGCGCGAACTGGAATCGGGACGAAGACGATCAGCATTGCAAATTAGTTGGGAGCCTCCGGTGGCGGATGTCCGCGCCGTCTGGTGTCCGGCTGTTCATTTTCGTGGGCACCGGGCCGCAAAACCTCGCTCAGCCGGTCCGCTAGGCCCGGTGCGCGAAGAATTTCCGCCAGCAGCAAAAGCGCGCGCCGCGAATCCGGCTCTTCCGCCACCGCCAGCAGCGCATTACTCAATTCCGGATCAGCCGAAAACTGCTCGGCGCCTGCATAGAGCAATGAATCGATCTTGGCGTCTTCCATGCGCAGTTCAGATTGCAGCGTTGCTGTGTAGCCCGCCGGGTCGTCCACCAGAAATCCCGGGTAAACGCGGAAGAAGCGCGCCAGCAGTTCGCGCGTGGTGTGCGTCAAGTGTGGCCGCGCCCCGCTCTCAATCTGCGAGAGATAGGCCTGGCTTAGGCCGCGCCCCACTTCACGCTTCATCGCCTGGGCCAACTCGAACTGCGTCATTGCGCGGCCTAAACCGCGCAGCGAACCTTCGACCGAGCGCAGAGAGCGGAGCTTGTCGCCGAGAGTCATGAGGAACCCTCCTATTGCAATGTGCAAAGTATATATCGCGTATTGCAATGCGTTGTCAAGGGCAAAATTAGCCCTGTTTTCAATAACTTACGGAATTCCGGCTCGTCTTTGGATTTACTCTGGCTTGCGCAGCGACTGCAGATCAATTCCCAACTGCTGGCACTTCTTGTACAGATGACTCCGTTCCAAGCCCAACGCACGCGCCACATTCGTCATGTGAAAGTTGTGCCGCCGAATCTCCGCCAGCAGCACTTCCCGCTCGAACGCTTCGGTCCGGTCCGCAAGCGTTCCAGACGATTCGGCGCTCGCTACACCTGCGCCACCAACTCGCTCAGCCCCGCTACCGCGCGCGCCCGGTAAAGCCATTGTTACGTCCGCGCCGCTCACTGCTCCTTCTCCCGCCAGCAGCACCAGCCGCTCCACCACATTGCGCAGCTCGCGCACGTTTCCAGGCCAACTGTAGCGCCGCAGCTCCGCGATCGCGTCGCCGGCGAAACTCTTCTCTTTCCACCCATTCTGCGCCGCCACTTGCCCAGCAAAGTGCGACACCAGTTCCGGGAAATCCTCCGGCCGCTCGCGCAGCGCCGGCAGTGCCAACGGAAAAACATACACGCGATGAAACAAATCCCGCCGAAACGCATTCTGCTTCACCAGCTCTTCCAGGTTTCGGTGCGTCGCCACCAGCACCCTCACATTCACGCGAATGGGTTTGTCTCCTCCCACCCGCTCCACCTCGCCTTCCTCCAGCACGCGCAGCAATTTCGCCTGCATGGCGACCGGCATGTCGCCAATCTCGTCCAAAAACAGCGTGCCGCCATCGGCTTGCTCGAATTTTCCCGCATGTTTAGCCGCCGCCCCGGTGAACGCGCCCTTCTCATGTCCAAACAGTTCCGACTCGATCAATTCCGCCGGCACCGCCGCGCAGTTCAGCGTCACGAACGCATTTTCGCGCCGCGCCGATTTTTCATGAATTGCGCGCGCCACCAATTCCTTTCCCGTTCCCGTTTCTCCCAGAATGCAGACACGCGTTTCGCTCGCCGCCACGCGTTCAATCTGCGCCAGCAGCCGCTTCATCGCCGCCCCCGAGCCAATCAGCTCGTGCTTGCCCAGGCGCTGGCGCAGCTCGCGGTTTTCATCTTCCAGCCGCGAAAGACGCAGCGCATTTTCCACGGTGACCAGCAACTTGTCCGTGGAAAGCGGCTTCTCCAGAAAATCCAGCGCTCCGAGCTTCGTCGCGCGTACCGCCATCTCAATATTCGCTTGCCCGGAAATCAGCACGATAGGAGTCTTCACGCCGGCCTTTTTCAGATCTTCCAGAAGCTCGAGCCCGCTTTTTCCCGGCATCACCACGTCGGAAAGAATCACGTCGAAACTTTCCGTACGCAAAAGTTCCAGCGCGCGCCCCGCGTTGTCGCACACAGTCGCTTCATGCCCAGCCAGTCGGAAAGCGCGGGAAAGAGAAGCCAGGGTATTCGGGTCGTCGTCAACGAGTAGCAGGTGAGCTTTGCGCGGCAAGCCTCGGTCCTTTGCGCTGCGTTAGTCGCTTGCCGCTGCCAGAGTCTTCGGCGAATTTTTCGCGTCGGCGGCCGCACTGTCCGCGGGAGCCGGTCGTTGCCCGGATTGTCGCTGCGGCAAGTCAATCTTGAACGATGTCCCGCGCCCTTCATCGCTGGTGACGCTGATCGTTCCGCGGTGATCGCTCACCACCGATTGCACGATGGCAAGCCCCAGACCAGTTCCCTGCTGTTTGGTCGTGTAATACGGCGTAAACAGCCGCGAGCATTCTTCCGGCGTCAGTCCCTTGCCCGTATCCGCAAGTTCAATGCGAATGTTGCGCTCGCGTGTGAACGTGCGCAGCGTCAGCGTTCCGCCCGCGGGCATGGCATCCAGCGCGTTCAGAACCAAATTCTGGAAAGCCTTGTGCAAGAGGTCCGCGTCCGCGTCAATTTCCGGCAAAGGCTCGGTCAAGAAAAATTCCGTGGTAATCGTGGGCTTGCCCACGGCGTTGAACTGCGCCTCAAACAGCCGCACCGCCGCGCGCAAAATTTCATTCACATTCACTTTCGTAAATTCCGGCGTCGGCATCTTCGAAAAATCGCTGAATCGCCCCACAATCGTGTTCAGATTCGCCAGCTCCGTCTTCAGCGTCGCGGTCGATTCGTTGAAAACCTCCAAAAATTGCTTGGCCTCCAGTTGCTTGGCCCGCTGCATGTTTTCCACGGTGATTTGCATGGGAAACAGCGGATTGCGCAGCTCGTGCGCTAGCCGCCGCGCCAACTCGCGCCACGCCGCCACCCGCTCCGTCTGCACCAATCGTTCCTTCTGCACCGCCAGCGTGCGCGTCATATCGTTGAAGGCAGTTCCCAATTGCCCGATTTCGTCTGTCCCGCGCACATCGATCCGCGTATCCCACCGCCCCGTTGCGACTTCGCGTGCGCCTTCCGCCAGCTCTTCCACCGGCCGCGTGATGCGCGCCGCCACCCACAAGCTCACCAGCAAGCCCACGAGAAGCGCCACCGCAGCCACCACCGCCGCAATCGTCACGATGCGCCGCGTCAGCAGCACCAATTCCTTGCGCGAACTGCCGACCAAGAGCACTCCCAGCAGTTCATTGTTCCGCCCCAACAGCGGCATCGCATGAAACGTCTCGGCAGAAGCCGCGTCCGTCGTCCAGTTAATCGTGTGCACCACCGGCTGCGGACTTCTTTGTACTTGCTCGATCAAGCCACGAAAACGGTCCGCATTGTCGGCGCTGCCGTTTACGTCCGTCAGCGCCGCTTCCACAAAACCTGGCTCCAGATTGCGATACAGTAGCGCGCGCATCCCCGAAGGCAGCACCAGCGAAGCAAGAAAATTCTGATTCAACCGGCGCCCGCCGATAATATAAAGATTCTTGGCGTTGCCTCCAGAAACCGTGCGCACGGCAGCCACCGAGAGCGCCACGCCATCCGGCAGTTCTTCCTTCTTCAAGAATGCATGCGAGCCGCGCCAATCTGGTGTCGCGGTCACCCAATCATTTTTGTAACCAACGCGCGCCGGATATTGCGCCGAGGAAATCAGCGTCCCGTCCGAATTCACAAATTCCACGAAATCGAGCCCGTGATCCTGCGACACCCCGATGGCATCGTGCACATACAGCGATTGGTCCGCGTTCGGCCGCGCCAGGTCTATGGCCACTTTCAGCGTGATCTCGCTGTTGGCGATGTTTTCCACCTGCTGCACCACTCCATCGCCGCCCTGTTCGAATTCCTTGTTAAACTGCGCCACCAGCGCTTCGGTGCGCTGCGCATCCATCTCCTCGAATGCGGCCTGCGTGTAATGCACCACGCTGTAAGCGACCACGGAAACCGACGCCAGCACGGTAACCAGGAAGATCCAAGACAGCTTCGCCCGAAAGCTCATCCGCGCGCTCCCTGCGCCCAGCGGCTGCGCTTCTCCCAACCGAGTTGAAAACGAGTATTCACGTTGTACAAGGAAGCATATCCTGAGAGCGGCATCCGCAAAAGGCCTCGTTCGCCAAAAACTTCCTGCCGAGCAATATGGAGCCGCGGCGCCGAAAATCTACTGGCGAAAATCTCCAGCCGGAGTGCTCATACGTCGGCTCGTAATGTCGAGCACTCCATCGCAACCAATGTCACGAAAATCAGCTAAACACTCTGAGAGATTTCTCGTCCATGCCCGCGCAGCTATCCTTCGACGCCGCCCGCACCGCCGTCCTCAGCATGGACCTACAAGCCGCATAACCCAAACCGTACCACCCTCCCTTCCCTTGTGCTGCGGCCCAAAGGCCGAGGGCTACTCCTTTGAGTGTAGCCTCCCCCTGGAAACAGTGCGTCCTACTGTCCTTTCTCCTTTACACCCTTTCTCCGCTGTACTATCTTTGCGTTTCCTCCGGCTTGTCCGTCGGCATCCCAGCTCCACGCGGCTTCGGAGTTCGCAGCGTGGAGGTGTCTAATGTGGCGTAAAGCTGAAGAAAACAAAGCGCAACCTCCTCCCGGCACTTCGCCTTCCGGTCTTCCGGCCTCTCCAAATGCGCCAGTCCGGCTCAGCCAGGGCATCAGGATCAAAGGAGAAATATCGGGTCGGGGGGATCTCTTCCTGGATGGGGTGTTTGAAGGAAATATTCACATTTCCGATGGCAGTCTCACTGTCGGTCCCAACGCCCGTGTTACCGCAGGAATCGAAGCCCGCGAAATTATCGTTCACGGTGAAGTGATTGGCACCCTCAAGGGCGAGCGCGTCCAGGTTTCGGGCACCGGCAGAGTTACAGGCGACATGGAGACGCGGGGCATCGTCATCGAAGATGGCGCGGTTTTGCGTAGCAAGGTTCAAGTCCGACAAGAAGACAAACCGCCGCAGCCTCCTCCCCCGGCGGTTCTCCCGCGCGCCAAAGAGGCCGCAGCCGCAGCCGGAGCGCAGGCCAAAGACCAAGAGCAGTGACGCATAGTCAAATGCGCCGGCTTTATGTAGCGGCCGCCGACCGTTCACCCTGAGTTGCGAAGGGTGGCGGGCGCCTTTCTCCTAAGCGCCAGAGGTGCGTCACAGAGGAGAGTAGGTCAGGCCTTCAGGCCCGACTCGCGCAGCGACCAAGTGCGTAAGCGCTGGGAAACATCGCCAAAAAAATCTGTCATTTCGACGGGAGCGACCCGGCTTTTTCTTACGCCCGTTTTGTGGGCGCCGGGTCGCGCAGGGAGACCGCCGCCCCATCCCGCTGTTTCTGCGGGATGAAATCTCTCTTAGTTCTTGTTTCCGCCGCCGTATGCCATTTGTCAAGTCCTACAGCGCGGTATATCCTACAATGTGGTATTCCCAAACGGTGCCGAACAGTCCTTCAGTGGCTGAGACTCAAA
>WNFQ01001165.1_pt1 | contig 21118 bp, 24 predicted proteins | sample 5400171 | NCBI WGS metagenome assembly WNFQ01 (sample SAMN13153356, study PRJNA577476) | soil metagenome | isolation source: 20 cm soil under Madrone tree | place: USA:California | collected 2016-06-14 | reverse complement strand
TCCGTGCTCATCCCGCCAAAAGCCAGTTCCGTCGTCACCCGAGGGCAGCAGATGCGCAAACCTCTGGCCGTCATTGGCAAAGGACGGTTGCCAATGGTAGCCAGGAAAAACTGCATCCTGGGTGTAGTTTTGCGCCGTCACCACACCACCGTTCGCCGATAGGGCAACGTTACTACGCGGCGTCTGTCCACTCGCATAACATATGGCTACCGCAGATGCCATCGTCAGTCCCGCCGCGCGCAGTGCCAGCCTGGTTAACCAGGAAAATGATTTGCGGATAGAGTCAGATCGGAATCCGAAGCTAGTCTTTGGGGCCGTCGCGCTGAACTGAAAACGAAATAACCGTGTGAGAAAACAGTCGCGTCTCATGGGGGAGATTCCTCTTTGAGTGTGGGTTAACTGCTTGGCTGAGCCGGTGAGTTGTTTGAGGCAGCTCGTAGGAGTCAGCCGCTAAATTTACGCAAGTCCTCTCGCAAGACTGGCGAAGGCTAAAGCAGGTCTCTCGAAAAGTCAATGTTTTTTGCGCGCGATTACCCCAGGCCCGCAGAGGAATCCGAATTCACTTTTGTGCGAATGACCGCTATTCTCTCTAGCCGATGGGCTCAACCACAGTCGGTGTAATCGGCCTGGGCTATTGGGGGCCGAATCTGCTGCGCAATTTTGCGGAGAACGAATCGGCGGAGGTGCGCTGGATTTGCGATGCGGACCAATCGCGTCTGGCGGCGATGGGGCGCCGTTACCCGGCTGCTCAAACTACCACCGACTATCAGAAGCTTCTGGCTGATTCAAAGCTCGACGCGATCGCCGTAGTCACGCCCGTAGCCACACACTTTCAAATAGCGAAAGCAGGATTGCTGGCCGGCAAGCATTTACTGGTGGAGAAACCGCTGACCGCCACCGAAGGCGAAGCGGAAGAGTTGATCGATATCGCCGAACGCAACCACCGCACGCTGATGGTCGACCACACGTTCGTCTACACGGGTGCGGTGCGCAAGATGAAAGAGATCGTGGCCGGCGGCGAGTTGGGCGATTTGCTCTACTTCGATTCAATCCGCATCAACCTGGGGCTGTTTCAGAAGGACATCAACGTCCTTTGGGATCTGGCGCCGCACGATCTATCGATCATGGATTACCTGATCGACCGTCAGCCTCTGGCGGTAAGCGCGATTGGTAGTTGTCACATCGAACAGGGAATCGAAAACATCGCTTACTTGATCATGCACTTTGGGGATGACTTTATCGCGCACTTTCACTTCAATTGGCTGGCGCCGGTCAAGATTCGCCGCACGCTAATCGCCGGCAGTCGCAAGATGATCCTTTACGACGACATTGAACCAACTGAGAAAGTGCGCATCTATGACAAAGGCGTGACCACCAATCGCGTCGGTGCTGATCGCGAAGCGGATTATCAAACCCTGGTGAGTTATCGCACCGGCGACGTTTGGGCGCCAAAGTTGGATTCCACCGAAGCCCTGCGTTATGTCGTCGCCGAGTTTCTCGATTCAATTCGGGCGGGCCGGCGGCCATTGACTGACGGCCAGGCAGGTCTGCGCGTGGTCCGCGTGCTCGCAGCCGCGCAACAATCGATCAAAAACGGCGGCCAGGTTCGGAGTGTCGGCAGCGCCCGACACAATGCTGTTTAGTTGATTAGCCGAAAACCAGTCACCACCACCGCCACATGACGTCCAGTCAATCGCAGATGAAAAAAGTCCCGCTGCTCGATCTCCAGGCCCAGTACGAAACGATTCGCGATGATGTGCGCAGCGCCGTCGATCGCGTCTTTGACTCGCAGCACTTTGTGCTGGGCGCTGAGGTACAGGCGTTGGAGGAAGAGATTGCCCGCTACTCGCAGACGAAGTTCGCAATCGGATGCGCTTCCGGCTCCGATGCGCTCTTGCTAGCGCTCATGTCCTGCGATGTGGGGGCAGGCGATGAAGTCATCACCACTCCATTCAGTTTTTTTGCGACAGCGGGTGCAATCGCACGGCTGGGCGCGCAACCTGTATTCGTTGACATCGATGAACGCACTTTTAATCTCGATCCATCTTTAGTGGCCGCGGCGATAACGGAACGCACCAAGGCGATTGTGCCGGTGCATCTCTACGGGCAGTGCGCAGAAATGGATCCGTTAATCGAATTGAGCCGGCAGGGATGCCGGCGAACCGCCGACAAGGATGTCGGCGCTCCGATCGATGTCGGCGCCCCGATTCCGATCATTGAAGACGCCGCGCAGGCGATCGGCGCCGAAGATCACCGTCGACGCGCGGGTTCGATGGGCACGATCGGTTGTTTCAGTTTCTATCCGTCAAAAAATCTGGGCGGCGCCGGCGATGGTGGAATGCTGGCCACCAACGATCTGGATCACGCGCGGCGATTGCACATGCTGCGCGTGCATGGCGAAGAGACGAAGTACCAACACCAGGTCATCGGGATCAATAGCCGGCTTGATGCCTTGCAGGCCGCGGTGCTCCGCGCGAAGCTGCCACACCTCGAGCAGTGGACGATCGGGCGACAGCGCAAAGCTCAACAGTATGAATTGATGTTTTTAGACGCGGGATTAAACGAGCAGGTCGAAGTACCATACGTCAGAAGCAACGCGCGGAGCGCGGCGTCGGTACGGACGTTTACTATCCGGTGCCGCTGCATTTGCAGGAATGCTTTGCTTACCTGGGTTACAAAGAAGGCGACTTTCCGATCGCCGAAGCTGCAGCGAAAGAAACGCTGGCCTTGCCCGTCTATCCTGAGTTGACCGAGGAGCAGCAAGACTACGTCGTGGAAGCGATCGCGAACTTCTTCGCGACACCGCATTAACGCAGACCGTAACAGGGTGCTGAAAAACTAATTTGGAGTGCGGCAAGCGTAGCGCGACATCGCTTTGGATTCGCTGACCACGAAAATGCTAAGAAATCCAAAGTGCCGCCGCTGTCGGCGCACTCCAAATTTGTAGCACGGGACATCGAATAACAGTTTTTCAGCACCCTGCGAAGGGCCTTGTTGGTTGCGCCCTCCTGTTCGATGACCCGCAGTGAAATTGTTGACAACTCAGTCACCGGCAGTTAGATTGCGCGAGCACTCACTATTCCTGAAACCAAGAGGCGACTTCAACGCCGCCTTAAAAAAAGGAGACTGGTATGAGCATTGACTTTGCACGCCGTGCCGGCATTGCCTGCTTCGCTTTTGTCTTGTTGATGGCGCCGATTGCATGCGTTGGTCCACAAGGACCTCCAGGCCCGCCGGGCGCGTCCGGTTCCGGAGGTGGGCCGCCCTACGTCTGGGTTTGCACGCCCGCGCAATACGGCAATGGAGGCAGTCCTACGGGGGGCAACGTATATGTTTTTAATGGTAGTTCGGCGACTGCCAACGTGGCGGTGAACATCCTCGACAGGGATGGGAACAACCTGGCGGGCGTGACCGTGCCAGGTTCAAGCCCGGCCGCTACCTATCCGGGTGAAACAGGCGCCAACACCTCGCCGCTTCCGGCGGCCCACACAAGGGACGTAAGTTTCCTGTTGCCAGTGACGAGCGGCCCGGGACTCGATGGCGTTACTCATGTATCGGCCTCCGTCCGAATCAAGTCGGACCAGCCAATTGTAGTCGGCTCAAACTTTCAATTCAGCGGCTACCATCCGGTCCCTTGCAGTCTGTTGCCGAAGTGACGCAAAGAGAAGCACGAGAGTCTGGGGCTAACATTATCTGGAACTGACTAACGACCAGTAGGATTGCGTCGTAAAGTTCGAATCGTGAACGCGGAATGATCAACGCGGAGGCAAGCACCGGCTCATCTGCAACTACCTCTGAGATAAGGTGTCAGATTATCCTCTTCAACTTGAGTCTAATTGGCAGCAGCTTTCCATCACGCTTGAGGGTTAGAGAAAACTCTTTCCCGTCATGCATGAACATGTTGCGGATTTGATCTAAGCTGAATTCGACGGCCGGGCGGCCGTTGACGGCTACGAGTATGTCTCCGTCCCGCACTCCGGCTTCAGCCGCCGAACTATGTTCATCAACGTCGTCTATCAGAAGGTCATCCCCATCAGTTACCAGTTCCATGCCGCTCATGTCTATCTCGTAAGGCTCGGCAAAGTGCGGGGTTGGCTCAAGGATCATTCGCCGCCGAGAATAATCAACGATTACTCGAAACCTGGACAGAATCCTGTCGCCGATTAAGCCGTCGTACTTCGAGCTTGCATAGTCTCCTTCCGTAGCCTGAGAGAAGTGCGTGATCGGATGATCTATCAAAAACCATCCCAACCTCACATTATTAACCCGGCCGATTAGCATCTTCGCCGTGCCTCCTACGCCGCCACTGTTGGTCTGGATAGTTTTCGGCACCGTGGCCAATAGTTTATGGCTCTCGACAAACGGCGTATTGAGTAAGATCGCGCCGGTTGAGCCAGAGTCAATCTCAAATTTTGCTTCGATAGGCGCGCGTCCTTGCGGCGTAATACTCGCGCGCACAAACAGCAGACCGTCGTCGATCGTTAGCGGAATAATCTTGCCGGCCCCCGAATACCGATAACCGTGTGGCTCATAAAGGTTGATTGTCCCGGCTGAATAATCAATCTCGAGGACGAACTCTTTAAGCACGTCGTTACCGAGAACGCCGTCAATCTTTCGGCCGAGAGCAGACAGGGAATCCAGCGGGAGCACATAAATCGTTTGGTCAAGCACCTTGACGCCCGGAAGACTTACCGACACCCCTTTGGTGAAAGTAGCCTCCGCCGATCCCGCCGCCCCGCTGGCTACTATTTTACCTTGAGGCGTTAAGCCCAGTCCTTTGGCCCGCTGCTCGTCAATGACAGACGTATCAGCGCCAGTATCTAAGATGAAGCGCAAAGAATCAGAGTGATTAACTCTAACTTGGGTAATAATATACTTGACAACCCCAGTGGGCAAAGCAAGAATTGAGGCGACGTGACAGGCCGGGTTTAGGCTGCGACTTTCCGTTTGGGCTTCTTGTGCTGAGACCGTTTTAGATTTGCCTCTGCTTTCAGGATGTCATCTTTTGACACCCTAAAGATAGACCGCACGGCGTTATCAAGTCGCTTCCACGGTGTCTTGCCCTCAACCTTTGGTGGTGGTTCTGGTTTCATGGTTCGCTATCCTACCACTCTTTTACATCGCTTAGATGGCAATTCTAGCCGATCATCAATGAGATAGTCAGTAGAGCATCCCGCAAGTTCCGCATATTTCACAATGACAAGCAAAGATGGTTCCCGCTTGCCTTGTTCATACTGAGAAATACTGGCCGGATATAAAGGCTCTTTCACTCTCAATTCCTTAATCAATTCGTCTTGAGTTAATCCTAGTCGCACTCGGATTGAGCGTAGCTTTCGGGCTAAGTGAGTGGGGCGATGCCGGGAAGTGTGCCCCATTACAAATCTCCGAACGGGGCCGCTTGAACCTTGCGGATTTTATCAAATGATAATACTCTGGCGCGGTCATTTCGCTGTGCCCGGAAGTTTCGACTTCGGGCGTGAGGCATCTAGTCTGGCGCTCCTGCGCTCACAAGGAAAAGAATGCCAGCAATCGAGTCAACAAACAAGTACCAGATCAACGCTTTTGTAGCGTTCGCTATTGGTCTGGTTGGATTTTTGGTTTGTTCATCAGTTGGAGCACTAGCTTCAATTATTGTGCCTCATCAACTGGCTGTTGGTATTGGGGCTGCTCTGATAATCGCGTTCTTAGGCGGAATGAAATCGCGGACGCAAATCACATCAGGCTCAGAACACGCATTGCGTACTGTCATGATCATTATCAGTCTGATTGCAATAGCGGTCGTCTTGGCTTTGTTTGCCTATAATTATCAAAACTTTCTCCCGGTTAACAAAAGATGAAGCAAGCATCGTCCCTATTTCTCTCGCTTTGTTTCCTAACTGCGTGTTCAAGTCCTGAACCTCCAGCCACGCCCACGCCGACACCAATCCCCACGCCAACCAAACTGGAAAGTGCGCTTGAGGATGAAATGCTGGTAATTGGCACACCGGATGAGCGATTAAAAGTACGTGATGCCGTAAAAGAGTATCTAAAGAGTTCGCGACCCGAAGCGGAAGTAAAAGGCATTTCTTTGAATCACCTGGAGAATACCTCAATCTACCAAGTAGCCGCCGATGTTAGCGAGAAAGGCAAGCCTAAAATCATTCAACTAAAAGCGTGGCTGATCGTTAATGATAATGGCGACAGCTACTGGAAAGCTGGTGGACCATGAACACGGCTCAGCGGATTGTTTTGAGCGCGGCTTTCTTGATAATTCTAGGGATGGTTCTTTTCCCGCCATGGATGTTTGTTTATAACTATCCAGGTGCAGGACCGATCCACGCTATTCACGCCGAACGCCCGGCTGGCCATTACTTAATATTCGGTCAATACACCCCACAAGACCCCACGCAACTCGCTGCCTTATTCGATATTGACACGACTGCTTTTCACAGCAATGTGGTTCCCGAACGAACGCGCCTACAATTCTTTTCGCTTCGCATTGACGGAATGCGCTTGGGTATCCAGATCGCGATGGCGATAATACTTGCGCTGCTATTAACCCTGATTCTGAAAAGCCGCTCGCGGAAAGTTATTGATCCCGCAGCTTAAATCAAATACAATCCGAGCATTGACAACTTAGGAATGACGAGAAAAAGTTGTCGTAAGATCGCGCACTGAGCGCAGATAGATTTTACGAAGGCTCGCTCGTGAGAAAGGGACACATAGGATTCGTGTCTTTATCTTGCGTGCGAGCCTTTTTTGATTTTAGAGGAGTGAAACTATAGAAAGGTGAAAAGCGAAAAAGCCGGGTTAACGGCCCGGCTTATCGTCAAACAAAATTGAGATGTCAATCAATTACTTCGCCCGGCGAAGGGCTGGAAGTGTCTGCATCATAACTGATTTGCCTGTTCGATTGCAAGCAAAATCGAAACAGATAAATCTGGCCGATATTGTCGAAACGAGACTCGTTCGATTGTGCGGCAAGTTGTGGCGAATGCGCCAGACCGCAACGGGCGATGTGATAATAGACGAACCGCCATAGTTATCTATGACGGCCCTTCCCTCTGCCTTGTCTTACGTGCGGCAGCTTTACGCTGGTTGGCGGGATTCTGTCTTGCCTGTCACTTCTGCGAAGGTGAGACGCTTGCCAATGATCTGTTCGGCAGCGATCTTGAATCGCTGGCCATCTGTTAGCTCGCGGTTGTTGAATCGAAAGCTTTGCTCGTCAAGATAGCGAAACAGGTGAAACGGTTCGACGCTGATATAGGTGCCGTGGAGTCCGCGCTTCAAGAGCGACCAAAAACTTTCGAGGCCGTTAGTGTGAATCAGACCGTCAACATATTTCTCCGCATGATCGATAACTTCGTGCGCGTAGTCTTTGGTGAGTCCAGCGTAAGACTTGAGCGCATCGCTATAGAGCGCGGAACCAACTTCAACGTGCTGCTTGACCCGTGCCTGTAGTGCTTTCTTTTTTCGGTTCGGCATAACACTCGTTCGCACCTTGCCGCCACGTTCAAGGATGCCCATGACGATAACCTTATCGTGACCGCCTGTGCCGTGAATCTTTCGCTCTCGATCATGCTTGTGCATGAAGCGAGATTTGCCGCCAATGAAAGTTTCGTCAACCTCGACGCGGCCCGAAAGCTTGCCGCCATCCGCAGTCTGCAAACCAAGTCGGATGCGCTGAAGCATAAACCACGCCGACTTTTGTGTAACTCCGATAGCGCGATGAACCTCATACGAGGACACGCCGTTTTTGCAATTAACAATCAGCCACGTTGCCGCCAGCCACTTGTCCAAGCTAATCGGTGAGTCTTCAAAGATAGTTCCGGTTTTGAGTGTGAACTGTCGGCGTTCATGATGACTCGCACATTGCCAGCGGTTATACTTCGGCTGCGCCGTTACTTTGCTACCACCACAACGCGGACAGACAACGCCGTCCGGCCATCGACGAGCAACAAGATAGTCACGGCAATTGTCAGGACTAGCAAAGTAAAGGATCGCCTCTTGTAATGTTTTCGGTTCCTTGTTCATGGTGAGGCCATGTTACTAGAATAAAGGTGGAGTTGTCAAGTATGTTATTACCCTAACTTGCAAGAGTATGAGATTGCCGAATAACTCAAACGGGATTTTCAACGCGCTCTTCCCGGAGACAAAGCGAACTCTGGGAACTGCCGCGGTAAGTTCGCGGACAGGCGGACTCTTTGCCGGTTGCTGCCCTTCAATAATCCCGCTGGTTACCGGCATGAAGAGCAGCATACTGAGTAGGATCGCTGGTTTCATAGCTGGTTTCATATTAGACACTTTTGGGAAGTTCCAGCCCTCTGTAATAAGTTCTATTCGCCCCGCACTCCAAAATACCTTCTAATCTCAGCCCCAATCCACTCTCCCACCGGAACAGAGACGCCATTCCCAATCATCCGGTAAGCATCGTTGTCGCTTCCCCCGAACGTGAATGTTTCCGGCACTCCCTGCAGCCGCGCGTATTCGCGCACTGTGTACGGCCGCGCGCCGCGCGGAAATCTTTTGTCGGTCACCAGTCTCGTGCTTAAGTCCTTCGCATAGTGCGCCTCGCAAGTCGGGGCGATGTCCCCGCGTTCGGGATCGCTGATAATCGGACGGTCGCGATATGCGCCGTCGACACGCTTGCCAACATAGTCAGGAATATGCGGCGCGGGATCAGGCTCAAGAATTTCTTTTAGCGTGACTGCCTTTTCAGCCGCAGGTTCGCGCCAAGCAAAGTTTCGCCGGCTGCCAATTATGATCAGCCTATCTCTCTTTTGCGGCAGCCAGATCGAAGACTTCACCGGACAGGCTACCTGCACGTAACAGTCCGGCACCTTTGTCATAGCTTCCATGACGACAGGAAACTTCTTCATCCCCGGAACATTCTCGACTGCGTAAAGCTCAGGCCTGCAGATCGCCACGTGCCGAAAGAACGGGGCAGTAGCCCGACCGTGAGGGAGGGCTCCTCCTGGACAGATCATCCCCGGTGCGCACCCCATGAATGTCACCAATCGGCGAATACCTTGTGCACGGATAAGTCGCCACCATCACGTGGCATTCCTTTTCCGAACTGACAAGCTTCTTCGTGATATCGCACTGGACGACTTCGTGAGAAAAGTTCCTCCGCAGCGTGTCGCAACATAGAGCCTCTATCTCAAAGCTCTGCTGCAAAGTCAGCCCGCCGGATTGCAGCCCGATGTCCGCACGTTGAGGGAACGCCAACGTAGGTTTGACGAATCTGCCGAACAATCTAGGCCGAATTAGTTATTGGCTCTTGGGTATTGTCTGGTATTCTGCCGGTCTTGAGACAGCGCTGCATCACGAAGCAAGGCTTTGGCGGAGGCACTCGTCGAAATGAACCAGCACCCTTCGGATCAAGACACCAACCACAATGAATGTTCTGGTCAGCTGACGCTACTGATCGTCAACCAGTTGGCGCATCAGTATGGGATCTATAGAGAGGCAACTCGGACTTTTGGCAAGTACGCTGCGGCGTCTATTACCGTGTTAGCTCTGCTTCTATTAGGCTTGGTCGGCGCTGCGAGATCGGATCCAAGATTCTACGTTCTGATTCTGGTAACTATCGTCTGGTATGGGGCTATCCTGACCCTGTTTATTAGCCAATCGTCTGTAACAGCCGAATACACTGAACTACTCGAAATGAAACTAAATTCTGTAATCGGCGGGTTAAGTGTATTCGAATTTGAGACCAAGTATACTTATCCGCGAAATGGAGAAGTAATGGAAAACCTTACTTATGGCTTCTCCCTTTTGATAGGAGGCTTTGTCCCCGCAGCGATCGGCATTGCGTCGGGAGCGTACGGGCTCATTAAGGGATTCGGTTTTCGATATCTCAGTGCGTTCTGGATAGTGGGAATGTGCTTCGGGCTCCTGGTGGCTGAGAGCTGTGCCGTCATCTATATCAGGAAATTGCGGGGAAGGGATAACCTGAAGCGAATGGACGATTGGAAAAAGGAAATCCTTTCGATCGCGAAGAGTGAAGCAGGGGTGGGCGCGAATCGTGCTCATACAATTAGTGCTGCGAACGCACCGCAAGGAAGGGATGTGAAGTATGCAGAGAAGTTAAAGAAAATGACTTTAAAGAAGATTACTTTGCCACTCGAATAACGAATAGCAATTCTGAAGTCTCATGATGAGAGATACTTTTCGATCCGCTCAACCAAAGCCGGTATACTTCTCGTCTCACATTCCCATACGATCATCACACGCCAGCCTTCACGCTTAAGTGCGCGCAGATTCCGACGGTCACGCTTAACATTCGACAGACGCTTGGCTTTCCAAAACTTCGCATTCGTTGCCGGCACGACACTCCCATACCGGCACTTGTGCATATGAAAGAAGCAACCATACACATCAATAATCTTTCGATGTCGTACAAGGACTAGATCAGGCTTGCCTGGAAGATCGCTCTTGTGAAGTCGATATCGATAACCCATGCGATGAACGATCGATCGAACGATCATCTCAGGGCGAGTGTCGCGGTTTCGGATGCGCGACATGTTGAAGCTGCGTTGTTGAGGTGTCAGAACGTCTGCCATTACGGAGATCGCTAAAGGTAAGGTAATGCTTCCTCAGGAGACTTGGCTACTCGCAGATGATCGAAGGCGTTAAGATTGATTTCGTAATGGAAAGCCTCTACCCCTATGGGAATTCCGGCAGCAAACTCTTTTTCAGTGACACGGGGAAAATCATCTCTTACTGCAAAGAGCGCTTCTTCTACTACTCGCAGTGGTGTCTTCGCGTATTCGTCGTCATGCGCCGGTGAGTACCCAATACGCGCGAGTCCAATCTCAAAGCGACTAAGCACCTCTGGGTTTGATTCAAAGAGACTCCGGCATATTTCGATTACTCCGGGAAGAGTCTTTGCTGCTCCAGCTTCTTCCCGCAACCCAACACTGAAAAGGAGGAGTTCGCCATTTTCTGGTGGAGCGAGTTGCTCAATCCCATTGATATGATGAATCCGACCCCGAGTTGAACTCGCCGCTTTAACCTCAATCGATTTGCCTTGCCACTCAAAATCGTGGCGCGCCCCGAAGGGTCCGCGCCAGCGCTCCACAGCGCGCTCCGCTCCGACTTTCGGCAATAACCAAAGAGTGAGAAACCACAGCTCCGCGAATAGTCCTAACAATTCCTCCCGGGATAGCAATGTCTTGGGGACTTCGCCCCAAAATCGTCTCCACTTCGCTAACAGCCGCTCTACTATTTCTTTCGGCGGTACATCTTCCTGGGCTAACTTCTCGGCGAGCTCGCCGCCAATTATATCCAGGGCTGCATATCCGGCTGCATCTTGACATTCGATGTCCAAGTAGCGTGTAGCTTCGTGGCCTTGAGTAACAAGGTCACGAGTCACGACGCTAATGCCGCGGGTTTGCGTGTCGTTCAGTCCCTCTTCTAAGGGGGTGAGAGCAATAAGCAAATGTCGGTGACGAGTAGAATCCAGAGCGCACTGTAACCGCTCCGTGATCTCCGGAATGCCTAAACGGGCTGCCAGTCGATCCCCAATCGGTCCAACTTCACCCAACCTCTCCCACACGTCCGGCTCGATTTGGCTCACACAGCCCTCCAGCCAACCGTTCCAACCACATATTGCCCGACTATTCGCTGTGCGTTGTCTGAATGCGGAAAGGAGATGGCGAGCCCAAGCACATCTCGCGCGTTAAGATCGTCTGGATTTTCAAAGAGACGTCTCCTCGAAGCCCCTTCTCGCAAGTCGTGGCCGGAGTGACGACTAATGGGATAAAGCAACAATAGGCCTTCGCTAGCGAGTCGCACACGGCGCGCGGCGGGATTCGCGCCCAGCCTTTCGGTTTCCTGAAGTGAGTGCGCTTGATTCAACTCTTCTGGGGACAGTCCTTCTTCCTCGTCGCCTGGACTCGTAAGGACGCCGAGGGAGTCCAGATCGCTGGCTAGCCGGGTTCGGCCAACTTGGTGGATGAGTCCCCCGACGCCGAGGTCAAGGTCCCCCAAAGATCGGTCCAATGATTGTAGTCCCTTCACTGCTACGGTCCAGTTTTGCAATTCTCCGAGTTCATTTTGTCTTTCAATATACGCAGATAGTAGCGGGAGTGAAATATTACGCGATTCTGGATCCACACGATAAGTTTGAAGAAACTCAAGCACAGCCTCGGCGGTAATTTCTTGCCACACGGGACCTGTTCGGGCCCATTTCCGGGGAGAACCCAGACTTTGTAGGAATCTGCGAGCTGTTTGTAAATTCTCATCGAGCAGTGTGTTCAGATAATCAGGTCGGCGAAAAGGAAAACGAACGGTCTGAACTACTTGGGCCGAATAACTCTGTTCGACAGTAATTGTCGTTGCAAAGCGTTGTTTGAGTCGGCTAGTTACGAGCATCGCAGGATGTTCTAGAATTCTCGTACCAAGTTGCATCGGCGTGAGACTCTGACTTTCATAGACTTGGATGTCTTCCCGCAGCTGGTGCTCAACGAGGGCCAAATCGCTAAACCAGCCGGCTAACTCATCAGTCATGTAGATCCGAGTCAAATCCTCATATCCATTTCTGAAACCAAACCATCGGCCCATCTGCATTAGTGTGTCATACGTGCCGCTCCGACGAGCGAAATAGCTCTCCATCAATCCCTCAAGCGTCAGCCCGCGGGACAGGCGGTTACCGCCAATAGCTATAGCCTTCAATCCCGGCTCCCGCTCGTAATCTAGGACTTCTCCGGTCTCGCTATTAATGACACGCACCTCGATCGACTCGAAAAAGGGTCCGATGTGCTCCTCAATTCGGTCAAACGGCCTATCCAACTCCGCATGTCGAGCACGAGTCACTAAACGAAAGGTAGAATCCCAATGCTGACGTAATCGATCTCGAATGCTGTGGCCACGCTGGTAACGCCACTCATCGCGCAACTCGCCAAACTGTTGCACTACCAACACTGCGAGTTGTCGCTGTTCAGCAATCCTGGAACTGGTATGGATAAGCATTGTAGCGGGCAGGTCCGCTTGTCCCCGCTCAGCGCGCGCCGCTCCCGCGAGAATAAAATCGAGAATTGCTGTTTCCAACGTAGAGGGCAAAGCGCCTTGATTCAAGACAAGGATGTCTTCGTCAGTCACCTCCCGTACAACATCGAGCCCTTCAACTCGTTCACCTGTTACCGGATCTAGGCGACCAAATAACTCCTCAGCCCCAAAGTACCCGTCCGGTTTTGGAAGGTCGACAATAAAGTCTCTCGGATAAAGGTCGTTACCTACGCTAGGGTCTACCGTGTCATGAGGAATCAAGACATTAGCGAAAGGCGTGGCAGTGTATGCGACGTAGGCCGTGCGCTGAAACTTCCTCAATAAATCTCGAATGAGACCGTTGATAATTGTGGGTGGCTCGTAATCAGGATCGTCGGGGTCGTCACCGGCTTGGTAAGATCCTCGCGTATCGACACTAGCTTGATCGGCTTCGTCGTCGATAATGAGTACGGGGAGCACTCGGCGTGCGTCTTCTGGTGCTGCGTCGAGCCAAGCATGGAGTCTTCGGAGCACTGGGCCATTCTTCTTTACGACGAGTAACACGGGTTCTGAACCCTGAAGCGCTCCATAATTTGCGAACCCGGGTCGAAAATCTCCATTCAACTCCTCGCTCGTAAACTGGTGCCACCGTCGTCCCATTGGGGGAAGAGTTACTGCGCCGGGCCGATTATCCGAATACCCTACAAGTTCACGATTCAAGCGGATTTGAGTTTGGCGACGCAGTCCATTGTCTGTACCCGACAATACGATGATGAGTCTGTAGCCCAGATCGGCCACCTTAGCGATCAGTGCCGTGAAGTTTGCAGTCTTGCCGCTTTGAACAAAGCCTAACACAAGCCCGCGGATGTCGAACTGCTCTGTTTCAGGTGGAGCGAGCTGTGCAACTATGCGATTAGTGATCTCATCAAGCGAACGAACGGAAGGTGCGAGCCAGTTTTTCGTAACAAGCAAATAATCGCGAAGAGCGGGCCAGTAGTACCATTGGGAACGATCAACCTGTCGAAGCCATTCGCCTCGTCCGGGCTCCGCGACAAGCATTCGAGCCGGCTGCAGTATAACGGTTTCTTCTCTAGCCAAAGCTTCTCGCACAAAGTCACGCAACTGCTCGGCGATGGCGGGATTTTCAATCGCGATCTCGCGGGGGACGCCGTTGTCGATCATTAACCTCGCAATTCTCAATGCTGTGGATTGTTCTGGAGTCATGTCACCGGGTGGGGATTACTCGACTAGCTCTTTTCGCAAGCGACGAAAAATACCCGCTAGCACGGACCTTTCATTATGACTTGCAATCGCTCTGAGTCGTTCTTCAATGTCGTTTAAGGACCAAAGCCTTAGCTGAACAGGCTTCTCAGTGGCCTTTGATGATGTATTTATAAGACTTCCTCCAGGTCGGGGTTTAGCGAGTCGGGCACCCGCGCCCTTCTGGGATTTCTTCCCGCTTTGACTGTAAGTTTCTCGAGCGATCTTGATTGCCGGAGTTGTTGCGTCGCGAATCTCTTCCCTCAACTGAGCCGGCAGTTGGACGCGCATTTTTGCGACATTAATCTTGAACGCCTCATCAAGGTCTGGGGAAAAACTCAAAGCGACCCGTGCCAGCTTTGTATGCTCATCAATCGTTCTGAGGCTCGACCAACCGCCACTTTGAATCATGCGATTGGCGCGGTAAATATAAAAGCCCTGTTGACGATTCCATTTCGCCGGCCCACTTGCGCGCACAAAAGCGGACAAGCTGCTGAATTGCTCTTGATGAGGCAGAATGAATGGCTCAAGCTCGATTTGGCCTTTTACATTCTCCTGGTCGATCTTTAATGTGACAAGGGAGAGCCTTTGGGTGTTCAATTCCTTGCGACAATATGGGTCCCATGGCTGAACTGGATTTCCGTTTATCAAAATCTTAAGACGCTTTCCAGGGACCTCCCCGCTCAGGAATCGGTGGAACACCATTCCCACGTGGGCCTCTACTTCTCGGCACATCAGTAAGATTCGTTTGCGTGCTATTTCACCATAAGGATGCTTGTATCCAAGCACGCGATCGAGCCGTTGCCACAAGACTACAGTACCCAGAGTATCTCTCAATGGCTTGCGAATAGCAGGGCCAAGGTGCTCATGCTCGAGAGTTAAGATCTCCCAGCGATTCGTCTTTTCAATGTGGTCTAAATCCCAACAAAACGCCGCGATTTCAGCGCGGCGTGGATTCACTCGGCTGGCAACTGACAAACGTTGACACTGACTCATCGATGCTGTCTTCAGCCCTAATCCAAACTTGCCCAAATCATCTGCGTCATAGTCTCTCTCGGCGCCATAGCGCATCGCCTCTTTCAACTCAGAGACTGACATTCCAATTCCGTTGTCCGCAATTCGGACCCACGAGTCATCACCATCGAATTCAACATCTATAGCCACTAAAGTGGCTTGCGCAGCGATCGAGTTGTCGATCAGGTCCGCCACAGCAGACGCGAAGTCATATCCCATGTCGCGAAGGGACTTGATCAGCCGACGTGCGGAGGGAATTACTTCAGTTATTCCACCTTCGGACATTAACCTAACCTGCATTTTTCAGCGAAAAGCAACTATGAGCAAAACCACTTACTTGGGAGTCCATTCCATTCAGATTTGGGGCGCACGCCATTTGGCAGATCAGGAAGTTTAGACGCGCATTTTCTCCCGTTCACGACTTACTTCTTCCGCGAGCTCGGAGCTGCGACTGCACATTCCGGCAATCACGGCTTCGCTGCAATAAAACTCTTCATCGTTCAATGCGTCACCTTCGTAGCGCCTCCATGCTTCTTCAGCTACTGGTACAAGAACTACCGGCCAGCCGCTCTGAACGTAATAAGGGGCGAGGAGTCGTGGTTCGACTTTTCTTATTTCGGGAAAACCCTCGACGTCACTACATAATTCTCTGCCGTGTTCTAAGGCGCTGTCCGGATGAAGTCCCGCGTAAAGGAAAGCGATTGAATACCATCCACGCTTAAAAATCGGTGTTGGAACTTTACGAAGCGTCTTGTTATCCGTGGCGCGCACGAGATCGAGAAGCCACTGAACAGCCTCTTTCTCGTTGGAGGGCAATGGGTTCAAATCAAAACGAAGGGCTCTCTGTTTTTTCATAGTCAACTCCAAGTAAGACTTGACCGCAATTCCGACTGCCTCGGCTACGAGCGGAGGTACAGCATTGCCGATTACCCGAAACTGGTGAGTACGGGAAATAGGGAATTGAAACCAGTCAGGAAAGCTTTGCACTCGTGCTGCTTCACGCGGCGTGAGAGAGCGATTCTGCGTTGGGTGGATAAACATCAGACCGTCTTTGCTCAAGTGAGCAACGATGGTGGAGCAAGGCTCGTTGCGATGCTGTCGCGTGTAACGGTCTTTGAAGTTTTCCTTGTCGTAGGGAAAATCAAACTTCTCACCACGCTTCATCGCTTGGGCGCAGTGCTCACCTTCGCGAAGTTTGGAGAAGTCGCCCAAGTCACGTTCGCTATGCGGACGAGCGCGATGCGCCGTGAGCTTGGTCGCGCGTTGCACTTCCAGTGTCTTGTAAAGATATCGCTGGCCGTACTTCCTTACGTGCGCCTTACGCCGCAACATGTCGTACTCTGTTTCTTCTTTACCGATGCCTGCCTTTAGACGTGGTAAATCGCCGATCGCCTCCCCCAGCGTCGGTGATTCCACTGCCCGGGGTGCAGCCTTCAGCTCGCTGGAAAAGTAGTTGGGTAGATCTAAACGAGTACCGATGATGAGCTGGCGGATCCGCTTTTGCGGAACACCTAGGTCAACGGCCTTTTCAGTCTGCGGATGCACCCGGTACCCAATTGCTCGTGCCTCTTGTTGAACGCGCGTAAAGTAGCGTCCACCGTCCGCCGACTTGATACCGAGCACGTTTTCCATAACGAACACTTTGGGCTTGAAATATTTGACGTAGCGCAGAAACTCCTGGTAGAGATGACGGCGTTCGTCCTCAACGATACGCGGACCGCTGTTTGAGCCGTCGCGTTGACGAACGGTAGAGAAGCCCTGACATGGCGGACCACCAACGATGACGTCGATTTCAGCGTTGCCAATCCTCTTGGCAAGATCCTCTGGAGTAAACCTGGTTAGGTTCTTCTTAAGCGCATGAGGGACGCGAGGAAAATTGCCGCGAAAAACTCTTATGGCCTCTTTGTTGGAATCTATAGCGGCGAGACACTTGAATCCTGCGCGCTCCATTCCGAGCGTGAAACCACCACAACCCGCGAAGAGATCGATAAAAGTAGGAGTTCGCCGTTCGCGAGCTTGTCCTTTTGAATTGCCGTTGACTGAGTGAGCGTTACGGGGCACTTCCAAAAATCTCCCTTGGGATCAGGGTAACAAGAGTAAGACTTTGAGCGACACGCTATGTTATGCGACCAACGATGCTGCTGACAAGATCAGCGCTCGTGGCTTTTGCCGCCGCATCAATAGTTAGTTGTAAATCAGGGAAATCGAAAATAGAGGGACTTCAACGAATTTCTCGCCACAGCCGAGCCTCAGCGAAGATTTCCAGATGCTTCACGTTTGTGGTGGCGATCACGGTCTCGTGGCCGAGGCGGGTGAGTTCCGCGGCTTGCGCACACAGGATGGCGTCGCCATCTAGAGCTGAGTCAGCGGCCGCAGGTTTTCCCGACCGTCTTGCTTCGGCCCAGAATTGAGCCGCCTGGAGTAAAGCTTCCGAAGTCAAAGAAATGAAACCCACCACACTCTTGAGTCCATCCAGTCGGGCAAGACCTTTTGTTTTCTCCGACCGCAACAACTCACGACGGACTTCATAGTCTGAGATCGCCGGAACCATAACGCGATTACCTTCACGCAAGCGCGTCTGAATCCAAGCATTGCATTCACGGTTTTCTTCCGAGGCGCTGGGGTTGGTGATGAGGCCGAGAGAACCAGAGTCCAGAAGGATGATTCGGGTCATGGAAAGAGTTTGCGATCTGACAGACGGTCTTCATCAAGTGCCCGCTTGAGGTATTCCCAGGTTTCTCGCTGTTCCTCGCGTTTCGAGGACTCTTCAACGTCCCAGGATTGGAGCAATGCGAGCGCCTGGTTCACATCCATGTTGGGTAGCACGAACTTGCCGGCTTCTTCTGAGAGATTTTTGTCTATGCGTTCGTACATGAATGCCGTTTAACCTCGCTTCAAGAGTTTCTTGTGCGGTTGGTATTGTATATGAACCACGCGTGCAGCGGGAAGAGGGAGTCCCCACCCGCCCCGCTGCTCCGGCACGTTGGCCGCCGTGATGACGCCGTGCTCAGTGAAGACGAGCGGAAGTTTCCGCCGACCACCGCGACCTCTCTTTGCTGTTGCAATTTGCAACATCAAACTTTGAACTCCGCGTTGGAGCTGGGCAACGCCGAGGTGATCGCAATTTACAGGCGCGTCAGACGATCGACGGCGAGTCCGAACGGTCAGCGTCAGGGCACACTAAACGAACAAAACCTTTCGCTTAGTGTGTTTTCGTGGATTCGATCTACCAGGAAAGCGTCAATCTCAAAACTAACCGACCGCGCTTTTATAAATTAGGCGTGCGAGTTACTTGTTCGCGAACTTCTCGGCGATGTTGCCGATAATCGGAAGCTTGAAATAGGCGCCGCCATAAGCTTTGACTGCCGCGTAGATCAGTCCGCCCAGATAAGCCACGATCACCACCAGCCAGATCAGGCCAAACAACATGCTCATCAAGCCGCCAATCGCGCCGCTATTCGTAGCTGCGCTGGCCGCGATGCCGGCGAAGAGCAGGATAATGCCAATTATCCAGACCGCGATGATGATGATGATGAAGGCAACGTGCAGCAGAATCGACTGCAGCGCATGAAACTTCACAAAGCGATTCTCTTTTTCCATGATGAGGCAAATGATCGCGATAATACCGACGGGATAACCAAGGGCGGCCGCAAGGTTACCATCCAGACCGAGGGCAGACTTACCTGTATCCATTTTTAGTTTCTCCTGTTCGGGTGCTCTTGTTGCGAAATTACTTATTAACGGTATTCCAGGCGAATTCGCCAATTATCGGCAGCTTATACCATTGACCGCCATAGGCTTTCATTCCGGCGATTATCCAAATGACAATGAAGATCAGGAACAGAAGCAAACGCAGGCAAAGTACCAATAGCCAACCTACGAAGCTGAGATGGACCAGGTCGAGCACCATACTGACAACTAAACCGAGAATACCAACCACGATGCCGACAGCGATTTGCGTTCCTACCAGAAAAAGGGATTGCACCGCGTGGAACTTAACAAAGCGGTTTTCTTTTTCGGTGACCAGAAACACAATCGCCAAAACCAGGCCGATGCAGCAGATAAAGTTGGCCAGATAACACAACGCCGCCCCTACGTTTGATTCAAGACCGATAGTTGTCTTGCCACCTGGAACACCTGACGGCGGTCCGCCCGCTGGATATGGTGATGACATTTGGAACTTCCTTTTGCAGAGATGATAACAAGCGACCGGCGGAGATACTATGATATCGACTGCGACAAACGCAATGTTTTGGCGTAATATTCCGCATTCCGATTCTCGAGGTAAAGCCAGCCGGCCGCCAATGGGCCGCGGAAAGTTTGAATGAAAGCCAAAGTCTACGTCACACTGAAGCCGAGCGTGCTCGATCCACAGGGCAAGGCCATTAAACATTCGATTGAACTGCTCGGCTATAACGGCATCAGCGATATTCGCCAGGGCAAATACTTCGAGATTGCCATTGAAGGCCAGCAGACCGCGGAGCAGGCGCGCACAGAAACCATGCGCATGGCGCACGACGTGTTATCGAATCCGATCATTGAAGACTTTCGCGTGGAGATTGAAGAATGATTTGGAGTGCGATGGAAAGCATAGCGCGACACCGCTTTGGATCGCTACGGCAACCCTTTCGCTTGTCACTAGAACATGAGGTCAGTACAACCCGCGTGAGCGGGTGGATCAGACACTCAAATAAGTGGGTTGGATGTTCGTCCCACCCGCTCACGCAGGTGGTACTGACTTGATTATGGAGATTGAAGAGTGAAGTTCGGCGTCATTGTCTTTCCAGGTTCGAACTGCGATCACGACGCGTACCACGTGATTTCGAAACACGTGGGACAGCCGGTGGATTTTATCTGGCACCGCGATACCGATCTGAGTACTTACGATGCCGTGATCATTCCCGGAGGATTTTCTTACGGCGATTATCTGCGTGCTGGAGCCCTGGCGCGCTTTTCGCCGGTCATGAACTCAGTGAAAGAGTTTGCTGCGAAGGGCAATCTGGTGCTGGGCATCTGCAATGGTTTTCAAATCCTTTGCGAGGCAGGATTGTTGCCCGGCGCTCTGATTCGTAATCGGGATTTACATTTCATTTGCGACCATGTAAACGTCCGAGTGGAAAGCACCAACACACCCTTCTCGCATGAACTAAAAGCTGGCGGCGTGCTGCGTATGCCGATCGCCCATGCCGACGGGAACTTCGTCTGTGACGATGAGACGCTGGACGAATTACGCCGCGAGGAGAGGATCATCTTTCGCTATTGTGACCGGGACGGACAAGCGGCGGATGCCGCCAACCCGAACGGCTCGCGCGATAATATTGCCGGCATCTGCAACCGCGGGCGCAACGTCATGGGGCTGATGCCGCACCCCGAACGCGCCTGTGAAGACTTGCTGGGATCGAGTGACGGTCGGGACGTTTTCCGCTCCCTTGCCGGAACGCTGGCAGCTGCGGCGGCGTAAGCCAAAGAACAAAGCCAAAGTCCGGATTACCTTTTGCGATTCGGTTTAATTTCTGAGAAAGGACACATCACATGAAACTTCATTCAGGCTGGGTGGCAGGCGGGCTGCTGCTGTTTGCCGTGCTCGCGTGCAATGTCAGCAAGAACAATAACAACAGTAACAACTCTAACAATTCGAACTCGAACAGTAACAAGAATTCGAATACTTCGACCAAGACCAGGCCGGCCAACGCCGACGTCTATATTGATAAAATCCGGATGGCGAAAGACGCTGATGGCAAGCCGGAAGAAACAGCCTCAACCACCTTTGCGCCGGGAGATTCCACGATTCACTGTGTCATCAACCTCAACAAGGCCAAGAAGGGCACCACGGTAAAATTCTTATGGAAAGCCGTTGATGTGTCCGGCGTCCCGA
>WNFQ01001913.1_pt1 | contig 21121 bp, 16 predicted proteins | sample 5400171 | NCBI WGS metagenome assembly WNFQ01 (sample SAMN13153356, study PRJNA577476) | soil metagenome | isolation source: 20 cm soil under Madrone tree | place: USA:California | collected 2016-06-14 | reverse complement strand
GGGAAGGCGCTATCCGTGATAAAGGATCACGCCGTAGTTCGGGGCGTAGCTTAGCTTGGTAGAGCGCGTGGTTTGGGACCACGAGGTCGGAGGTTCAAATCCTCTCGCCCCGACGCCTGGTCTGAGGAACGCACGCGCCACGCTTCTACATTCGGCCCTAGGCCGCGCGCATTCCCGGCGATTAGCACGCGAGGGCACGTGCGCTCCCCGAGCCGCGTTAGTAATCGCGATTGGGCGCGAGCCGCTTTTCTACTGCAGCGACTGATTCGCCACGCCGGGCTGCATAATCCACAACCTGATCACGTCCGATCTGGCCGACACCGAAATATTTAGAGTCGGGATGCGAAAAATAGAGGCCGCTCACGCTTGCTCCCGGATGCATCGCAAACGATTCGGTAAGCTTGATATCCGCGTTCTTCTCGGCATCGAGCAAATCGAACAACGTTCGTTTCTCCGCATGATCGGGACAAGCGGGATAACCGGCAGCCGGCCGGATGCCGCGATATTTTTCGCGAATCAGATCGGTATGCGACAATTGCTCGTCGCGCCCAAAGCCCCAGGCTATTCGCGTCTGTTTATGCAGATACTCGGCAAATGCTTCAGCCAGTCGATCTGCCAGCGCCTTCGCCATAATTGCGCTGTAATCATCGTGCTGACGCTTGAATTCTTCCGCGAGTTCATCTGCGCCATGGATTGAGACGGCAAATCCGCCCAGATAATCTTTCGATTGCGGATTGCCCGCCTCGGCGGGTGAACTCATTGCGGATTGCGGAGAGACAAAATCCGCCAGGCAATGGCTAAATTGGCCGGACGGCTTCTGCATTTGCTGACGCAAGAAATAAAACGTGGCGAGCTTCTGAGATCGCGACTCATCAGCATAGACATCGTCGTCGCCAAGCGAGTTTGCCGGCCAAAGCGCGTGCACGCCACGCGCGATCAGCAGATTTTTCGCGACGATCTGATTAAGAAGTCCCTGCGCGTCATCGAAGAGTTCGCGCGCTTGTTTGCCAATCTTTGGATCGTCGAAAATCGCGGGATAACGGCCGCGCAATTCCCACGCATGAAAGAACGGCGACCAATCGATGAAGGGAACCAGGTTGGCGAGCGCGATTGCGCATTTCTCCGGAGTGTAAACGCGCACGCCTAAAAACTCCGGTTTTGGCGGGACATAGCCATCCCAATTGATTGTCGTCCGATTCGCGCGTGCTTGCTCGAGCGTCAGCAATTTCCTTTCCCGCGTCTTTGCTGAATGCTCCTGGCGCAAGCGTTCAAACTCTTCGCGCGTTTTTTTATCGAACGCGGATTTGAGTTCCTCATTGAGAAGCGAATTCACCACCCCCACCGCGCGCGACGCGTCGAGCACGTGCACGGTGCTGGCCCCGTAATGCGGCGCGATTTTCACCGCAGTGTGCGCGCGGCTGGTAGTGGCGCCGCCGATCAGGAGCGGTAAACGAAATCCTTCGCGCTCCATTTCCTGCGCCACATGCACCATCTCATCCAATGACGGCGTAATCAGGCCACTCAGGCCGATCGCGTCTGCTTTTTTCTCTCTCGCGGTTTCCAGAATTTTCGCGGCCGGTACCATCACGCCAAGATCGACCACGTCGTAGTTGTTACATTGCAGCACTACCCCCACGATGTTTTTGCCAATGTCGTGCACGTCGCCTTTGACGGTCGCCATTACGATGCGCCCTTGCGGTTTTGCACCCGCAGATTTCTCCGCTTCCATAAACGGCATCAGGTAAGCCACGGCTTTTTTCATCACGCGCGCGCTCTTCACTACCTGTGGCAGAAACATTTTGCCTGCGCCAAATAAGTCCCCAACGACGCTCATGCCGGCCATGAGCGGACCTTCGATCACATCGAGCGGCCGCTTGCACTTTTGGCGTGCCTCCTCGGTGTCTGCGTCAATGTGATCAACGATGCCTTTGACCAATGCGTGTTTCAGGCGCTCTTCGACGGGCTCTTTTCGCCAAGCTGCATCGGCAACAGGTGTCTTCCCTTTTGCTTTTACATTTTCCGCGAAATCGACCAGGCGTTCGGTTGCATCGTCACGCCGGTTCAACAGCACGTCCTCAACGCGCTCCCGCAGGTCGGGCTCGATTTCTTCATAAACCGCGAGCTGTCCCGCGTTCACGATTCCCATGTCCAGACCGGCGCGAATGGCGTGAAAGAGAAACGCGGCGTGCATCGCTTCCCGGACAGTGTTGTTTCCGCGAAACGAAAATGAAATATTGCTCACTCCTCCGCTGACGCGCGCGCCCGGCAGATTCTTTTTGATCCAGCGCGTCGCTTCAAGGAAATCGACCCCGTAATTGCGATGTTCTTCCAGGCCGGTAGCAATCGTCAGAATGTTTGGATCAAAGATAATATCGTTCGCCGGGAAATCGGCGTGTTTGGTCAACACATTGTAAGCGCGTGAACAAACGTCGACTTTTCGCTGGAAATTGTCCGCCTGGCCTTGCTCATCAAAAGCCATGACGATGGCAGCCGCGCCATATCGTCTGATCAATCGCGCGTGTCGGACGAATTCCTCTTCGCCGTTTTTTAAGCTGATGGAGTTCACTACTGCTTTTCCCTGCACACATTTGAGTCCCGCTTCGATGACGCTCCATTTTGAGCTGTCGATTACGATGGGAATCCGCGCGATCTCCGGCTCGCTGCCGATCAAGTTCAGGAAGCGGATCATGGCCGCCTCCGAATCGATCATCCCTTCGTCCATGTTCACGTCGAGCATGTTTGCGCCGCCCTGCACCTGCTGACGCGCTACTGCCAGTGCACCGTCGAAATCGCCTGCCAAAATCAGTTTCGAAAACTTCGGTGACCCTGTGATGTTCGTCCGCTCGCCGATCACAGCGAAGCCGAATTCCGGCGTAATGTTCAGCGGTTCGAGTCCGGAAAGTCGCAGAATCATGTATGGCTGATGGTCGTTTCGACGCCGCGGGGCGAAAATTGACGCACGAGTTTTGTCAGCGCGCGGATGTGATCAGGTGTAGTGCCGCAACAACCGCCGACCACGTTAAGCCAGCCGTTCTCTGCCCACTTCGCCACCTTGGGTGCAAATGTTTCAGCTGTCTCCGGAAACCCGGTCGGCGAAAGGGCATCCGGAAGACCCGCGTTTGGATACGCGCTCATGTAGTACGGCGAGATGCGCGCCAGCTCTTCGATGAAGGGCTCCATTTCGACCGGACCCAACGAACAATTCAGTCCGACAACGAGTGGCTTCGCGTGCGCGAGCGATATGAGCAACGCTTCAACCGTTTGCCCACTCAAGTTGCGGCCGGACTTGTCGATCACGGTGCCCGAGATCATCAACGGCACGCTGCGTCCGGTTTTTTCCAATGCATCAGTGATCGCGAATAACGCAGCCTTTCCGTTCAGCGTATCGAAAATCGTTTCGACAATGAGAAGATCGACACCGCCTTCGAGCAGCGCTTTCGCTTCATCGAAATAAGTTTGGCGAAGTTGATCGAACGAGGCCGCGCGAAACGCCGGATCGTTTACGTCGGGTGAGATGGAACCAGCTACAGGGAGAGGTCCCATTGATCCACCAACAAATCGCTGCTGCCCGGTCCCGTTGGCGACGCGATCCGCCGCGCGGCGCGCGATCCTGGCCGCTTCAAAATTAATTTCATGAACGAGCGCGCGAAGATCAACATCGTCCACCACGCGCTGAAAGAATTCCTGATCTTTGCGACCTCCTTTGGGTTTGCCTTGAAACAGGAAATCGTGCAGGCCGATGGTTGTTCCGCTGAAGGTGTTCGTTTCGATGATGTCGGCGCCCGCATCGAGATAAGCCGCGTGAATTTCCTCGACGACCTGCGGCCGTGTTAAATTGAGTAATTCGAGACTACCCTTGAGGTCTTGGCCTTTCCAATCGCGAAACCGTTTTCCGCGATAATCTTCCTCGGACAATTTGTAGCGCTGGATCATTGTGCCCATGGCTCCGTCGAGCACGACGATCCGTTCGCGTAGCAGCGCTTCCAGAGGATGGAGACCGTTTGCTGTCATGATTGTCCGGGAACTAAAAGGGCGTTCCGTTCGGTAATCAAGAAACAAATTGACGTATCATGATGCGTAGATGTGTAACGGCTCTTGCTCGTGCTCCTGCTCCTAATCGAGCTAAGCACCGGAATGTTGTTCGGTTCCCAACAACCAATGACGAAATCCGAATGTCGAATGACGAAGCAACAAGGGAGAGCCTAGATAGCGAGCAAGGAAAGGCGATCTCCAGATCGACTCGGCGGACTAGAGACCGCCGCTCCTTGTCTTCCTTGTGCGAAGCGTTCGTAAAAACGCCTCGCCTTGGGTCGCGAGCCGCTGCTCGAGCTTCTTCGTGCAATCGCAGTCGCAGCACGCCCACAGCTCCGTTCCGTTCTCGTGCCGGCAACTGCGACGCGAGTGAGCGTCCTTCACGCTGAGCACCTCGAAATACTCTTCCCAATATGGACGTTCCTCGGCCAGCGGCGAATCGCAAAAGCAGGTCTCAACCCAGGTCGCGACGCCTTGCTCGTTCACTCGCGCCCGCTCCATATCGTACAGGTATTCGTCTCCTGCGATGGAACCTTTTCCGAGCGTTCCGGTCTCGATCGCGCGAAGAAGAAAAGAATCTTTTCCCTGTTTCGCCCGGGCTTTCACGAGATAGCGCACGAGTAAAAAATAGCATTGACCAGGAATCTCGCGACGGCGGGACGAAGACGCACCAATTTTATAGGGCGGACGCCGAGACAGAATCGGAGTTTTGCAAAAACACCCTACAACGATATGGCCCTTTACGGCGCGATGCGGTCGGTCAGCGTGTCCGTATGAAAATCGGTGTGATCACGCAGACGAAACCAGGGACTGTCCTTCTTGGTAGTCTGCGCGACGCTGTTCTTTTCACCTGTGGCGAAGTCATCCCACGAATTGTAGCGCGCGATAGTCAGAAACGTCCAAGGCCCACCTTCCAGGTGTTGCATCAAGACGTTGCCGGCAGTCGTGTCGTTTGGCGCACTCGGGATTTCGCCGAGCATTTTTTCCAATTGCTCGCGATGACCGGGAGCAGGACGATAATAAGAGACCGAATAAACCGAGCCCGAAGTTTTCGACGTTGAGTCCTTGTCAATTCCCATAGAGCGCGTGAACTCCTCCCATGAAGGCCCGTTCACAAATGTATCGGTGTGCCATGCGCTGAGGTCACGTTTGTCGGGGGGCACAGCCGTGCCTGCTGCTTCCACGGTCGCTTTTGGCCCGAGATGCGTAATGACCACGTAATCCCAGGCGTCGCCATCTTGATGACGAAGGACAATGAAATGATCAGGCATCGGATTATTTGAATCCGGTGTTTTAAGCCAATCGCCCAACTGAACGGCCTTGCCGAGCGCGGCCTTGGTGAGATGGACATGATAAACGTCCGTTCGTTTACCAGCCCCGGCTGGAGCGGCACCCTTTTCACTTGCAACGGGCTTTGGTGTTCCCTGACCCTGAACGAATGCAACGGGTAACAGGCTAAATAATGTGATGGCGACAATAGTCGTAGCTGATTTCATGGCGATTTTTCTTTCTGATTTAGGTTGAACGAGAGCTCGTTCGAGACCTGTGCAGCCAGCCTTGGCGAACCGCATCATGATCGGAGTTCGTTGTAGAAGGGGCTCGCCGCGCGGCAAACGCTAACTAAATTGGGGAGCGCACAGCTTGCGGGCGTCTCGTCCGCCACAGAATGGATTCGCAGTGGCGAACGTGTTGGTCATTGCATCTCGCGACGACGGACTTTGGACAGAATCAACCGAATTTTCAGAATCCGCATTTGTTCGATTTTGTGAATTCTGTCTAAAATCATTCGTGTTTATTGGTGTTGATCGGTGGTTGCCGAAATTAGTTGAATCAGGCCGTGGAAGCGATCCGGCTCTTCAAGTCGCTCAACCGCGATCAACGCAACACATTCGTCGCCTGTTTCCTCGGTTGGGCGCTGGACGCGTTCGATTTTTTTCTGCTCACGTTCGTGATCGTGCCGATGGCGCACGATTTTGGCACGAGCATCGCCAATCTTAGTTACGCCATCACGCTCACGCTAGCGATGCGCCCCGTGGGCGCATTCATCTTCGGGCTGCTCGGCGACCGCTTCGGGCGGCGCATGCCGCTCATGATCGACATTATTTTTTATTCTGTGATGGAGCTGCTGACTGCGTTTTCCCCAAACTACACGTGGCTGCTGATTTTTCGCGCGCTTTACGGAATCGGCATGGGCGGCGAATGGGGACTCGGCGCGTCGCTGGCGATGGAAACTCTGCCGACCGCTACGCGTGGATTGTTCTCGGGAATTTTACAACAGGGTTACGCGTTCGGTTATCTGCTGGCGGCAATTGTCTATTGGATCGTGTTTCCGTTCTTCGGCTGGCGGGGTCTGTTTGTCGCGGGCGCGCTTCCGGCCTTTCTGGTGCTTTATATCCGTGCGCGTGTGCCGGAATCACCGGTCTGGTTGCGCCAACAACGCCAGGATTTTTGGAGCGACGCGCTGATTGTGCTCAAACGTCACTGGGCGCTCTTTCTGTATGTCATTCTGTTAATGACAGCCTTCAACGCGATGTCGCATGGGACCCAGGACCTGTACCAAACTTTTCTCGGCGAACAACGTCACTATGGGGTCACACAAAAGGCGGCGACCGGGATCATTTATGCCTTCGGCGCTATCTGCGGTGGAACGGTGGTCGGTCATCTCTCGCAAAAATGGGGACGTCGTCGCTCAATTATTTTGTGCGCTGCATTCGGCACTGTGCTGATTCCGCTGTGGGTTTTTTCGCCCGGTTTCACGCTTCTGGTGATCGGCGGGTTTGCGATGCAATTCATGGTACAAGGCGCGTGGGGCATTGTGCCGGTGCACCTCAATGAGCTTTCACCTGGCGCAGTGCGCGGAACGTTTCCCGGTTTTGCCTATCAACTTGGAAATTTATTCGCCGCCAATACAGCCGTTGTCGAAGCCCAGTTGGCCAATCATTTTCGTGACGCAAGCGGGCATCCGGATTACGCAAAGGCGCTCGCTCTTTTTGCGTTCGTGATTTTTTTGGCGTTGATCGTCCTCGCTGCAATCGGGCCCGAAGAACGCGGCAAAGAATTTTAGCGATGGACAGCGGGCGGCGCCGGCTCCGATCCGGTGCTCGCCGGTTGTGGCTGCGCGGCGGCTACTTGGGGAGACGCGCGATATACACCGGGCCCGTAGCGTTGTTCGACAATTGCTTCTGCGATTCTCTCCGACAGCAGTTCGCGATATTCGGCATCGCGCGCCTGGTTGCCTTCGGACCGATTGCTCAAGAATCCGCACTCCACCAGAACTGCTGGATGCGTTGCAAGGCGCAGGACGCGGAAATTCGCTGTGTGCACGCCCCGATTCATCGAGTGCGGGATGGTCATCAGCTTGGATTGGATCCGATTCGCCAGTTCAGCTGAAGTGCCTGAGTGATAATAGGTCTCGAAGCCGTGAATGCCGCGCCGGCGCGAATCGTTGAAGTGAATACTGACGAAGATGGCATCTTTCTGCGCATTCTCGATAGCCACACGATCGTTCAATTCAATAAAGACATCCGAGTTGCGTGTCATCACGGTTTTCAACTGTGATTCCCGCAAATTCCGCTCGAGACGTTGGGCAACGTCGAGAGCAACGATCTTCTCCGGCGGCCCGTAGCGGCGATACGCGCCATTATCTTTCCCCCCGTGTCCGGCGTCCACCACCACCGTAGTAAAGCTCTTAGTCGTGTTTTTGACCGCCGCAGTCCGCGTACTTGCGCAGGCAGGTAGCAGGGCGACGAAGGCAAGCGTAACGATGCGATTTATGAATCGAGACATTGTGGTCCTAATAGCAAAAAACACGTGATCTATAAAGAGGTTTCTCTCCCAAACTCAAGTGAGACCGTCGCATGGCGCGAGCGTTCATTTTGTTTCTCCCAATTGCATATAAAATCACTTGTGTTTTGCGCCGCTGCGCTTAAAGCCTTACCACTTTTATGATAATCCGATTTGCAATTGTTCCATTGCTGCTCGCACTGAACTTTTCGATGTGCAAAAAGCACGAAGATGTCTCCCAGAACCCTCAGCCGGTGGGCGCCTCATCACCAGCACCGGGAGCAACAGCTGGCGGCAGTCCCGGCGTCGCGCCGGTGGCGGCGTCTCCCAAGATTACGAAGCCGGTTGTCGATCAAACGGCTCAGACGATTATTTTTTGTTATCATCTTTTGGTGGACAAGATCCGCTATCCGGGAACTGAGATCACGCCGGCTGCGTTTGAAGCGCAGATGAAGCAATTGAAGGACGCCGGTATTACGGTCATTTCGATGCAGGATTTGCTCGCATGGAAGCGCGGCGAAAAGAACATACCGCCGCGCTGCGCGGTCGTTACCTTCGATGACGGCTGGAAATCGCAATACGAAGTCGCGTGGCCGATCATGAAGAAGTATGGCTATCCGTTCACGATGTTCATTTACACGGAAGGCGTACGCGGCGGTGCGTTAGGCGGCGGCGGAGCGATCACATGGGAACAGCTCGCGGACATGCGTGACAACGGTGTCGATATAGAAGCACACTCCGCGACGCACCAGGACTTGCGCGAAGGGCATACCATCAGGCTCGTCGGCCCCGGCGGGAAGAAAACGGCGACGAAACTCACCGGACCTCAATACGAGCAGTGGTTGCAAAACGAAGTGGTCGGCTCCAAGCAACTGCTCGAGCAGCGACTCGGAATAAAAGTGAACTGTTTTGCCGTGCCGTTCGGGAATTACAACGATCACGTCAAGGAACTTGCGCGAAATTCCGGTTACGAAGCAATGTTTACCGTTTACGGTCAGCCCATCACGTTTACTTCGCCCATGGATGCGCTCGGGCGCTACGCGATCGAAGCGAACAAGCCCAAGGTGTTCGAGGATGCGGTAAAAATGATTGGCGCATCGACGAGCGGCGGCGCGCCCGTCGCTGAAGTTGGCGCGAAAGATCTCTCGACTCAGCCTGCAGACGGCGAAACGGTGCGCAACGCACTCCCGCTTATCAAAGCCAACCTAAGCGGCATTGGCCAGATCGAACCCGGCAGTGTGCAAATGCGGTTAAGCGGGCTGGGCGTTGTTCCGGCTACTTACGATCCAAAAACCGGGACTGTGTCATATCAAGTTACGCAAAAGCTGCGCGACAAATCCTGCAGCGTGTTCATCACCGCGAAGTCTCAAGGAAAGAAGGTCGAAGCGCACTGGACATTTGGGATTGAAGAAGGTGCGACCGGACGGACAGTAGCGCCACCAGCCGCAACCCCGAAAAAATAGGCGCAATGATGATTCGGGGCAGCGCACGCGTCTCGCGTGTCTGACGGGCGCGTGCTCGCGATGGCGAAGTTTTGTAACGTGAAATTTCATTGTCGAACACCGCACCAGCAAAGCTTGTTTCGCCGCAATATCGAAACCAACACGCGGGACGCGTGCTTTACCCGGAACTGACGCGCCGCCACGTCTAATTTTTTTATATCATGTTTCCACAGCTCAGCGACAAGCTTCAGGAGATTTTCAAAGAGCTGCGCGGTCATGGCACGATCAGCGAATCCAACGTCGACGCCGCTTTGCGTCACGTGCGCCTCGCGCTGCTCGAGGCGGATGTAGATTTTCAGGTCGCCAGAAGATTCATCACCCGGGTCAAAGAAAAGGCGCTCGGTGAAGCTGTCCTTCGCAGCATCACGCCGGGTCAGCAGATCGTAAAAATTTTCCACGACGAGTTGACTGCGTTACTCGGAGGCGATTCGGCGCCGCTTCATGTGGAAGACGGGGGGCGTATTTTGATGGTCGGCCTGAATGGTTCCGGCAAGACGACCTCCTCGGCAAAGCTGGCGCGTTTTTTACAGAAGCAGAATTATTCTCCGGTGCTGGTCGCATGTGACCTGCAACGTCCGGCAGCCATCGAGCAACTCGAAACACTCGGGAAACAAATTGATGTGCCGGTTTCTGCGCCTGATCGGAATGAGAAAAATGTTCAACGCGCGGCGTTAGCGGCGCTCGCGCAATCTGGAAACGGCGCGCCCGCCTTCGGGCTCGCAGGAGCTCGCCCCTCCATTTACATTTTTGACACGGCAGGGCGGCAAGAAATCAACGAACCGTTGATTCAGGAATTGAAAGAGCTGAAAGAACTCTTGCAGCCTCAGGAGACGTTGCTCGTCGTGGATGCGGCAACCGGCCAGCAAGCGGTCAGCGTCGCAACGCATTTCAACAACGCGTTAGCGATCACGGGCATCGTTTTGACGAAGCTCGACGGCGACGCGCGGGGTGGGGCCGCATTATCAATGCGCGAAGTGACGCACCAGCCCATCAAATTTGCTGGAACAGGGGAAAAGCTTGATCAGTTCGAGGTCTTTGTTCCGGAGCGACTCGCAGGCCGGATTCTTGGGATGGGCGACGTGATTGGTCTTGTCGAGAAAGCTGCCGAAGCCGTGGAAGCCGAAGACGCTGCTCGGCTTGAACGCAAACTGCGCACCGCTTCATTCGATTTCAATGATTTCCTGGCACAATTCAAGATGATGCGACGCATGGGACCCTTGGAGAATATCCTTGGCATGTTGCCCGGCATGAGTAATATGCAAGGCCTCTCGATTGACGAGAAGCAGCTCAAGCGCACGGAAGCCATTGTGCTTTCGATGACGAATGAAGAGCGGGCTCGCCCCGACATCCTCAACGCGAAGCGTCGTCAGCGCATCGCGCGCGGCAGCGGCTGCACGGTCACGGAGGTAAACGATTTGCTGAGGCGCTTTGATCAGATGCGCAAGATGATGAAAAGCGCGGGCAAGATGAAGAAAAAGTTAAAAGAGTTACAAAGGTTACATCGTTAAAATCGGGAACTGGTGTAACGTTTTAACTTTGTAACCCTTTTAACATTGTAACTTTTCTAATTATGGCAGTTTCAATCAGACTACGAAGAGAAGGCGCGAAAAATCGCCCGTATTACAAAATTGTAGTGGCCGACAGTCGCAGTCCACGTGACGGAAAATTTATCGAGATCATCGGCACGTACGATCCGAAAATTCCGGGTCAAAACAGCTCGTTGAACGTTGAACGGGTCGAATACTGGATCAGCAAAGGAGCGCAACCGTCGGATACCGTGCGCAGCTTGATTAAAAAGAGCAAAAAGCATGTGCCGACAGCCACACCATCGCCGCAATCAGAGCCAGCCACGGCGCAATTAGCGCGGGAAGAGTCTTCAGTTTCGCCACCTCCACCCGAAAGCTCCACCTGACAGCCGTCAGCATTTTCAGTAATTGAGCTGAAGTGTGCGTTGTCCTCAACGCATCTCCCAGTCTTCCATACTACCGGTGATCCGCTGGAGACAGCGGACGCTACAGTCATCCCGCGGCGTGAATGAAAATTCGTGTTTATTCGTGTTCATTTGTGATTAGTGTTTTTGGGCCATGCGGGAGTTTCTCGAGTTCGTCATCCGCCAGCTGGTTGAATTTCCGGACGATATGGTGCTGACCGAGATTCCGAGCGGCAGAACAACTATCTTTAGATTGCAACTTCGAAGGCCGGATGTGGGACGTGTGATTGGCCGAGGTGGCCTGACGATTCAAGCGATCCGCGAGTTGCTCGCGAGCTCGGCGGCGCGCCACGGCCAGCGGGCCGTCCTCGAAATTATCGAGTAGAGGTTCCGCGTCCGATTCAGTATTGGACGTTCGACGTTGGGCGTTCGACGTTTTCTTCTGAATGCGAATCGACATCATCACGTTGTTTCCTGAAATCTGCCGTGCGCCATTGAACGAGAGCATGATGAAACGCGCGCAGGAAAAGGGAGTGGTCGATCTTCGCATTCATAACCTGCGCGATTGGACAACGGACAAACATCATATCGTCGACGACGCGCCCTTTGGAGGCGGGCAGGGGATGGTGATGAAACCGGAACCGATTTTTGCGGCGGTGGAAGATCTCAAACAGCAAACGTCCAACTCCGATAAATCGCGAGCAGGCGCTCAACGCGCACCGTCCAACATCGAATTAGAAAAACCAAAAGTGATTTTGATGTCGCCGGCTGGACGCCGGTTTGATCAACAGATCGCGACTGAGCTGTCGCATGAATCGCACCTCATCGTCATTTGCGGACATTACGAAGGAGTTGATCACCGCGTGATTGAACATCTGGTGGACTTGGAAATTTCCATTGGGGATTACGTGCTGACCAATGGGGCGATTGCGGCGGTGGTTCTTATTGATGCGGTCGTGCGTTTGCTGCCGAGCGCGCTCGGTCATGAACAATCTGCGGCGGACGACTCCTTCGCTACGGAATTACTCGAAGGACCGCAGTACACCCGGCCGGCAGAATTTCGTGGCTGGAAAGTTCCGGAGACTCTCCTCTCTGGAAATCACGCGGAGATCGCGAAGTGGCGGAAGCAACAGGCACTCAAGCGCACGAAACAAAATCGTCCGGAGTTGCTCCGCTGAATCCTTGCACAAAACTACCATCTCATCCTGAGCGGAGCGAAGGACCTCACACAGGAGGATTGCGCCCTCAGTGTACTCAGCACGTCCAAAGCTTCGATTGTGAGGTCCTCGTCGTCTACGCGACTCGGGATGACAGCCTCGGTGCTAGTCAAAGGCGCGACCTAGCACCACACATGCATTGATCCCGCCGAAACCGAATGAATTGCTCATCACGTAATTCAACTCCGCGGAGCGCCCATGATTCGGCACAACATCGAGATCGCACGCCGGATCGGGATTTTTATAGTTGATGGTCGGCGGGATCCACTGCCGGTCCAGCGCAAGCGCACAGAGCGCCGCCTCGATCGCGCCGGTCGCGCCCAGCGGATGCGCGTAATAGCCTTTCGTCCCGCTGACAGCGATTCGCTGCGCATGGTTGCCAAACACTTGTTTAATCGACGCTGTCTCCGCGCTGTCATTGAGCTGGGTCGAACTGGCGTGTGCGTTGATGTAATCGATCTGCTCGGGCGTTAATTGTGCGTCCGTGAGAGCTTCGCGCATGGCGCGAATGCACGATTCGCCGTTAGGCAGGGGCGCGGTCATGTGGAAAGCGTCATTGTTTAAGCTGTATCCAAGCACTTCTGCATAGATGCGGGCGCCACGCGCTCGCGCGTGTTCGAGTTCCTCAACGATAAGTGAAGCGCCGCCTTCACCCATGACAAATCCATCACGCGAGAGATCGAATGGACGACACGCCAGAGCCGGGTCACCCGCCCACCTGCTCATGGTCTTAATGATGTCGAATGCACCGATCGTAATGGCTGTGAGTGGCGCTTCTGCTCCGCCTGCAACGATCACATCGGCAAAGTCATCCCGAATGTAGCGCAGCGCTTCGCCCACGGACACTGTGCCGCTGGCGCAACTGTTCGAATTGGTTGTCCCCACGCCGCGAAACCCGAATTCAATTGCGATGTTCGAATGGGCCGAACCGCCGAACACCTGAACGGCAAGCGTGGGTTGAACGCCACGAGCGCCTTTCTTCAAATACCTGATGTATTGTTCCTCGGCCTTGCATACGCCGCCCAGTGCCGTGCCGAAGCTGGCCCCGATGCGATGTTGCGGCTTTTCGTGGGAGTACTCGATATGCGCATCATCCAACGCGAGCTTTGCAGAGACGACGGCGAACTGCGCGTAGCGATCAAGCCGTTTCAGACGGTGCGGCGAAAAATACTTTTCCGGATCCCAATCGGGAAGCTCACCGGCGCTACGGACGTGGAACACGCTCGGATCAAAACTCGTGATGTTTCCGATGCCGCTCTTTTCCGCCAGAATTCCGTTCCAAAAATTCTCGCGTCCATGTCCTATGCAGGTGATTGGCCCAATTCCGGTGATAACAGCGCGTCGTCGGTTCATACGGCTATCCGGTTTGCTCCTTCTTCCACGTAAGCCTTCATACAGCGCAAAGTTTTGTTGGCAACGTTGTGGATGAAAAAACTGCCGATAATAGGATCGACAATCGGTTCGAGGGCGCGAAGGCGAAACTGAAGATCATGTGAAATTTCTACGAGCACGCCCTCTGGCATATCCGTAAATGTCCAAACCACGTGCATTCCCTTGGTCCATGCCTTGAGATGACGGAAGTGAATCTCACACTTCTCTCGATCGATGATTTGCTCCGAAGTCCAGGAGATCGGAATGCCGGAACGCATGGCCGCCATCACCACCACGTTACGATTTGAACCGCGCTCGAGATAACGAATGTAGCGGTAATGCGGCAAAATCTTCGGCCAGAGCTCTAAATTGGCTGCCGTTTCGAAGATCGATATCCTCGGCGCACGCATAATGATGGAGTTCAATTTGTGCATCTGATGGCGAAAGTCGGACTCAATCTAATCCAGACCAATCGTCAACGTCGCGCTCAATTCAGCACAAAAAATCCGCAGGGAAGTGAACCCTGCGGATTTTGTCATGTCTCTTCTAACCTCGGCTACTGGCCCTGAATCTTCATTTTAGATTCCACGTTGGGCGGCATCCGCTTCCTGGGCCAGCTGGTGCAGGAATGCAAAGAACGCCGCCGATTGGCCGATGAACAGTCCCATGTCGGTCAGGAACGTGACCACGGCCATGGCAATCCCATGTGTATTCGTAGGACGAATGACCGAACATCTCGGGAGCGTTGGGCTGATGAATGCGCATGGCTCAGGCATGATCAGGTTAGTCTGAAATGTCTGCCCCCCAAAGGGAGGCGAATTCAGATCCGGAAACGTCAGGCCATTAGTAGGATCGGTCAGAGCAGGCGCATTGCCCGCCTTGTCCGCCCATGTCTGAAAGTGCATGGTCTCGGTGGGACCGATGCTGATCAGGATTCGCAACACTTCCACACTCGTCGCCCTCTGCGCCATTGCTGGGTAAAGGCTGTTTCCGCCTTGTTCAATAGTTGGGAAATGGAATCCCGCCGTGTTGGCAATTGCCTGGATGTGTTTATGAGGCTGCAGATCGGCATCAGTTCTGGGGATTGCCGTAAATTGCCCACGATGCAAGTCTGGCACTGCCTGTGGAAATACGAAGTTGGGCTCAAGGTCCGGGTTATGAACGCGGGCGCGGTAGCGAGTCCACCAACTGGTGTCGAGAGTGAGTTGCATGAGGTTAGTAAGCCGGAGCTTTCCGCTAGAACCCGTGGCAGTGCTGCCCGGCAGAGTGCGGAACTGATTTAGATGGACAGGCTGTGCTCCTTTGGAGACGAGATACGCGTTAAGGAACGTGAAATGGGTGTGCTCATCCTCGGTATTATCATGGATGTATTGATCCATATCTCCATCAAGCACTTTCAGGGCCTGGGTGTAGATTGGACTCCCAGTTCCTCCCGGGACTTCGCTGTCTTGGATCCCTCCGAGCTCATTGTACTGGACCCAGAAATCGGTCTCGAGGATTTCGGCCGCCGCCGCGAACCGGAGCAGGGCCGCGTCCCCTGTTGTTAGATCGACGCTTGCTCTTGCCGTTCGAGGGCCAGGCAATAATCCCACGCCGATGGTTCCTGCTCCAACGGCGAGTGATGTGCCTAGGAAGGAACGACGACTGATAGAACTTTTTCGAGGTTGAACTCCCTTTCCCAAGTTGTCCTCTGGACGATTCTCGCTATTACCAACGCCATTTGCTGTAGGATTAGTGATTGTTTTCATAACCGTAGAATCGAAGCCAACCGCATCGCAGGCTACATTGGAAAAGTTACGCGACTGTTACCGCCCGGAACTCCGGATCGGGTGATTCCGCAATTCTTAATGCCGCGCTTTGGCCGCACTAGCTGCCGGTAGGAAAATTGGAGCCTACGGGATTCGAACCCGTGACCTCCTCAATGCCATTGAGGCGCTCTACCAACTGAGCTAAGACCCCGTGAGCGAATTCAGATTGTAAATTTCGAATTGCAGATTGCAACCTGCCCGCGGTGGATTTATAAAGGATCGCTTGCAACGACTTACAACGAAAACTTGCAACAAAGAAGGATTTATGATGTTCAATTGGCGGAGCAGTCAAAAATGAAACACTCCAGATTTTCAGTTCTCTGCTTGATCGCAGCGATTTCAGCAAGCATTCACACTGCCGCTGGACAAGTAATGAACGCAACCATGCAAAATGGTTCTTCGGGAGCGGTGACCAGCCGCGGCGCGCCAGCCGCCAAGCCGACTGCGAATGTGTCAATCGCCCCCCGCGTCGCTGCCAAGCCAACAAGCTTCACCCCACGAACGTTCAACTCGTATACACCTCGGATGGCCGCCCAACCAAGAGCGAATCTGTTGCCGAATCATTCGCCGATTGTGCGGACTTTAAACCCTACTTTTACAGCGTTAACGGTGCCGCGGAACGCGCGGATTGGCGAGCGGGAAGCGATCACGCTAAATCCAGCGACACGTCAAAGAGAATTGCGCACTTTGGCGGTAATGCGTGAACGGCGGGGCCTCAGAAATAAGAATGCAACCCTTGCGACTCTAAACACTGAACGACAAGTCACCACCCACGATCCGGCGGCGCGACCTCAGGTAGAGCCGCGCGAATCACCAAGAGACGCGACAACGACGAAAAAATGGCGCAACAAAGATAATCACGTTGGCTATGGCGATGCGTGTCGCCGTCATTGGCGCGAGCGGCACGATCGTAACTGGTGGCACAATCATTGTGACACAATCGTTTTCGTTAGCAGCGGATACTACTTTCTTGACGGGAGCTATTGGTACCCGGCGTGGGGTTACGATCCATTGCAGACCTACAACGATTATGACGGGCCAATCTACACTTACGGTGATCTGCTTCCGGACGAAGTGATCGCCAATGTCCAAGTCGCGTTGCAAGACACGGGCTACTATTCGGGTCCTATCACTGGCTCGCTAGATGGCGAAACGCGAGCGGCCCTCGCGAATTTCCAGCGCGATTACGGATTGCCCATCACCGGCGCAATTGACGAACCGACAGTCGAGACGCTGGGGTTGTACCAGACTGACAACGCCTCCAATTTCGAAACCGACCAAGGTTACTAGTTCGAGTCTCGCCTGCAGCGGACGCAAAGCGCTCCGGAAAGCTCAACGCCAAAAGGCGGTCCCCACCGCGAACGAACGTTTCGCGTCTGAGTTTTGTACTGGGCGGGATTCGCTTGATCAGTAGGCGTAAACGGCCTTAAGAAAAGGCACGCCATGAGCGACATCAGCTTTCAAAACAACGCACCGGATCCTTTGCTTACAGGAAAGGAGTTGCCGAGCTTCAAATTCGAACTGGAGAAATCTCAGGGCAAAGTTCTGGGGGACAGTTTCGGGAAAGAAGCCACGGTCGAGCAGTTGCCGATCTCGAAAGGAATCGCCGGTGTCTCGATGCAGCTTGAGCCCGGTGTCATGCGCGAGCTTCACTGGCACGCTACCGCAGCCGAATGGGCGTTCGTGCTAAAAGGGCGCGTGCGCACAACCGTCATCAACCCTGCCGGACAAACCGAAACGAACGACTTTGATCCGGGCGACATTTGGTACTTTCCACGCGGACACGCTCACATGATCGAGTGCCTCGGCAATGAGCCCACGCATTTCATTCTAATTTTCGATAACGGCTATTTCTCAGAGTTCGGTACGTTCAGTATTACCGACTGGATCGGGCATGCGCCAAAGGCGCTGCTGTTGAAAAATTTTGGTCTGCCTGAGTCAGCGTTTGACGCTTTTCCAAAGGAGGAGGTCTACTTCGCGCGCGGCGCCATTCCACCGGATCAGATACCGGAGAATCTGCAGGGGCCGCGCGTTTCTCCGCCAACGACGCACAAGTTTCGGATGCTGGCTGGCGCGCCGCATGCGGTGTTTAAAGGCGGTCGCGAATGGCGTATCGATTCCACGCGATTTCCCATCTCGACTACGATCAGCGGTGTGATTCTCGATCTGGAACCGGGCGCGCTGCGCGAATTGCACTGGCATCCCAACGCGGACGAGTGGCAATACGTCATCGATGGCGACCTCAGTGCAACAATGTTTGGTTCGCATGGCCGCTTTCGCGTCGAGCAACTACGCGCGGGTGATGTCGGCTACATCCCGCAAGGTTACGGGCATTCCATCGAAAATGTCGGAAGCAAGCCGAGTCGGACGCTGATCGGGTTTAACACGGGAATTTACGAAGCGATTGATCTCTCGGCGTGGATTGCAGGTAACCCGGTGGACGTTCTGGCGACCAATTTCAACAAGCCAGCGTCTTTGTTCGAGAAGTTCCCGCGCAAGGACGTCTTCATCTCGCCGAGTCAATAGCGTTTAGAACCGGGGATCACGTCATGGACGAAGCTTCGGAGAAGTTCATCGGCGGCAAGATTGTGCGTGCTGAGAACCCGCTCAATCTCGAGATGCCGTTTGAAAATCTTAACAGCTTCATCACGCCGAATGAATCATTTTACGTTCGCACACATTTTGCAATTCCCTCGATTGATAAAGATGCATGGTGGCTTCGTGTCGAGGGCGATGTTGAGAATCCATTTGCTATCAATTACGAGCAACTGCTCGAATTAGAATCAGTGACGATTCCGGCGACGTTGGAATGCGCGGGTAACAACCGAAGTTTTCTCGAGCCGAAAGTCAAAGGGGTGCAATGGGACCTTGGCGCAGTCGGCACAGCGGAATGGACCGGAGTGCCATTATCGAGCTTACTAGATCGAGCCCGTGTTAAAGCAAACGCACGTGAAGTAATTTTGGAAGGTGCGGATCACGGTATCCTTAACGATCCCAAGAGTCCGCCTGGCGAGTTGAATTTCGCCCGCAGTATTCCTCTCGAGAAAGCGCGCTCCGACGTTTTGCTCGCTTACAAAATGAACGGAACCGACCTGCCACCTCAAAACGGCTTTCCGGTGCGCGCGATTGTGCCAGGCTGGTACGCAATGGCATCAATTAAATGGCTGCAGCGCATCATCATCGCTGATCAGCCGTTCACCGGATATTATCAGACCATCGATTACGCTTACTGGAAAAGGCGAGACCAGGTCGCGGAGCTTACGCCGCTGACCGAAATGCAAGTCAAAGCGGAAATCGCAAATCCTGCTAAAGGGGAAATTGTTCCGGCAAATTCCAGTGTCCGTGTTCACGGAGCCGCATGGACCAGCGATGGCGAAATCACGAAGGTGGAACTGAGCACAGACGGAGGCGCGACATGGCTGGAGGCGAAACTGCTCGGCGAATCACAACCGAACGCATGGCGGCTTTGGGAATTCCATTGGCAAACGCCCGCCGCGCCAGGAAAACAAATCCTAATTGCTCGTGCGACCGATTCACTCAGTCGAACCCAACCGACACAGCGCGACCGCGATCGCGGGACTTACATGATCAACCATCTGCTGCCGATTGAGGTACAGGTGCGCTGATTTATTCCGGGGAGCGCAGGCTGCCAGCCTGCAGTCGTCGGCAGCTTGCCGACGACACGAGCGCGTTGAAAAGACAGTTGAGGGGCAGGAATTCCAAAGAGCTTTTCGGCAAGTTGCCGAAAAGAACCTGGCAGCCTGTGCTCCCCAGAATCCGGAGACACAATGCTGCCGCGCGTCGATCTTGTTGAAGTCCACCGCGGCTTCGCGTTAAATCTGGGTCGTGTCGCTCGTTTTTAAAACCATTCAGACTAAAGGCATCGCAGAGCTCTCTTATCTCGTGGGCGATGATGATGAAGGAGTCGCAGCGGTGTTTGATCCTCGCGCAGACTGCGATGTTTACGTCGAGGCGGCGCGCGAAGCCGGTGTGGCCATCATATACATTTTCGAAACGCACATTCACGCCGATCTGGTGAGCGGCTCGCGTGAGCTCTCCGCGAGGCTTGAATCGGCAAAGATTTACGCCAGCGGGGAAGGCGGCGCAGAATACGGCTTTGCTCCCGAAAAAGTAAAAGATGGCGATCGATTCACATTTGGCGAAGTCGTCGTCACGGCGCGGCATACTCCAGGACATACGCCGGAGCATATTTCCTATTTGCTGGCTGAAGCCGATCATCCCGACGAACCGTGGGCGGTGCTCACCGGCGATTCGCTTTTTGTTTCTTCTGCGGGACGTCCCGACTTGTTAGGCGAGAAACACACCAAGCAACTCGCCGAGCAACAATTCCACACGTTGCGTGACTTTTATCTGAACCTTCCGGATCACGTAATGATTTACCCCAATCACGGCGCCGGTTCGCCCTGCGGCGCGGACATTGGCGCACGGTTGAGCAGCACAATCGGCTACGAGCGGAAGTTCAATAAGTTTTTGCAATTCACCGACGCGGAAAGCTTCACCGACTATGCAATCAAAACCGCGCCACCGGTCCCACATTACTATCCGATAATGAAAAAAATGAACGCGGAAGGCCCGACAGTGCTCGGAAATCTTCCACGCGTTCCCGCTCTTCCTCCCAAGGCGTTCAAAGAAGCGATCGAAAAAAAGGCTGGCGTCCTCGTTGATGTACGCAACATGCTCGCGTTTGGTGGCGGTCATATTGCCGGCGCGCTCAACGTCGGTGGAATGCCGATACTCTCCATCTGGGCAGGATGGATGCTGAATCCAGGAGAGCCGATTCTTCTGGTTCTCGAAGATGATGACGATCTTGAAAAAATCCTGCGTTTGTTTGTTCGGACGGGATACACGAAATTCGTCGGGTATTTGATCGGTGGGATGAAAGCGTGGGACGCGGCAGGATTTCCGCTCGAAAGAATTGGGCAGATGAGCGTGCACGAGCTGAACGAGCGAAAATCTTCATTGCAGGTGATCGATGTGCGTTCGTCGGGCGAATGGAAAAAGGGTCGTGTGCCTGGTGCCCGTCACATTTTTTTACCGGAGCTTAAGAAGCGAATGGGTGAACTTGATCGCAACAAGCCGACGGCGGTTTATTGCGGGAGCGGCTACCGTGCGAGCATCGCCACGAGCATTTTGAAACCGCAAGGATTTAACGAGATTTGGAATGTTCCCGGTAGTTGGGAAGCATGGAAAAAGGCGAAACTGCCAGTGGAAGGGGCCGACAGCGAATGAACGGTGCGACAGCGTTGTCACGCCGTTCATTTGGCGAAACGATGCGGCCCGACATCTGGTGGATTCAGCCGCTGCTCGTTTTTCTCGGATTAGCGACGTTTATCGTTTATTCCACGTGGGCGGCATTTCAGGGTAGAAATTATTTCGCTGGCAATTATGTGTCACCGTTTTATTCGCCGGAAGTTTTCGGTGATTCACCTCATAGCTGGTTTGGGCCGAAACCCGGCT
>WNFQ01004972.1_pt1 | contig 21137 bp, 20 predicted proteins | sample 5400171 | NCBI WGS metagenome assembly WNFQ01 (sample SAMN13153356, study PRJNA577476) | soil metagenome | isolation source: 20 cm soil under Madrone tree | place: USA:California | collected 2016-06-14 | reverse complement strand
AACCTTGTCGATGATTTCAAGAAACGGAAAGCGTAGAAACGCAGGCGCGGTGTGCAAAGGTGCGGGCAACCCCGACTCATTCATTACGGTGGCCCGTCCACCCGGTTCGACGAAGGTCATTTGGTCGAACCAGTGAATCTTATCGTGCACACCAATACGCTGATAGAACTCGACCAGATTCGTGCAGCAGCCAAACAGCACGTGCTGGCAGTTATCGACCACCTCGCCCGTACCGGGATGCTGATAGGAGGATGCGCGGCCTCCGAGGTAGGGGCGGCGCTCAAACAGCGTCACGCGAAAACCGGTCGAGCCAAGGGCACACGCGGCCGCCAGCCCAGCCAGACCGCCTCCGACCACGGCTACGTTGGGAGGTTGTGTCCAGGACTGAGGCATCACGTCAACCGCTTCAGGAATCCCTTGCCCAGGATAATGAGTTTTTCTCGCGTCGTGAGGCGCACTCGCTCGGCAAAGACTTCGTAACGACGAAGGGCAATCTTTTCGAGCAGGCGTTGGTAGATAGTCACCAGAACCCACAGGGCTGGCTGGCTGTCTTCGCTGACCAAGGGAATCAGTTCGTGTCCCGACTGGTAGAACTCCCGGGCACGATCGGCCTCCAGGGCCAGCAAGGCGCGCATGCGCGTGGAATCGGGAGTATTGATGAGATCGCCAGGTAAAAGCTCGAACTTGTACAAGTCTTCGAGAGGAAGGTAGACGCGTCCCAGGGCCGCGTCTTCTTTCACGTCGCGGATAATGTTGGTCAGCTGGAAGGCGATGCCGCAGCGTTCCGCAAGCCGTTCGGCGGCCGGATCGCGATACCCAAAAATCTTGATGCACACCAGGCCCACAACCGAGGCCACGTGGTAGCAGTACAGGTAGAGGTCCTTGAAAGACCGGTATTGGACGATTGGATCCGTGGACGGAGTTTGCGTCTTCGGATCCTGATAAGTCTGGGCGCCGTCGTCCGGGACGTCCATCAAAGTACCGAAGGCCAGCTGATCGAGAAACTCGCCCGGAATCTGGTAACGGCGTTGGGCGTCGGTGAGCGCGAGCAGGATTGGGTCGTCCGTTGGCTCACCGGCCTGGGCATGATGAAATGCATCGAGCCAGGTTTCGAGCCTCGAGCGACGCTCCCAAGGTGGCAGGCTGGCATCGTCGGAAAGATCGTCGCAACGCCGCATGAAAGCGTAAACCGCGCACAATGCCTCCCGCTTCCGGCGGGGCAAAACCAGAAACGCGTAATAAAAATTCTTCGCGGAGGTACGCGCGATGCCGCGGCACACCGAGTAAGCCATCGCCAGCTGCGACTCAGTGGGCGCGAATTGTACGGGAACCGGCTGCACGGCGGCGCTCATAGCAGCTTCCCCAGCGCGGCTCGAGCGACCAGCGCCAGCTTGCGCGACTTGGAAATGGCGGGACGGCGTCCCAGTACTGCATATCCTTGTCGCTCGATCGCGTTCAGAATTTCCTGGCCGCCCCGCGAGAATACCTCCAGGTCGATGGCCAGTTCTTTGTCGACCATGCCAACCAGTGGGAGACCTTGTGTAAACCAGTCCCGCGTACGCTTCACTTCGAATCTCATCATCTCGCAGAACGCGGGCGTGTTGCGGTTGTGGGCAAGATCGTCTTCGCTGACCCCGTAGCGATGAAGGTCTTCAAGCGGGAGATAAATCCGGCCCTTGGCGTGGTCTAGCGAGACGTCCTGCCAGAAGTTCGCGAGCTGAAGAGCTGTGCAGGTGAAGTCGGAAAGCTTCTGACGCTCGCCATCCCGGTAACCGCACAAGTAAAGCACCAAATGCCCCACCGGATTCGCCGAGTAAAGACAATAGCCCAGCAGATCGTCGAAGCTTGGGAAACGGGTGACCGTTTGATCCTGACGAAAAGCCTTCAAGAGATCGGAGAACTCATGCTGCGGGATTTCGAACGTGCGCACGGTCTCAGCGAGCGCTACAAACACTGGATGTCGTGGACTACCGTCGTAGCAAGCCTCGAGCTCGGTCTGCCATTGATCGAGCAGAAGCAATGACGCGTTCGGATCACCCACCTCGTCTCCCAAATCATCTGAGATCCGGCAGTACGCGTAGACATTGAAGAAATGTTGGCGGAGGCGCCGCGGCAAAAACCAGGTTGCAACCGAGAAATTTTCGTAGTGCGTGCTTGCCAGACGCTTGCAGTAGGCGCGCGCTTCCTCCAGTGAAGGTGCCACGTGGGGAATGGCATACTCGGACGGAAGGCTGCTCCAGCCAGCCAGCGGGGTAGACGCGGGCACTGGCCGGGATTCGCTGTTGGCGATGGATGTCATAGCGAGTCTTGGTCCCGGTCGAAATTCCCTGCTAATTAGTGCCCTGGAATGATGGCGGTCTTGATATCGCCGTTGCGGTTGAGCATGTGGCGCAATACGTCGTGCAAACGCGACAACGGCGCTTCGCCCGTGATGTAATCGGTGCCGCAGACTTTCTTTTCCGCGATCAATGCAAACGCCCGGCGTACCGTCTCCGGGGTGTGATGGAACGTCGCCTTTAGCGATATTTCCGAATAGTGCAGACGGTTCGTATCAAGCTGCACTTTGCTGCCGCTGGTACATCCACCGAAGAAATTCACGGTGCCGCCCTTGCGGACCATCTGAACTGCCCATTCCCAGGCTTCGGTGCGGCCGACCGCCTCGATCACCACGTCGGCGCCACGCCTCTCGCGCGTGAGCTGCCGCACGGCCTCGATCGGGTCCTTTACCTGCGAGATCTGCACAACTTCATGGGCACCTTTGCGTTTGGCCAGAGTGACCTGGGAGTCGCGTTTCACGACCGCGATCACATTGCAGCCGATCGCTTTCGCCACTTGCACAAACATGAGTCCAATGGGACCACCGCCGATCACCGCGTCTTCGAACGAAACATGCGGCGGAATCGCCAGCATGTTGCTCTCAACGATCCGACGCGGAACGCGAATGTACTCGGCATAAGCCCCGTTGTTGAAGAGCAGATCCTCGCAGAGGTTTTCCTGATGTTTGGAGCAGAAGAAGCACATCCCGCAAGGCGCGGAGTTGAGCGCCACCACCCGCATGCCCTTCTTGAACCCGCGTACCCCGTGGCCGACCTCTTCGACAACACCGGCCAATTCATGCCCGAACAGCGCGGGCGGAACGATCATGCGTGCATGGTAGCCGCGCTGGTAGACCTTCAGGTCGGTGCCACAGGTGAGGGCAACCTGGACCTTGATCAGGACCTCTCCCTCGCTCACGCGCGGAATCGGGACCTGTTCGATCTTGATGTCCTCTTTTCCATAGAGGACCGCTGCCGTCATTTTTCCGTTCACTTCGAGTTTCCTTCCCAAGCGCCGCCCGGCTGAATCACAACTTTCATGGAATCCGGTTGAGGACGGGCAGCCAGCTCCAGTGCCTCCAGCCCGCGCGCCAGGGGAAACCGGTGGCTAATGAGGCGTTCCAACTCCATCTCCCGGCTCATCACGAAGCGCACCGACTCCTCCTGCAGTTCCACGGAAGCACTATACGACCCCAACAATGCCTTTTCGTCCACACAGATGGCGGCGGGGTCCACTATGACTTCGCCGCGCACGGTCTGCGCAAATAGCAATACCCGGCCCCCCGGACGCGTCGCATCCATGGCCGGCCGGATCAGACCTGTGCCGCCGACCGCCAGAATCACGGCGTCAGCGCCACGACCATCCGTCAGTTCACGCACCTGCTCGGTCCCATCGGTGCGCGAAGCGTCAATTGTGAGGCCCAAACCGAAGCTTTTAGATATTGTAAGCCTCTGTGAATACAAATCGGAAGTAATTACCCTAGTCCCCGTACGCTGGGCCAGGACGCTCAAAATGAGACCGATCGGCCCCTGGCCAATCACCAGAACCGTCTCATCTGCCTGCAAACGAAGGGCGTCAATCCCCTTCATGCAGGTGTTGACCGGTTCCACGAAACAGGCCTGCTCGAAAGAAACGCCGTCCGGGATTCGCACCGTTCCGTGCTGCACGATCCAATCCATCACCCGCACATACTCGGCGAATCCGCCGCCGCTCGGCTCAAATCCGGCGGTGCATCCCACTTTCTTATAGGTCTCGCACTGGGCGAATGTCTTGTGACGGCAGTAGTAGCACTCGCGGCAGGGGATGTGGTGGAAGACCATGACGCGTTCGCCGGGCTGAAACTGGGTGACGCCTCGCCCGGTTGCGACCACGACACCTGACGTTTCATGCCCGAAAATGCGGGGAGCCGAATGGGACCCCGTGGCAATTTTCTTCAGGTCGGTTCCACAGATGCCGCAGGTATGGACCCGGAGCAGAAGTTCGCCCGCGCCAATGTCGGGAACGGGCACCGTTTCCATACGGACTTCGTTCTTGCCGCGGTAGACAGCGGCCTGCATGGTGGCGGGGATTTTCGCCAACCGGCCTTCGATCGAGATTTGTCCGGCAATCGCCATCACGACGTCTGGTCTTCTTTCGCCCGCACTTCGCTGTGCGGCAGCGTATTGGTGAATCGCAATTCCACTGTCATGTGGTCGAGGTAAGGCTGTTCCTGGGTGACGAAGTGGTGGTCCTTCACCTGAATAACACAGTAAAAATTGTCGATCTTGACGACGCGCTCGGCGGTCAGGGGGATCTTCGCGAATTTTCCCGGATCGAGCCATCCGACTTGCATCTTGTCCTCCGTTACGTCCGGAGAGGTCAAAAGCACGTTGTTGTAGAGCTTGTGATGCAAGTCCACCAGTCGAACCTGCCAACTAAGGATGCGGTCGTCCCCTTGACCGACTCGCTGGGGCGAACAGACGAAGGAGTAGCGATCGCGGCCGCTCTGATCCTTGACGCGAATCGAGCAAGTCGGATTGCGAGGGTCGAGGTCTACCTCCAGGGTCTGCTCGGTCACACGAGTTGGGCCTTTGCGAAAGCTTTCAACGTAAACGAATGAAGGGGGCGCCTGAGCGATCGTCGGTACTGCCATCAGCGCCACGATTATCGAACTGACGAGTCTGGCCATATGTTCTAGCGAATGCTGTCCTTCATTGCCGCATGCGGAATCGATAGCTCGTCCATGCGCGTCCGGTACACGCTCTTGTTCAGGTGCTCGCAGAGGACACGTGCTGCCTTGGCGCTGTTTCGCGCAAGCCGAATCATGCTTCCCCAGAGCCACGGCCGCAGGGCGGCGTACAACGAGAAACTGGCGGTCCGGAACTTGCCGTCCTTTCCTATAAAGCGTTCCATGGGCGGTATTCGAAACCCAATTTCATCCGAAATGACCTTGACGGCCGCGAAAGGCAACCCATGATCTTGCGCGCCCTTCGCTACCGAGGCGGCCTCCATATCGACCGCTTGTGCTCCATAGGCCTTGGCAAGTTTGGATTTCTGCTCTCCGCCCGCTATGGACGAAAAGCTGACCAGTACGCCGGCGCCGTTTCCAGTATCGACCCTGCTGCCATCGCTGGCATCGACCACGCATCGTGCTTCCAGCAATTCACCAACGCGCCCCCGCTCTTCCAGCGCTCCCGCGAATCCCACCGACCAGACCGCACGCGGCTTATACAACGCGATCACCGCCTCGGTGGCTCTGCGCGCCGCTTCCGATCCGATCCCGCCGCAGGCGACAACGCAGTCCTGCTGCTCAAAGAACCGGTACTGCCTGCTGTCGTATTCACGGTCCGAGGTCTGCCAATCCTTTACGAGTGGCCAGACTTCACGCTCCAAGGCGGCAATCATAGCGATTTTAGGCATAGCCCTTCGCTCGAAACCAGGCTGCTGCGCGCCCTAGTGCGTCATCGACGGGCACGATCGTCCAGCCGAGTTCCCGTTCGGCCTTAGCCGACGAAACGAACATTTTCTTGCGGCCCATGCGTACTGCGTCGATAGTCGCCCGCGGCTCCTTACCCAGAATTCGCCCGGTGACGACTTCATCCACCACACCCGTCGCCAGGGCCATGAAATAAGGCACCTTCACCTTAGGTGAGGGAAGCCCTGTGATTGCCCCCAGCTTGTCGAGAATCTGCTTCAATGTCAGGTTCTGCCCACCCAGGATGTACCGCTCGCCACTTCTTCCCTTCTCGAGCGCCGCCACATGGCCGCGCGCGCACTCCGTAGCGTCGACCAGGTTCAGGCCGGTATCGACGTAGGCGGGAAACTTCCCTTTGAGGAAGTCCACCACGATTCGCCCCGTCGGAGTGGGCTTGATATCCATCTCGCCGACCGGCGTCGAGGGATTCACCACCACCACGTCCTGCCACGCGCGGCCTGCCTCCAGGGCGACCTGTTCGGCCATGAACTTGGATCGTTTGTAGTGGCCAATCATCTCAGCCAACGAAACTGGGGATTCCTCGTCGGCAATCCGACCGTTCGATGTAAATCCCATGGTCGCAACGCTGGACGTGTAGACCACCCGGCGGACTCCGTTTTTTCGAGCGGCTTCCAGCACTGCGCGCGTGCCTTCGACGTTCGAACGGTACATCTGCTCCGGGTCCCGGACCCAGAGCCGGTAGTCGGCCGCTACATGAAACACCGTGTCGCATCCCGCCACCGCCTTCTCGAGCGAGGCAGCGGAGCGCAGGTCTCCCGTGACACGATCTGCTTTCAGACCGTCCAGATTGCGCAGATCGCTGGTTTGCCGGACCAAAAGCCGTAAATCCGCGCCTTGCGCGGCCAGCACCCGCGCGACGTGCGCGCCCAGAAACCCAGTTGCGCCTGTGACAAAAACCTTCAAGAACAGTTCTCTGTTGTCACTTCTCGGTTGTCAGTTGGGGACGCGACTTGAGCCGGACCGAGAACTTCCATGCTCCGCGCTTTTATCGGCTCGCGGGAGAATTGGTTGACTCTCCCGCGACCACCTTCGCGTAGGTGGTGAGCGCCAGCAACGGAAAGTATTGGCTGTACATGTGGTACTTCAGATAGAAAACGCGCGGAAAGCCCGTGCCGGTCAAGTTGGACTCGTCCCAGCAGCCGTCTTTCTTCTGCGTACCTAACAGATACGCGATGCCGCGCGCCACGGAATCGCTGCGCGTGTCATTGGCGGCCATCAGTCCCATCACAGCCCAGGCAGTCTGCGAAGCGGTACTCTCCCCCAGTCCCTTGGTGTTGGGATCGTCGTATGACAGACAACTTTCACCCCAGCCGCCGTCGGAGTTCTGCACCATCCGCAGCCATTCCGCCGCCTGCTGGACGTAGGGTTCGTGGTGATCGACGCCAATCGCTTCCAGACCGCGCAGGACTAAAGCGGTGCCGTAGATGTAGTTCACGCCCCAACGGCCGAACCAGGAACCGTCAGGCCCCTGTTCACTACGAAGAAATTCGATGGCCTTCTTCACGGCCTTGTGATTCTTGTCGTAGCCGTACGTGGCCAGCATTTCCAGGATACGACCGGTGATGTCGACCGTTGCCGGATCGAGCATGGCGTTGTGGTCAGCGAAGGGGACATACTGAAAGACCATGCGGTCGTTGTCCTTGTCGAACGACGCCCAACCACCATTGCGGCACTGCATGGACAGGATCCAGTCAATGGCTCGCTGCACCGACTCGCGCTGATATCTTCCGTTGGGATGCTCCACGCGACTCAGCGCGAGGCAAACCTGTGCACTGTCATCCACGTCGGGGTAGAACTCATTGTTGAACTCGAAATACCACCCACCCGGCTGCCCTTCGGGATTCTTGACCTTCCAGTCTCCTGCCTTCCGCACCTGCTTCTGCAAGAGCCAATCAGCACACCTGACCATGCGTGGATCGCTGGCTGCAACCCCCGCTTCGCCGAGAGCGAACAAGGCATAAGCCGTGTCCCACACCGGGGACACACAAGGCTGCATGCGGAAGGTATCGGCTTCTTCGATGCCGAGCTTCTCAAACTCGTCCATCGCGCGGATAACCTGGGGATCGTCCACGGAATATCCCAGGCACCGCATAGCAATTACAGAGTTCATGATCGACGGGAAAATAGCTGCCAAGCCGTCGCTCATCTCGAAGCGCTCCAGCATCCATTTCTCGGCCTTCTTGAGCGCCACGGAGCGCAACGGACGAATGTGCACACGTTCAAACGCGTGCACCATACGATCCACCAACAGGAAGAAGTTTCGCCACGAAACTTTCTTCTTCGACCAATGCAGGTGCATGCGCGACCGGTCACGGCCTCCCACGAAAAGCTCTTCAATGCCCATTTCATCGGGAAGCTTCTTAAAGGGCTTCTTGGCGTAGCAGATCGACAGCGGGACCAGGATGGCGCGCGACCAGGAAGAAATCTCGTAGATGTTGAACCAGAACCAGTTGGGAAACAGCACGATCTCCGGCGGAATGGCCGGACAGGCGTCGTAATCGTACTGGCCGAAGAAGCAGAGATACAGCTTGGTGAAAGTGTTGACCTCGGTGACCCCACCGAGCTTAAGGATCTTTTTCCGGGCCGGCTCCATCGCGGGATGCTCGGCGGGGTAGCCAGCCAGTTTCAAGCCGAAATACGACTTCACCGAAGCACTGATGTTCGATGGGCCGCCGCGATAGATGCTCCATCCGCCGTCTTCATTCTGATGTCGCAGGATGTAGCGCGCAGCCTTGGCCAACCGCTCAGGATTCACATCGCCCAGCATGGTGTGCAGGATGATGTAGTCGGCTTCGAGGGTGGTATCTGCCTCGAGTTCTCCACACCAGTAGCCATCTTCGTGCTGCTGGCCAAAGAGGAAGCGGCGCGCGGCATCGGTAGCATCGGCTACGCGGCTGGGAAGATCATCAATCTTGCCAAAACGAAGTTGTGGAGCAGAAGTGGGGGATGATCCGGGGGAGTAATCTTCCATCGAGGGTTGACTCCGTTAGTCCGCGCTGACGCTCGCGGGGGCGCTGGCAATGGCCTCCACAATCTCCGGCGGCAGGCCAAAGCGCACGTTTTCGGGCATCACTTCCAGTTCCTGCACGTTATTAAAGTCTTTGGTTGCCAGGAACTTTACAACTTCTTCGACCAGACACTCGGGCGCGGAGGCCCCGGCGGTCAGCGAGATGGTTTTCACGCCTTCCAGCCATTCGGATTTGATGTTCTTGTAGCTGTCAATCAAGTGCGCATTCGTTCCGAGGTTGCGCGCAACTTCCACCAGGCGGTTCGAATTCGAGCTGTTCTCCGAACCGACGACCAAAAGCAAATCCGCCTCCGAGGCGACTTCCTTCACCGCAACCTGCCGGTTCTCGGTCGCGTAGCAGATGTCTTGCGCGTGTGGCCCCTGGATGTTGGGGAACTTCTTTTTCAGGGCAGCAATAATGTCTTTGGTCTCGTCGAGACTCAGGGTGGTCTGCGTTAGGTACGCTACACGGTTGGGGTCAGGAACTGTCAATGAGTCGACCTGCGCCGGGGAACCCACGACCTGCGTAACGCTCGGAGCCTCGCCCAGAGTTCCGATCACTTCATCGTGGTCACGGTGGCCAATCAGAACCAGCGAGTAGCCTTCCTTGGCGAACTTTACGGCTTCCACGTGAACCTTTGTCACCAGCGGACAGGTCGCGTCAATCACGCGCAGATTTCGCTCCTGGCTGGCTTGGCGCACTTCCGGCGAAACACCGTGAGCGCTATAGATGACCCGCTCGCCCGGGGGGACTTCGTCGACGCTATCGACGAAAATCGCTCCTTTTTGCTGGAGTTCTTCCACCACAAAGCGATTGTGGACGATTTCCTTGCGGACATAAATGGGTGGGCCGAAAGCCTCGAGGGCAATGCGGACGATGTCGATCGCCCGAACCACTCCGGCGCAAAAACCCCGTGGCTTCAATAGAAGCAGCGTCTTAGCTTCCTGACCAGGCACCATAAATTCCTTTGGATGTTGGCGGTTTCTCTAAGGGTACACTTTTCCCCTGAAAAGTTAATTCTAGACTATCCGAGAGTACCCTTTTGGTCAACGTAAGCCATAGAAAGGGCTAGGATTAGCAGCGATTGGGGAGTTTTGAAGTGCGAATGGCTCACGGGCCGGCGTGGCTTTTACCAAACACGTTTGATGTCGTACTGATCCAACGACGCGTCGGCACTCAAAATGGCCACGCCCAAGTCCTGCGCTTGGGCCACCCGCAGACCATCAAAGGGGCGGCGACGGTGCAGCGCTAGCAAACCCGCCCGGCTCGCTTGGCCGATACTTAGGGGACTTAGGGGGAGTTCCATGAAGCCTCCTCAAGATGGCGCGAGAGAGCTGTGACTAGTGCGAGTTGCCTCGAGCTTCCCCAAGTTCACCTTTGATGGCCAATTCCCAAGCAGCGGCCGCCGAGACCAAGGCGGTATGGGCGGAGCTTGACACAATCGAAGTCGCCCTTTTGGACCGCTTGGCGGGATGAACCACCATACGACCGTATGACTATCGAGGAGGACCTTCACCCAGGCTTATTCGAATCCCAAGCCCGGCAACTCGCGCTCCGTAGGGGGTTCGAAAGCACCCGCGGTGCACGTAATCTGCCCGGCAAACTTGCCAGGTTCGCGTTTGGAACGCGCTGCCCCGAGGGCCAAAAGTTTTGCCCCGGGCGCGCTGCCCCGCGCAATGATGACCTGCCTGCCCGAGGATGCTTCTGCGAGCAACCGACAGAGGTTCGTCTTAGCTTGATGGACAGTGTATTTCATATTAGCCAACCACATCGGGATCAAGGTCAACGTCTTCTATCCTTCGATGCGTGCCACCCTCCGTTGCGACTCGGCTGCCAGAACGATCTTCGGATGGAACAGCGTTCCTGCGACGCGGGAGGCGATGGCGATGAGTTCACGCTGTCCGTAGAAAACCTTGACCATTCTGGCGCGGGAGAACTCCGGGAGATTCACAGCCCGTCCGCTCCGCACCAGCGCGGCCACATCGTCCGCAGCCGTCACTGACGGCATCTCGGGCAATAACTTTCGGGGATGGACAAAGATCTCCTCCGTCCGTCCCAGGCTGTGCGCTTCGGCAACTTGTTCGAGGGTGTGCGCGTCCACGATCTCGAACTCTCCCACTCCTGTCCGGCGCAGGGACGCCAGATGTCCGCCACAGCCCAGTTCCCTGCCCATATCGTGGGCAACGGAGCGCATGTAGGTTCCGGAAGCTACGCGCGCACGAAATGCGGCCCGATCGCCCTCGCACGACGTGATCTCAAACTCCTTGATTTCCACCATGACGGGCTCGAGCGTGACAGCCTTCATCTTGCGCGCGAGTTTGTATGCAGGCACTCCCTGGATTTTCTTCGCAGAAAACGGCGGCGGCATTTGCCGAATCACGCCTCGGAATCGCGCCGCCAGTTCCTGGACTTGTTCTACCGAAAGGTCAACGCTCTGCGCCGTGCCTGTAGCTTCGCCGTCAGCGTCGTAGGTGTCGGTGGCGAAGCCGAAGCGGATTGTCCCTTCGTAGGTCTTCTCCGAGGAGGTGTAAAACTGCGCCAAACGCGTCAGGTTTCCCACGACCAACGGCAGAACACCGGTCGCCAGCGGGTCGAGCGTCCCCAGATGCCCGACGGACCGTTGCATCAGAATGCGGCGGACACGATTCACTACGTCGTGCGAGGTCAGGGCCGCCGGTTTGTCTACGACCAACACTGCATTCATGAGAAAATTCCAGTCAGTCACTAATCGTCCGTCTTCAGTCGTCAGAAAGACCGTCTTAGCGGAGGACGGACGACTCGCGACGAACGACTGTTCCAGATTACCGCAGCACCCCCGGAAGTCGGGCCAGTCTTCGGTATCAGTCACCCGAAAGACTTCCTGACGACTGACAACTTGCGACGGACGACTGACTTAATCTCCCATGTTTCCTCTACGCGACGATCAGCCTACCTTCAGCACGCCGTTCGTAACCTATTTTCTGGTCGCGCTGAATTGCTTGATTTATTTTTTTGAATGGCAACTAGGAGTGCAGAACCACCATGCGCTAAATTCTCTCATCGGCCAGTTCGGTGTCATTCCCCGGCTGGAGATTGGCCTGCTGACCGGGACGCCGGTATTCAGCCCCGTAGGCGCGCTGCTGCCTATCTTCACTTCGATGTTCCTGCACGGTTCGCTCCTCCACGTGCTCGGTAACATGTGGATGCTCTGGATCTTTGGCGATAACATCGAGGACTACCTTGGCCACTTCGCTTATCTCGTGTTCTACCTGTTGAGCGGGATTGCCGCGAGCCTGACACATATTCTGTTTAATGCATCATCGCATGTGCCCAGTATCGGAGCCAGTGGGGCAATTGCCGGCGTGATGGGCGCGTATTTCGTTTTGTACCCGCGGGCGCGCGTGCTGATCTGGTTTCCGCCGATTTTTATCTTTCCGGTCCCGGCCTGGCTCATGCTCGGATATTGGGGGATCAGCCAATTCCTGAGCGGTGCGGCCACCGCGATCGCGGAAACCACCCAGACCAGCGGGATTGCCGTGTGGGCCCATGTGGGCGGGTTTGTGGTCGGAATCCTGCTGATTAAACTTTTCCCGCAGCGCCCGCACCGGTACCGGTATGGGACGTGGTGAATGACACGCTTTCGCCGGCTGCCGCTACCAATCCCAGCCCGAACTCACACCCCGGGGCTATCCGCTGCTGTCGCCTTCTTCGCGTGATCAGCTATGATCTAACCCGCGCCCGGAACGTCAGAAACTTGTTCTCATAAGGACTGAAGTTCGTTATGGACAAACTGGTTATCCGCGGTGGAACTCCGCTGCTCGGCACCGTGCGCATCAGCGGCGCCAAGAACGCCGCTCTGCCGTGCATGGCGGCGGCTCTGCTGACGGAAGAAACCGTCACGCTCGAAAACATTCCGCAGGTTCGCGATATCGAGACCACACGTAAGCTCTTGGCGGCGATGGGTGCCGAGGTCGAACTTGGCTATGGGCGCGCTCATCACCGCACCACGATCTCCTGTGCCAGATTGGCAAGTCCCGAGGCCTCCTATGAACTGGTGAAGACCATGCGCGCCTCTACGCTGGTCCTGGGCCCGCTGGTCGCGCGCTGCGGCCGCGCTCGCGTTTCGCTCCCCGGAGGCTGCGCTATCGGCGCCCGCCCGATTGATCTGCACATTAAGGGACTGGAACGCCTGGGTGCAAAGATCACCCAGGATCATGGATACGTGGAGGCTGCCACCAATCGCCTGCGCGGGACAGAAATCATCTTCGACAAGATCACTGTTACTGGCACGGAAGATTTGCTCATGGCTGCAACGCTGGCCGAAGGCGAGACCGTGATGCAGAACTGCGCCTGCGAACCCGAGGTCGCCGACCTTGCCGATCTTCTGAACAAGATGGGCGCGAAGATCGAAGGCGCGGGAACCTCGACGATTCGTGTAAAGGGTGTCAACAAATTGCACGGCGCGAAACATCGCATCATCCCGGATCGCATCGAGGCTGGCACCTTCATCCTCGCGGGCGCGGTGACGGGTGGCGACGTGAAAGTCGCCGGCTGCGATCCCAGCCATCTCACTTCCCTGTTGCGGAAGCTGGAGGAAGTTGGTGTCAAGACTCACCAGTCGGCGGATTCGATTCGCGTGATGGGCGATGCGCCTGCCCAGGCCGCCGACGTCGTCACCGAGGAGTACCCCGGGTTCCCCACCGACATGCAAGCCCAATACATGGCCCTAGCTACACAGGCGGAAGGCACATCGATCGTGAGCGAGAACATCTTTGAAAATCGGTTTATGCACGCTCAGGAGCTGGTACGCATGGGCGCCAACATCAAGATCGAAGGCCGGCGGGCCATTGTCCGCGGAAAGACTCCGCTCAGTGCTGCCGCTGTGCTCGCCTCCGACCTGCGCGCCTCTGCGTCGCTGGTGGTGGCCGCGCTGGTGGCTGACGGCGAGACCATCATCGATCGCGTCTACCACATCGACCGCGGCTACGAGAACATCGAGGAAAAATTGAAGGGCGTGGGCGCCGAGATCCGGCGCATCGGCGAAATCTTTCCGAGAAAAGCCGCCGCCCCGGCAACACGGGGAATGTAGCATTTGGCACTTGGCCAGGCGCGATCTGTGGAGATTTGCGGGGAGAGTTTGAGGGCCAATGGCAAGGGCCAAATGCCAAGTGCTAAGGGCTTAAACCCTCCCGAGCCTTGCTGTTTGTTCGTCCTGCGCTACGCTCCGCACGTACCTCGTGGGTCCCGCCCGCATTGTGCAGTTCAACCAGGGACCCTACCTACGTTCCTCCTCGCGGGATCGTGGATGGAGGAGTTGCGAGCACACTTGAGGTGTGCCGACTCTCCAGACCGCGCCCGCCTCACCTTTGAGGAGACACCATGAAATACACAAAGCTCACCCCCAATCTGGTCGTGCGTGATGTTCAAGCCGCGCTTCACTTTTACCAGTCCGTGCTCGGCTTTCAGTCTGGCATGACCGTACCGGATGCGCCGCCGTACGTGTTCGGCTCGGTCACTAACGGTGGTGGCGTTGAAATCTTCTTCAACGACCAGAAGGCCGTCGCCGAAGACTATCCTCCGCTCGCGAAAGATCCCCTGGGCGGCACGCTCACATTGTTTCTTGAATGCGAAGGCATCGAGCACGTGCTAAAGGCGGTTGAGAAGGCGGGGGCGAAGATCGTCATGCCGCTCAAGACCCAGTTCTACGGCATGCGAAAATTCGCCTTCCAGGATCCTCAGGGCTGGATTGTCACCATGGCCGAGCGCACGAATAGAAACCGCAGGTGAGTGGGGAGTCCGTCGTGCCTGCCCACTCACACGCGCCTATTTCTAGGGCTTCACTCCGCCAGTTTCTTCTGCAGGTGCTCGACCCATCCGACTTGGAGCAAGTCCCACGGCCGGTTGTGCTTCAGAAAGGGCCTCAGGCAACTTGTTTCGTACTCGGCAGGCGCCGAGCCTTCCGGGCATGGCTGCTGGCCGCCGCCAGCGGAATTTCGAAATGCCCGTCGAAGACGAACACTCCATACTTGAATCACCGTCGTGGCCGCAAATACTTGAACTGCTCGTAGGGATTCAGTGCGCCCGCTCCAAACTCAAATCCCGAAACATCGCCGGCGCCGATCAGCAGCGGCCCGTCGATGGAAGGCGAGCGCTCCGCTGTCTCGCCCACCCAGAGTGAGTCGGCTGTCGGCAGCGGCGTGCCGAGGATCCCGTAGTAACTGTAATCAACCACGCCCTCGGCGAAGTAGATAAACCAGCAATCCTTCACGCCGCGCAGATCGAGATATTTCTTTGTGGAGCGAAAGGACTCCTCCTGCAGCCCGCAGATTCTTTTTTGAAAATTCGATCAAGATGGCTCCGTTCTTGGGGCTGCACTTGCTATCGGGGCCGTGCCACTCTGGCAGGCCGGACGCCGGCAAGCGATCGGACCGGCGTGCCCCAGATCACTTAAAGAAAATCGATCTTGGAAACGACTGTTCCCAGGACACGCTTTGGCCTTCTGCATTCTCCCTACCTGATTCCGCACAAATCTGTGAGCAAAGTCACGCTTACGGGGTTGGGACGAAACGAAGGAATGGCTGGGGCTTCGCGCAAGATTGCGGAGGCCTGGCGTTCCTGAAACAGGTCGCCCCAAAGGCTCCGTGTCGCGGGCAGCTCTGGTCGGGTTCTCCCGGAGTGCGAACCAGCTTTCGGCACGGAGTTCCAGTTACCCTCAAGGAATCACCGCACGGATGGGCCATTCCGCCTTGACCTGCGGTTTCGATAGAAATAAAGTCCAAAGCACGGCGAGGAATTTTATGCCCGGGAGCGGAGCGGATGGTTATCATGCATGGAATGAATCGTTCTTGGCAGATTTCCTTGCTGGTGGCAGTCTTAGGAATGGCAGTGACCAGCTTGGGGCAAGATGCCCCGGAAACACCGCCCACGCCTGCACAGGCGGACACTCCCGCGATCTCCCCGGCGTCCGACGACTCCGGGCTGGCCTCGCAGGTCGAGCAACTACGGAGCGAGGTCGAGCAACTCAAGCAGCAGATCGCCTATCTGAATTCTGTTGTTGCACAGCTACAGGGTGCCCGTACGCCGGTGGAACAATCTGCCGCCAAGCGCCCGACACCCTCGAAAGGTTCCACCGCATCGAAGAAGAAGACAACAACATCAGCACCGCTGGCACCTGCACCCCCCATTGTCGCCGAAGCGGACGACCGGGCTCCGATGACCGTCCTCGTGTTTCATGACGGCCACAAGACGGAAGCGCGAAACTATGCCATTGTCGGACAGACGCTCTGGATCTACACCGAGCAGGACTCCAGGAAAGTACCACTTGCCGACCTGGATGTAGCCGCAACCAAGGACGCGAATTCGGATCGTGGGATAACCTTCCAGGTTCCACCGACGAAGTGAGGGAGCGAGGAGCGACTAGCAGCACTTCGCCAAGGAGCCTCGCCCGCTGCCTTCCCGCAGTCCAACCCAATTTCCGCTCAATCATGAAAAACGCAGGATGGTTCGGCCGATTAACTGCCGCAGCCCAAAAAGCCCGCTTACCAGTTCGGTGAGCGGGCACTTGCGAAATCAAAGGAAAAAGTTAGTCGTCGCCGCGGCGGGTTTTTACGATTTCCCACACTTCATTCTGGCCGTGCTGGCGGGTGAGAAAAGCCCGTGGATGCTCAAGGTTGTCGAGCGTCCCCGGCAAGCCTTCTAAGGAAGTGCTACCGGTTGACACATGCAGGCCTGTTGGCTCGTTGTCGCCCTCATTTTGGAACCCGGGAGTGCTGGCATCGAGGAAAGCGGCATCCTGCTCAGACGCAGGATCGCGACCGAGCGCGATGAAGCGCTTGGGAGCCGAGCCGTCGACGAAGAAGGTCCATACCGAATCCAGTGTATTGAGCTGTCTGTGGAGGCCGTCGCCACGGTCTTCTGCAGCCAACAGCGTCTTGTGGTCGGCGAAGGTGAGATTGTCGAAGGAAGAGTGCTCCGCATCGCCGAGAACGAAGATGGCGATTTTCCCGGCATTGCGGATTCCGTTAAGGTCGACGCGGAAGATGGATCCCCAGGCGCCGCGGGCGGCCAGATCCGGCTGATCGCCGGAATTGGAGTTGGTGTCGCCGGTGGGATCGAAAAAGAATGTACGGAACCCGGAGCCGGGCAGGAACTGCGCGTTCTCGGGACGCTTGAAGGGAGTTGCACCCGCAGCCTTGGCGGCGGCATTGGCATTGAACGATGCGGTTCCGTCCACCGCTGTGCACGGGGTAAGGGGTGCCGGGAGTGTGCAGTTTCAGCGCGCGTACGCTCCCGCACGCCGGTATCAGCCATAGTCCCGTAACATTTCTACAACTTTTTCGGCAGCCGCCCGAGCCGGCGTAACTCCCAGTAGCAAGCGCTTTCCAAGGCGCAGCACGTAGTTCTGGCGATATATCGAGATTTCAGCTGATATCGCTTGTGAAAAAACTGTTGATTTCGTCTGGTGGGACTGCACTAGGGTCGCTGCACGCGACTTTCACGCTCAAACCGGTGGCGACTCTTCGAGTGCAGCCGTCGGCTGGCAGGCGCGCAAGGCTATAGATGGGGCAAAGGAACGGCAACCCATCGCTGTACGGTTGAATCCGCCGGGAGGGCCTCAACCGGAATGCCAGAGTGCAGCGAGTCAGTAGTCAGGATGTGACCGCTGTTGCGCCGCTGCGCAAGCCCATCCTGTGCCCACCGCTTTCGAGACGATGGGCGCGGCACTCCGCTGTTCTCCGGAAGCCGCGTCGCCGGCTTCGACCGTATTTTCTCACGGTGTGACTCTGCCTAGGTTTCCGGGTGATGTGTGCGGACGACTTCGCTCCGAACCGGAGAGGTGTGGCAGGTCGGTGTACCACGCCCAACGAAAACGGGGCTATCGACCGGCGTCCGCTCGAGCCAACCGGGACCGATCGGAACTTCCGCATCCGCATGCCTGCGGCCGCCTAGGGCTTCACTTCCCGAATTGCTTTGCGGACGCGCGCGACTTGCTCCGCAAGGGTCGCATCGTCGAGATGAGCGGATGCTTTCGCGATGAGATTGGCCGCAATCATTTGGGCTTCCGTGAGAGTGAGTTTCTGATGGGCCGAGTTGAAAGCTGTCGAATCATAGTTTCGGATCGCTTCGACCAGCAGTCCGGCGGCATAGCTGACCGCTTCGGCACTGACGCCTTCCTGGATCTGATCGAGACTCATGCTGCCGTATGCAATGGGGGGCAGGTGATCATCGCGCTGTGGTCTCATGGCAGGGGCCTCGCTTTCTCTTCGCACGCCGCCGTGGGGCTGCGTCGTACGAATGTTTGACTCTATTTCGGCACGACGCAACCTCGCGGCGCGATTTCTCTGCGGGGTCATCCGCTTTCTTGACGCCGCTGTGACCATCGTCACACACGCTGCTGAGTCCCCGGCGGAAGATGAGGCGACTCGGCCCCTACAAGGTGTAACGCGGTTTCCTATACCGTTCACACGCATCGCCGGAGGGCCAAGTCCGTTTGCTCATGGCTTCCGTCGCACGAAGCAGACTGCACGAAAGTCGCAACCGATCGGAGATCAATATGGCCAGAAATCCTATCAAAATTCTGATTGTGGATGACGACCAAGATGTGCTCATCGAGTTAGAGCATTTGCGCGAGGGTGACGGGTACAGCACCGCCACGGATTGGAGCGACAGGAGGCGATTGCGCTGTCAGAAAAGTCGCAGTTTGATCTCCTGCGCGTGGATGAGCACCTGGCCGACGTCGACCCACATGCGTTGTTCGACGAACTGGTGACGCGCCAGCCGAATGCCTTCCGGTTTCTGATGCACAGCCCGAAAGATAACATTCCGTCGCCCAGCGACGCGGAAGTCTGCAAATGGGAGACGCGGACGTGAAGGCCAAGATTCGACGCGGTCTGGCGGCGTAACTCACACATAGTTCGGAGCAAGAGCACATTAGGAAGACGTACTGCAATCCCCTGTAGAAGCGATTGAGGAGACTCCGGTTGTGTCGGAGCGGTTATTGGACATGGTCATCCGCGTCTGGGAGCAGCGCGGGTTTCCGGGCAAGGGAAAGCTTCCCCGCCGGATGAGCAGAGCCCGAAGAGGTACACGTCTGGAAGTCCACAGACGCGAGGTGCCATCCATTACTGCTTGGGTCCCGACGTACTCACCAAAATCTTCAGGAGGCTTACCGCAAGCGACGAGGCATCCACCCCGTCCATATTGGCCAGCACCACCACGCCCATACGCTGCTCGGGCGCCAGCATGATCGCCGTGCTGGTTCCCTGCTGGCCGCCCCCGTGGCCCACGTCGGGAACACCGGCGGAGTTGCCAGTGCCCCACCCTAACGCGTAACTGTTGCGGCCTTCCTCGCCCACTTGCGATGTCGAAGCCTGTTGCGGGGTCCACATGGCATTGCGGGTGGTCCGCTTGACGAGGCGATCGGCGAGAATGGCAACCTCGAAGTTGGCCATGTCGTCTGCGGAGGACAACCAGCCGCCGCCGGGAATCTTGTAACTCGCATCCAGGAAGCCGGCGTTCTCGACTGCTCCACCTTTCGATATCGAGTAGAAGCGCGTGCGGTGCGGGATTAGCGCCAAGCGGTCGTCCCACCGGGTGTGTGTCATGTTGGCGGGATGAAAGAGATTTTCGCGCATGTAGTCGATGTACTTTTCCGCGGAAGCTCCCTCGATGGCGCAACCAATCAGAGTGAACCCTTGCGTGGAGTAGTGGAATTTCGTTCCCGGCTTGTCGACCAGGGGATCGTTGGCGAAGAATTGAATACCGCCCGTGATCGGATCGTCGAAGTGCCGGGTATTGTTAACCTCGACGTCGTCGGCAGAATCCGAACGGTAGTGACGAATGCCGCCCAGGTGACCCAGCAGCTGACGCGTGCTGATGGGCCATTCTTTCTTCGGAAAGACCGCACAATAGTTCTGGATCGGAGCTTCCAGATCGAGCTTGCCTTGCTCCCACAGGTGCATCACGGCGGTGGCCGTCATGGGCTTCGAAACTGAAGCAAGCCGGAAGAGCGTCTGCGGCGTGACCGGCACATTATTTTCGAGGTCCGCCATGCCGAAGCCCTCGGACCAAACGTGCTCGCCGCTAAGCACAACGGCAACCGACACTCCTGGTGCACCGCTCGTGGCCATGAACTTCGATACTGCGTCTTCGATCTGGGCGCGCTTCTCGGGCGCTAGCTTGCCTTCTTGTGCCGACGACTGACTCGCCGTACCAATCAGCAGAAGGGCTAGCAGAACGCTGAGGCGATAGACGTGACGTTGCATCAGTTCACTCCGCTTTGGTTTTCTTCGGCCCCGCAAAAAAGCTCTTAACCGCAAAGAACGCAAAGGCTCGCAAAGGACGCGAAGAATTGCTTTGCGAACTTTACGACAACTTTGCGAAAACTCTGCGGTTAAGAGCTTTTGGTCAAACTGCGGACACCGCTGCCCTATTCCACTTCAAATTCCGCGGTGCGCTGCTGCGTCTTATTGCCCGCAGAATCCACGGCCTTGATCTCGGCGCGATACGACCCCGGGGGCAGTTTGTCCATCGGGATACGGATACCCAGCGGGATCACAGGATTGCCGGGTTTGGCTGAAGCTTCCAGATTGATGAGGCCGGAATCATCGACCTTCTTCTCGCCGCTCTTGCGGTCGACCACCACGTACATCAATCCAACCTTAAGCGGATTCGCCGCATTGTCAGCAGTCATCAACGGTTCATAGATCTCCACGTAGATGACGGCATTGTCAGTCTTGGTGAAGTGGGTGCCTCCGGTAGGAACAACCTGCATACCTTGCACGACCAATGGCGTCCGATCAGCCAGCAGCACGTCGTCGAGGCCGCTCGCCATGTCGGTCACGCGGCGCACATCGTGGCTCAAGGCAACTCCGCTGAGAGTGAACTGCTTCCCGTCGTACGGTTCCACCACCAGGGGAGCCTCGAGCTTGCCGAAGCTCTCGCCACTCGAACTGAAGGCGACTTTCAAGTTGTACTGTCCGGAGGCCACGTCGAACTGGTTCTCGTAGTGGAAGGTGGTTTTCTGGAACTCCTGCACCTCTTTCTTCCCATCGAGATCAAGATCGACCTTGTCGCTGAAGCGTGCTCCCACGGAACCGTCGGGCTTGTAGGCAATGCCTAGCACATTAATTTCCGCGTGCTGCTTACCTTTTTCCTTTTCAAACTTGACCGAATTGCCCGGAATCTCCATGGCCAGATTCACGCGGGCCGTGTTGGGCGAAGTGTAGAAGTATGGAAGCGCCATCGCCGCTGCAACATTTCCGGCCTGGGATCCGTTGGCGCGGGTTTCCAAGTCTTTTTCGACCGGCTTCCCGGCCAACAAGTCCAGGGGCCGTACGTTGCAGTAGCCACTACGCGAG